>Ga0137431_1000144_pt1 | contig 34402 bp, 25 predicted proteins | sample EasRivERMZT800_2_FD_104646 | JGI IMG/M metagenome (GOLD analysis project Ga0137431, IMG submission 104646) | Soil microbial communities from meander-bound floodplain in the East River, Colorado, USA - East River MetaG ERMZT800_2 | ecosystem: Environmental > Terrestrial > Soil > Floodplain ... | reverse complement strand
TTTGTTCCTCCTTCGTTGGTGAATGCAATGCTTCCGGCATTTAAAAAACCGCCGTCAACGCCAACAGTGTTGGGGCCGACTCCAGTGTTTGACCTTGGGATTGTAATGGCTCCGGAAACGGAAAGAGTAATTCCTGCGTTGATATTTACTACAGCCGGGCTGGCATTATTTGTCGGGAAAGTAAGAGTAAGGCAATTTGCAGCCACATTTACTGTAACCGTTACCCCACTGTTAATATTAGCGTCGTCTGCAGAAGTTGGGGTAGGAGCAGAACCTGCAACTCCAGTGGCGGTATATGCCCAAATCGGGCCATCCCAAAGACCTGTAACCACCGCATACCGATTGATATTGGCATTGACAGTTATTTCCACATCAAAAGTGGTACTGGCAGGTATATTTATATTCGTGGCAGTTACTGTATAGGTATTTGTAGCTGTTGGTGTGGTTGGCGTACCGCTGATGACACCTGTTATTGTATTCAGGATTAAGCCTGCTGGCAGGGCCGGGCTCACACTATAACTTGTTACAATGCCTGTTACTGTTGGATTTAAGTTTGTGATGGCTACACCTGCAACAAAAGTATTAGGTGTTGTATAGCTTAAATTACTTGGAGGGGGTGAAAATGGCACTACTTCCCCATCCGAAAGTAGGGTAGCAGGAAAATTAATGCTGCCATTGAAAAACTGAATTTGAGCTAACTGGCCTGCTGTTAGACCGCCTGATGTTGTGCCTACAAATATTCTGCCTGCTGTGCCGGCTGTTCCGTCATAGCCACCTGCCCATCCGTTAATGGTTAATGTTGCAGCTCCTGACCAGGCTGCGCCCGAGCTATTAGCAAATGAAAGAATATGTGGGGTTCCCCCTAATGTAATTATTGCATTATTGGTTAAAGTAAGGGTACCGGTACCTGTTATATTATTTCCCCCGGTATTCAATGTTCCGCCATTGCCATTCAGAATAACGGCTCCTCCGTTTACGGCGCCTGCCAGCGTTGCTGTGCCAGCGGTTTTAGTAAAGGAAATCGTACCTGTCGTAGTAAAGCCGTCAATGCTTGGTGCCGCCAGGGTTCCGGCAATTGTGATGGCTGAACTTCCTGCCGACAGCGTTCCATCATTAATAAAACTATCGTGGAAAGTCAGGCCAAAATTGCTTCCGGAGGTACTGAGTGTGGCTCCCGGTTTAATATTTAATGGAACATTTGAATTGTTCCCAAACTGTTTTGCTGCATTCAGGGTTATGGTCCCGGTATTGTCGATAATAACTCCGCCTGTTGCCAAAAATGGAGTTATCCATTCTTCTGAAGAGGCAATTCTTGCAGTTGCCGTATTGTATTGAAGTGTTGCACCTGCACCATATGTTACAACTCCAGTGGTCACCGTAACTGTTGCAGTTCCTTCCATGGAAAGTATGCCTTCTACTGTGGGTGTTGTAGCGAATGTCTTTATGTCAGAGGTTGAAAGTGTAAGATTGGTATAAGTTGTTGGTAGTGCCGTTTGAGCTGCACCAGAATAATTCACGGTTGCACCACTGCCATTGAAATCGGTGGTTTCGGTGCCATTACCAGTGAGTGTGAATGGTGCCGCATTCGAAAGTATCAATGTTCCAGTCTCTGGACTTGTATTATCCAGACTCAGTGTCGCGACTGCATCGTTGTCGTCGGTATCGCTATCCAAAACCACGATGCCTTGAACCGTGACTGTGCCTGCACCTATGAGAAAAGAGGCATTGTTCTCACCATCACCAGGATCGTCTTCACCATTAATCGACAAATTTCCCGAAATTGTCAAAGTTGAAATAGTAGAAGTAAGTGTTGTTGTTCCATCGCTACCAAGGTTTGTTGTATTTCCCCCCACAGTGACTGAAGCACAGGTTATCGTTCCAGCTCCTGCTAATGTGGCAAAAGTATTGTCATCGTTGTCGTTTTGAAGTGTGATACCGTTTGTCACAGCAAGGGTAATTCCAATGTTTACTGTTAGTGTCGCATTGCTGGTAGCTGTATTAGGAAAGGTTATTGAACTAGCCGCTGCAGCAGCAGTAACAGTAACAGTATGTCCCGATGCTATTGTAACAGCATCAGCTGCCCCGGGCACTTTTCTTGCGGTAAAAGCTGCAGCTGTAATATTGTTTGAGGCGTTGGCTGTTAATGTCAGCGACGTATTGCTTCCGATTGACAAAACAGTTCCAATAAGAGTAGTACCATTACTTGCAAATATTTTATCCCCTATTGCGATTTCAGTTAAAAAAGATGTACCCACACCTGTTACAGTGGGTGACCCGGTATTAGCTGTTATCGTACCTGTTCTTGCAATAGCAACCCAGGTATCAACATTGTTCCAGTTACCTGTTACTCTCGAAGTAAAAGCGGCGTCCGTAAAAAACACTTCTGCATGCAGTAAAGATGTTTGTCCATCTGCAGTTGCTATCAAGGTTGCTCCTACGCAATCATCCTCACATACATGCCAGGTAGTTGTAAAATTTCCGTCGGAGTCTGCTGTTACATCCCAGGGTTCATGATCTGTGCCAACCGGTTCACCGGGTTCGTAATCCGCATGCACCACCTGCACCCTCACAATTTCTCCAGATTGAAAACCAGTGCCGGTAAGGGTAGCGGTTGTTCCCGGCATATAATCCGGCTGGTCAGATGTTAATGTTGCCTGGCCAAACGCTGCACTCGCAAAAAACAAATTCACCATCAGCAATGCAATGGCGAATATTCCGGATCTGCGTAATAGTGTTTTCATAAAGCTAATTGTATTTAGTTGAGAAGAAGAAGTGGCTATAGTGAATCGTGAATCGTGAATGGTGAATGCTGATCCTTCGATCCGCCCTGATTGATTGGTTGCTGATTCATTACCGGGTGCATATCTTTTTTTACGACTCTTTAGTGTCCGCAAAAAAAATGATGCAGGTTTTTGTGCTGCATCATCACTATATGCTACTGACTTATTTTTCTGTAAGCTTGTTGTCTGTACACAAGAAAACACAGGTCCATTGGACTGTGTGCAACTATTGGCAACAGTTGGCTCGGAAGCAAAAGTTTTACCCATCGGTGACTCAGTTTCGGTAATAAAAAAGTTTACGTTACTGACCTCTCAATAGTGGATGGCGAGCTTCCGAGGGGTATAATTATTATGTCCGGGTAAATGAAAAATTCGTTTGGCTGTCGCCAGCCAGACTGATCAAAGGGGAGAATAAACGAAGTGATTGCTCGAAAGGAAAAGGATTTGAGGAGAGAAACGCCTGGTTAAACGGCGATGTCAAAAACGAATGTAACGGCATTTTCTAACAAAAACAACAGTATCGTAGATTTACTATCGTGTTTTCTGCATTTATTTTTCACCAGTGCTATGCGCCGCATGCCGCGCCGGCAGCTGTTTATGCCGGCCAGTGTATCATTAAAACAGCAAGCTATACGAAACGGATTTTGCCCGCCGGCTATGTTTCCCTATAAATAAAATTTTATTAACCACCTGAATCTTAACGTAAAGCCAGGATATCACGGTCACAAGACAGCCTCCAGGTGTTTAATCGGTTGTTCTGATGACCCTCATGCTCCGTGGCTTACTTTACGGGGGTCGCCGGATTCCTTCAGCAATCTGACCGGATTTTACCTCGCATGATTCTTGATGCACTGACAGGGGTCACGAATTGTGCAGGAAGAATTGGAGTACCATGCATTTTTATAAGCAAATGTTCAAAGAAAAAAATAACCTTTAAAAAATATTATTGCACCATCCGTGCTAAGAAAGCAGCTTTTGCATAGCAACATTCGTTTCCGCTGTTTGTTGCGCTATCAAAAAATACATTGAAAGATTTGCATCCGATAATTTAATAACCGGGTGAGTGAAAATACCGGTGCATCATTATCGTGATCACGTTTTATTCATTGCACAAAGAAATAATAATTACGACCGTCCTGTTTTGAAATCCAAATCCTGAACCGAAGATGGCCTCCCCTAAATCCCCCTCCTTGCTTCGCTTCGCTCGCAATGACGAGGGGGACTTAAGAGGCCTCAAATCCCCTTCTTGCTTCGCTCCGCTGCAATGACGAGGGGACTTCCTTGCTTCGTAGCAAGTTATTTTTCTGATTTCATGAAGAGTGAAAAAAATTGCGATGCATTGATAAGACACTCCACCAGGGAACTCTACCTATTTTCCTGCGTGCGTGCAGCCAGCGGCAATGAAAAAGAAAATTCAGCACCTTTTTTCAATTTACTTTTTACCGACAGCGTTCCATGGTGTTCTTTTATGATCTCCGATGAGATATAAAGCCCCATCACCAGTCCCGAAATATTCATCCCGTTATTTTCCACCCTGTAGAAGCGGTCGAAAATTTTTGCCTGGTCTGAAGCCGATAATCCCAGCCCAAAGTCAGTAACGGATACTGTTGCCGTATCATGGTTCCACCTGCGGAAATCTCATTTCTTCCTCAGAAGTTATTCCTTTAATGCCCGTAAATGTATAAGCGGGTGACAATTCAAACTATCCGTCCTCCGCTTCTGCCCTGAAAAAATTTTCTTTTTTTGAATAGCTGCAGCTGCATTCCGCAACGATTCCCCCGGGGAATTCCAAGTGAAACTGCATGGACTCTTCTATTGTTTTGAATTTTTCCGGGTTCGTTTTCTTTCCTTCGATCGCACGCACAGCGACAGGCCGCATACCCGTTGTATACATGCAGGCCTGCACGCAATATATTCCCACATTCATCAGCGGGCCGCCGCCGGCAAGGGTTTTATCCAGCCGCCATCCTACGGCATCGGCCAACCCGTATGCGGCATCTATTTTTTTTATGGCGCCAAAAATTTTTGCCCAGCCCAGCCGCATAATTTCAATATTGTACGGTTCGAAATGCAGGCGATACCCGATGGATAACATTTTACCGGCATCACGGCATGCTGCTATCATTGCATCGCACTCTTCAACAGTTATTGCCATCGGCTTTTCACAAATAACGTGCTTGCCTGCTTTTGCAGCCCTTATTGTGTATTCCGCATGCACGGAATTGGGAAGCACGATATATACGATGTCTATATCCCGATTGTCTATAATGGAGTCGAAATTTTGATCGCTATAAATATTCCCGGCGGGAATACCATATTTCTTTTTCCATGCACCCGCTTTGCCTGCAGTGCCGGTTACGATGCCGGCCAGCTGACATCTTTCTGTTTGCAGCAATGCCGGCGCCAATTGTTTGTCACTGTATTTTCCCAAACCTGCAAGGGCAACACCCAGCTTGTCTATTTTTTTTTGTATCTCCATCGTTTATATTTTTTTTGCTCCGGATGATGTAACTACTAATTGTTTCGAAGCCCATATCCAGGCAGCGATATATTTTTTAAACAACCATTTCGCCGCAATCATTGACTAAAGTCTATGTGATTTTCTCTTTTGATTTCTTTATCTAAGTGTTTCCACTAATGAAAGTAAACTTCGCCTGGTAATGCAAATAAAAAATCATGCGACATTCGCAGGTGGTCACCCGGTAAAATGAAACGGTCAACATGCCTGTGCATAACTTTAAAAATCTTTGTTAGTGTAGATTAATTTTCCCACTATCAACCGTTGTTTTTCTTTTTTAATGATATTAAATCATTCCCGTAAATGTTAGAATATTCTTTACAGTATCAATACGATTTGCAATCTTAAAATGATCCGCACATATTAATTTATGGTTTCCCGGTTCCGGGAAAATTACAACGGAACACATTTTGTATAGTATAATACGGTCTTGTAATAGGATAATGAATTTAAAAACGGGCCTGATGTCTATCAGGCCTTCTTATTATCCATCATTCATCAACTTTACCTGCCGTGAAATGATTTGCTAACTTAGACCGTCCTGCTATTTAAGATTCTTATGCCCCTTATTGAATTCACTTCACAAGGTTTGTATTGCCGGGCCGGCGGTTTTTATATTGATCCCTGGCGGCCGGTTGACAGAGCTGTGATCACGCATGCACACAGTGATCATGCCCGCGCAGGAAGCAATGCTTATTTATGTCATCACAATACCCAGCCTCTTTTGCAATTGCGCCTGGGGCCGCATCATTATCAAACTGTAGAATGGAATGAACCGGTAATGATGAATGGCGTAAGAATATCCCTTCATCCTGCCGGGCATATCATAGGATCCTCACAGGTGAGAATAGAGTATTTGGGAGAAACATGGGTGGTAAGCGGCGATTATAAATGTGAAGATGATGGATTGAGCGGGCGGTTTGAACCCATACGCTGTGATACATTCATTACCGAATCCACTTTCGGTCTTCCTATCTATCGCTGGAAACCACAACAGGAAATTTACAAGGACATACAGGATTGGGTGCTGCAGCAAAGCAAAGATGATAAAGTTCCGGTGCTCACTGCCTACAGTATTGGCAAAGCACAGCGATTGCTGGGCTGCCTGCAACAAACGGGGTTGCCGGTTTTTTTACATGGAGCGATTTATAATGTGCACATGGCATTGGTAAATGCGGGATGGCAGCTGCCGCCAGTGCAACGGGTTGACCCGGCAATGCCTAACAAAACTTTTAAAGGTGGCGTGGTGATAGCTCCCGGCAGCGCCACTGCCTCACCATGGATGAAACGCTTTGCGCCCTATGCCGTGGGTATCTGCAGCGGATGGATGCAGGTGCGGGGACACGTGAGAAGAAGCAATGCGGATGCGGGTTTTGCACTGAGCGATCATGCCGACTGGAATGCGTTGCTGCAAACCATTAAAGATACCGGCGCCCAAAAAGTGTATGTGACGCATGGTTTCCAGGCTGCTTTCAGCAGGTGGCTGAATGAACAGGGCATAGAAGCAGCAGAAGTGAAAACGGAGTTTGGCGATGATGAGGAAAAGGTGTTGGAAGAAGCAATTTGAAAATGTGCAAATATGCAAATGTGATAATTTAAAAAGGAGTTTTCATCTGTGTTAATCTGTGTTCATCTGTGGCAAATCTGTTCCAAATGTGCTAATGGGTTTGCCACAGATTACACTGATTTACACGGATGGGATTGTAACCGTTGTTTATTTGAAACAAATTTTCATACCATTAACCGTTGTATAAATTAATTGAAACAATTTGCCACATTGGTAAAAGTATTGGGCGGCAGCACGAAAACAAATGACAAGCTGCAGGCGTTGTCCGATTATTTTTCAGTAGCCAGCGATAAGGACAAGGTATGGGTGATTGCTATCTTCAGCGGCCGCAGACCCCGAAGATCGGTGAGTTCGAGATTACTGGCTGAATGGTGTATGGAACTTGTTTCCATTCCCGGGTGGTTGTTTACAGAATCGTATTCAACTGTCGGCGATCTTGCTGAAACGATCGCTTTATTGCTTCCTGAAAACATTTCGGCTGTGCAGGGTGAAGAAGCGCTGCATTATTATATCGAACAACTGATGTATCTGTCGGCAGCCGGCGAAGGAGAAAAAAAGAATTTCATTACTGCAAGCTGGAGCAAGATGGATCGTGATGAACGCTTTGTTTTTAATAAACTCATCACCGGGAGCTTTCGCATTGGTGTATCGCAAAAAATAATGGTGAATGCATTAGCTAAAACGGTGAACGTGGATGCCAATACGCTTGCGCACCGCATCAGTGGTAACTGGGATCCGTCGACCACGCCGTTTGACGACCTGCTCAGCGCCGATACCGCTGATGATTCAAAACCCTATCCTTTTTATTTGGCGTACGCTTTAGAAACGGATATTCATGAATTGGACGACCCCAACGAATGGCAGGCTGAATGGAAATGGGATGGTATCAGGGGACAAATCATCCGGCGCAATAATAATTTGTTTGTATGGAGCCGCGGTGAAGAACTGATGACGGATAAGTTCCCGGAGTTTCATTTGTTGAATGATCATTTACCCGACGGCATTGTGCTGGATGGCGAGATCATGCCTTTTGCTGATAATAAAGCATTGCCCTTTGCAGTATTGCAAACGAGAATCGGGCGGAAAAATATTACCAAAAAACATTTACAGGAGGCTCCTGTTGCTTTCATCACTTATGATATACTCGAATATGAAGGAACCGATATCCGGGACACCAGCCTTGCAGCACGACGGATATTGCTGGAAAAAATCGTTGGCTCAGTGGATACACCCGTGCTGCGTGCATCTCCCGTGATTGATTATGAAAACTGGGATGAGCTGATCACGCAAAGAAGCAAAGCAAGGGATATCAACAGCGAAGGCATTATGCTCAAGCGAAAAAATTCTGCATATGGCGTAGGAAGAAAAAGAGGTGACTGGTGGAAGTGGAAGATTGATCCGCTGGTGATAGATGCAGTGATGATCTATGCACAAAAGGGAAGCGGGCGAAGAAGTAATTTATATACCGACTACACATTTGCCGTGAGAGATGGTGATAAACTGGTACCCTTTGCAAAAGCGTATTCCGGACTCACTGATACGGAGTTTGCAGAGATTGACAATTTTGTAAAACGAAACTCACTGGAAAAATTCGGACCGGTAAGAACCGTGAAACCGGAACTGGTTTTTGAAATTGCATTTGAAGGTATTGCGGCGAGCAACCGGCATAAATCAGGAGTGGCTCTTCGCTTTCCGAGAATGAACAGGTGGAGAAAAGATAAAAGACCAGGTGACATCAATACATTGGATGATCTGAAAAAGATGCTGGAGATGTATGGGAAGAGGTGAGTGATAGAGTTGGGAGTTGGGAGTTGGGAGTTGTGGGTGGTGAATGGTCAATGGTCGATCGTTATTATTGTGAGCCGCCAGCGGCGGACAAGCAACAGATAAAGAAAAATAAAATTTGAATTTACTTTTTATATCAGTCTATCCTTCACTTTTCAGAATTGAATTGACGAAGCGCTCAATTTTTTACTAAGCAAAAAATGAATTTTTTATTTCTGACAGAAATGAAAAATGATTTATATAATCTTTTGCTATAGTGAATAAACTTGTTGATAAAATAAGAGAAACCATTTATCTTTTTAATTGAGGGCGGCATCTATTTTGCTGCTTAACGGCCTGTTCCTGCCCTAAAGACTTTTCTCTACACTTTTGATTTTTTTGTCACGTTAAAAAATTAATTCTCTCAAAGATATTTCCACTAGTTATTTACATAACCAAACATTTTTTTATATAAACTAAACATTAACTGACAAAAATTTAATATGCTATGAAAGCCAAATTGTCTGTAAAAGGATTTGCCATTCCTTTTACCGGGAGTAATCAATTTTGGAATGTAGTAAGTTTCTTTTTTTTACTTCTTATCACAATTACCCAATCTGCATTCGCTCAAACATCTCCGCTAACTTTCACTCCTATTCCGAATGATGATCCGGATATTATTTCACCCGGCAGGGGCGCGGAACAATGGCATAATTCCAACGGAGCAATTTCTTATCCCACCTGGGACAACGCGCAGCAAACATTGGATGTTTATTATCGCTTTACCTGGAATCGCTTCGAAGGTCCTACTGCCGGAAGTTACAACTGGACTGATTTTGATAACCAGGTAAAAGATGCTATTAATAAAGGACAAAAGTTTTCGTTTGGCATCATGACCTGCTATCCGGGAGGAAGCGGCGCCCGGGGTGTCGTTATTTACGATAACGGTAATGCTGCATACCCTGAATACCTCCATCAGCTGATGCAATCTGAAATATATAAGGACTGGAAAACAACCGGCAACGGACCTACTGGTGACTATGGGTCATGGGTTCCAAACTGGAACAGTCCCCATTACCTGGACAGGCTAAGAGCGTTGCACGAAGCATTGTATGCTCATATAAAATCATCATCTTATGCTGCAGTTGCAGGACCACATAGAGGAAAAACTATAGCATTCAGGGATGTTATTTCCTGTATTGATATCAGGGGATATGGATCGTGGGGCGAGTGGCATGGCGCCGGCATCATTAACACAGTGACTGACTACCCGGAAGGAACAAGACCGACCGCTGCAACATTAAGAACAATCATCGATCACCACGTGAATGTTTTCACGGATCATCCGCTTAGCATCATGATCTCCACATTTGACGGAGAAAGATTTCCGAATACCTATGTTCCAAAAGAAGTGACTGCGCACGCGCTGCAAACTTCAAACAATTGGGGCAAGCTGGGGTGGAGAAGAGATAACTGGGGCGCCACAGACAGTTATATTAATGCTTTATTAAAAGGCAACACGCTTTCTTATGGATCGAGCGGACCATTCAATGCCATCATCATGGAGCGATGGAAATATGCGCCGGTCACAGGGGAAACAGCACCCTGGTTGCCATCATTAAATGGCTGTGGTTTTGATGACCTTGAAAGACAGGTACGGGAGTATCATGCCACATCATTCGGCAATGGCAATTTTGGAAGTGATAACCCGCCCGGCTGTGCGCAGGAAAATATCCGCACAGCATTTAAAGCAACAGGCTACCGGATCATACTTGAAGGTGGCAGTATCAGCAGCAGTACCGGGCCCGGCGGCAACCTTGCGATCGCATTGAACTGGAAAAATATTGGCATAGCTCCCACTTATGAAAAATGGGACGTAGTGTTTGAATTAAAAAACGATGATGGTGTTATTGCCTGGTCGGGAGTATCTCATTTCAGTCCGGGTGCCAAAGGATCTTCTTTGGCGCTGCTACCTTCTTCGGAAGCATCATCATCAAACGATCAGTTTACTTTACCATCTAAAATTGCAGTTGGAAATTATGATGTGAATGTTATCATCAAAGACCCAACAGGATACCGGTCGCCCATGCCCCTTGCCATACAGGGAAGAAATGCAGATGGCAGCTATACTTTAAAAAATATTACAGTTGACGAAACGGGCACTATACCGCCAACCGATACAATTCCAACTACTGATACCATTCCCCCAATTGATACTATTCCTCCGGGTGAAGACTGTTCATCAACCACTGCTACGATCAGCCATACACCTAATTGCAATAACCAGGGCTTTGATTTGATATTGGCATCCGCAGACGGTGTTGGCCCGTTTGATGTAACGATAAACGGAACAACATATAATGATATTACTGTTGGCGGAACAATAACTTCATTCAGTGGAGGTGAAAGGATATGGTCTTCCAGCCCCGCAGCGAGAACATATGAAGACAGTCCTGTTGAGCTCGGCGTAAAATTCACCAGTTCTGCGGCGGGTATTGTAACCGGGATACGTTTCTTCAGCGCAAATGATGTAGGTGGTGTATACACAGGGCATTTATGGGACGCCAATGGAAATCTTTTAGCAAGCGCCACTTTCAGTAATGTAACAGCAAATGGATGGCAGCAAGTTTTATTTAGCAATCCTGTGGCCATTGCCCCGGGTGTTGTTTATACAGCTTCTTACTACAACTCAGCAGGAGTTTACGCGGCCACTTCAGGAGGATTGACCAGTGCCGTTTCCAACGGGCATTCACTGACGGCCCTGGGCAATGATACACCTGGCGGAAACGGAGTATATTCTTACGGTGGTGGGTTTCCGAGGAATACTTTTAACGCTACCAACTATTGGGTAGATGTGATCTTCGGTAATGGAGCTTCTGCCTTTAACCTGACCGCTGTAACTGGGAGCGATGGATGTAATAAAACAGGATTATTGCAAACACTTACTGTTAGCTCTTCAGACTGTGCTCAGGAAGAAAGCAGGGCTGTTGCCAGCAAATCAGCAGTGGAAGCGGCTCCAGCTGAAAACAAAAAACAGGAAGTAACCATTTTTAAAAATGATCTTGGGCAGAACTATCCGAATCCGTTTAGTGGCGAAACGATCATTAATTACAGCCTGGCCAAACCGTCTAACGTAAATCTATCCTTATTTGACATTAATGGAAGACTGGTGAAAATACTGGTGAGCGGTTTCAAAGAAGCCGGTTCACATACGGTAAGAGTAAATGCAGGATCACTTACAGCAGGGATCTATATTTACAAATTGCACACCAGTGATTATTCAGGCACAAAAAGATTGGTCATTCAAAATTGATATGTGTTGGTGGAGAAAATGAGGATGTCTTAAACTTAGTTTGTCTGTTATATTGAACTTGTCGGGTCTTCGACAAGCTCAGACTGACACTACGTTTGAGACCTCCTCGTTTATATGGACTTTTTTTAAATTATCATGCATGCCCCGGAACCATATACGAGGTCCCATGGTTAAAATTCGATGGAACATCTGTTTTTCTATCGCAACTGCAGAAAGGGAAGATGTAGGAAAAATGTTGGGGTGTTCCCTGGTTCACCACACCTGGCAAACGCTTCATCCGGATAGTCATTATTATTTTATAAATCCCTTCAGGTTTTTAAAATAGCTGTCACCGGCAGGCAATTCAGCAATGCTGAGTGTAACCTTTTTGTTCCTGATATTTTTTATTTTGTCAATTGAAATGATATAGCTGCGATGAATGCGCACAAATTTTTCCGGAGGTACTTTTTCAAGGATTTTTTTTAAAGGCATCAGTGCCATAACAAACTTACCACTGGTAAAATGTATCCTGATATAATTTTCAAGGCTTTCTATATATTCCACTTCATTAAGATCCACGCGGGTAAGCTGGTAAGTGGAACGGATATATATTATCGCTGATTCAGGATTGACCGAATCCTCTTTTTCATGCAGGCTCATGGCCTTGCTGACAGCCTTTGCAAAGCGCAGATAGGCAAATGGCTTTACAAGATAATCTACTACATCAAGCTTCAGTATCTCCGCAGGAAGCTGCTTGCTGTTAACCGTAAAAATAACAAGCAATTTTTCCCGCAACATTCTCATTCTGCTGATCACCCTGGAAAAAGGTGTGGACAGCTCAATAAAAACCAGGTCAATGCTGTTACTACGAACGAACTCCTCCGCTGCCTGGATGTCACTAAAGATTTGTAGCAATTTCAGCCCGGGGAAGAGCCTGATATAGTTGCTGATAAGACTGAGTGACGAAGATTCTTTATCTATTGCAATACATTTCAATACCATAGCCTTCACAGATATTGGGTAGTCAGTAAATAGTTGGTTAGCTAATAACTCAGCATGATGAAATGTGAATGCTTGTCTCAGGATGCAATGCTGCTGATTTATCCGGCAAATAAGTTGCAGCAAATAAAACACCAAAACGAGTATTTGCAGCGATGTATCGATGATTGGTCAATACAAAATGCGATTTGGTCAAGTTGTTTTACCAGTGTTTATAATATGAATTACCTTAAAGCTGTTCTGGAAAACCGACTGATATTAACTGTAAGATTGATGTGAGGGAATTGTCCGAAGTATTTTTTCTGCTTGTTTCAGGAATGGCATTTAGACTAAATAATTTACAACTTGTTTCTATGTAATCTTTTTTACATACTTCCTTTTAAATCTCCCGCCGGTTTTTTTTGGCACTTGTCACCATGCAAGATTTCGAACCCGTTAGCGCAAGCCCGTTTTTCGTATGCTAAATTTCTATTATTCGCATCAGCAGAACTGTTGCAAGGGTGGTGATGCGCACTGCAAGGATTTTAGCTAACCGGAAGCAGTTGTATTTCTTAAATAGTTTCTATACTAACCATATTCGCTAACCTTTAAAACGAAAATCATGTCCAGGAAAACTTTTTTATCAGCAACAAGCTGCTTATTATTTTTTTCTTTGTCAATGACAAGCGCATTCGCCCAGGAAAAAAAAGCGGTAGGGGGTAAATTTTTAATGATGGAGTCAAGGCCAAGAAGCAGCGGCATAGCTTCTTTGATAGATCTGTTCAGACGTTCTCCATACAGAACATATGATGGCAGGAACAATAACATGACCAATGCCCAAAAGGCCGAATGGGGAGCTGCCGATATTCCCCTGTACCGGGAATTACCAGCGGCATACGGATCAAGCGATCGTAAGAATGCACTGGGCGGCGTAAACCGGCCGTCGCCGAGGGAAATATCAAATGTAGTAATTGACGAACCGGTTACCCAGTTTACTACACGTGTGTTAAGCACACTGGTGTATCAATGGGGACAGTTCCTCGATCATGAAATAACATTAACCCCAACAGGCAACACTGAATATGCACCGATTCCATTACCTGAAGATGAAGAAATTTTCACCGAAGACATTCCTTTTTACCGAAGCGAGTTTCGGATGACCCAGGGAATCGGCGGCACAGTCAGGCAACAGCTCAACCTGAACACGTCATTCATTGATGGATCGGTCGTGTATGGATCCGACTCACAAAGAGCACTCTGGCTGCGAACGCTGACAAATGGAAAACTGAAAACTTCTTCGGGAAATTTAATGCCCTACAATACTACAGACGGCGAACTGGCAAGCCCGATAGATCCTGGTGCCCCGAGCATGAAAAATGACAATGGAGGAACTTCTAAAACATTTGTTGCCGGTGACGTTCGTGCTGCAGAGAACCCGGTGCTTGCGTCTATTCATACTTTGTTTGTGCGGGAGCACAATACAATTTGCGACCGCCTGGTAAGCCAGGGTTTCACAGATGATGAGCTGATTTATCAAATGGCGCGCAAGGAAGTGGGCGCCCTGATTGCAGCTATTACTTACGAGGAATTTTTACCTGCCCTCGGCATTATCCTGGAACCTTACTCAGGATATAAGAGCTATGTCAGGCCAGATATAATGAACAGTTTTGCCACAGCGGCTTACCGCCTTGGTCATACAATGGTATCAGACGATGTGGTACTGGCTGACGATAACTGTGAAGAAGTAGGTCCCGGGGAAATGGAACTGGTGGAAGTATTCTGGAATCCTTCGCTGGTGGCAGATTACGGAATAGATATTTTTATTAAAGGCGCTTCATCACACGACCAGTATGAAACCGATACCAAGATCAATGACGTATTAAGGAATTTTCTTTTTGGAAATCCTAACGACCCGGTTCGTTTTGGAATTGATCTGGGCAGCCTGAATATTCAACGGGGCAGGGATCACGGTCTAACGGATTACAATACTGCGAGGCGATTTTATACAGGAAGTGTTGCCAGGAGTTTTTCAGATATCAGCCCCGTGGATTCAATAGCAAGAGCCTTAGATGACCTGTATGGCAGTGTCAATAATGTTGATCTGTGGATCGGCATCCTGTCGGAAGAACATTTGCCCAACAAATCAGTTGGAAGAACTTTACATGCTATGCTGAAAACACAATTTGAAAAATTAAGAGACGGTGATTATTATTTTTACCTTAATGATCCCTATTTACCCAATCAGATCCGCAATGAAATCAGGAACACAACCTTTTCCGATGTTATAAAAAGAAATACTGACCTTACTAATATATTGCCTAATGCATTTCGGACAGACTCCTGTCATTTCGAAGAAGAAGAGGAAAGGCAGAAATTAATAACTGTTAATCCCCGCCAGAGCCTCCCGGTAATTGAAGACAATCAATTCAGGGCTTATCCTAACCCTGCAAGGGATATCCTGAATATTGAATTAAGCAACGCAGAAGCTGTTACCGTTAAAATATATTCTGCATCGGGCAACCTGGTGAAAGGTTTTGTTACCGGCAAGATTCAAAAGAATCTCCAGGTAAATGTCAGCGGGCTTACCAGCGGTACTTACATTGTAAACATCATAACAAATAAAGGATTGAAATCTTTCCGTCTTGTAAAATTATAGTTGGGTAGCGATTCGGAATCAGGAAAAACGGGTAATCAAAAAGCAGCTAACGGGTAGTTGCTTTTCTTCTTTAGAAATACTCCGCCAAAAATATCAAGCGGGAGCGATACGATCTAGGCCCGGCCGGATGCTAGTTTGCAGTAGCGGGACTGATGGTGGAAGAAATTTCAGTAATGTTGGTGACTGGGAATCCACCTTTTTTTCCATGCTCCCTGATCAGGTCTTCATTTTGGGCTTTGTAGATACAATAGATTTTGTCTCCTGTTACATAGCTGTGTATCCATTGAATCTTTGGGCCCATTTCTTTGAGTACGCCGCAGGAAGTCTGAGAAATGGCTTTTAATTCTTCCGGCGTAAATTTACCTGCTCCGGGCAGATCTCTTTCAATTAGATAAGTTTTCATTACAGGTTCATTTTTTGTTGTTGAATTACCAGATGCCGTCTTTTGTGCCATTGCGAAATAAGCGGTAAGCAGCAAGATGGCAATAATAAGAAGGCGGTGTGTCAGAAGTTTCATAATGTTGAGTTTGACAGTTAGAAGATGAACTAAAGATACTTCTCCGTAATGCTTTCAAACTATAACAAATCGTCCAATAAATGGTAATATTAAATCCGTGAAAAAATGATTTAATGAAAAGTTGGTAAGGGCTGAAACAAATCGTCCAAAAGTTGGTAAAATTGATTCAGCAACCCGGATGGCTTAGTGCAGGAGATCGAGGTAAACCATTGGCAGAAGGCCGAATTTCTTTTTAAAACACTTGGTAAAATAAGAGGGACTGGTAAAGCCGGAATCAAAGGTTATCTGCGAAATATTATCCCGCTGTTTTTTCATCCGTTCCTTTGCCTTTTCAAGCCTGAATTCTTTAAGAAGCACATTGGGTGAGAGCCCGGACAATGCGATTGTTTTCCGGTACAGCTGCGATTTACTCATTGCCATCGTAAGGCAATAATCTGTAACATTGAAATCAGGATCCTGCCAGTTTTCTTCCAGTTTATTAAACAATGATCCGAGCAGTGTTTCGTCCCTGGGCGACAGATTTAAAAAGCCATTTTCCTTATTTTGAAAATAATCTTTGGACACCAGCTCTTTTACGGCTGAAGCAATGCCAATCTGGGAGCTCATGGCGATCGAACAAATTTGTTCTGCAAATTGTACGGTGTCTCCAAACAATTTTTCGTTTTTTGTAACTGGCTCGCCGGCATTGAGCGCCATCCTGAAACCAACTTCGTCCAAACCTGCTGTTGCGATTGCTTCCCGGATAGCCAAAGCACATGAAACCGCTTTGCCTGCCGATAAAAATGACGCAATGAATCCTGGTTTTTCATGCTCCACTTCAACACCGCCATAGGATGCCAATTCATTTCTGATAATGTCATTGTGCAGGCCGAGCAATTCCTTTGTTTTCTCTGTGCCCAAACGATGCTGCATTAAAACCGGGTCATCGATCGTTGTTACCAGCAGAATGCGAAACGAAGGATCGCTAAAAACCTTTAAGCCCTCTTCAGTAGTCTCTGCCTCTTCAGGGTCGCTTATCCGGCCTAAGAAGGATTCCACCAGCATGGGGTCCACTTCCACAATCCTGTTTGGGACCAGGCCATGGGCCTTGCCATGCATTTCTTCCACGGCTTCCTTGCTGGGAGCTTCTATCAGGCAAAATACATTGCCGCGTTTTTCGTCTATCCAATAGGTCATTGCTTTACACCCATGTTCATCCTGGACCACCAAATCTTTTTTGTGTGCTTCCGCTACATCTTTGGCTTTGACACCCGGGAGAATATGAAGATCCATGTAAATTGGCATCGCTATTAGTTATACTATTTGACAAACAAAATAAAAAATCAGTATCGTTTGAAATTTATGTTGTCATATGGTCAGCTTCCTTTAGAATAAAACCTCCAGCCAAACTAATCTTTTGAGAACGCTATGAAGTTAACATTTTTCTGTAAGCCCGGGGAAGCGGGGAACTAATCCATTTCATAAATCGCCAGGAAAACAATAAGTTCAAAATTTAGTTGAGGTTGTAGTTAGTGAGTCTCAGAATACACCATAGATATCCCGATAACATTATACCCCGGACAATACTGTAAACAGATTATTTTTGTTTGCATTCCTATGTGTTATTCTATGCCTATGATTCTACGCCGTTCAAAATGTTACACTCCCGCCGGCCATTTTCTTGTCATTCGCTAAATGTCAAACCTGGGTAAGGCTTTTCTTACTTAATAACCGGATAACAGTAAAAACCTATTTATCATACTCTACTATTTTTCTTACTGTTGTTCCGTCATCATATAACTCAAAAACTGCATAGGCCGGCGCAAAATCCTGGAAGGCACCTTTCCACCAGTTGCCGGAGACGGCGCCATTGCAATAATATTTTATGCCGAGATAATCTACTTCGTCCTGCAGGTGAATATGACCACTCAGGCAAACTTTTATATTGGGGTATATCAGGAAGAGTTTTTTTAACTCAATAAAATCAGTGTGCATCAGGTTTCGCAGGATTCTTAAATCGCCGTTGGTTTCAGTTTTATTGAAGAACAGGCCGGCACAGATCGACAAAATGGGAATATGTGACACGAAGCAGATGAATTTATCCCTATTCTTTTCCAGCTCCTGCTTTACCCAATCCAATTGCTGCGGATCAATATAGGCGATATAGCCGCCTGACGGGTTCAGCTGTGTGCTGTCGAGCACGATAAAATGCCATTTATCCTTTGTAAAGCTGTAATAGCGACCGCGTAGCTGCTGCGCTTCCACCGCCCACTGCTTACCATAAAGCTTATCGGATTCCGGCTTGTCGTTTTTAATAAACCAGCCCCACACGTCATGATTGCCGATACAATGGTAGACGGGCAGACTGTTCTCTTTTTTCAACAATGAGTGGAACAGGTCCCATTGCATCTTTGTTGTTTGCTTATCGGCCTCAAGGCTGTCCATGATCGAATCTCCGCCATTGATAATAAAATCAACTTTAGGTTTTTGCGACTGGGCATGATGCAATGCCCCGGCCATGCCTGCTTCAGCACCTATGCCCTCTTTTACATGAATGTCAGTAAGAAAAGCAAACTGAAGCTTGCCGGGTTTTTTATTTTCTTCAGTAAAAGCAAGTGACGGGATCATCGATCCGGCAGCGATGGCTGCTGTATTTTTCAGGAATTCACTCCGGTGCATAAAAATTTTTTATATGTATATGGAAACTACAACAAAATTTGTCCCCATCAGCGGAGTTATCCCGGATCAACTAATAATCACTGTCAATTGAATGAATACTTCGATCCTGTGCCGTCAAAAATCAGTAATTTCAATACCATATTATTTATGGTGACAAAAGAATTTATCCTGAAGACACTACGTCAAAACAAACCTTTTTTTGAAAAAGAAATGGGAGTGATCAGTATTGGCCTATTTGGAAGCTATGCAAAGGAAATGAACAAGAGCGAAAGTGATGTGGATATATTGGTGGAACTAAGGCCGCCGCTTGCGAATAATTTTTTTGCACTCTGGATAAAACTGGAAAAAGCGCTGAATAAAAAAGTTGATCTTGTAAGAAAAGGAAATCATTTGTCAGAAAGGTTTTTGCAAACTGTAGAAAAGGAAGAGAGGCTTGAATACATCCTTGATCACACAAAATCTATCACAGTTTATTTTTCCGGAATACTTCAGCCTGCAGATTTCAAAGATTTCCCTGAGGGTAATAGAACACTTGACGCTATCATAACCCGATTGCAGGCGCTGGGTGAAAATATTAAAAAAATTGAGAAGATCATTAAATTCCGTGATTTCATATCGCATCATTACGAAAAACCGGATATTGAAATAGTCTTTGAAATATACCGGGATGATATTCCCGAACTTACGATTTCAGTGCAAAAATTTTTCAAAAAAACTTAATTCCTTCAGATGAAAATTTCCTCATCAGAAGGCTACCAGGTAATTTCCAAATGGCTTTCGCAAAAAGGCCTTCACCCATTTTCATTCCAGCAACAAGCCTGGCAATATATCATTGATGGCGAAAGCGGGTTAGTAAATGCGCCAACCGGGTGCGGTAAAACTTATTCTGTTTTTCTCAGCGCATTGATTGACTTTATAAATCATCATCCTGGCAACTACCTGGCAAAATCAAAAAATGGCCTGCAGCTGCTTTGGATCACACCGCTTCGTGCCCTGGCCAAAGATATAGCCCGTGCTATGGAAGAAGTGATCGCTGAACTCAACATGAGCTGGAAAATAGGAATAAGAAATGGCGATACGGATATAAATGAACGCCAAAAGCAAAAAAGACAAATGCCGGAAGTACTGATCATCACCCCTGAAAGCCTGCACTTATTATTGGCGCAAAAAGGATATGCAGATACATTCCGTTCATTAAAAATAATTGCTGTGGATGAGTGGCATGAACTGCTGGGAAGTAAGAGAGGGGTGCAGGTGGAACTCGCGGTGTCGAGGATCATTAGGCCCCCCCACCCCCCGAAGGGGGGATTAGCCACTGCACAGCTCACGCCTAACCAGGTCTCTGCCCTAAATGAGGCTTCTTCTTACACTAGGCTTGTAGACGATTCAGAAATTATTAATGAGTCTGTGGAAAGCGGGCGTTTGAGCGATAGCAGAGCCCTTCCTTCGGGAGGGTTTGGGTGGGCTTCGATTTCTCTCTGGGGTATTAGTGCTACCATCGGAAATCTTGAAGAATCAAAAGACGTGTTACTGTCGCCTTTAAGAAAGAAAGGGGTTATCGTAAGAGCAGAAGTAAAGAAGGCCATCGAAATAGAATCGATTATGCCGGACGAAATTGAAAAATATCCCTGGGCAGGTCACCTTGGCATCAGGCTTGTTCACAAAGTGATTCCGATAATCCTGCAAAGTAAAACCACACTCATCTTTATCAATACAAGAGGAATGAGTGAGACATGGTACCAGAAGATTTTGGACGCCTGCCCGGACCTCGCCGGTTCTATTGCCCTGCATCATGGTTCCATTGATATGGATCTTCGGCTGTGGGTAGAGGAAAACCTGCATACCGGCAATCTAAAAGCAGTAGTATGTACTGCAAGTCTTGACCTCGGTGTTGATTTTCGTCCTGTGGAAACCGTGATACAGGTAGGGTCGCCGAAAGGCGTTGCCCGTTTCTTACAACGAGCTGGCCGCAGCGGTCATAGCCCTGATGCTGTAAGCAAAATATATTTTCTTCCCACCCACTCATTGGAACTGGTGGAAGCGGCCGCATTAAAATCAGCGATCGATGAGAATTTTATTGAAAGCCGCCAGCCGATGATGCTTTGTTTTGATGTGTTGATCCAATACCTGAATACGCTGGCCATTTCCGATGGTTTCAACCCCGGTGAATTATTTGATGAGGTGATATCCACGCATTGTTATAAATACCTTACTGGTGAAGAATGGCAGCAATTGCTATATTTCATCACGTCGGGTGGCAACGCACTGCAACAGTATGATGAATTCAAAAAAATAGAAATTCACGAAAATAGTTACCGGATCACCAACAGGCGCACGGCAATGCGTCACCGGTTGCATATCGGCACTATTGTGAGCGAATCAATGATGAAAGTAAAATTTATCAGCGGGGGATTTGTTGGGGTTATCGAAGAGTGGTTTATTTCCCGCCTGCAGCCCGGTGATGTGTTTACATTGGCCGGGAGGCATCTTGAATACATCACAACCAAAGAAATGACTGCATTGGTCAGAAAAAGCAATGCTAAAAAATCCATCGTTCCAAGCTGGCAGGGTGGACGCATGCCATTAAGTGCAAACCTGGGAAAGAAGCTGAGGGAGCAGTTAACGGCCCCCTCTAAATCTCCCCCAAAGGGGGAGACTTACAAAGAGCTTGAAGTGCTAAAGCCTCTTTTTGAATTGCAGGGAAAAATATCCCATGTGCCTAAAGCAAATGAGCTGCTGATCGAACAAATCGAAACCAAAGACGGGTTTCATCTTTTTGTATATCCTTTTGAAGGCAGGCTTGTACATGAAGCTATGGCGGCGATACTGGCCTTTCGCATCAGCCGTATCAGGCCCATCACTTTTTCTTTTGCCATGAATGATTATGGTTTTGAGCTGCTGAGCGATCAGCCCATCCCCGTGGATGATACAAATGTGTATGAACTTTTTTCACCGGATGAACTGCTTGCCGATATACAAAGAAGCGTCAATGCTACTGAAATGGCGAGAAGAAAATTCAGGGATGTGGCCGTGATTGGCGGCCTTGTTTTCCAGGGTATGCCGGGTGAAAAAATAAAATCCAAACACCTGCAGGCGTCAGCTTCTCTGCTCTTCAATGTATTTACCGAATACGAGCCCAACAATTTATTGATTCGGCAGGCATACCAGGAAGTTTTTGATCAGCAAATGGAAGAAACCAGGCTGAGAGATATGCTGCAGCGCATACAAACTTCCAGCATCATCATTACTTTCCCGGAACAACTGACGCCATTTTGCTTCCCCATCAAGGTGGACAGTTTGCGGGAAGACCTTTCGTCTGAAAAACTCGAAGACCGGGTTAAAAGAATGCAGGCACAATTAAATTATTAAATGGACGGCAGCTGCAACAGGGTTTGATTTTAAGTTGACCGTTCCTGTTATTTACAGTTAAAATAAAGCTCCCATCCGCCGGAGATCGAAATTTTTTTGACAGGAATTTTCTTTGGAAAAATCACAGATTTCAAATCTTAAATAGATTTGTAACTCCTTATGGCGACTTTACTATCACATATTATCGGTGATGAGCATTTAATCCTGAGTAATGAAAGAGCCCTGTTTTGGGAAGATGAAAAAACATTGATTGTTGCAGACCTGCATGTAGGAAAAACCGGGCATTTTCGTAAAGCCGGCATCGGTGTGCCAACGGGTGTTTATAAAGATGACCTTCACAGGTTGCTGGCCCAGATACTTTTTTTCAAAGCAGAACGGCTGGTCATTGTCGGCGATCTGACGCACAGTATCGCTAACCGGGAGATGGACTTGTTTCGCAAATGGCGAAAGGACTTTTCATTGCTGGACGTTCATCTCGCCAAAGGCAATCATGATATTCTCGACAACCGCTGGTATGAAGAGGTTAATATAAAAGTGCACAACAATCCACTGACGATCAAACAATTTTTATTTGTCCACGATATTTTGAAACCAAAGTTGCAAATTGAAGGCGGCAAGTATGCTTTTTCCGGTCATATTCATCCGGGCATCACGCTCAAAGGAAAAGGAAAGCAGGCACTTCATTTTCCCTGTTTTTATTTTACGATGCATCACTGCATCCTGCCGGCTTTTAGCCGCTTTACCGGAACGTATAGGGTAGACCCACAAAAAAATGAGAAAGTTTTTGCTGTTGTAGAAAAAGAAATAATACCCCTGCCTTCAGCGAAACAAGTCTGAAGATCGTTTATTGTCTACCTGGTTTCAGCTGGCTGTAATCGAGAAAATAAATAAACCGGAGAGTGAGTTCATTTCCGTGTTTTAAATTGAAGGTCTGCGCTAAGTTGGAAAAATATTGCTTGTAGCGGCTGCCGTCCACACGCTGGTCGTCGCCCATGGAATTCTTATAGCCGACAATAAGGCGGCTGCCATAACGGAAATCCCATGTAAAAAATGCATCGGCATTGAAATAATTGATATTATCGGTGTTGCCCGGATAAGAAATCGGCCTTGACTCGTCAGGATAGCCTTTGTCATCGAGATATGTAATACGATTTACCATTACATTGCTCCAGTAATGCCGGACCCGAAGCGTAAGATTGATACGGGGAGTAAAATTGTATATCCCCGACAAAACAGTAGTCACTTCTTTAAAATCAACAAACGACACCCTGGGAATGCCACGCGTATCCCTGCCGGCAGAAGTAATATAATCTGTTTCTGTTTCATACCTGCTGGTCAATTCCATGGTAAACTTGTTGCCGAATCGATAACGAAGTCCTGCACCAAAAAGATAATAGTCTTTTTCAGGGTTCTTAAAAAAATCGGAAACTAAAATGTCATAACTAAATAACAAACGTTTACGGCTGTCTGAACTGCCATTCAACCTCAGGAAACCATACTGTGGCCGGCGGGCATACTGTTCGTAGGGTTTACCGGTCACAAAATAATCATGCTGGTCCGGCAGGTAAGACGCAGTTAAAGTAACATCCCAAAAATTCCTGAAAACCCAAAAGCCGCTTGCTTCCAGGGTGAGGTCACTGAAAACATCCGGTTTATAAAGTCTGCGATAAATAGCATTGAATGTATAGCTGTAACTCATGAAATTTTTGGTAGGCGTAAACTGGTTATAACTTATGCTGCCGTTATTTATGTGCAGGTTGGGAGTTTGCAGGTAGCCGAGATCGGTTGGATCATAGTTAACCGAACTGATATTGTTCTGCGCAAAAAATCGAATTTTGCCGCTCACCTTGCCAAATCGAAGTAATGTATTGAAACCGTCGTAAGGTTCGCTCCCGAATATCTTGCTATAATGGGCAAATGCCTTTACATTAAAATTATTCGCCCTGTCATAAAGACTAACGTCCAGCCCCGAAACATTGGCATCTCTCCCGGCGCCATCGCGCAGCACATTGGTATTGGTAAAAGTAACGTAAGATCTTCCTTTCAACGCCTGGTCGAGCACGAGTATGTTGTAATTAGTCAAAAGCTCCGTTTTTAACTTTTGTTTTTCCTCAGTGGTTTTATCTTTTACGGTGGCATACATCGGGGCAGCAATTGCATTAAAAAACCCAATTCCCGTTTTTTTTGCGGTCCGTCCTGAAAGTTTAATTGCATTGTAAAGTTGCGTACGGGCGGAATTTTTAATGATTTCAATATTAGGATCTGAAACCGCCAATGATTCAACAGAGTCGTAACCCGTTGGTATGGCCCCGACGCGCCGTGAATAAAATAAGCCTGATTTATTAAAAATATCTATCCCTTCTGTAAAAAAAGGGCGGTATTCGTCAAATCTCACTTCATAAGGTGTAAGGTTGTTAACCACATTATCAGAAACCACCTGGCCAAAGTCAGGTATCAGGGTAGCATCAAGTGTAAAACTTTCGTTGATGCCATATTTTACATCCATCCCACCACTGCGAAGCCATTCAGTGCGGAAGCCATCAACGTCGGGCGTACTGCGTACTCCCGTTGATAAGTAGGGTGAGAGACTAAGCCGCAAAGGAGGTTTTACATCAACAATATTTTGCAATATCCCAAATTGGTTTACAAACCCGTTTACTTCGGGATCAACCCTGTTCCAGAAAGTCGTCTCATTGTTCCTCCGCACTGAACGCATCAGTTGCATGCCCCATTGTTGAATGGAGCTAGCGGCAAACCGTAGAGAGATATAAGGTATTTTCATTTCCACCATCCAGCCATTCTTATTGAATGAAACCTTGCTATCCCAGACGGCATCCCATGTCTTGTCACCATATTCCCCAAAACCCAAATTAGTTCCCGGCGATAATCTTGCATCCGTTTGTACATTTGAGGAGGTGACCAGGAACTGAAATCCGTTTTGCTGGTCGTTATACGTATCAAAGAAAACCGAGAAAAAATCAAGGTCTTTTGATTGTTCTTCGTCGCGGGCGGTGATCTGTTTTCGGATCAGTGCAGGTTCATCATACAAATAAGCCGCAATATAAATGGCGGTATTGTCGTAAGCAGTTTTGACTTCTGTTCGTTGAGAAGCCGGCTGACCGTAATGAGGAAAATTTTGAATGAAATCTGTTGCAACGGGTATCGTGTTCCACACCGAATCGTCCAGCACCCCATCAATTTTTGGGGGGGCGGAGGTCTTCATGGCCTGGAATGTTTTTACCTGCGAAAATAGGGACATGGAAATGAGCATCCACAGGTGTAAACAAGCTAGTTTTCTCAACAACATACAACAGTTAACGTACAAAGATAAACAGACTGCCATGAAGGTAAGAAGACTGCCTGCAAAAAACCGCAAACTGTTGGGAAACATTCCCGGCCCCCGCCGTTAATTCATCTTCTTTTTTAAGGAAACTACCTGCTCCTGAAGGTCGCTGACAATATTAGCTAGCTGGCTCATATCCCAACGCTGCTGTTGATTTGTTTTGGAAATAACGACCTGTGCTTTCCACATTTCAAGGACATCTTCCGCCTTTACGGTATAGGGTTGATAAACGGGATTATCGCTTACCAGCGTGAATCTGTCTTTTGAACGACCATTTTTCTGCACCCTTTTGTATACGATTCCTTCATGCCGGGATACGACAATACACGCACTATCGTTCTTAAGTTCATCAACCTTTTCAATTTTTTCACCCACTATAACAGAGCCGCTGGGCGTGGGCAGCATAGAATCTCCAATAATTTCAAAGGCCCTGTAATTACCACCTGAGAGCATAGGGAGGGTAAAGGTGTTCAGTTCATCCACAAATTCAGGATCTCCATAACCGGCCAGGTAACCTGCGGCCGCTTTTACGGGCACAAACGGTATATCAGGGCGGCCGGTGGCCAGTTTCATAGCCCGCCGCTTTGCCAGGTAGTTACTTTTGTTATCGCTAAGATCTTTGCGTATTATTTCATCCAGTGTCAGCTTGAAAATGTCACAAACCGCCTCCAGCACATCAATCCGCGGCTCTGCCCGCTCTTCTTCGTAGGCACCCACCAGGGATCGTTTGATCCTTAACTTACGGGCAAATTCTTCCTGTGTCCATCCGCGCAGCTTGCGGAGATATTTCAGATTCTGATTTGAGACTGCCATGAGGAACTAATTTGTTTAGCATGCAAAATACTAATTTAATTAGATTCACAAAAAGTTTTTTAGATTGCTACGAATTAAACAAATAACACGAATGCATTTCTCAGGTAGATTGCATTGATTAGAATCCATCGACTCTTCAAAAAATAATCAATACGGATCGCACAACAATAATTCCAGGATAAGTTCGTATAGTGAATTGCGCTTAAGAACATTTTTTAGTGTGCATTCGTGCCACCTTAGCTGCCGGCAGGGCAGATTCGGGCAAAGGTTTGGACATGCCGAAAAAATAGAACACTTTTGCCCTGAATATGGCAACAAAGAAAAAGGCTACTCCAAAAAAGAAAAATAAAGAAACAAACAAGGTAAGGTCCGGCGGAAACAAGCGGCAACCAGTCATACTTATCACCAATGATGATGGCATCACTGCACCGGGCATCATGAACCTGGTAGAAGCTGTAAAAGACCTCGGAAAAATAGTGGTAGTAGCGCCTGACAGGCCACAATCGGGCATGGGACATGCCATCACGATCGGGCAGCCGCTGCGATTGCATAAAGTACACACGTTTGGCGATATTGAAGCTTATTCCTGTACCGGCACACCCGTTGACTGTGTAAAGCTGGCAGTAGATAAAGTATTGCATCGCAAACCTGATCTTTGCTTAAGTGGTATTAACCACGGTGCCAACCATAGCATCAATGTGATTTACTCCGGCACCATGTCGGCAGCCGTAGAAGCGGCAATTGAAAGCATTCCTTCTGCAGGATTTTCCCTCCTGGACTACAGTATTGAGGCCGATTTTACAGGTGCCCGTAAATACGTAAGGATCGTGGTAGAAAAAATGCTCTCGACCAGGCTGGACAAGCATACCGTTTTGAATGTAAATATTCCTCCCCTCGCTGTTGACCTTTTAAAAGGGTTCAAACTATGCCGCCAGGCTTATGCTAAATACGTGGAAGACTTTATGGAAAGATAAGATCCAACCGGGCGCATGTATTACTGGCTCACCGGCGAGTTTGTCAATTTTGACAAAGGCAAAGACACAGATGTATGGGCTTTGGCCCATGGGTTTGTAAGCGTGGTGCCTGTGCAATTTGACATGACTCATTATTCCCTGAAAGACAAACTTGAAAATACCTGGAAAAATGATTCTGAAAAAAGATAACCTGCGGCTTGGGATGATCCTTGGATTAATAGGCCCTTTGCTCGGCCTGGTGGTCATTTACCTCATCAAATTTTCCGGTGTTTCGTTTGGCGATTTTTTGGACGCATTTTTTAATGACAACAAGCTGATTACTTCCAATGGTACGCTTTCGTTACTTGCCAATGTTATTCTTTTCACCTTATATATAAATACCCACCGCGACAACACAGCGAAAGGAATTTTTATTATCACGCTTGTGTATGGTATTGCGTTATTAGTCCTGAAATTGGTGAATTAACCGCCGGGTTTTAACGACGAATAAGGAGCTTTTAAGACGAAACATCTTTCCTATCTTTAAATTTATTAACCAGGCAAAACTTAATTTTCCATTTAGGGAGAGGGGCATGAAATATTACATCATTGCGGGCGAAGCATCGGGTGATCTGCATGGCAGCAATCTTATAAAAGAACTGAAAAAACTGGATGGCTCAGCGGATATTCGTTGCTGGGGCGGCGATAAAATGAAGGCAGCAGGAGGTGAGCTCGTAAAGCATTACCGTGATCTCGCCTTCATGGGTTTTACGGAAGTGCTGATGAACCTTCGCACCATTTTTCGCAATCTTGCTTTTTGCAAAGAAGACATCCTTCGATACAACCCTGACACGCTTGTATTAATAGATTACCCTGGTTTTAACCTTCGCATTGCCCGCTGGGCTAAAGAGCATAGGCTAAAAGTTATTTATTATATCAGCCCGCAGGTATGGGCCTGGAAAGAGGGCCGGGTAAAAATGATGAAAGAGTGTATTGATAAAATGCTTGTCATCCTGCCGTTTGAAAAAGATTATTACCAAAAAAAATGGAATTGGGAAGTAGAATATGTTGGGCATCCGCTGGTGGAAGTAGTAAATATTCAAAAATCAATAGTCGACCGGCCTAAGTTGTCCGACAAACCGGTAATAGCATTATTGCCCGGGAGCCGCAAACAGGAAATATTGAAAAAGCTGCCGGTAATGCTCGGGGTAAGCAAGTCATTTCCAAACTATGAATTTATTGTGGCCAAAGCTCCCGGGGTGGAGGAAACTTTTTACGACGACCTGCTAAAGCCCTATTCCAATGTTTCCTCGGTCGCAAATCAAACTTATCCTTTATTGATGCAGGCAAAAGCAGCCCTGGTCACGTCCGGTACCGCTACCCTGGAAACTGCATTGTTCGGAGTACCGGAAGTAGTGTGTTATAAAGGATCCCGCATTTCTTACCAGATTGCCAAACGGGTAATCAAAGTAAAATATATAGCATTGGTGAATCTCATAATGAATAAGCTGGTGGTAAAAGAACTGATACAGCAGGAACTGACGGTGAACAATTTGCATCACGAATTGAACGAACTGCTCACGAATAAACTTCGGCGGGACCAAATTGAAGCTGACTATGCCGCATTAAAACAAATGCTTAGTGAAGGGGGGCAGGCCGCCTCAGCCAAAGCAGCTCAATCCATTACCCGCTTTCTGACCTCAGCAGTCCACGGGTAAAAAGAAAAGCCCTGGAAGAATCCAAGGCCGTTACACATTAGAAAACTGCTGCTATAGAGAAAGAAATTTCAGAATGGACTAAGATTTAAGGTTAATGTTCCGATTACCATACAAAGTAAAGGTCAGGAATCGCGTAAAACAAACAGGTAATTAGCCAATGGTAGTTTTTGTTACATGAATTGCTGATTTCCCGGGTTGAATTGGATGATTGGTGGCCTATTGGCCTTCGCCGCCGGCCGCTAATTCTGGCATCAATCATGTATTTTCGTCAAAATGAATCGAATAAGTCTAAAATAACTGGAAAATAATGGAATCTTTTAGCCAACTGATCAATTCAGAAAAACCGGTGCTGGTTGATTTTTACGCCGACTGGTGCGGACCCTGCAAGGCAATGAGCCCGGTGATTCAGGAAGTAGCAAAAGCCGTGCAGGGCAAAGCAAGAGTGATAAAAGTGGATATCGATAAAAGTGTGCAGGCTTCCCAGGCCTACCAGGTGCAGGCGGTACCTACATTTATTATTTTTAAGAACGGGAAAATTATCTGGCGTTATTCGGGCATGATCGACAAACACAGTCTCATAAATATGCTCACGCAGAACGCATGATCTGTCCGTCCTTCATCTTATTTTCTCAGCAATTTGATCGCTAAAATGACCAGGCAAAGAATAAATATTAAAAGGCTCATGCGGTTGATGCCATGCATATAACCGATCCATTTGCTCTTAGGACGGTTGGGATCTTTCTTTTTCAGGTAAAGGTATTCGGCTATTTGATTCCAGACTCCCATACTCCATTATTGCCAATGCTTAAAGTTAGAACAGATTAAGCTGAAGTTAGTTCGTGAACCGCTTTTTAATTTTGAGATGAATTGAATTTCGGATTAACAAATTCCCAATCCCTGATATGTGATGGCTGGTGCTCTTTTTTGAGTATTGCTTCAAATTCTTTTATGAGGCCGGGATGAGCTGCAGCAACATTGGTTGTTTCATTTACATCCTTTTCTATATCAAAAATTTCCCACGGTGAATCTTTATCTTTTTTCATATTACTTTTTACCCCTTTCCATTTCCCCATGCGAATGGCGACCTGTCCGCTCTTTTCAGGAAACTCAAAATACAGGTAAGGATGTTCTTCTTGTTGCTTTTCATTACCGAGTAAAGCGGGTAAAAACGAAATTCCGTCAGTTTGCGGTTTTTTTACGCCAATCAATTCTGCAAGGGTAGCCATCAGATCAAATTGCACTGAAATATGGTCTGATATCGTTGCGGCCTCAATTTTTCCAGGCCATCTTGCAATAAACGGTTCACGGATGCCGCCCTCATACAAATCCTGCTTTCTTCCTCTTAACCCACCAACACTATTGAAGAATTCAGTATCCACTCCTCCCGCATCAAACGTAGCTCCATTATCGCTGGAAAACATGACGAGGGTATTTTCATCCAGATTTAATTTCTCCAGCAATTCCATGATCAGACCTATCTTTTTATCCATATAGGTAATCATAGAAGCATAGGTTGATTTGGGGTATAGCGTGGAAGCATATCCCTTTTCACCCCGATAAGGCTTCTCTTCAAATTTGCCGATGTACTCTTTCACTGCTTCATCAGGCGCCTGCAGTGATACATGCGGACCGGTATAAGGCAGATAAAGAAAGAAGGGTTTGTTCTTATAACGATTTATAAATTCAAATGTTTTTTCCACCATCTTATCCAAAGAATATTCTTTACCCTTGTAGCGGGCAAAAGCAGCGGGATCATTTTCATCTTTTGATAAAGGTTTATGAACATATATGAATGGATTAGCGAGGCTATCCCATTTGCCATTTTCCCAAAGATGAGTAGGATAAAAATTGTGGGCCTGCTTCTGGTCATAGTAGCCATAAAAATAATCGAAGCCCTGCTTGTTGGGGTCACCGGTATTAGTGTGCATACCCAGTCCCCATTTGCCAATGACCCCGGTCGCGTAACCTGCCTGCTTCATCATTTTAGCAATCGTGAAAGTTCCTTCAGGCAATGGCATCTGCCCTCCTTCTTTTTCATCTTCAAACTCTCCCAGTTCATAATTGCCGCGGATATAGGACTTACCTGCATGTTTTCCCGTCATCAGCATGCAACGGGCAGGGGCACATACCGGTGCTCCTGTGTAGTGCTGCGTAAACCGGATTCCTTCCCGGGCGAGTTTGTCCAGATGGGGAGTTCTTATTTTCTTCTGTCCATAGGATCCAAGCTCACCGTACCCGAGATCATCTGCATAAATGTAAATGATGTTGGGACGAACCGAACCAGTTTTCGACTGCCCGTATCCGTGCATCAAACTAAAAATAATCAATACGAGAAAATGTAATCGTTGTTTGATCTGAATCATAGCTTGTATTATTATGCTAACGAGGTAGTAAAGTTCAACACTTGATCCAATAAAGAAGCTCTGCGAAACTTGCAGTTTCGCATCACTATTCTATCCTGTGGCGATTTGCCGAATGCTTAGATACGACTATAATCGTTAAAATAAAAAATCTACTTCAATTAACCCTTTTCCCGTTTGATAATTTGCAGCGCTGCTATACAAATAATGAGCCGGCTCAGCTACCAACCCTGCCCTCGCCGGATTTTCATGTATAAAATGGGCTTCGATCTTAAAAATGACTCACTGTGTATTTCCTCCGGATGATTATCGCCTGTCCATACTTTAAAATTCTCATTTGCATTTGTTCTGTTTGCATAAAACTTAAACATATACAACAACCAGCCACGACGGCTCTCTATCTCAGTTTCGATCGAAGCCGTAATAGCTTTGCTGGTAAACGTTTTAAAATCACGGATAATGTCACTTAGATTATTGTTATTAGCTCTCCAGATAGCGTGGATATGATTTGACATGACAACGTAAGTCCCAATACGAAGGCCTTTATGTTCCCGACAAAAAGCAAAACTTGCAAGTATTATTTCCCTGTATCGCTGACGGCTGAAAATATCAATCCAAACCATAATAGAAAACGTCAAAAAATGAGCAGCCGACTGATCTCTGATTTTATACCCTTCAGCAAATTCATAACTCATGATAAATGCCTTTCATAAATTTATTGAATTGTTATTGCTAAAAGCAATAAAGTAACACTGCGGGGCTTGCAGCCCCGCAGTGTATTCGTTTCCAGCCCAGACAGCTGGTTTATGAAAGGTCAACTATACTTTGCAAATGATTTTTCTTTTTCAATAATTGCTCCAGCAATATCGATTGGTTTTTTGCCCGCATGTAGTTGTGGCGGGGATACTTAGCTCCATAATAAATATCGTCATTCAGATAGTCGGTAAGAAACCTGATTGCCTGCATATAGATGATAAACTCACCGGCATAAAAAAAATGTTGTTTTTCTGTCTCCGTCAGTTCATCCTTCATTTCATTATAATAGCCTTGCACAATGGCTTTATAAAACTCATCCCTGACTTCAATTTTTTCAAATTCCGTTTCTTCTTCACTCACCGGTGATAAATACGTTCGCATCATATCACCCACATCGCTGATGAAATAACCAGGCATTACTGTATCAAGATCAATCACACAAATACCCTTACCCTTCTCATCAAACAACACATTGCTGATCTTTGTATCGTGGTGGGTAACCCGAAGCCTGAAGTCTGGGTTGGTTACTATCTGATCATATTCGGTTACAATATCGGCGTGTGCCACCAGCGACCTGATCAATGCATCTGACTCCCTGATCCGGTCTTTGTTCCCCTTTTCAATGGATAATAAGAATTGCTGATAACGCAGCGCAAGGTCATGAAAACAGGGAATGGTCAGCCTTAATTTATTAATATCTATTCCATGCAGTAATCGGGTGAAGCGGCCAAATTGAGTGGCGGCCTCATAAGCCTGGGCAGGTGTTTCCACCACATCTTTTGAATGGGAGCCGGCCACAAACGGGAACATCCGGAAATAGCCCTCTCCGCTGATATAGATCATCTCATCTCCCTTTGGAGTAGCTACAGGTGCGATAAATTTGTATTCAGGATGATTTCGTTTGAGGTAGTCACCAACCAGGCTAATATTATTGGCGATATCCTGCGGTTCCTTAAAAACAGCATGGTTTACTCTTTGCAGGATATATTCATTTTCCCCGGCTATCACCTTCCACGTATTGTTAATAAGCCCGCTGCCAAAAGTTTCTACTAATGACTTGCCATCTATTCCATATGCTGATAATACTGAAAGCGGCATGTTTTTTTTAAAAAATTCATCTCCCGCACAAAGATTATTGCGATAATCCGCTGCGAAAAGTTTTCCTAAATCGGTTATTCGAATTTCAATTTACAATTCTTCCGATCACGGCTGATGGCAACATAATTTGTTAACATATACCGGTTCGGTTAGCCTTACTGAATTCTGACCCGAAAATTATTATTCACTGAACCATTAAACTGATGTAACTTAAAACTACCACTCAATTCACGAGCTTCAAACACTTGCTTAAGATAATTTTCGCTGCCTGGTTATGCAAAAACAAGAACAGCATACAACATAAACAGGATGATCAGTACCATCTGAAAAATAAAATGACGGGTAAATGTTCTCTTCATGTATTTGAATCACTTGCACGATAAGATGCAAAAGCAAGTCAAAAATAAAACAATAAGTGACTGCAGAAACATGCAAACGGTTGTCCAAAATACGAACATCGAATTATTGAATTCGTAAATCTACGCAAACGTTTGAATTGTAGGAGTATTTACTGTGATCTTGAGCTAAGCTGCTTCAGTATTTGCTCCAGCTTTCCGGGGGTGCTTATATATTTTTCAAGGTTAAATAGTTCTACCTTCCTGAACTCAATGGGATGGCTTTCACTTTGCAGCGATATGGTTCCTTCTTTGATCAGGGTTCCGGCATTTAGTCCGACCTGCTTCACCCATTTATCATTGCCATCATATTGTGGCTTTTCATACACAAGCACCGTATCACCGTTGACGATGTGCTTTACAATTGAATCTTTTAATACCAGTACTGCAGCCCTCACCCATTGATCTCCATGATAGGTTTTGGAAGATGAATTGGTGCAATGGATTGTATGCAAATTTCCGTTCATCACCACGTTCGTGCCGGGCGTGCATAAATTATTAGTGGTACGATTATCCTTACCATTGCCACCGAGCAATTGTGCTTCGATCGAAATGGGAAAATCCTGGTCAACCGTCATACTTTCCGGCGTTTGCCCGTGTACCATCATCCCGCTGTTGCGAAAAGCCCATCCGGGTCCATCTTTTATTTGATCACCGACAAACCGGTATTCAACTACCAGGAGATACGCTGAAAACGTCTTTTTGTAAAATAGGTGGCCAAACTGGTTTTTAAACTCGCCACCGTACTGATCATAGCTTACTTTAATCACACCATTCTCCGCCCTGAACGTATTTCCGAAATTATCATTCACCGGGTGATCTTTGATCTTAACCGTCCAGCCATCAAGGCTTTTTCCGTTAAATAGC
>Ga0137431_1000142_pt1 | contig 34656 bp, 22 predicted proteins | sample EasRivERMZT800_2_FD_104646 | JGI IMG/M metagenome (GOLD analysis project Ga0137431, IMG submission 104646) | Soil microbial communities from meander-bound floodplain in the East River, Colorado, USA - East River MetaG ERMZT800_2 | ecosystem: Environmental > Terrestrial > Soil > Floodplain ... | reverse complement strand
GTTGTCGAATAAGGCCAGTTTTACATTAAGCTGAAATAATTTTTTTGCTATGGCAAGCCCTAATCCCGAAGCAGCGCCTGTTATGATGGCAGAACAGTTTTTAAAGTTTTTATTCATTATTGACTTAATTAATTATAAAACATATCAAAAGTTCATGATAACCCCTACAGACTAATTGCCACATGTTTAATCACAGGGTTCCAACCGAATATAAACATGATTTGAAAGATAAGCGAACGAAAACTTGAACGCCCATCAATAGAACTTTTAAAAGTTTCGCCTTACTGAATTGCTATCATTCTTTTGATCGTTGCAACCCTTTGCTGGGGGAAAGCAATCCTCAATAATAAAATCGTGCAAACGGTTGCATACTAAAACGTGCATTTTTTCAGATAAAATTTGCAGCGAAATTGGAAAAATAATGTCATATTTAGGAGGAATTACAGAAGCAGAGCATTTAAGTAATATAAATTTATTTTAATATTAACTAAGTTCAGGGCTTCATTCAACTAACGGTTTTCTTAGAGTATTTCCAACTTTCTTTGATCAAATAATAAATTGCTGCTTATGCTTAATCCTAAAACGTTACTAGTTAGTTTCTCTTTATTGTGCGGAGCTATAGCAATTGCCCAGAATCGAACCATTTCGGGCAAAATAGTTTCCACTAAAGAAAATGTTGCTGTTGCAGGAGCATCTATCACAATTAAGGGTACCACGACAGGCACGTCAAGCGTCGCGGATGGATCATTTTCCATTTCGGCACCTGCAAGCCGGGTTACTTTACAGGTATCTTCGGTCGGTTTCCAAACCAGGGAATATGTAGTTGAGGCCAATCAGAATAATATTTCGATTGACCTTACCCTGGGCTCCCAGGAACTGGGTGAAGTAGTTGTAACCGCCCTGGGCATTACGCGCCAGATGAAAACACTTGTGTACGCTGCGGAAAGAGTTAAGCCTACCGAGTTAACTCAGGTTAGGGATCCTAACAACGTGTTGAATTCTTTGCAGGGAAAAATTACTAATGCCCTGATCACGCAGGGTTCTGGCGGACCAGGCAGCGGAGTAAGGTTGGTGTTGCGCGGCAATCGTTCTATACAACAAAGCAACAATGCTTTGATTGTAGTGGACGGTGTTCCGATTACCAATGGTACCAATGGTACTGTTACCAGCGACTTTGGCGGGATACAAGGTTCAGACGGAGCATCGAGCATTAGCCCGGATGATATTGAATCATTGACCGTTTTGCGTGGCGCTTCTGCCGCGGCATTATATGGTAGCCAGGCAGGAAACGGTGTTATCCTTATCTCAACTAAGAAAGGGAAAATAGACAGGGCATCAGTTACCGTAAACTCTGGCGTAGCTTTTGAGACTGCTTTTCAACTACCTGATTTGCAGAATTCATACGGCCAGGGAAACTCCGGTGTACTGGATGCTACTAAGGGCGAGAGCTGGGGAGCTAAACTGGATGGACAATCAATTACCGCATATAATGGTGAAACACGAAATTACTCTGCGGAACCTGACAATATCAAGGACTTTTTCAGAACTGGTACTACGTATAATAACGCTATCGGTGTTTCCGGGGGATCAGAAAAAATGCAAACCTATCTGTCCTATAGCAATAGTTATGTTGAGGGTATATTGCCTAGGAATAATTTGAACCGTCAGACTTTTAATGTGCGGCTTAGCAACCAGGTCAGTAAGAAATTCTCAACGGATGCGAAAATCACCTATATACTTCAATCTATTAAAAGCAAATATCCGAATGGTGAATCCTTATCCCCCGTTATGGATCTTTACCTGATTCCTCGAAACGTGAGTCTTGCTGACATAAAACATTTTGAGGAAATTAATAATGTTGGTGTGCCTGTGCCTGCACCATTTCCCTCAACCAACCTGGCCCTCTGGGAAAATCCCATATGGATAGTTAACCGGACAACGAATAATGAACGCCGCGACCGGATAATGGGGTTCGTATCTGCCAGATACAATATTCTGGACTGGTTGCATATAACCGGAAGAGCCAACCTTGATAATATTAACGACCGTCTGGATGCAACCCGGTACCAGGGAACATTGGGTGTTTCAGCTACCGGAGGTGGAACGTATTCAAAAACTGGGATTAACGTTATGCAAAAGTGGCTTGATGTGATGGTGGAAGGCAGCAACAAATTAATGAAAGACCTTAGAATAGATTACCGCGTGGGGGCTATTTATAAGGACAATAAGTATGAGTATCTTAGCACTAGTGCAAACGGACTCAACATTGCGAATTTTTTCAGTCTTAATTTTGCCGCTTCTCCACCCGGAGTCGGCGCCTATCAAAGTTCTTCACAAGTACAAACACAGGCCGTTTTTGGACAGTTCAATCTTAGTTTCAAGGAAGCCGTTTTCTTAGATGCAAGTTTGCGCAATGACTGGGATTCGCGACTCCCTTCCCCTTATTCTTATTCTTACCCGTCTGTAGGGCTTTCGGCTATACTATCTGATCTCATTACCTTGCCCGCGGCGATTACATTCTTAAAATTAAGTGGTAATTATGCTCAGGTTGGTAATGGCGGACAGGACCAAATACGGTTCAATACTTTCTCCTATGCACAAGGCGCAGGGCAGGGGTATATAACCAGGAGTCCAACCAGAGCCATACCGGATTTGAAGCCTGAAATAGTAGAGAGTATTGAGTTTGGTCTCGACACCAGGTTTTTTGAAAACCGGTTAGGTGTTCAATTTACAGTTTATAAGAGCAATTCAAAGAACCAATTACTGTTGGTTAACACCCCCGTTGGCATTGGCTTCCAAAATCAATACATCAACGCCGGTAATATTGAAAACAAAGGGCTTGAATTAAATTTAAATGGTACACCTGTAAGGAATAATAATTTCACCTGGGACGTTTCTTTCAACTTAGGTATGAACACGAATAAAGTTATAGAATTAACTGAAGATGTTAAAGAATTTGCCCTTGAAGGTTTTAGCCGGTCTGCAACGCCAATAATTAGGGAAGGCGGGAGTTATGGTGACATGATTGGTTTTGTTTGGATGAAGCATGCCAATGGAAAATTCCTGGTTACCCCCGAAGGAAAGCCCCTTTCGAGTATTACAACAGGTGATTTGCAAAATATCGGCAATTTCAATCCAAAAGCAACCTTAGGTCTAACCAATACCCTTACCTATAAGGGAATTTTCTTGCGGTTGTTGATTGACGGGCGTATTGGGGGCGTAATTGTGGATGGAACAGAACAGTTGATGGCCTTTAATGGAATTACCAAAGGAACCGAAAAGTTTAGAGAGGGTGGTTGGGATTTAGGTGGTGTTGATGCAACTGGTGCTCCGGTAAAGGTGGCTATTAAGGCGCAAGATTACTGGACAACAGCTTCCGGTGGACGCTATGGCTCAGCCGAATTCTTTTCATACGATGCCACCAATATAAGAATACGTGAGGCTTCCTTAGGGTATAATATTCCATTGCCCACTTCAGTCCGATCGCTCATTAAGGACTTAAAACTTTCCCTTGTAGGACGCAACTTGCTGTTTCTGTACAGGGGGGAATCCAAGCTGGATGTTCCGGGAATTGGCAAACGCAAAATGTCTTTTGACCCGGATATGTCTTTGGGTAATAGTAACTGGCAGGGGATTTCCTATGGTACTTTTCCCTCAACCCAGAGCATCGGGTTTAATTTACAGGCAACTTTCTAATTATAGGCGCCGTTGTACAGGTAATTAAATTAAAAATGATCAAACATGAAAAATTTTAGGTTCTTTATAAAAAAATGTGGCAGCGCTGCATTGCTATGCATTATAGTGTTGTTCATAAACTCATGTACCAAAGATTTTGACGAGATCAACACCAATAAAAATGCCCTCGCAAACCTGGAAGATTCCCAGGTTCCATTCCTTTTCTCAGCAGCGGAAGCGAACGGTACCAATAGTGGATGGGCCTACCAGGTTGCCCAAAACCTTTTTCATGATCAATATGCTGAGTACTTTGCAAACAGCACAACCTATTTTCCTTCTGATCGCCTTGTTATCCGGATGGATTGGATAGGTAGCTTATGGAGCCCACTTTACACAACTACCATGCCCCAGCTGCAAACCATTTTTGAGAAAACAGATCCTGGTTCTGCTGAATATGCGCTTGCCAATATCTTCTGGGTCATATCGTTCCAGCGTGTAACAGATACCTGGGGCCCTATTCCTTATTTTAGTGCAGGTGTAGTTGATAAAACTGTTCCTTACGATCCACAGGATTTAATATATGATGACTTTTTTAAAAGGTTGACTGATGCGGTGAACGTGCTGAAAGGCAGGACATCCGAGACTCCTTTTGGCACTTTTGACCTGATTTATGGCGGTAACGTAAACAAATGGATAAAGTTTGCCAATACGCTCCGGTTACGGTTGGCGATACGGATATCCAATGTAGATCCTGCCCGGGCGAAAACAGAAGGTGAGGCAGCGGTTGCTGCCGGAGTGATGACAACCAGCCCGGACGATGATGCACTTATTCAAAAAAGTGTGGTAAATGGTGATGTTAATGGGTTATCAGTGATGGACTGGAATGAATTCAGAATGAGTTCCGCCATGGCGTCTGTTTTGAATGGATACGAGGATCCTCGCACCCCGGTTTATTTTAATCCAACCCTCAATAGTATCAAAGCAAACGAAACTGCCAACGGTGGAGTGTATAATCCAGCTGATGCAGCACATCCATTGAAATATCATGGAATGAGGAATGGCCTTAAACCAGATGATATGGCAAACCCACTTAATACTGCCGATGCCAATTCCCGTCATGGCCAGCGTTGGAACAGTGCAAGTGCACCTATTACATACCTGGGAAAGTCATATCCTGCTGGTTGGTCGGTTCCTTCGAATGTAATGGCTGCTGCTGAAGCTTATTTTCTGCGGGCTGAAGGTGTATTATTAGGTTGGAATATGGGCGGTGGAACAGCAAAGGATTATTATGAAGCGGGTATAACAGAATCAATGAAACAGTGGGGCATTACCGATCCTGCAGTAATTTCTGCCTACATTAATAGTCCGAAAACCCCAATTCCGCCGGGAGATGCACAAGGCTCTCCTGCATTGTCCACAGTCCCTGTTCTTTTTGGCGCTACTCCTGCTATCCAGCTGGAACAGATCATTCTGCAAAAATGGTTGGCTTTGTATCCTGACGGCAACGAAGCCTGGGCCGATATCAGGCGCAGTGGAAAGCTAAAACTTTACCCGGTGGTGTACAGTGACAACCCGGATCTTCCAAATCCTTCAACACAAACGATCAGGAGGATTAATTTCATGACTTCTGAAATTTCAACCAATGGTCCTGCAGTAGAGGCTGCAATACCATTACTTGGCGGCCCGGATAAAATAACTACTCCACTTTGGTGGGATAAAAACTAATTAATATAGAGTGACTTCATTTAAAGAATCCATCCCGCCATATGCCGGATGGATTCTTTATTTAAGGAATTACCTTTGAAAACCAGTATCGCTAAGTAAACGCCAATTTCGCCCGTAAGGTCTTTTCTACATTTAATGCAATTAATTATTCATCAGCATGTCAAAATATCATTTCTGCATAGTATTGTTTCTTTCGATTTTTATTTATTCCTGCAAGAATGATAGTAAGACATTATTTACAAACCTCGGCAAAAGCAGTACCGGTATAAACTTTCAAAATACATTATTTGAAGAGGAAAAATTAAACGTAGCTTATTATACCTACTTCTACAATGGTGGAGGAGTTGCAATAGGCGATATTAATAATGATGGCCTGCAGGATATTTTATTTACAGGTAATATGGTTAGAAACCGCCTGTTTTTAAATAAGGGAAATTTTAAGTTTGAAGATATAACGACACGCAGCGGTGTTGCTGATAAACAGGGTTGGTGTACGGGAGCTACAATGGCAGACGTAAACGCAGATGGCAAATTGGATATTTATATTTGTCGCAGTCTGGATGTCAATCCCGCCATGAGAGAAAATTTACTATTTATCAATAATAGTGATTTGACCTTTTCGGAGAAAGGCCGCCAGTTTGGCCTGGCGGATTCAGGATATTCCACGCATTCAGCATTCCTTGACTACGATAAGGATGGAGACATTGACTGCTTTATCATTAATCATTCCGTACAAAAATATTCCTCCGGTGTGCAGGAAAAGCCCGAACTGCGCAATACACATGATCCACGATATGAAAGTAAGTTATACCGTAACGATAACGGACACTTTACCGATGTAACCACAGCAGCAGGGATCACTTCCAATGTACTGGCCTTTGGTTTAGGAATATCCGTTTCAGATTTTAACAATGATGGATGGCCGGATGTTACTGTATCTAACGATTTTAATGAACCTGACTACCTGTTCATCAATAACCGTAACGGTACTTTTACGGATCAATTGACGAAATCAATGGATGAAATTTCGATGTACTCCATGGGCTCTGATGCTGCTGATTACAATAACGATGGATTGGTAGACCTGGTAACTTTAGACATGCTGCCTGAAGATAATAAGACTATTAAAATGCATAGTGGTCAGGAGAACTTTGACAAATTTCAATTTCTTTTTAACCAGGGGTTTTATTTCCAGTACAGCCGTAACATGCTGCAAAAAAACAATGGAGATGGGACTTTTAGTGAAGTTGGCCAATTGTCAGGGGTATCCAATACAGACTGGAGTTGGTCGGCTCTCTTTGGCGATTATGATAATGACGGCTACAAAGACCTGTTCGTTACCAATGGATACGTAAAGGATTATACAGAAATGGATTTTATGAAGTATTCTATTGACAGGCTGATTCGATCCAAAGCCGGGGAACAAGTAGAATCCGTTCCGGAGTACATAAAAAAAATGCCAACGCTACAAATTCCCAGTTACATATTTCAAAATAATGGCAATGAAACATTCACCAAAAAAACAAAAGAATGGGGGTTGGATCAACCCGGAGTTGCTGCCGGGGCGGCATATGCTGATCTTGACAATGATGGCGACCTTGATTTAATAACAAATAAAGCCAATGACTTTGCAGGTATATATAGAAACAACAGTGAAACGCTCATTCACAACAACTACCTCCGTGTTCATTTACAGGGCGGCGCAGGAAATGAAAGGGGAATCGGTTCGAAGGTTAAACTGTTTTGTAAAGGCCAGCAATTCTACCAGGAGCAATCACCTGTTCGTGGGTTCCAGTCTTCATCAGATCCGGTGTTAAGTTTCGGAATTGGCAAGAACAGTTCCATAGATTCGGTCTTGGTCATTTGGCCCGATGACAGTTTTCAAAAATTCAGGGATGTAAAACCAAACCAAACGTTAACCGCTAAACTCACTGATGCAAAAGAGAAATGGATTTATGATACAATGACAAACAACAGGCCATCTCTTTTTTTACAAAGACCATTGCCAGGCGTTCAGCATCGTGAAAACGCATTTAACGACTTTACTACGCAGGGCTTATTACCCAATTATCTGTCACGCCAGGGACCCTGTATCGAAGTAGCTGACATTAATAAAGATGGCCTTGAAGATTTTTTTATAGGAGGTGCAAAAGGCCAGGCTTCGCAAATATTTGTGCAAAATAAGAATGGAACATTTTCTGTTAAATCTGAACAAGTATTAATAAAAGATGCAGGTAGTGAAGATGTGGCCGCTGCGTTTTTAGATGCGGATAATGACGGTGATAAAGATTTGTATGTGACCGCCGGCGGGTATGAGTTTAATGAAATCGATTCCCTCTTCCAGGACCGGCTTTATATAAACGATGGCAAAGGAGATTTTAGTAAAAAAGTGAATGCTTTACCAAAATTGCTAACTAGCAAAGGCTGTGTAAAAACTGCAGATATAGACGGCGACGGCGATTTGGATTTATTTGTAGGGGGAAGAGTTGTGCCCGGGAAATACCCTACTGCTCCCAACAGTTATATTTTGATCAACAATGGAAAAGGAGTTTTTACAGATGCCACTTCAGAGATATGTGCAGCTTTAAAGCAGGCGGGTATGGTTGCAGATGCTGCCTTCTCTGATTTGAACAATGATAAACAACCCGACTTAATTGTCGTTGGAGAATGGATGCCGGTAAAGGTTTTCATAAATAACAAAGGAAAGCTCACCGATGCTTCGTCACAGTATATCCATTTTGCAAGTACCGGCTGGTGGAACAGGGTACATGCGGAAGATATGGACGGTGACGGGGACCAGGATCTTATCATCGGCAACTACGGTTTAAACACGCAATTCCATGTAAGCGAAAAAGAACCGATGACGCTGCATTACAAGGATTTTGATGGCAACGGTTCAATTGACCCGGTACTTTGCTATTATATCGGGGGTGTTTCCTACCCCGTTAATTCACGGGATGATTTGACGGAACAGCTTCCCGGGCTAAAGAAAAAATTTCTTGAATATAAAACTTATGCCGTCGCAACGATCAACGCTATTTTTTCGCCCGATCAATTAAAAGATGCAGGTCTTTTAAAAGCTGAAACCATGCAAACCGTTTATCTGGAGAACCAGGGAAGCAAAGGCTTTGCGTCGCACAACTTACCATTGCAGGCGCAGTATTCACCGGTATATGGGATTGTAACAACTGATATGAACGCCGATGGTAAAAAAGATATCCTCTTGACAGGTAATAATACATGGACAAGAATAAAGTTTGGCCGTTACAGTGCCAATCATGGAATAGTTTTACTGGGTGATGGAAAAGGGGATTTTACTTATGCCACACAAACTGAAAGTGGTTTATGCATCCGTGGAAACGTAAAAAGTCTTCAGTTGATTAAAACAGGTAAATGGCAAAGTATTCTTGCCGGTATCAACGATGGTAATGCCATTATGCTTACCATAAAATGATTGCACATTACAAAACTCACATTGGAATTATAACCGGAGTAATTTGATTGGCTGATGGGTCAATAGCCATAAACATCTCAAATAATTTAATTAGCAGCATGTTAAACAAATTTCAACATGGAGTTTCCATTATAATTCTAAAAATGTCTTTTAAAGGACTATTTTTTATACTGATTACCATTTTTTTTATCAACTGTAGAAATACAGGGTTACCCCCGGGCGATCCTAATAACGGAGGACTCATTTTGCCCGGTAATTTTGAAGCGGTAGTCGTGATAGAAAGTATTGGCCCTGCAAGACACCTTGTAGTAAATGATAACGGAGATATTTATGTAAAACTCAGGGCGTCTTACCCGGACGGCAGTAATGTAGCTTTAAGAGATAAAAACAACGATGGCAAAGCTGACATTATTAAAAAATTCGGAGTTTACACGGATACTTTCGGTTATGGCACCGCAATGCGGATAAATAAAGGTTATTTGTATTTTAGTTCGACTGGCGATGTGTTTCGTAGTAAATTAAAGCCGGGAGAATTGCTTCCTGATACTTCGCTAGAGCTGATACTTACTGACGATTATATGAACGATCAGCATGGATTCAGTCACACTGCGAAACCCATAACGTTCGACTATAACGGGAACATGTATGTTCCCTTTGGCTCTCCTTCCGATGTATGCCAGCAAATGGATAGGATACCAGAATCCCCCGGACAGGACCCCTGCCCACAACTAGAGGAACATGCAGGCATCTGGGTGTTCGATCCCGATAAGAAAAATCAGACAATCAGGGATGGTAAGCGTTTCGCAACAGGGATAAGAAGTGCGGTGGCTATAACCTGGAACCCTGCTGATAAAAATTTATATGTTGTTCAGCATGGAAGAGATGACCTGCATAGAACATGGCCCGGACTTTATAACAAATGGCAAGGCGCCATACTTCCCTCGGAAGAGTTTTTGAGAGTAAAAGAAGGTTCAGATGCCGGCTGGCCTTATTATTATTACGACCAGGTGCAGGAAAAAAAATTGCTCAACCCCGAATATGGAGGTGACGGCAAAAAAGTTGGAAAAGGGGACCAATATGAACAACCTTTAATTGGTTTTCCTGGCCATTGGGCCCCTAATGATATTTTATTTTATAAGGGCGACCAATTTCCGGAACATTACAAACACGGGGCCTTCATTGCTTTTCATGGTTCTACTATTCGGGCACCTTATTCCCAGGCTGGATATTTTGTAGCCTTCGTTCCTTTTGCCAATGGCAAACCTTCCGGTCCCTGGGAGGTTTTTGCGGATGGTTTTGCTGGTATGGATACCATTCCCAATACAACCGATGCTCAGCACCGCCCGATGGGTCTTGCAGAAGGACCGGATGGATCTTTATATGTCAGTGATTCAAGGAAAGGAAAAATTTGGCGCATTATGTTCAAGGGGGATAAAACAAAGTTCGGTAGTGAGCAACTGGCGTTTATGGACCAACGAAAAAATAGTGCACACATACGAACACCCCATGAAGTAGCAGACAACCTGCAAAAGGAGGTGGCTACAGGTGGCGAGCAGATTTATCAAACATACTGCGTATCCTGTCATTTAATTGATGGGAGAGGGGATGAAAGCCGGTTCCCTCCATTGGAGGGTTCGGAATTTGTGCTTGGAGATAAAAACAGGCTCATTAATATTTTGCTGAAAGGAATGCAGCAGCCCATTACCGTGAAGGGTAAACCGTTTAACGGCCTAATGCCCAGCCATCACTTTTTACCGGATAAGGATATTGCATTGGTGTTAACTTATATCAGGCAAAATTTCAATAATAAATCAAGTGAAATTTTACCCGCGGAGGTTGAAAGAGAAAGAAAAAAATCAATAACCAAAAAATAAACAAACGTAAAACGTACACTGTTAGCAAATAGGGCATAAGAAATATTCTTTATTTTACGCGACCGGCACTTAATATTTTTTCTAATTTGCTTTCAATAAATTATGTTCTGGTATCACGATCCACAAAAAATATGCTGAGAAAACAATAAAACAAACGGATGCTTATGAAAAAAAAATATTGCCTGCTGCTTTCCTTTTTTTGTATTTCCGTCATTTCAGCCTGGTCACAATCTTATGACATTGTAATTAAAGGCGGCCATGTTATTGATCCCAAAAATAATATTGACGCTATAATTGATATTGCAATCAACGAGGATAAAATAGTGCAGGTCGGTAATAACATTGATGCATCGAAGGCAAGACAGGTAGTTGACGCCAAAAATATGTATGTTACTCCTGGGCTAATTGATATTCATGCCCACGTTTTTTTTGGAACAGAACCTGATCATTATCTTAGCAATGGCATGGTAGCCGTTGTGCCGGACGGCTTCACTTTCAGAGTAGGCGTTACTACCGTGGTGGATGCAGGCGGTGCAGGCTGGAAATCTTTCCCATTGTTTAAAAGAAATATTATTGATAATTCTCAAACCAGGGTTCTTTCTTTTTTGAATATTGTGGGCGAGGGCATGCGTGGCGGCGCATACGAGCAAAATATAAACGACATGGATTCAAAAATGTCTGCTTATGTTGCAAAGCAATCTAAAGATTATATAGTTGGGTTTAAAGTGGCTCATTTTTCCGGTCCCGAATGGATACCGGTGGACCGTGCAGTAGAAGCCGGGAACCAGGCTAATTTGCCGGTCATGATTGATTTTGGCGTTAACAATCCACCACTGTCAATTGAAGAATTGTATACGAAACATCTTCGCCCCGGAGACATTTACACTCATACCTATACTCTTCTTGAAGGCAATGTAAGAGAAACGGTGGTGGATGATGCAACCGGAAAACTAAAACCATTTATAATAGGCGCCCAGAAAAAAGGGATCATCTTTGACGTAGGTTATGGCGGAGCCAGCTTTAATTTCACACAGGCTATTCCAGCGCTGAAGGCCGGTTTTTATCCCAATACAATCAGTACTGATCTTCATACAGGAAGTATGAATGGTTCGATGAAAGACCAGTTAAGTGTCATGTCGAAATTCCTGCTCATGGGCATGGATTTGAATGCCGTTATAAATGCAAGCACATGGGCTCCCGCACAAGTAATCAAACGGGAAGAACTGGGTAATCTTTCTACTGGTGGTATTGCAGATATCGCCATTCTTAATTTACGACAAGGCAATTTTGGTTTCTATGACAAGACAGGCTATAAAATACAAGGCAAGCAAAAATTTGAATGCGAAATGACAATCAAAGGGGGAAAGATAGTTTATGATTTAAATGGGATGGCACAGCCGGTTATTGTTGTGCCGAAAAGATAACCAATTAAAAAAACGAGAATACTATTTAATATGCTGAATTGTTTTATGGTCCTAATTTGCGTGGTGATATCCGCACCATTCAACCCATTGTCACCAATAATAAAATTCAATTTTTATTTGGTGCAAACAACGATTGTCTGAAGGTGATTAGCCTGAATAATTAAAATAAACCATGTTTGGGGGTTATGAAAAAACGTATGACAACTGTTTTCGGTAACCGTTTTTGGGTTGTATTGATTTTTATAGCCATGCAACTTATTACAGTGCGTAATCATGTGCAGGCACAGGACGATACCTTAAATTATGATGAAAGTAAAATTCCACCTTATATATTACCGGACCTATTAGTTTCAGACGATGGCAAAGTGATACATAATTCGGGAGAATGGGAACAAATCCAACGACCTTCCATTCTTAAAAAGTTTACCGAAAATATTTATGGTAAAGTTCCCGGCAAACCTAAGGATATTCATTACAAAACAACTTATGTTAACAATAATGCGCTCAATGGTAAAGCGACCCGAAAAGAAATAACTATTTATTTTGCAAAGGGAGAAGATGGACCTTCTATGGTTGTATTACTTTATCTGCCTAACCTCGTAAAAAGTAAAGTGCCGGTGTTTATTGGGTTAAACTTTCTGGGTATTCATGCAACGCAATTCGATTCAACTATCACAATAACGGATAACTGGCAGCGCATCAATAATAGTTATACACCTGTTTTAAAAAATGAATGGCCAGCCCGCATAGGGTGGAAGCGAGTCATTAGTAATAAGGTCCCCATCCGGGGTGAAGATGTTCATCGCTGGCCTGTAGACGAACTTATAGCAAACGGTTACGGACTGGCTACCGCTTATTATGAAGACCTGGAGCCGGACAATCCCGAAGGTTGGAAAACCGGTGTACGCAACACGATGCGGCATGAGTTAAATATTAAACCGGCAGAGTGGGGATCGATATGTGCGTGGGCATGGGGGCTAAGCAGGATGCTGGATTACCTTGAAACAGATGATCAGGTAAATGCAAAACAAGTTGTAGTTACAGGCCTTTCACGTTTAGGCAAAACAGCCTTATGGGCAGGTGCTAATGACAAGCGCTTTGCAATCGTCATTTCTAATGATTCAGGAGAAGGAGGCGCAGCATTATCGAAAAGAATTTATGGAGAAACGGTTGATCTTATCAATAGAGTAAACCCGCACTGGTGTATAGATAAGTATAAAACTTACAACTTTGCACCCGATAAGTTGCCCGTTGACCAGCATATGCTTGTAGCGTTGGCGGCGCCGAGACCTGTTTATATAGCCAGTGCAATCCTTGATACACCTGCAGACCCGAAGGGAGAATTTTTAAGCGGGAAGTTTGCATCCCCGGTATATCGGCTTTATGGGAAAACAGGTGTAGAAGTGGAAGATCAGCCTCCCGTTGATACACCGGTAGGTGACTATATAGGCTATCATGTTAGGAGCGGCGGGCATGATATTTTGATTTATGACTGGGAGCAGTTTATACGCTTTGCCAACAGGCATTTCAACTATTACGTTAAATAAGGAAGAAGGGTTTGCTATAATTAAGAATCGATAAACAAAACCTGGGTTAACTTTTTACCAAACAACAGCTCAAAACTGGCCATCTTTAATAGCCGCAACTTTACCAAACCAGTCGTTGTAGTACTATTTAATAAGCTGAATTATTTTATCGGATTATCCATTTAAGCCGCATGAAAGAATATAAAAACCTTTCAAGCATGTTGTAGCGGTGGATTTGGAAAAAAGTGGGTCATAAAGTTGCATACCAGGCCCGGAGGCATTTGCGCTCCAATGAATAAATCCATTATTGTATACGGGCTTTAAATACACCATTCTTAATTGGTGCTATCTCATTAACCCAATCTATGGTTGTACCGCTAAAAATGCCCGTTACAATTTTTGTTGACGGGTCATAATCGGTAACGTTAATGATGACTGTTGCCCCGGCAGAAATAGGTATTAATCCACCACCCGCACAATTTCCACAAGGTTCACTGAAAGTTCTGAATACGATTCCATTCGGGGGATCATCGGTTGAATAGGTGCCCGTTGTTACACTTCCTGTGGGAAAAGAAATATTGATCGTGAATGTTGAATCACCGGGGGCCTGAGCGTCTTTTGTTGAAAGTACCAATACAGTGAGCGGCCCCAATTTAAGAATATAATTGTTTTCAAATAAGCCCCTGTAAGTTGTACCCCTCTTGGTGTCGGTAAATTGCCAGTTGTAAGATGGTAGTGTATCTGCTGGAGTATTTTGATGAAGCGTTGCACTGTCATATACATTTATCGTTAATAAGCAAACACTGGTATCAAACCTGATTGTAAAATGGGTAGGTACATGGTCAATGGGTGTACCATTTGGTTTAAGACTGATAATATTGATTCCAGCATTTGTAAAATTACCGGAAGCAGCAAACCCAAATCCATTTTGTGTGTCTGTGAAAATTAAATAACTACCGACTTTCGTAACATTTACTACTACGGCAATATAGGCTGTATCAGCGCCCGGTGTTATGCCATTGTAAAATGTTCCGTGTAATGTTTGGGGAAAGCAAATTCCGGATGAATCTTTTAAAGTACCTTTTGCTGCATGGTCTTCAAAGCTGTACTCTTTCCAGCAGCCAGATAAAATAGTAAGAAGAATAAAAGCGAAAATCTGCAATGGATGTAAAGCTGCCTTCATAATCCTTTTTTAGCCGGTAACGCTGAACGTAATTTCTATTTTAAAGGTAAACTAATTAAATGGAGTTAATACCAGCCGTATACAAAAACCACATTTACTTATTTTTCAGTTTTATTAACCACGTTTTCTTCTTGAATTTTTTGAAGGTATCGTTTAGTTTGCTCTTTATAAATATTTATTAAATGAGTACGGACCAGATCAGGTGTTGACTTTGCTTTATCCTCTACTACCAAAAATATTTTTTTTGATGGCAGAGCCGGCATGTGACAATCGATGCAATTACTTTTGAGCACAAGGTCGGGCATTGTTGGTTGTGTACGAAAAGTATGATTGTCGTTCTTATGGCAATTCATACACCGCTGTGAAAACAATTCAGGATTATTGCGTTCGTTTACATGTACATTGTGGCACGACGAGCAATCCATCTTGCTCATTTTAAAACATTTGCTGGCTGTAAGTAAGCCATATTGATTGCCATGTACATCAAGTTGTGCTATGGTATCAGCCTTATAATCGGGTGTTGAATAATCGTCCAGCTTATCTCCTGTAACAAATGAAAAAGATGGTTTGCTGTTTTGCCTTAAACCGGAATGGCAAAGCGCACAGTTATCTAGTTTCTGCTGCCGGCTTAACAGCGCGGGATCGATTATAAATTTTGCTTTTTTTTCATCGGGGTGTGCTTTCTGAAAAGCCACGTGCGCCGCCGCCGGCCCATGACAGCGTTCGCAATCAACACCATATATTACCTGGCTTTTATCAAATTCATCCACCTCGTTAACGGTCCCGGTTTTTTTAAAATTGGTAGAATGACATTCAAGGCAACGCACAGGAATAGTTCGGTTAATCATGATTTTATCGGTTGGGTAACCCGGGCTGTTGCACCAGGCATTCAAAGGCGTGTAATAAGAAACGGGCAGTTGAAATAGTTTCTTACCGGCCCAGGACAAATAGGTTTGCCCTTTTGTGCCAGACCCGATCACTATATCCATGGGCTGACGTATTACTTCCTTCCCATTAATATAAATCACCTGCAATAATCCTTCGGCATTTTTTTCCATAATGACTTTCACGTGCGGGTTGAGTTCAAAAACATTTTTGCCGCCATCAAAACTCCCTTTTATAGTGACAATACTACCGGGTCGTGAAGTGAGTGAATGGGCAGTTAGCCCATGTGATTCGAAAATATTTTTATGACAGCTTTTACAAGTTTCAGAACCGGCAAATTGCTCACCATTTGGATGAATAATACCTGGAAAATTATTTGAATTATTACTACAGGAATTGCAAATTACTATAGATGCCCATACAAAAGCTATCAGTAAAATAATTACCAACTTATACTTTGCGATATGGCAAAATTTCAGATTCAATTTTATGAATTGACCGTATTACATTGACTTCTTATTTCCATATTACTTCAATAGTACCCTGTAAGTATTTATTTGTTGAGTTTCAAAATTAAGCTGCAATTCATTTTTGTTGTGAGGTATACTTTTTTCATTTGTCTCAATGTGCGAGGTTTGCCACGCACTTTTTATCATTTTATCAAAGGTAATAACCGGTTGAGCGGTCGTGTTGTCGATATTCCAGAACCTTGCGATCACACCTTGTTCAATACCTTCTTCTGATGGCTTTAAACTCCATAAGAATACATTTGGATCGCTTAATTTCATTAACGAATAAGATGCTTCGTTATAAACTGCCTTCTTTCCAGTGACCATTCCGGTAATTAAAGGATTCTGATGCTCAATTGAAAATTTCATAGCATGTGCCGGGTTGAATTTTGTTTGATGGGCGATCAATGCAAATTGGTAGCGAAAGTCTTTTTGGCCATGCTGGTTATTTATGCCCAGCACAACAGAATCCTTTTCGTTTATAACATATCTGTCGATTTGTCCACCGGCAAGTGCACGGAGTTGAGTTGAATTTTCATCTAAGGAATCCGGAGTGCTGTTGCCCAACTTAAAAAAGCTGCAATCAATATTAGAAAGAGTTACACCATAATCCGCTTCGCTCATATCTGCAAAATGGTTAAACGTTTGCCAGTCGTATCTTGCATTTTGGTTAGCATAATTACCGCCGTTACTTTGCTTTTTTACTTTTAGTACGCACCCCAGTTCCTCGTGATGGGTATTTTGATTCTTAAGACCGAACGAAAAGGCCCAGTCTTTTACATCACCAAAATTTTCCTGGATGCTATCTTCTATTTCTACCCGTGGCGATTGTGAGAATAGAGTTATTCTGGTAGTATGATTCACAGGGTCCGCAGAAATTGCCTTAAGCGTTACAGAAACAGGCCCGGCATTTTCCAAAGATAGCGCTGCACCTGCTTCAAGATTTATTGTGCCCAGGTCATTTGCAAATTTGCCATTCAACCTTTTAATCAATTGTCGGCCTGTTTTCTTATCATAGAACTCTGTGATTACGCCAGATTTTTTCAGTAATATGCTATAATAAGGATTAGTAAAATATTTTCCATCCACTTTTGCAGCCATGGGCCTGCTCATTGATTTACCTATCCTGATTTCAAAAATCCTGTAACCTACTGAAGGAATATTTTTAGCCCATATCCGGATGGCTGTTTTGCCTTGTTTAGTGATTAACTGGCTTATCGTTTCTTTATTGGTGCCAGCTTCAAATACACGAACTGGTAATAGGCCGCTATAATAAATGTCAGCAACATCATCACGTTCCCAACTCAAGGGGTTAAAAACATAGAAGCGTGGATTTTCTTTGGCCAGAAAATAATTTCCAAATTCTTTCTGAGCAAGACTAAAAAGTGAATCAGTATATGCCGTAACCTGTTTCGATATTTTTATTTGCCAATCTGCCCGATCGCTGCGTGACGTGGGTCCGTCTGCTGTCCAGTCATGTTCCCAATACATTCCATAAGATTCCCAGGCAAGCCGCCTGATATCATCGAGGCCGGTTGCAAAGTTTTTGTCTTTCAAAGCGATCAAAGTATATAATGCCTCTGCTCCGCGTAATCGCTCAAGTGCCCGGCGCACTTTGGCAGTAGTTTCATTCATTGAAGGACAATATAAATCCCATTCATTTCCGTATGATATTGTTTCTGCGGGGAGGTTAGGATAGCTCGTCTCGACGTCTTTAAAAAAATCTTCTTCATTCGAGACCCTCACCTTTCTTTGATTGTTCGAATTCGTTTTGGCGGCGTTAATAAAATAAGGGGAAACATAAGTAGCAAGATCATCCCATCCATAACCAAAGGCTGCGGCTGTACTGTAAGGATAATTGCTATCAGTTGAAATGGTATCACACATTTTTTCGAGACGGTTAATCACCAGTCCTAATCCAGCCAATGTATCTTTAGGTTTGTATTCACCACGGGCTTCTGCATATCCGCCAGGCAATGCGTTAATCTCTGCAAGGTTATACCATTTCATAATAACACTTCTTTTGTCTAAACCAGTATACCTATACAACTGGTGTTTCCTTTGCATAAGACTTTTATTGGATAAACGGCTAACGCATCCACAAACTCCTCTCCAGCTATATTTTGCACCAGATCCTGCCCATAGTGAACTTAGACCGAGCGGCAGAGTTTGATTTTCCATTGAAACGGCCAATAGAAAGCGCAGGTTAAACTCTCTTTCGAATTCTCCTGCAGGATACATTCCGCGTATAACTGCTTCTGTAGGCTGAGCACCATAGGTACTAACGAGAAAGTTCAGTGGGCTACTGATATGGCCACTACGTATATTGTTTATAAGCCGGTCAAATTGCGGCTGAGTTCTGAATTTTTGATAGGCTCTTAGCCAGTAACTGCCGTCGCAATTAAACCGTGCCTGGAATTCCGGGAGATGTGTCTTCGTTGAATCAATCTGATCAAGGTAGTAATCCAGCATCTTTACAAAAGCAGAATCATATTGTGCTTCATTGGCTGTCCACATATAATCGGTATGGTCATCATTTGCAAGATAAATACGTTTGATAGACTGGGCAATTGTAGAAAAATGCCACATGAAAACCGTTAAAAAAATAAATACAAATTTCAATATCGTATGGATGTAGTGATGAGCTTCAGAGTGATTATAGTTCATTGATCATGATGAGCAGCGTTTCAATGATTGCTTTTTCCGCCCCGGATTTTGCCCTCGTTGAATTTACTTCATACCCACCTTCAGCATAGGCTCCGTCCGTAACAAGATAGCCACTGCTACCATTGCAATGGGTTATCATAAATGTATAAGCATATGGCGATTGGTTTCGCATTTTCACACTTATCTCATTAAACACTTCGCCGGAAACTCCAGTTAAAACAATAGTACCAATTTTTAGTACTGACAGCCGAACCTTGAGTGAATCTTTTTCCGAACTAATGGGTTGTTGAAATTTCCCGGGTTCCGTCTCCTCGGGTTTTGCAGGCAGCGATATAACACGCTGTGAAGCGTTAATGATTGCTGTAGAAAATGTCTTCATTTCCTTTGCTACACGCAATGATTCTTTGCCCAGGTCCTCGCCTATTGCATCCTTTCCAAAAGCATAGTCACTATTATTTTCAAAATCTATATGAGGGCCGTAAAGAGGATTTATGTCACCTGAAGCTCCGATTGTAATAGGCGCAATAAAATTCTCACCAAATAACTTTTCAATGTAAGCAGACGCAGCTCCCGGCCAATCGCCTGAAATGAGATAATTTTTAGGACCCAATATTACAGCATGACATGGCCAGTTCATGATAACCGAAACCGGCTTTCCATCTTTATCATTCACTCGAATCACACCTACTTCATGATCACAAGGGCCATAAGGATTCATTCCAAGGGTAATTTGGCCTTTGCCATCCTGCGCCCTGCGGTTTATATTCATTTTGCACTCGCCTTTGCCAACGCCAATACTAACAGGTACTATATTTTGCATGGCGGTTATTGTTGCGGCAATAATTTTCTCCTTTAATTCTTCAATGTAGGCAAAAACGTCGGGGGAGTTACTTTCATTATAAACATTCGTAACGGGGCCATCGTGATTATGAACTGCTGACAATAACACAAATTCTTTTCTGATTCCGCATTTCTTCTCCAGGGCTTCTGTAACATCCTTCCAGAATGTATTTGAAACTCCAATAGTCTCCATAGAAATTAAAGCTGCCTTATTTTTACCATCATTGAATACAATTACCCTGGCAAATATATCATCGTGAACTCCTTTGAATGGTTCATTTCTGCCGCCATAACCACTCATAGGGATAGGTGCTCTGGGAGTAATATTAATTTTTGCTGTTCCTGCCATAAGCATATTTCTAAACAGGGGAAATGCTTCAATAGATTTGGCTTGAGAAGTTAAACAACCAAAAAAGGCGATCAATATCAGAAACATATTTTTCCACTTTTTCATAATTAAAATTAAGATCGTATAGAGGGAATATAGCAAAACAAAACTTGCCGATATTATTTTCAAGAACGTCCAGCTGTAGTCAACAAACAACCCGGGTTAATTTAGTTTTTAATCAGGACAGAGAAAATAAAAATGGCATGGTGTAAATAATATTTTAAATTTACATTGTCAGCTCCCTCCTATATTTTGTACTTTAGTAATTAATTTAGTCGAAGAGTTTCTAATAGTGAAATTGATATTTTATGATCAATAAAAAAAATGTTTCACGAAGAAATTTCATCAAACAATCCTCACTTGGTTTGAGCGCAAGCTCACTTAGTTTTGGCGCTGGAATAGTGAGTTTATCTGCCGTTTCCACAACGATGGATGATGTTCATGGAAATAAAAAATTGCCCCGGGAGATTTGTGTAGCCAGTGTAGATTTAAAAGGACTTTGGCCCGAGGCAACACGAGAATTGAGAATCAAAAGGATTCTTGAGAGAATGGATGAGATTACGGGGATGAAGCCCGACCTTATTTGTTTGCCTGAATTATTTGATACATCATGGGTTGGTGAAGAAATACCACTTGGCAAGTTAGCGGAGGATGAAAAGATTCCAGGGCCGGTGACAACCAGAATAGCAGCTTTTGCAAAGAAAAATAACTGTTATGTCGTATGCCCGCTATTTACAAAAAAGGATGGAAACTATTACAATAGCAGTTTGCTTCTCGACAGAAAAGGAAGCATCGCCGGAGTGTATCATAAAACCCATCCTACTGAAACGGAAATTTACCCCAACCAGGCTTTTAAAGGAGGCGGTACTGTGCCTGGTGCAATTGATCAGCCCATCATTGAAACAGACTTTGGAAAACTGGGTATGCAGATATGTTATGATGCAAACTGGGCTGACGGATGGGATAATCTTAAGAGAAAAGGAGCAGATATCGTATTATTCTCGTCGCAGTTTCCAGGTGGAAGGATGCTGAATTATTATGCATTGAAAAATGAATATTACATAGTATCAAGCACTGGAGGAGATGCACGGGTTATTGATATATCAGGAAACGATCTTGATTGCACCAGTGAATTTGTGCGATATGCATGGGCTACGATCAATCTTGATAAGGTGAATGTAACTACTTGGCCCACCAGGGACAAACTTCCTGATGTGTTTAAAAAGTATGGAGACAGATTGCGGATCAAGGTATGGGGTAATACGGATGTTATCACCATAGAAAGCCGGGATCCCGTGTTAAAGGTTTTGAATGTCTTGAAAGAGTTTGAAATTCCGACCTATGCTGACTTATTAAAAAATGAAACAGATGTTCAGAATAAACACAGGCTATGAATTGTCGAAAAATAGGTGAACAATCATTTATACGACGAACACAAATTTAAATGAATAAAATAGTAAAAAAAGAAAACCGTCTTCCCCGTGAGGTTTGGCTTGCAGGCATTAGCCTGAAGGGACTTTGGCCGGTAGAGACTACGGAGAAAAGGATGAAAGATATTCTTGAAAGAATGGAAAGTGTTTATGCATTTGAACCTGATATTATTTGTTTGCCTGAAACGATCAATATATCGTGGGTGAGTGAATCAAAACCAATTCCGGAAGTTGCTGAGGATGAGACAACCCCCGGTCTCATTACAAGTATGTTGGCAGAGGTTGCCAGGAAACGGAATTGTTATATTACATGCCCTATTGTTACAAAGAAGGATGGTCGCTTTTATAATAGTTCAATTCTTCTTAACCGTCAGGGAAAAATAGATGGTGTATTTCACAAAGTTCATCCCGTGTCAACTGAAATAATTCCTGAAACATACTACAAAGGTGGGGGGATCACGCCGGGACCAGTTAAGTCTACGGTTTACAAAACTGATTTTGGATCAGTAGGGATGCAAATATGTATGGATGCGGACTGGCTTGACGGCTGGCATTCTTTAAAAGAGGATGGGGCTGAAATTGTATGCTTTCCCTCCCAGGGCCCTTATTCGAACACTTTACGCAATCACGCATGGGTACACCATTATTATATAGTATCGAGCACCGGTGAGGATGCCCAGATAATTGATATGACCGGTGACATAATTGCCTCGGATGGTGAATTTGCAAGGTGGGTTTGTGCGCCCGTGAATCTTGAAAAAGAGTTTCTTCATATATGGCCGCATACCAAAAAGTTTGATTCTATTCAGAAAAAATATGGAAGGAAAATCCGCTTTAAAATATATCATCCGGAAAATTGGGCAACGCTGGAGAGCCTCGAACCTGATATTAAAGTAAGGAACATTTTGACGGAATTTGAAATACCTACATATGATGAGCAAATCAGGCAATCTGCCACTACACAGAATAAATACCGATTATAACCATAGTACTTTTCAAGCTTTGAAAAAAAGAATGACTGTCAAACATGATATAAAGCGGCCCTCCATTGTCTAATCCTTTTCGATCCACCTTTAATTAAAATTACCTTGACAAAATATTCACTTATTATCTTTTTGATAGCATTGGTTAGTCTGAGATCTTCCTCACAGACCACAAGCCTTTCAGAACTGGATCCATGGCTTAAGAAATCTATGACGTGGAAATCCTCAACGCTTAATAAGAAGTTACCACTTAAAATATATTTTTTTGCAGACCGAACAGATAATCCGGATGGAGATGAGGTTATTGTCTATCTCAAAAATAAAGCCTGGGACAGGATCGGGCAGGAATCAGACCTTTCTATCTTACGCGACTATATTCAAAAAAAATTGATTGTTATCACGGTTGATTATGGGAAAGAGGCGCAAGCCGTTTCTCCTTATTTTGATAAAGATCTGCACGATCTTCTGAAAAGTGTCTATGGTTTCAAAACGGAATCCTTATTAAAAGACATTCATCTAATGCCAAAAGATTTTCGTTGTTTTTTCCTTCCGGAAGGGTACCGGGTTGCTACCAATCTTGTCTATTGGGAAATAGACAAACATGGTGTTTATGGTACGCTGGAATTTATAATGAAATCCTACAATGAAGGTATAGTTCCAAAATATCCAGGATTAAAGACCGTTTCATCACCCGGCGAAATGGTGGATAGAAAAGGAAATTCGTTCGATTACAAAATCAAAATGGATATTGTTTATCCATCGCAACCAAAGAAAAAACTTCCGGTGATCTTTTTATCCGAAACCATGTCAACCCGCAATCCAAACGACCAGCCCAGTAATTATGTTCCGCATTTTGCCGGCTTCACCACCCGTGGATATGTTTATGTTACAATGGGGCATTGCTTTAATCCGTGTGTAACACACTTCTTTCACTTTGGTCCTTTCACACTCGACCATGAGAACGGATACGCATGTTATACTGCGGCCATGCGGTACCTCAATGCCAATGCCGACAAATACAGTATGAACACGGATCACATAGGTGGTATCGGATATTCCAAAGGTGAATATGCAATCACCCGGCTTTCTGACCCAAACCATGAATCAAGAAAAGAAGAGGTGCAAAAATTTAAAGGCTTTCCTGACGGAACTCCCGAACCACAGCCATGGCAAGGATATTCATCCAAAATACAGGCTGGAATGCAAGGCATGGGGATGGGGCTTTTCGAAACAGAATATATTACGCCGGACTACGTGCCGAATTTAATCGTATGCGGTGAACAGGATCGTGAAGTAATTACAGAAGCCCATCATGTTTTCGTAAAAAAGTGCGAGGACCTTGGGGTGAACCACCTTGGCCTTTTTATGAAAGGATTGGGCCACGCACTTCCTTATGATTATGACGAAAGAATGGGGGTGGACCGATATCAACTGGTACACGATTTCTTTGACAGGTATCTGAAAGTGGAAGAGAAACTTCCTCCGGTTTTTTTGGTGGTTTCTCCTTTTAATAATAAAAAAGATGTTTCGGATTCATCCGCAATTTCAGTACAGTTCGCGCCTGTAATGGATGAAAGGAGTATTCTCGAAAACAAGGGGATCAGAATTATCCGAACAAATACTAATAAAGAAGTTAATGGAAGTTGGAAAGTATCACATGGAGGAACAAAGTTTACATTCATCCCTGATCAGCCTTTTCACAAGAATGAACTTTATCAAATCAATGTAACTTCCCAGGTGAAAGACAAAGCAGGAACAAGGTTAGCTAAGGAAAAAATTGTAAAATTTAAAGTTGCAGACAAATAAAAAATCAACCCGATTTTGAAAGACATGATCAAAAATCAAAAACTGTTAAAAAGAAAAAAAATCAGGATAAAATCAAACAGAATCAGTTTGTTATTATCTCTTGCCATTTTTCTTTTTCATGTAACTTCCTACGCGCAGAACAACAACAAGAAAATTTACAAGACTATAAAAATTGACAATCAGGTATGGATGCTCGAAAATCTGAACGTTGGCAATTTTAGAAATGGCGACTCCATACCGCAAGCTAAAACAGATGAAGAATGGATGAGTGCCGGAAAAGAAGGTAAACCGGCATGGTGTTACTATGAAAATAAAATCGAAAATGGAACCAGGTATGGAAAGTTGTATAACTGGTATGCAATAAACGATCCCCGGGGGTTAGCTCCAAACGGTTGGCATGTACCTAGCGATTCAGAGTGGAGAATGGTTACCCTTTTCTTAGGTGGTGAAGATGCAGCGGGAACAAAGATGAAAAGTCCGGCGGGATGGACGCATGATGGCAATGGATCTAATGTAAGTGGATTTTCAGGTCTTCCCGCAGGCAGCCGGGACCGGTTTGGTAAATTTGACTACGTTGGACACATTGCTTACTGGTGGTGTGCTACGTCGTATGATTCAAACTTTGCCTGGTACCGCGTCATTGATGAGGTTCCTTGGTATGTTTATAGGACCAACTATTATAAACAAAACGGATATTCCGTTCGTTGCATCCATAATTAATGGTAACCAGAACGGATGCAGACTTTATAGTGAAAGTGATTGATGTTTTTCCAAATGACTTTTCCTATTCAAAAAAAGATGATTACCCAATGGGCGGTTACGAGATGCTGGTTCGCGGTGAAGTGATGCGTGGAAAATTCAGAAACAGTTTCGAAAATCCAGAGCCATTTTCGCCAAACAAAGTGGAGCGGGTAAAATTTGAAATGCCGGATATTGCACACACATTCAGGAAGGCCACCGACTCATGATACAGATTCAAAGTACCTGGCTTCCGTTGGTTGATCGCAACCCACAAAAGGTCGTCAACATCTATGAATACGCCGACAATGATTTTCAGAAAGCTACTATTAAAATTCATCACGATTCAAAAAATGTTTCGGGCTTGCTTCTCCCGGTATTAAATCAATAAGTAAACTAAGTGCACTTTCTTTTAAGCGACAGCGACGAGAGAGTATAATGTTGGCGAACATATAAAAGCGAAGGAAATTCAACGGCTTATTAATAACAGGATATTTTTTCAATAAATATAGAAGGGGAAAAATGGATCAGTTAGAATCTACTTGGTCATTCTTGAAGGATCAAAAACCCAAATAAAAGAATGCCGAACATTTTCAGCAATTATAATTCTTCCTTTTTTATCTGCGCAGATCACACTGCATTGTGCAGTATTTTCTGGCCAACCAAGACAAGCTAAAGAACCGATCATTGGATCATAACTCATAATCCAGGAATTGTCTTCATCCCTACCTCCCAGCATATATAGTTTTCTATCGCTGCCATAGGCAAATGATTTTAAATTCCAATATTGAAAAGCCTTACCCTTGTTGATCACCGTTGAGGTAGATGGTTCAAACTTAAAAAGAAATCCATCGTTAATTGTTCCACACCAGAAACCACCATCATGTGCACGAATTGCCGAGGCAATTCCGTTTTCATAAAGAGGATCGGAATCCATCCCTGTCTGCGTTGGAATTACAACTCCTGTAAAAACAGGTTGTTCTTCACCATAAGCAAGCCGGTAAATCCGGCCACCTTCCAGGGAAGAATGTGTTGTTGAGCCCCCTTTCATCAACTCCTGTTTTGCCATTTCAATCTCGGTCCGGTAATAAGTTGAAAAGTACAAGGCACCGGCATCATCAATCATCAATACCTTAGGCACACCCCTCCAAGATACCCTGCCAAGATCTTTCACTCTCCATGGTGTCATAACTTCTCCAAAATCTTTTATAGCTTTTGTTGCAGGATCAAACGAAAATAAATGACCAGCCGGATAGGTTACGCCATAAATTTTTCCCCGAACAGAATCAATCGCGACACAATTGATTCCCTGGCCTCGTGCGATAATTCCAAAATCTTCCATCTTTTTTGTGGCCGGATCGAATGAAAACAAATGTCCCCCTTCGTATAATTTGGTTTTATCATCGAAAACATCGTCATAGGTAGATGTAGCACCTATAAGAATATTCCCTTTTCCGTAATCAACATCAGTAATCGCGGTTTGACCCACAAGTTTTGAAGTCACGTTCAACACATGTTCAACTTTTTCTCCATCCGTCCGAAAAATATGGCAATTGTTTGCTCCCCATGTAGCTTTTGTGCTCCCGTAAACCCAACCATTGCTCATCAGTATCATATCCGTTACAGCACTCTCGCCTCCCTGAATGGGGCCATTGGGACCGTTTGAAATCAAAAGACGATTTGAAATTGCCTCACGTGGTAACCCTCCAAACCGCTGCGCAAAAGCAATAGTAATATTACAAATTGCCACAAGGGATAAGATGGCAAACATCGATGGTATTCTATTTCTATTCATTAATTCTCCAAAAATATTTTCTTTATTATTCAAGATGCTGTGGTGGTTGATACTTAACCAGGTACGGCCGGGTAACTGCTTCGCCTTTTTTATTTTTTTCAAACTGATTACCCGTATAAAGACGACCATAACAACTGAAATAGACTGTGTGACTTTTATTTACCAGTGAGCCAAAGCAGCCTTCGACACCTTCAGCCTGAGCCAACCAATAGAACTTCTTCTTTTTGAGATCCAAAACAGTAATTATTTCAAGTGCAGTTTCAAGCACAACACCACCATGGTTACCAGCCATGAAATAAAGCCTGTCCCACTCCTCATCAAGTGCAATGTTTGGCGTATAATGTCCCTGCGCCGGCATGCCCAGTACATGTCCCAGGTCCTGGACCTTGTTTGTCTTTGGATCCAGGCTCCAAACAAAACCATCAGTTGAAATAGCGTAAATAATATTTTTCGACGAGACTACGGAAGAGCGGAAGTCCATTAATTTACCAGGCAGCTTCACATCCAGATCCGTGAACTTTTCAGTATCAGGGTTGAATTTTGTCAAGCCACCAACATCGTTGGCAAAATAACAGGACCCCTCCTTATCCATAATCATTTCCCTTACCCGATCGTTTACCCTGCTCATGCGTGCTACTGATTCATAACGATTAAGCTCCATCGTGGAAAGGTTTACCCGGAAGAATTTTGCACGGTCTACCGTAATACCATTTAAGATATTTCTCTTTTCGTCATAATATAAGGCTACAACAGCACCATATGCGATGGGTATTCCAAAATAATCAACATCATTTGTTGCCGGGTTATACCTGATTAAGGCACCGCCAGCGTAGCTTTTAGGATAATAAGCATCCGTGTATTCATGGTCATAGGATAGCCCCATATACCCTGCGAAATAAATATTGCCTTTAGAATCAGAAGCAATGTTAGAATGGATCTTGCCATGCCCCGGAGTTTCCGCATTAGAATATATCGCACTTGCTCTGTCCAGTTCTAACGCGACAAAGGATTTATCCAGTTTGGGATCGTAGTAAGATATTGCTGTATTTCCGAATCCCCAGGGCCTTTCATAGCTTTCTGCCTTGTCCCAAGTTCCTGTTATAGCATCCGTTCCCCAATGATCGCCTCCGCAATACCAAACTTTGCCATCAGGCGTTTCGGTAATTTTATTCCAGTTTGTATTCAGTGCTGATTCTCCTTTCCAGATCAGCCCTTCAACGGGATAACTCTTCAGCCGGATCTTTTTTATATTTTTAATATCGATAGATTGCCCAAATGTGATAATGGAAATCAGAAACAGACTCAGTAAAATTGATAGTCCCTTCTTTTTTAATTTTATTGACATGGTTTTTAATCTCTTTAATGTTTCCTCGCGTCAAATGTTTCTTTCATCGTTAATAATTTTTATTACCAATATTTATCTTATCTATGAGGATGCAGGTTTGTTACGATCTAAGGTAAAGTAAAATTGAATACATTGGGGAATAAGAGAGCTTAACGTATACATTTTTTGATCTGATTGCGAACAGCCTCCATAGTACTTCCTTTTACTAATCCTAAATAATCTAACCCGACTATATAGGGACAAGTGTGGTGTTTTTTATATGCAGGTCCTGATCAAAGGAAGCAAAAGTGTTAAATGTAACTGACAGTCTACTCTTTATCTTAAAAATAACGGAGATCGAAGTTTTAATAAAATAGACTTACCATTTCAGGCGCAATATGCCCCTGTGTATGCAATTACTTCCCCGACGTGAATAAAGACAGAAAGAGATTTATTGCTTGCCGGTAATAATTCGTGGACAAGAATAAAATTTTGGACGTTATTCTGCAAATCATGGCATGTTATTGTTAGGGGATTGAAAGGGAAAATTTAAATATGTTTCTCAAATGAAGAGCGGTTTAAAATGTCAGGGCAATGATCGAAGCATGGTAAATATAGAGGCCGGCACTACTGAAAGTGGTTTTTCGGATTAAATGACGCTACTGGAATAAGCTATCGGCTTAATTGATTGCCGGTTTATAGAAATTTAATCTGGCCGCTACGATTATTTAAGTGATCTTACTGCTGGTTAAAAAGCCTTTTGGCGTTCCCGCCGTATATTTTACGAAGTGCTTCATTACTCAGTAAAAGCCCATATAATGGCCAGTGGTAGTCAAAAAGATCATGCCGGTAGAAATGTTCATCCGCTGATTCAAGAATTCTGAATGTCACCCTGTACATTTCCATTTCATAGTTCAAATTCTTTCCGTCGGTATCCACTCCATAAAGCAACCTGTCCTGGTATTTCTCCATAAACATGCCGGTATAGCGGGGAACAGGTGAAAATTCACCGAAGCGGGCGGCCAGGTCAGCATATAAGTTGGGATATTTATCCAGTAACCTTCCAAGTTTACTTAAATCCGCGCAACAATTTGCGAGATGGCAGGCGATGAATATGGTTTTAGGATTATTCTTTACAGCGTTTTCCAACGTGGCAATCAGTTGATCATGGTTCAGAATTCCTTTTTTTGACAGGTCTATTTTCCATTTTGCTGAATTCATCAGGCCGTCATTTGTGGAATCTGCCGGCAGGTACATCCATTCATCTTCTGCCACATGCACGTTGACAGGCATTTTGAGCTCTGCACATTTTTCCAGCAATGGTTTCATTCGAGGATCATCTATGTGCATCCCCCAACCGGGCACCGGGTGGGAATAAAATTCTCCGAGGCCTTTATCACCCAATTCCCCCACACCTTTGGCTCCTTTTTTATGACACCTTTCCAATTCTTCCGTTGCATGTTTTTCCCAGCCGGGCTTATCATAGCCGGTGTAGTCAAAGCCGCACCATATGTCAAACCGGTCTTTATAACGGGCATATTTGTCGACTATGGAATCAAAGCGGGAGCCGGTAGAATAAGAAAGTATAATTCTCTTTGCAACCCCTGTCTCATCCATCAACGTCACCAATTTATCTACGTCTGTTTTTGCATTATCATGTGCGTGCACGTCGATAGCGGGATATTTTGCTTTTGAAATCTCGGTTTTAGGATTTTTATAAATTGAAACCGGGCGGTAGTCTTTCAATTTCAAATTCTGCACATCCTGGCAATAACACACAAATGGAATGAATAGCATCATTCCTGCGAAGATGAACCTTGAAAAATGGGTAACATTCATGATTTGGGAGATTTATCTGAAGGTAATGATTTTACCTGCCTTCTTTAGCCAGTTACTCCGCTTAAAAAGGAAAAATAAAAGCTCTGTTTATCAATTTTAAATTCTAAATTTCAAAAATATTTCAATACCCATTTTCATTGGAAAAAATGGTTCCCGGTCGACTCAATTTTTTTTAATAAATATAAAATCTTCAACATGCAAACACAACGCAGATCTGTCTTAAAAAAGCTTGTTGCCTCCTTAATGGCAGTTACAGGATTTGGACTAGCAGCTAAAGCGAAAACTAACCCCGTTCCGGAAAAGGAAGTATTTAATGTAGTCACCGACCAGGAGGTACCCTTGTTTTCGGGGTCTACTAAATTGGGCAACCTTGTTTTCATAGCTGGTAAAGGAGCTCACGTGGCGCCATTTGAGATCAAAGCTCATACAGAAATTGTTCTTAAGGAATTAGAAAAGGAACTCGTTAAAGCGGGGTCATCAATGGAAAAGGTTTTGAAAGTTACTGTTTATCTCAATGATATTGCCGACTACAAGGCAATGAATGAAGTGTACAAGGGAAGATTTGGGAAAAATCCTCCCGTGCGCTCTACTATAGCCGTAGCAAAGGGAGGTGTACCCGGAGACTCCCTTGTTGAGATGGATTGCATAGCTTACGTGTAAATAGCAAGGCCCATTTCTGGATTGAAGAACTCCTGGTTAAAAACATCAACAATTAAATAAATGCTTATGAAACGCAGAGATCTTTTGAAAGGCTTGTCGGTTCTGCCGCTCGCTGGCGGTGTTTTGGGAGCTGCAGCTCCTTTTGAAACTGTGAAGGCATCGCCTTCGAAAAAAAAGCGGAATTTTTTCAAAGAGCTTGGAGTCCGGACCTTTATTAATGCGGCCGGCACTTATACATTTATGACAGGCTCGCTGATGCATGAAGAAGTAGTCGACGCAATCCGTTCATCCTCGCATGAGTTCTGTCTCCTTGATGAACTCCAGGATAAAGTAGGGGAAAAAATTGCCTCATTAACAAAAGCGGAATCTGCCGTGGTAACATCAGGATGTTTTTCTGCGATGACCCTGGGGCTGGCAGGTGTGCTCACGGGAACTGATCCAAAAAAGGCAGAACTATTGCCTCACCTGGAAGGCACAGGTATGAAGTCTGAAGTCATAATTCAGAAAGGACACAACGTGGGTTATGCACAGGCGCTCACCAATACAGGTTGTAAAGTTGTTTTTGTTGAAACGGTAGAGGACGTTGACAGAATGGTCAATGAAAAAACCGCCATGCTATGGTTCTTAAATATCCAGTCGGATAAAGGTTCGATCACCCACGAACAATGGGTAGCACTCGGTAAGAAGCATAAGATCCCCACGATGATTGATATGGCCGCCGATGTTCCGCCGGTCAGCAACCTCTGGAAATTTAATGAGATGGGTTTTGACCTCGTCTGCGTTTCCGGCGGTAAAGCCATCCGCGGTCCCCAAAGTGCAGGTTTATTAATGGGTAAAAAGGACCTGATAGCAGCAGCGCGTGTTTCCATGCCTCCCCGCGGTTCTACCATTGGTCGTGGTATGAAAATAAATAAGGAAGAAATTGTCGGTATGTATGTAGCGCTCGAGCACTATCTCAACTACGATCACGAAAAAGAGTGGAAAGAATGGGAAGGCCGGATAGCCACTATTAAAGATGCCGTAATGAATATTAATGGTTTCAATACGGAAGTTAAAGTACCGGCTCTTGGTAACGTAACACCCACGCTGCATGTGACATGGGACAGCAATAAAGCAAAACTTACCACAAAGGAATTGCAGGAAAGATTACGAAACGGGGATCCTTCCATTGAAATTGTAGGCAACGAGGAAGGCCATATCAGCATAACAAGTTGGGTGATGAAAAAAGGAGAAGACAAATTAGTGGCTAAAAGACTGAAGGAAGAGCTTTCCAGAGTAGCGGTATGATTAAAAGCCTGCAGCCGTTGACGGTAATAATTAAGGTTACATTTTCAGAGCTAACCAAATGTTTTCTAATTGAAGCCGCTGAACGATAGTTTACTGTTTTAAATACATAAAAGGTCATTTGATTAATCATGAAGACGACAAGGGCGGTGCTTGTTTCATTGTTGGCTGTTTTGTCACTTTTTTTCTTTTCACAGTTTTTAGCATGTAATACTTCTCCCAAGTCGGATGATGAATGGAAGGCCCCTGCTGTTGCAAAAAAGTTAACAAACCCATTGGAAAATCATCCAGTCATATTGCAGCAGGGAAAGGAGTTGTATAATTTGTACTGCGCATCCTGTCATGGCGAAGTTGGTTTTGGCGACGGCGCCGCACGGGGTCCCCTCGGCCGTAAACCCGCAAATTTTCACTCCGAAAAAGTAAAAAAACAGAGTGATGGCGAACTATTCTGGAAGCTGACGAACGGAAAGCAGGATATGCCGGCTTTCGAAAAAATTTTGCAGGAAGATCAGCGCTGGCAGCTTATTTCTTACCTGCGAAATATGCCCGAGAAAGCGGAATTGAAACTGCCGGTTGCATTGCGCCAGGATATAAAAGTGGAGCATTTTATGACTGTGGATTCGCTTGCCGTGCGCTTGCTGCAAAATGCTAAAACAGGGGAGCTTTGGTACACGACCTTCAACGGGAACGTGTTCCGGATAAAAGACGAAAATGAAGGAAAGCATGTTTCAGAATTAGTGTTGACTGAAAAAGACCATGGAATTCCCGTACTCCAGGGAGCTGCATTTTTAAACAATACGCTCTTCTTATGCGGTAATGTTTATACAGGCAATCGAAGAAGCACCCATGGCCGGATGGTGAGAGTCAACCTCGATTCATCAAAGCAGATGACGGTAGTATTTAATACGGTGGAGTATGGTGCCAATAAGACAATTTACGACCATGGCTGGAACGCAATGGTAGTAAGCCCCGATAAAAAGTATATATATGTGAATAGTGGAGCTAGAACGGATCATGGAGAGATACAGGATAATGGAGGTGCTTATCCCAAAGCAAGGGACAATGCCCTGACATCAAAGATTTTCAGGTTCCCGGTTGATGCAAAAGACCTTTTATTGCCTGATGACGAGGCAAAGTTGGTAGCTGATGGTTATCTATATGCACACGGTATACGTAATGCTTACGATATGAATTTCGATGCTGCGGGTAATCTCTTCGCTGTTTCAAATTCGGCCGACTATGATTACCCTGAAGACATGTTTTGGATAAGACAGAACCATCATTACGGTTTTCCATGGATAATGGGTGGGCAGGAGAATCCGCAACAGTACAGTGATTGGGTGCCAAATGCAGATGTGGACCACTTCATCAATAAATCATCCCATTCATGGCGAACCAAATATTACTACACCGACCCGGAGTTTCCCCGTCCCCCGGAGGGTGTTAAGTTTTCTCCGGGTGTACAAAACCTGGGACCGGACGCAAATGAATACCGGGGTCATACAGGAAAGATTCTTGATGGTGACCTTACAGGGGTTGCCGTCAGTACATTTACGGCACATTGTTGTCCTGTAGGATTATGTTTTGATACAGAAAAACTTTTGTCTAAGGATTTTAAAGGTGATGGGTTCGTGATCCGTTGGACTTTAGGGGAACAATCATCATTGATGAGGCCTTTTACAAACCAGGGTTCCGATCTTCTTCATCTTCGCATGGCCTACGATAGCGCAACAGACAATTATGTTGTCAGGACAACACGGGTTGTAGCTGGGTTCAACGAGCCCGTGGATGCAGTGATGATTGGAAACAGTCTCTACATTATTGAGTATGGAGGCAGGAATGGAAATATCTGGAAGATAACACTTCCGGCAGATACAAAGCCAGCCACAAAGAATAAATCCTGATACGATAAAACTTAGTTTATGGGAAAAGTATGTTCGCTTTTGTTGTTCCTTTTGATCAATGCAAACCTTCTATTGTCTCAAACGTATAGTTTAGTGATCAAGGAAGGCCATGTAATCGATCCAAGAAATGGTATTGATGCCATAATGGACGTCGCCATAAATCAAGGCAAAATTGTGCAGGTTGCAAAAAATATTGATGCCAGGCAGGCAACGCAGGTTGTAAATGCCAAAGGTCTGTATGTGACACCGGGACTCATTGACATACATACACACAATTTCGTTGGAACAAATCTTGACCAGGCTTATATGAATGGACCGGGGGGAGTGATACCTGACGGTTTTACCTTACGTTGCGGAGTTACGACGGTGGTCGACGCTGGCAGTTCAGGATGGCGGACCTTTCCCGAGTTTAAAAAGAATATCATTGACCGGTCGCAGACCAGGGTATTGGCCTTTCTCAATATTGTGGGGCAGGGCATGAGGGGTGGACCATACGAACAGGATACTAGTGATATGGATCCTAAATTGACCGCCATTGTCGCAAAGGCAAACAAAAAGGACATTGTGGGTATTAAGCTTGCCCACTATGAAGGATTTGAATGGGTTGCCGCAGACCGGACGGTTGAAGCGGGAAAGGGGGCAGATATCCCGGTAATGATTGATTTTGGAGGCAGCAAACCACCACTGTCCATTGAAGACTTATTTTTTAAGCATCTTCGACCGGGAGATATATTTACCCATTG
>Ga0137431_1000140_pt1 | contig 34751 bp, 37 predicted proteins | sample EasRivERMZT800_2_FD_104646 | JGI IMG/M metagenome (GOLD analysis project Ga0137431, IMG submission 104646) | Soil microbial communities from meander-bound floodplain in the East River, Colorado, USA - East River MetaG ERMZT800_2 | ecosystem: Environmental > Terrestrial > Soil > Floodplain ... | reverse complement strand
CATACATCCTGGCACAAATAACATTCTATACATTTGCGGAATTCCTGCACCCTGTCAATATCTTGCTGTGCCATTCGCCAGGTGCCGTCTTTCGCATCTGGTGGTCGCGGCTTGAATTTTTTAATTCTTTTCTTTACAGAGAAATTCCAGGAAACATCGGTTACCAAATCCCTGATTATTGGAAATGCTTTCATGGGTTGCAACAGGACGGGTTTATCAAGTGGAAGCTCACTAAGGCGGGTCATGCACATCAATTTAGGCATCCCATTGACCTCGGCAGAACAGGAACCACATTTTCCAGCTTTGCAGTTCCAGCGCACCGCAAGGTCATTTGCTTGTTCGGCCTGTATCTGGTGAACAGCATCAAGAACCACCATCCCTTCAGAAGTTTCAATAGTATAATTTTCAAATTTTCCATTCGAAGCATCACCACGCCATATTTGAAATGTTGCTGTTGCCATTATTTTATTTTCAATTAATGTTTAAGGTCTGCTTATATTTCTTACAAAGCTTTCCTTATCATCAGCATTTGCCGGTAAATCCCCTAAAGGGGACTTAACCAGCTTTTCTTCACTGATTAAACTTTTGGATTTATTCTTTTTAAGTTCTGCTATCTTCTCTCCTATTACTTCAATAACATGCTCTATTTCATTTGTTACCTGATCGTTTGTAAACCTTATTATTTCTATTCCAAACTCACTCAAAGTAATTTCCCGTCCAACATCATATTCTTTATTTTCTTTTGACAAATGTATTCCTCCATCAATTTCAATTACAAGTTTTAGTTCATGACAATAATAGTCTGCTATATATTTCCATACCGGATGTTGTCTTCTTATTCTGACACCAAGCTGATTTTTGCAAAGTCTTTCCCAAATAATTTTTTCTGTCACCGTCATATTCTTTCGCAATGACTCTGCATATTGAAAGATTGCTTTCGATGCTCGCTATTACTACACGAGCTTAAACAAAACATCACCAGGAAAAGGATAATGCAGAAAAAATTCTTTTTCATATCTGATGATTTTAATCTGTTAATAAAAAATTGGTTCTGTATTTTCATTTCTAACCTTTTGCACAACTGCAGCCAAAGTCCCCTTTAGGGGATTTAGGGGTGTTATTTCATTTCTTCAATTATTTGTTTAAGATCTTCACGAATCTCAGGGATCGATTCCCGTCTTCCCTGCATCTGCCCATCCTTTCCTTTATAAATTATAAAATGAAACTTTCCATTCTTCTCATCCTTTTCCGGATAGTCTTCCCGAAAATGTGCTCCACGGCTTTCTTTTCTTTCAGTTGCGGCCCTTGCGATGGCTTCCGAAACGGTCAATAAATTTTGCAGATCCAATGCAGTATGCCATCCACTATTGTATTCCCTGTTTCCGATCACCTTTACTTTGCCGGAGCGCTCCCGGAGTTTTTTCAATTCTTCCATTGCTTTCAGTAGTTCTTCTTCTTTGCGAACAATACCGACAAGATCCTGCATCATTTCCTGCAGGTCATACTGAACCTGGAAAGGGTTGTCTCCGTCTGTACGTTCAAATGGTTCCAAAACCTTCCGGGCAAAAGTGTTTATCTCCTGTTCATCAATAGCTGCCTGTCCGTTTTCTTTGGCAAACTTTGCTGCAAACTCACCGGCACGTTTACCAAATACCAACAGATCAGAAAGTGAATTACCACCCAGTCGATTTGCGCCGTGCAGGCCGGCAGCAGCTTCACCTGCAGCAAAAAGACCAGGAACCGTTGACATCTGCGTATCAGCATCCACCCGAATGCCACCCATCATGTAATGAGTAGTTGGACCCACTTCCATTGGTTCCTTCGTAATATCTATATCCGCCAGTTTTTTAAACTGGTGATACATGCTGGGCAGCTTTTTCTTTATATGGTCGGCTGCATGCGGAAGTTTTTGCTTGATCCACGAAATATCGAGAAAGACTCCATTGTGCGGACTGCCTCTTCCTTCCTTGATCTCACGAACAATGCAACGCGCCACATGATCTCGGGTGAGAAGTTCGGGCGGTCTTCTCGAAGCCCTGTCGCCCTGCGTGTACTTCCATCCTTCTTCTTCATTGTCCGCAGTCTGGTTGCGATATAATTCAGGAATCTCGTCAAACATAAATCGTTTATTATCCCTGTTGAGCAATATTCCTCCTTCACCCCGTACACCTTCTGTTACCAGAATGCCGCGTACACTTGGAGGCCAGACCATACCAGTAGGATGAAACTGTACAAACTCCATGTCCATAAGCTCGGCTCCGGCATGATAAGCCAATGATTGTCCGTCGCCGGTATACTCCCAACTATTGCTTGTGATCTTAAAGGCCCTGCCAATACCCCCGGTCGCTATTACAATAGCCCTGGCATTATACACTTTAAACTGACCTTTTTCACGGTCGTACCCCAGGGCGCCAGCAATTCGGTCACCATTTTTCAGAAGAGTGATTATGGTACATTCCATATGAACGGCTATTCCCTGGTGAATGCCATGATCCTGAAGTGTACGGATCATTTCTAACCCGGTGCGGTCGCCAACATGGGCAAGCCGCGGATATTTATGTCCTCCAAAGTTTCTTTGTAAAATGCGTCCATCCTTTGTTCGGTCGAATAGTGCCCCCCAGGCCTCCAGTTCCCGCACACGGTCGGGAGCCTCTTTAGCGTGTAACTCCGCCATTCGCCAAACGTTAAGGTATTGACCTCCCCGCATTGTATCGGTAAAATGCACTTTCCAATTGTCACGTTCGTCCACATTGGCTAAGGCCGCAGCAACTCCTCCTTCTGCCATCACCGTATGCGCTTTGCCCAATAAGGATTTGCAGATCAGACCTACGGAAACACCGTTGGCAGCAGCTTCTATCGCAGCACGAAGCCCGGCGCCTCCCGCGCCTATGACAAGTACATCGTAGTTGTATCTATCAAATGATGACATGAAAGTTTTTTTATTAATCAGCGTCCCTAATTCCTATTTGGCCTTTATTGCTCTGTGCCATTTATTTTTTCCTTCTTCATTTCCACCTCGTCATTTTTAAATCTCACTACAACATTTTCGAATACTGCAACTCATTACAGAGTTTCCGGCAAGCGAGGCGGGTGCGTTGCAAGTCTTCCCCTTCGGGGAGGATTTAGGTGGGGCTCTAAAAAATCCTCCAATCACTCCAAACACCCATCGAACACAAGCGGACATATATATCTGAAAAGGCAACCCAAAACAAACTCAACCATGCCCATACCATATGTTTCCTGTTGAAACAGCTTACACAGCGGTACAAATTGCGGCGGACCGGCGCTCCCGAGAGTCGGTCCATAAAGCCACCTACCGCATGACGTAACGAATGGCAACCAAAGGTGTAACCGCCTAAAAAGACAACATTAACTGCGAGCACCAGGGTACCAACTCCGATCCCAAATGATTTTTCTCCGGAACCAGGATCCGTAAACCACAGGGCCTTCCAAACATCATATGATAAAAATAACAGGAAGAACAATGCGATATAAAGAAAGTACCGGTGCACATTTTGTATGATCAGCGGAAAATAATTTTCACCCAAATACTTTTTACGTGGCTCGGTGACAGTGCAAGCGGGAGGATCTGCCCAAAATGACTTGTAATAAGCCCCCCGGTAATAATAACAGGTCAGCCTGAATAAGCCAGGCGCCCATAATATCAGGAGAGCGGGCGACCATGGTAGTATTTCCGGCCACCAATCCGGTTTGGCACCAAACCAACTATGCGGTGAATCGCCAAATAGTTCGGGTGAATAAAGTGGGGAGAGATAGGGTCCGTACGAATAATGAACTCCCTGGAACGCAGCCCATGTGACATAGACCACAAATGAAAACAAACAAATAAAAATGATAAGAGGTTTTATCCACCAGGCATCCCTGCGCCTGGTGTGACCAAAGCCCTGGTGTTTGCCAGTTAAATTTATTTCAACCATATAGCTGTTTAAGTTATCAAGTATAAATTAACAACCGAAAATTTATCATTGAAAGAATGAAATATCAATACAGGCTCTCTAAGATAATTCAAAAAAAACTGACAAACAGCGGAAAAAAAATTGAACTTATTGTGAAGGGAAGCGGTTAAACAGAGTGAGAAAATATTTAAAGTAAAATAGGAGAAAAAAGAGAATTACAAACTCCAGTTGTAAATCTATTTATGTAATCCCTCCAGCAACATCAAATGCGGTTGCAGGTTTTTCAACGTGTTTTCCTGCAAAAACTGTTTCAGGTGTTTGTAAAAATGGCTATGATCATAATAGTTGTAAAGCGAATAATGAAAATCATGCGGAGAATGGGCAAGATGTGATGTGGCCTTTCGTATGCGCATCACCTGCAAGACTTGTTTGCTGCTGATACCGGTGCACATTTCAAAATACCGCTGCAGCGTCCGTGATGATATGTTGTACTGCGTCGCCAGGGATTCGATCGATATCGTAAATTGATTTTTTTGAAAGCATCGATCCAGTATCTCGCTTACTATTTTCACAGGGTGCATCGATCCTTCAAACTCCGCCAGGACTGATAAAAAATACCCGGACAAAATGTCAATCCTCTCCTCAAAAGAAGCGGCTTTTTTTACTTTGTCAATGACAAACTGGTCGAGCAGGTAACTTAATGGAAAAATATATCCGTGGTATTCTGAAAAATCAACTTTCTTTTCAAATATAATAGGGGAAATGCGAAACTTGATCCCAAAAAAATGATTGCCGGGTTTGTGAAAACATTCAATGGGATTATAACGGGGCAGGAATCCGTCCGTTTTCATAGGAAATTTCTTTTCTCCAATCTGCATCACAAATGGAGTGCCCAGGTTAATGATATAGGTATAGCCAATGTTTGGAAACTGGGCGTCGGAAAAACCATCCGGAAATTGTTCCCACAGGTGTTCAAATCGGGTTTCCCAAAAAAAATCAATTAGGTGAGACAGCCGTGCGGGTGGAGGAACCCGGTGATAATTGGTCTCAAAATGGTCAATATGAAAAAACTCGATATGCTGCATATGTTTAACGCAACATAAAGATAACCGGTCCAGCTTTTTTTACGCACGGGGAACCGCCGGTAAAGTAGGAGCCATTTATTGACGGCAGGGAAGAAAAAATATATATAAAACTTATTACAGAAACCGAATAACACCTATTTTAGCGGGCCTTTAAACAAAAAAGGCCCTTCCGTAGAAACGGACTGACCTCTAACGATTGCTTGCCATATGAAAAATTTTCGAAGTTGCGGTAGGTCCCGATTTATCGGGATCGCAGGCTTCAAATTCCAGAACCTCTAACGACCTTTGCTTGTAACGATTGCCTGCTTATATGAACTTTTAAAGAACAGTACAAATTTAGACTGGCCTGGACTACGGTTCAAAACAACTTACCCTTGTTTTGAGCATGTCAAAAGCGCCGGAAAAACAGCGAAAACCTTACTGGTGGCTTATTCCATGAAAAATTCAGCCCGATGCCCAACCGCCCTCCTGACATACTTTTTCAGCTGATTAAATCCCTTGAAAAGGCAGAAAAAAGGCATTTTAAGCTTTATATCAACCGGAGTTCCGGCAACGAAGACCTCAAAATAGTCAGGCTTTTTGATGTCCTTGACAGGCAGGCTGATTACGATGAAAAATCATTACTTAAAAAACTGCCGGGCACCGAAAAACGTCAGCTCTATAACCTGAAAACCCACCTGTACAAGCAGATCATGGCCAGTCTTCGCCTGTTGAAAAGTACAGATAGCCTGGATCTTCAGCTCAACGAGCAATTTGACTATGCCCATATTCTTTATAAGAAGGGCCTTTTTTTCCAAAGCCTGAAAATATTAGACCGCGCAAAGGAAATCGCCAAGACCCACCAGAAGTTTTATTTCGTTGCCCAGGTAATTGCGCTTGAGAAAAGAATTGAAAATCTTCACATCACCCGAAGCATTCAAACACGGGCCGATCTCCTGGCTGTTGAAGCTAACATGGTGAGCCATCATATTGATGTGGTTGCGCGGCTAAGCAATTTATCATTGCTTCTTTTCAGCTGGTTTACCCGCCATGGTCATGCCCGCAACGAAAAAGATGAGGCTGGTGTAAAAAAATTCATGCAGGAAAATCTTCCGCCGGACGTATATAAGCTGACCGGCTTCTATGAAAGACTATATTTATACCAGTGTTATTGCTGGTATGCTTTTATCCGGCAGGATTTTTTGCAATATTACCGGTATGCCCAAAAATGGGTTGACATGTTCCATGCGCAACCTTTGATGATTCGCGTGGAAACCAGCCATTACATTAAAGGAATGCATTACCTGCTGAATGCTCATTTTGATCTGCGTAATTACAGGCAATTTGCAACTACACTTAAACAATTTGAGGCTTTTGCTCAAACCAGCAGGGTTAAAGAGCATGACAACTTTCGCATACAGGCTTTTGTCTATATCAGTACCGCCAAGATCAACCAGCACTTTATGCTGGGTACGTTTAAGGAAGGATTAAAAGCAGTACCGCATATTGAAGAGCAGCTCAGTGAAAATGCTTTGTTCCTTGATCGGCACCGTATCATGGTATTGAATTACAAAATAGCTACTTTATATTTTGGCAGCGGTGATTACAGCACAAGCATCGATTATTTGCAAAAAATAATCAATGAATCAGGCGATCTGCGAACAGACCTGCAATGTTATGCACGCCTGCTTCACCTGATGGCCCATTTTGAACTTAATAATTTTGAGATCCTTGAGTCGCTGACAAAGTCAGTCTATCGGTTTATGGCAAAAATGCAAAACCTAACGGTAGTGGAAGAGGCAATGTTTAGTTTCATCCGGCATTCTTTTCGGAATATCCCCGCGAAAAAAGTAAAACCAGAACTGGAAACTTTTCTCCGGAAGATCAAACACCTTGAAAAAAACCGTTTTGAAACCCGGGCCTTTGCGTACCTGGATATTATTTCATGGGTGGAAAGCAAGGTTTATGCAAAACCAATGAGTGAGATCATACATAATAAATACCTGCAAAGTAAAAGAAAGTGACAGGATAAACTTTTTGCATTTGTTTGAATCGTTTCCTATTATAACTACTTATCAGAAAATATGCTGCAACCTGTATGACAATGTTTTTTTATCAGAGTAATCAAAGCGGTTCATGAAAAAGACACAGCTACTTGCTTTTTTTAACCTGCTGGCGTTGGCTATTCATATTGCAGTGGCTTACCTGGCACAGTTCAGGCTCATTAATGAAAAAAATGTGGGACAGGTGTCCGACAGGTACAATTCTTTGTTTACGCCGGCTGCAGTTACTTTTGGTATCTGGGGTGTTATTTATACCGGTTTACTCTTTTCCTGCATTTATCATCTCTTAATGGCTTCCAGGCATGCTGGCTCTCACCATGCCAACATCTGGGTGCAAAAAATAGGACCATGGTTTATATTGAATAATTTTGGTGCCATAGCATGGGTCTTTGTATGGACAAACGAAATGATCACCCTTTCCGTGTGGCTTATTTTTTTTCAGCTTGTTTCGCTTATTATAATCCACATTCGCACAGGTATTCATGATCCCGATAGCCGCGTTGACTTTAAAATCTTCACCCAATTCCCTTTAAGCATTTACTTTGGCTGGCTAACATTTGCTGTTATTGCCAATACCAGCATTTACCTGGTAGCTTCCCGATGGGCGGGTTTTGGCTTAAATTATTCGGCTTTGGAATGGACCCGTATCGTTATTGCCGCATTTGTATTTCTAACTTTGGTGGTCGTATTCAGGCGCCGTAACGTATTCTTTGGATTGGTTATCATCTGGGCTCTGTTCGGGATCATTTTAAAACGAAGGTCAATTAATGCTGGTATGTATGCAGATTTAATTAAAACAGCCTGGATCGGTATCGGAATTATTGCCGTATCCTGCATTATTCAGTTTATCCTTAACATTACCGGTAAAAAAAAGCTTCCTTTATTTCCGGAGGCCGCCACTTCATCAAAATAGCATCCATTAATCGGAGTCATTAGTCGCAACTGCGGTTGCCCACAATTATTTACAAACAAGCCATCAGCTCAGTCTGCGGCTTCGTAAATTGCAGTCTTACAAACCAGGCAGGCAGAGTATACAAAGGAATTTTATGCAAGACTATTTAAACGAATTAAATGAACGACAGATAGAAGCTGTACTACATAAGGACGGACCACTTATGATCATAGCCGGCGCCGGCAGCGGAAAGACAAAAGTGCTGACAACCCGCATTGCTCACCTGATGGCTGCCGGCGTGGATGCTTTTAATATCCTCGCCCTGACCTTTACCAACAAAGCCGCCAGGGAAATGAAGGAAAGAGTGGAAAAGATCCTTGGCAATCACGAAGCCAGGAACTTATATATCGGCACTTTTCATAGTGTATTTGCACGCATACTCCGCACAGAAGGACCACGATTAGGATACCCCAGCAACTTTACTATCTACGATACCGACGATGCCAAGGCTGTCGTGAAAACAGTGATCAATGAATTAAACCTTGATGATAAGCATTACAAACCCGGTACTGTTTACAACAGGATCTCCGCTGCTAAAAATGCATTGGTTGGTCCCGCGGAATATGCTACAGATTATTACCTGCAACAGGAAGATATGCGCAGCAACCGGCCGGCTATTGCACAAATTTATGATGCGTATGTAAAGCGCTGTTTTAAAAACGGCGCAATGGACTTTGATGACCTGCTGTTGAAGTTTTATGAATTGCTGAAAAATTTTCCGGATAGCCTCAGCAAGTACCAGCACAAGTTCAAATACATACTCATCGATGAATACCAGGATACCAACCCGGCCCAATATGAGATTGTAAAACTATTAGGCGCCATGCATGAAAATGTATGCGTGGTAGGCGACGATGCGCAAAGCATCTATAGCTTTCGCGGAGCCACTATTCAAAATATTTTACAGTTTCAGAAAGACTATGATGAAGTAAAACTGGTGAAGCTGGAACAGAACTATCGCAGCACACAAAGTATATTGCACGTAGCCAATGAAGTGATTCGCAATAACAAAGGGCAGATTGAAAAAGTGCTCTTCACAGAAAACACAGAAGGCGAAAAGATAAAATTAGTGCGCACATCCACCGACAATGATGAAGGAAAATTTATAGCCGACACTATCCAGGAGCAAAAGCTGCGCAATCATTATAATAATAAAGACTTCGCTGTCTTATATCGAACCAATGCACAAAGCCGGGCTTTTGAGGAAAGCCTGCGCAGAATGGGAATAGCTTATACTATTTATGGCGGGCTTAGTTTTTATCAGCGCAAAGAAATAAAAGATATCGTCGCTTACCTGCGATTACTCGTTAATACAAAAGATGAAGAGGCGCTCAAGCGCATCATAAACTTCCCGGCAAGAGGTATTGGTAAAACCACCATTGATAAAGCGATACTTTTAGCCAATGAAAACAACATTTCCATGTGGGAAGTATTGGAAAAAGCGGGGCAATTAGGTTTCAAAGCTGGCGCCCTGCAGGCAATAGATGAATTTGTGACCATGATAAAAAGTTTTGCGAGTATGCTGAAAACCAAAAATGCGTATGAAGTGGCTTTTCATGTGGGCAAGCAAACCAATATCATAAAAGAACTTTTCAACGATAAAAGCACGGAAGGCGTGCAGCGGTATGAACATATACAGGAATTATTAAACAGCATTAAAGAATGGACCGAAAGCCCGGATAACGAAGAAGGAGAATTAGTGGATAAGAGTCTTGGGTCCTATTTGCAGCAGATCACTCTTTTAACTGACGCAGATGACAAAGATCCCAATGCTGATACCGTAAAACTAATGACGATTCATGCAGCGAAAGGATTAGAGTTTGGGTGCGTCTTTGCAGCCGGGTTGGAAGAATTACTTTTTCCGAATGCCATGAGCATAAATACGAGGGAAGAACTGGAAGAAGAAAGGCGGTTGTTTTATGTCGTGATCACAAGAGCTAAGACCCGTTTGTGGGTCACTTATGCCAATACACGATACAAGTTTGGCTCATTGGTTCAGAATGAACCAAGCCGTTTCATTGATGAGCTCCCGGAAAAATACCTGGACCGGAGTTTTGCGGGTGGAGGCGCCAAAACACATACTGGTTTTGCTACATCTGCTTACGAAAGAATGAATGGAGCATGGGGGAATGCAGCACAGGCCGAAAAAAAATATGGCCCGCCGCCCAATAAAAGAAAGGAGGAAACACCATTATACCTCGGACCTAAAAACTCCTATTCAAAACTTGTGGAGCATAGACCGGCTGACGATTTTGCAGCCAGTGATACTTCTAATTTGCAGGTAGGTCAAAAAGTAGAGCATCAAAAGTTTGGCTTTGGCGAGGTGATTAAAATGGAAGGAGCAGCACATAATCCCGTGGCCACGGTGAAGTTTGAAAAAAACAGTGAAAAGAAGATCATGCTGAATTATGCAAAGCTGAGAATCGTGGATTAATAAACTGCCATGCGCGACAGTATTGCCGATCCAAGTAACGGGTGACCTTTGTTATTTTCATTACAAATTTTTTTGCACTGTGATTCATCAATCAGCATCTGCTTCCAGGTCATTTGATGTTATCGTTATAGGCGTGGGCTCTATGGGTGCACCGGCATGTTACTTCCTGGCCGCCAGAGGAATTCGCGTACTTGGAATTGAACAATTCGATACTCCTCATGAATACGGCTCTCACGCTGGCCGCCCGCATCATACGCAAGGCGTATTTTGAAGACCCCGCCTATGTTCCGCTGCTAAACAGGGCCTATGAAAACTGGAAAAATCTTGAGCTTGAAGCAGGCGAACAGGTATATTATCAAACCGGATTGGTTTATTTTGGAAACCCTGACCATGCTATTATTAAAGGGATAAAGTTATCGGCTGAAAATTATAATATATCAGTCGAAAAGGTAGATGGTGGATCAGTAAAAGAGCGATTTCGGGTCTTTAGTTTACCAAAAGGATATGAATCTTTATTTGAAGCGGATGCAGGCTTTTTAACCCCGGAAAAAGCTCTTGGACTTTATATAAAACTGGCAGCACAAAACGGCGCTGAAATTCATACAAAGGAAAAAGTAATCGAATGGAAAAAAGAGCAAAACAACATAGTTGTAATCACAGATAAAAATACCTATCGTAGTAAAAAGCTTATTATTTCAGCCGGTGCCTGGTCGGATAGAATAGCACCTGGTATTGGAGATAAAATAAAAGTAACACGCCAGTTGCTGGCGTGGGTAAAACCAAAAGTTCCCGATGACTATACATTGAATAAATTTCCCTGCTGGTTAATAGCCGATGACCAAAAGCCTGGTTGTTATTATGGATTTCCAATGTTACCTACAGAAAAATTTGGAGAACCACACGGATTAAAGATAGCCTATCACTATCCTGGAATTGCTGCAGATGCTGACAATGTAACCAGGGAACCTGGTAAAGAAGAAATCGAAAATATTATGTATGCATTGAATAAATATTTACCGGGAACATTTGATTCAATGCTTGCAACCAAAATCTGCCTTTATAGTAATACTCCCGATGAAAATTTCATTATTGATAAATTGACCGGCTATGAAGACCAGGTATCTATTGCCTGCGGCTTCAGCGGTCACGGGTTTAAATTTGCTTCGGCTGTAGGTGAAATCCTGGCCGACCTGGCTATGGGTGAACGACCACAACAGGCCATTGATTTTTTGAATGCAAACCGTTTTCCCGCTGCGGGCTTGCCGGCTAAATAAACATGTCTGTAAAAAGCGGTCACCCAGGCGTTTTCATCACTTCATTTCTAAACAACTTACCGATTGGAATTTCATATTATTCAATTCTATCAGTTCAGCTGTAAATGGTTTAATATGGCGGCTGCCGAAAGAAAATACGGCAAAAAAGGGGTTTAATCGCCGTTTAATAAGCTTTGGCAGCGCCCAAACCCTCGTATATCCCCGGTTTCTTGGCATTTCTTTTTGAAATTCTCATAATTGGAACAGCATTTGCCGTAGAAAGCAAAAAGTTAAGCTTTTATCAAAAAAGTGAACTACGGCGACAACCATATTCAAGGCAAACAGGCCTGTTTTTTTACCACCTTCAACACAGTGGACTGGGTAGATGTATTCATTCGTACCGTGTACAAACAAGTGGTAGTGCATACGCTTAATCACTTTATTGATAATAAGGGACTGATGGTTCATGCGTGGTGCCTGATGACCAATCATCTTCACCTTGTTGCCCAGGCTAAGGAAGGGCATGTGATGGCGGAAATAGAAAAGGAATTTAAATCATTTACAACGACTAAAATCCTGGAAGCTATAGATACAGAACCTGAAGTGAGGAGGGATTGGATGTTGAAGCGTTTTGAAAATTTCGGTAACCTGCTTGGCCTGATGAAAAAATACCATGTGTGGCAAAATTCCAGCAATCCTGTTTTTCATGATATGAAAAGAACCGATACACTTGTCGAAAATATTTCATTTATCCATGATAACCCGGTAAGGGACCGTTTCGTAGATACTGCCACCGATTACCCCTATAGCTCCGCCCGTGACTACGCCAGTATGAAGGGACTTGTTAAAATAACCAAGATCCCGGCAGTGGAACAGCAATTAGCAGCTTCTGAAAGTTTCAACAACAATTTCTTTGTGAAATATATCCGCAATTGATCCATCCTGGTCTGCCTCACCCATGTATTGCGAAATACAAGTATATTGACGATAAATCAAATTAGCTTTTTCAGAAGCAGGTACGATTTATATTTGCTTTGATCAGAACCAAAGCAGATCATTGCCCTTCATGCCATCACGCCGAAAAAAGAAATTCTCCCGGTGGATCATCAATATCATGGTTATTGCCCTTATTGGGCTTGGAGGATGGTTTTTGTATCAATGGTTAAGGTATCGCAATGCAAAATTTACCCGTTACCCTGAATTCGGTATAAGCCTTCCGAATGAGTATACCATACATGGTATTGATGTGTCACGATACCAGGACGTAATAGCCTGGGAGGAAGTAAAGGTGATGAAGGTGGAAGATGTTCAACTGGGTTTTGCCTTTATAAAAGCAACCGAAGGAATTGAGAGTGTAGATCCGCAGTTCAGGCGTAACTGGAGAAGATCTAAAAACAATAATATCGTCCGGGGAGCGTATCATTTTTTTAATGCAGGCAAAGATGGCAGGACGCAGGCTGCGAATTTTATTAAACGGGTAGAGTTAGAATCGGGAGATCTTCCCCCGGTATTGGATGTAGAACAACGAAATGGAGTTTCAAAATCCCAATTACAAAAGGAAGTAAAGGAATGGCTGGAAGTCGTTGAAGCATATTACCACGTAACACCGGTTATTTATACAAATGCTGATTTTTACATCCAAAACTTAGGCAGCGAATTTGACAAATATCCCTTGTGGGTTGCTCATTATTACCAGCAAGATCAACCCCGTATCAACCGTGGCTGGATTTTCTGGCAGCACAATGACAGGGGGAATGTAAACGGTATCGTATCCAAAGTTGATTTCAATGTTTTCAGCGGAGATTCAATCGAATTCAAAAGCTTATTGCTTCCTTAAAAAAGTTTAATGGTTTAAAAGGTTTAAAGTCTAAGGTTTGTAGCGCCGGTCAAATCGGATGCTTTTTTTCATTAGTTCCTTATTCTGCCTGCTTTCAGTTTCCGGGTTTAATTAACGTACCTTGTTTTCAAAAAATATGGAGCAGGGTTGGGACCCTGAAGTAAAAAGGTTTTTTCGCAAAATCCTTAATACAATTGCAACAGGCCTCCTATGGATGATAGCAGTGTTGACAGCAGGCCTTTATTTCGGATTCGCTCATCACAGCAAGCTGCTTTATATCATCCTATTTTATATAGGGCTTGCTGTCAGCCTCGGTTTGCTGCTGCGTTATTATTATCACCTGTGGAAATAGGGATCTTCTTTTATTTGACCATTGATCTTTGCCTGCTGTGATTGGAGCAACCGGTCAATTACAATCATATAAATACCGGGAATATTTTTGGCCGGCAAATAAAAACTCATAAAAATTTTGGTTGCCGTCAAGAGTATAGACCAGCGGAGTTTCATCAGGCCCTTCTGTCACTTTTGTTACATTGTTGGCGCTGAAAAGCAGTGGGATAATTGATCCGTCAAGGGCGTCCACGAAAATATAATCGGTAAAAATTGCATTGTTTTTACTGAAATAATTTTCATTGTTATCAAAGCTATATGCCAGGGTAGCTATATCGGGAGGACCACCGGCAGGATCATAGTAGGTATTCACAGTTTGCGAGATATTATTGCCGGAGTAAGTAAAAGTTGATGATGATGTCAATTCAAGCTGGCTGCTATTCACATCGTATTGCTGAACGTCAAGTTTTGAAAGCTTACCTCCGCTATACGTAAAATCATATTGCGCATATTGAACGACCACACCAAAAACAATATAGCTTTTAATGCTGCTGAGGGTGCCATCACTATTGTAAGCAGCAATATCATAAGCATCAGCGGTAGTGCTGGTGGCATCAAAAAAATTTCTCCGGGATACTTTATCATTCGTGTATTCAAGCGTAGCATAACCGGCAGCATTTGACAATTTCGTTATATAGGCTCCGGTATAAGTATAAATTACACTGTCACTAATTGAACCAATACTGTCAAAATAAAACGCTTTGGTTAAAATACAGCTGAGGGGCTGGTTAACGCCGGAATCATCCTTTTTACAGGAAAAAACTGCACTCAGGAAAACAATCGAGAAAATCAGCAGGTTGGCTTTTTTCTTCAATTGAAAGATTTTGTACTTCAAAAATAGGACTATTGGCGGCTGGCAACTGAAATATTTATTAATGCTACGCGATGATTTCTTTTCTCGTACGGAACATTTAGAAGTCTAACTGCTGTGATCAGCAATGATTACCCACCTGCCTTTTATCTTTCTTAAAAGCAGGTCATAATGTCCGCTGAGATTACCTATGCTGCGTTGCAAATGCCATTTGCCTACAACATAAAAATATTCAGCTGAAAGTTGCCTTAGTGTCAGGATTGTAAACGATAGCTTTCCCATTGCAGCAGTATCGGGATAATTTCTTTTGTAATTGTTAAGCGTATTGAGCCACCCATGTGTCACTCCATTTTTTCCGATGAACATCAATGAATCATTTTCCCAGTAAGTATTCATAAAGCGTTCTATACTCCCCTGGTTCCAGGCTTGTGTTTGTTCATTGAGGAGCTCTCTTATAGCTGATTCATCTTTTGATTGAGCGGTGCAGCAAAAGCCCGACATAATAAAAAGAAATAACAGAAAATTTTTCATAATACATACGTTGGTTGAATTTTTTTTTGGCAATAGCAACGGCTCGCAGCATCAAAATAAGCCAACCCGTGCAATCTTAAGAATAATTAATGGCTACAATCGGTGGTATGTGTATGATTGTGCGCACGGCAAAACCGGTAATTAAGATAATGTGCAGCTATAATAAAGATAACGGCGGGTATGAGCAGCCAGGTTTCGTAGTGAATAAAAAGCAATTTTATACCCAGCAGAAAAATGCCGGCAATAAAAAGAAGCGAAGGCATTATGGTATGATGATGTTTCCTTTAGCCATGATAAAATGACCAGACTCCTATACAAAAAGCCAGCAGGACCATACCGGCTTCAAAAGCCAGATTATGGATGATGTTGACACCAAATAAGGGGAGCGCCGTAACAAACAAAGGCAGTATGGCACAATGGATTGCACAGGCAGCTGATGTTGTAATTCCCATCGCATCCCAGTTAACTCTCAATTTCATAAAAGGGCAAATTTAAGAAAAAGCAACGTTGTTGCAAAACAGTAACGGTAAGTTTTGTGTAAACCTTAGAATTATTTGGTCATCGGTAACTTTGGACATTAAAAGATTGGTCTTATGTCAAAAAAAGCGGCGTTCTATATTGTTTTTTTTATAGCTCTGATAACTATTTTTTTTCTTACAGTAAGGCCCTGGCTCAAAAGAAAGGATACTATTTCGGTAGTTCAGCCTTTCTCATTTGTTAACCAGGATGGCAAAACGGTAACTGACAGAGACGTAGAAGGAAAGGTATATGTAGCAGAATATTTTTTTACGACCTGCCGCGGTGTTTGTCCGAGACTTAACACAAACTTGAGGAGAATATATGACAGGTTTAAAAACGAAAAGGACTTCCTGATCCTGTCACACACATGCGATCCGGAAAGAGATTCTGTCCAGCAATTAAAAAAATATGCTGATTCCCTTGGGGTGAATACATCGAAATGGATATTTCTTACCGGCAGAAAGGATAGCCTGTACACTACTGCCCGCATTAGTTACACTATCGATGATCCTGTCAATAATTTGAAGAACATAGAAGATGATTTCTTACATACACAATACTGGGCACTCGTAAACAGGCACGGAGAGGTGAAAAAAGTGTATGATGGGCTGAAAGAAAGTGAGATCAATGCAATGATAAAAGAGATTAAAAAAACACTTAAGCTATAAAGATGAATACCGGTATAAAAGAAATACTGAAGCGAAACCAGCTGAGTGTTACTGCGAGTCGTGAAAAAATACTCCACCTGTTTTTAGAAGGACCCGGTGCATTAGCACATGGTGACATCGAAAAAAAAGCGGGTGAAAAATTTGACCGGGTAACAGTCTACCGAACGTTACAGACATTTGTAGAAAAAGGAATTATTCATACCATTCCAACGGCGGATAATTCTATCCGGTATGCCTTGTGCAAGGATAACTGCGAGGAAGGCCATCATCATGACCACCATGTTCATTTTGTTTGCACTATTTGTAAGAACACGTATTGTCTCGATGATATTGTGACACCGGATATCAAACTCCCAAAAGGTTATTCCTCTTCACATATAGAAGTGGTTGCTGAAGGTATTTGCAGCCGATGCGGCGCCCCTGGCTCTTAAATAGAAACTTAAATAGATAACACCTTTCTAAGAAAGCAGGTATTTAAGCTACGAAGAATTGGTATACTTAAATTAAATATGATCAGGGCAATTCAGGCTCACCTGGTATCTCTTGATTGTTTCCCGGAACTATTCAAACAAAAAGAAATACGAGTTTGCTTTTTTGCAATAGAAAATAAGATGTGACATAGATAATTAAGACCTATGTTGCCTAAAATAAACGGGGTATAAAAAAGCCCCCGTGTAGAAACACGGGGACTTAGGTTAAGGCTCTGATTAGTAGCTATTTTAAAAAGCGATTTATTTATTGTGGGTTCAAATGTAATATGAGTAATTGAATTTTCCGAATTTCAGGCCTACCACATTCAGGGTATTTTATAGTTTTTTTGAATGTTGTCGAGTTCCCCCTTAACAAATTTCATCAGACCGCTTATGTGCTGGGGTGAAAAGTTGAAGTTCAGCCCAGCCGCCGCAAACAGTTCCGGCAAGGTTCGGGTACCCCCAAGGTCCAATGCTTTTATGTAATTATTGATTGCCGTATCAGGGTCTTTTTTGTATTGCTGCCAAAGCCCGATCGCTCCCAATTGGGCGATACCATATTCAATATAATAAAAGGGAACTTCAAAGAGATGAAGCTGCCGTTGCCAGCTATAAAGACGGTATTCTTCCAGCCCCGAAAAGTCAATAGCCGTTGAAGAAAACTCATCTATTATTTGCATCCAGCTTTCCATTCTTTCACCATTAGTATGATAAGGGTTTTCATATATCCAATGTTGAAACTTATCAATGGTTGCGATCCAGGGAAAAATGGTGATAACCCTTTCCAGCTGCTGCTCTTTGGCCCGCAGCAGCTCTTCTTCAGTATCGAAAAAGACTGTCCAGTGATCCATGCTGAAAAGTTCCATGGACATGCTGGCAACCTCAGCAATCTCCGTCGGATACTCTTTAAATCCATGTAACTCCAGGTCATGGGAGAGAAAGGAATGAATGGCATGTCCGCCCTCGTGTACCATAGTCGTTACATCATCGAACTGACCTGCAGCATTCATAAATATAAATGGAGCACCTGTTTCAGCGAGCGGGCAATTGTATCCGCCCGGAGCCTTGCCTTTGCGGCTTTCCAGGTCCAGGTGGCCCATAGCTTGCATTCTTTTCAGACACTCTCCAAAAAACGGACGCAGCTGGCTAAAACACTGAACTGTTTTTTCAATCAACTCCTCCCCGGTCTTAAAGGGACGCAGCGGTTGCACACCTTCCGGTTCTGCTTCAATATCCCAGGGACGAAGTGTATCTAATCGTATTTTTTTCTTTTTACTCTCATACAATTGGTTTACCAGCGGCATTACATGCAACTTAACCGCTTCGTGAAACTGGTAACAATCTTCTTTTTTGTAATCAAACCTGCCGAGCTCAGTAAACCGGTAATCGCGATAGTTATCAAAACCGGCATTGAGCGCTATTTGATTTCGTTTTATTAGTAAAGACGAAAAAAGGTCATTTAGCTCGCTCTTATCTTTTAATCGTCTTTCGCTGATCTTTCTGTAGACTTCTTCCCTGAGCGACCTTTCCGGATCTTCCAAAAACTTGGCCGCTTGTTGCAGCGTATATTCCTGCCCGTGTACTTCAACCGTCATCTTTCCTGCTATCATGCCAAAACGTTGGGCCTCCACATTCATTTCCGCCTGCAGGGGTATATTGGGTTCGCGAAAAAGATCTATGTTCTTTCTTACATTCCGCAGGTAGGTAAAAAACTTTGTTTTGTCCAGTTCTTTGGTAAAAGGAGAATCAACCAGTTTTCTGTTTAGCAGATCCGCATAAGGTTGAATCCTGGGTTGTATCTCCATCATAAAAAACGTAAAGGCTGCTTCAAGTTCTTTGTTCTCTGTATCGCAGGTCATTTTTATCTGTCTCCAGCATGCGTCTTCACTAATAGCCGCTTCAATTTCGTTTACGTCTTTAAGCCATTGCTCCAACTTTTTGACTGACTCTATTTTTCTTTCAGACAATTCTTTAAAGTATGGTTCAAGCAAGGCCCAGTCTTTGATTTCAAAATCAACCGGCAAAAATTGCCGCGGTACTTTTTTTATTTCCGCGCTGTACACCATAATAAAAGTTGTTTTAATATAAAAGCCACTTCACATACCGAATGAAGCAGCTCATTTAAAAGTTATCATTTTATTTTTTCTTTGGTGCTGCTTTCTTCTTTGCAGGTTTTTCCTCTTTTTCTTTTTTGGGCTTGGTTGAAGCGGTGGTTTCTTTTTTAGCCGCTGCTTTTTTCTTTGCCGGAGTCCGCCTGACAGGGACATCTTCCGCGTCAGCTTCATCCGTCACTTGTTTTTTCTTAGCTGCTTTTTTTGCGGGCTTTTCTTCTTGTTCCTTTTCGGTTTGTTGTTCCACTTCTTCCTCTTCCGGGGGCTCAGGCAACTTGATTTCTACGTTTTTCTTTTTTAGAATGTCAAACCATTTTACCATTTTCTTAAGGTCGCTGGCATACACTCTTTCAAAATCAAGATCAGGATAAGCTTTTTCAAAATATTTTTTCAGTGCACTGTTGTCTTTGCCGTCGGGCAATGAACCACCCGCCTTTTCCATGGCCTGAAACACTTCCACCAGGTTTACATTGTCGCGGATTGTATAAACTTCAATACTTTCTAAATGAGAAAAGTTGTGAACGCGGGAGGATGCAAATTTGGTACTGTCATCTTCAAGGGAACGAACAACGGCGCCATCCGATTTGCTGTTGACAAGTTCATACAAACCGGGCATGCCAGTTACGGCTACTAGTTTACTGTAATCCATAATTCTTCAATATATTTTAAGAGGCGCAAGATACTGGAGTTCCGCTAAATGGAGACAAGCACAAACTTCAAGCCTTAAATTTTTAAGGACCATCCGGTTTGCAAACTAGTTTCCATTTAACTAACCACTCGCAGCCGGTCCCGAAAGTTGTTGCCGGTTTAATCGTCCAATCTGTGTCTATTTTACAATGAAGAAAGCGATCCTTTTACTGGCTGTCCTCGGGTTGAACGTAGTTGCTCATTCTCAAAGTATTAAGGGGAAAATAGCCGACCCGGTTGATAAGAAACCCCTGGTAGGAGCTACAGTCACTCTTGCCTCTGTAAAAGATACCAATTCAGTCTGGAAAGCCATTACTGACAGTTTGGGGATATTCAGTTTCACCGCCCTCCCGATTGATACTTTCGTCTTAAAAGTGAGTTTCGTCGGCTATGATGAGTACAAGCAAACTATTGTAATAAGCGATTCTATTCCAAACCCCGACTTAAGTACTTTATTTGTTCCCAAAACTACCGTGCAGTTGAGCGGCGTGACCGTAACTTCAAAAACACCGCCTGCCCAACAAAATGGAGATACCATTCAGTTTAATGCAAGCCAGTTTAAAGTAAATCCTGATGCCACCGTTGAAGACCTTATAAAAAAGATGCCGGGCGTAACCGTTGGGAGAGATGGAACAGTAACTACACAAGGCGAGCAGGTGAGAAAAGTAACCATCGATGGTCGTGATTTTTTTGGTGATGATGCTTCTGCCGCTTTGAAAAATCTGCCTTCAGATGTTGTTGATAAGATCCAGGTTTTTGACCGGCTTAGCGACCAGGCTCAATTCACGGGTGTTGACGACGGAAACTCGCAAAAAGCAATCAATATTGTTACTAAGTCAGGAATGAGAAACGGGCAGTTCGGCCGCGTCTATGCCGGTTACGGAACAGATGAGCGATACTCGGCAGGTGGAAATATGAGCTTTTTTAAAAATAACCGGCGTATTTCCGTTGTAGGCCTATTAAATAATATAAATCAGCAAAATTTTGGAACACAGGATTTGTTGGGCGTTACCAGTAGTAGCACCGGCGGACGTAGCAGTGGCGGTGGTCCAAGAGGTGGCGGCGGAGGACGCGGTGGCGGTGGCGGCGGCTGGGGCGGAAGCCAGGAAAATTTTATGGTAGGTCAGCAAGCCGGTATCAGCAAAACAAACGCGTTTGGCATCAATTACAGCGACAAGTGGGGCAAAAAAGTTGACGTTTCGGGCAGCTATTTCTTTAATCGTAGTAAAAACAATAATGATCAATCATTGAACAGGCACAACCTTGGCCTTGATACGATACAATTTTATGATGAGTACAGTCGCCTGTTAAGTGAAAACTTTAATCATCGTTTCAATATGCGGCTGGAATACAAGATCGACTCTTCCAACTCATTGATCATTTCACCCAGCCTGAATTTTCAAAAAAATAATTCGGTAAATGGTTACACCGCCACGTCTTCTTATGCTCCCGGAAATATAGCTAATGAAACTGAGAACACAACGGCCAGCTATCGGTCAGCTTATAATTTGCGGAATAATATTCTTTACCGGCACAATTTTGGCAAAAAAGGCCGAACGCTGTCAATCAACCTGAATACCGTATTCAACAATACCAATGGAGAAACTTTTGTGCTTTCTGAAACCAGGTTCTATAAAGGAGGTGTGTACACTGATTCTACCCAAAACCAATTTTCTGATAATCTTACCAGCGGCCATACGATCTCAACAAATCTTACTTATACAGAGCCCGTTGGTAAAAAAGGACAATTACAATTCAGCTATGCACCTTCCTATTCCAGTAACAATGCTGATCAAAAAACTTTTCAATACGATGCTGCAGGGGAAAAATATTCTGACTTTGACAGCACTCAGTCCAATGTGTTTGACAACATTGTTAAAACACAAAGTGGTGGAATTACGTATCGTTTGGGAAACAGCAGGGACAATCAATTTGCAATGGGGGTTAATTTTCAGCAAACAAAACTTGAAAGCGACCGCGAATTCCCAACTATTGCGTCTCTTAATAAATCGTTCAGCAATATTTTACCCAGCTTGAATTGGAGCCGAAAAGTTTCTGCGAGAAGCAGTTTTCGCTTGTTTTACCGGGCTTCTACAATGACTCCGTCCGTTAATCAATTGCAGGATGTTGTAAATAGCAGCAATGTGCTATTGCTCACCACCGGTAACCCAACATTGAACCAACAGACGTCACATTTTTTATCGGGCAGGTATACTTTTGCCAATACACAGAAAGGCCGGAGTTTTTTTGCAAATATCTTTCTCCAGGCCAGCCAGGATTATATAACCAATGCCACATTCAGAGCTTCGCAGGATTCTGTTATTCAGCACGGCGTAGTGTTGAAACAAGGCTCGCAATTAACAAAGCCTGTTAATCTTGATGGGTACAAAAGCCTGCGCTCCTTTCTCACTTATAGTGTCCCTGTTAAATTTATCAGATCAAATTTCAATCTGAATGCAGGATTTACCTACTCAAAACTGCCCGGACAGGTGAATTATGTAAATAGCATCACAGATAATTATACGTACAGCGCAGGAGTCGGTTTAGCCAGTAATATCAATGAGTACATTGATTTCAATCTTTCTTATTCCGGAAATTTCAGCACAGCAACAAATGATATAGAGTCTCAGGCTAATACTAAATATTACAACCAGTCAGTTGGCGCACAGGTTAACCTGCTCTCTAAGACAGGTTGGTTTTTGCAAAATGATGTAAATCATCAATCGTACCAGGGCTTATCTGAAGGGTACAACCAAAATTTCTGGCTTTGGAACGCAGCCATCGGTAAAAAATTTCTAAAAAGCAGGGCTGCCGAATTAAAGCTGTCGGTATTTGATTTGTTAAAACAAAATCAAAGTATCAGCCGTGAGGTCACAGCTAATTATATACAGGATGTACAAAACAAGGTTTTGCAGCGGTATTTTATGCTGACTTTTACTTATAGCCTGAAGAATTTCGGCAAAGCCCGGCCAACTATGAACAGCGAAAGACGAGGCGGCCGGCCGGATGGATTTTTTCCGTAATATCGTTGAAACAACAGCAAGGGTTTGAATGAAGGGACGCTTATAGAACAATTGAAAAAAGGCGACGAGACTGCTTTTAAAACAATTGTTGACACCTGGCAGGATATGGTTTACAACGCTGCCATAGGAATTGTTCAGAATGCAGAGGACGCGGAAGATATTACGCAGGACGTTTTTGTGCAGGTTTATCATTCAGTCAGTTCTTTCAAAGGCGACTCAAAATTTTCAACCTGGCTTTACCGAATTGCGGTTACTAAATCGCTCGATCATGTGCGGCGAAAAAAGAGAAAGAAACGATTCGCTTTTGTTCGTAGTTTGTTTGGTGAGGAAAACGAGGTATTGGTAGACCCCCCCGATTTTCACCACCCGGGAGTGAGCATGGAAATGAAAGAAAATGCAGCTACCTTGTTTAAGGCAATCAGCCACCTGCCGGAAAATCAGCGTGTTGCATTTACACTGCATAAGGTGGAGGGACTGAGCTACCAGGAAGTCAGCGATGTGATGCAAACAACAGTGTCGTCTGTTGAATCGCTGATGCACAGGGCTAAAACCAATCTGCAAAAAAAACTCGCAGATTATTATAAAAACAAAACCTAAGCAAAGGTTTTTTCATTAATGAACGTCAAACTAAACAGGTATGAATCACGGAAATGACATAGAGAAAAGGGTGGAAGAAGCATTAAATAGCCTTGATGGCATTAAGCGAGCTACTCCACAACCATGGCTTTTTCCCCGGATAAGGGCAAGGCTTCGCCAGGAAGAGGCAGATGAAAAAACAGTGTGGGGAACCATAGGATCGTTTCTGTCAAAACCAGGGGTGGTGGTAGCCGGTCTTTGCCTGATTTTATTATTCAATGGAGCTTTACTTTTTAACCAGCCCACAGAAGTTTCTTCCGCCGGTATTGCTGTTCAAAATGAACAGCAGCCTTCCGATAGTGAATCTTTTATTGCCAGTAGCAGCAGCTTTGATTTCGAAAACCTTGTACAGCCATGAGCACAACACGCAATAGAAATTTACTGATCATCATTGGAGTATTGTTGCTTACCAATGTTGCCGTATTAGTTTATTTTTTGGGTCAGAAAAGAAATTCTGGACCGGGGCAGGGTACAACGAAACGTTCAACTGTAACGGAAATGCTGCAGGATGAAGTTGGTTTTGACGAAGAACAAACGGCAAAATATAAAGAATTAAAAGACAGGCAACGGGAAAAGATCAGGCCGATGTATGATAACATGCGAAAGGCAAAGGATAGTTTGTTCAGATTGTTGAGCTATCCGGACACTTCCGATTCTTTGCTGAATAAGGCCGCGGACGTTATCGCGCAGAGGCAGAAAGAGCTGGATATTGAAACCTTCAATCATTTCAGAAGAGTGAGGACCTTATGCACTCCTGATCAATTGCCTCAATATGATTCGCTGGTGCTTCGCTTGTTACGGAAAATGGGAAAGCCATTCCGGCATGGCGAGCCAGAAAAAACGGAACAAAAGAAATAACAAAATTGGACGGCGCAAACAGGCAACACCGATCCAGGGTTAATGATAGTTAATCCCTTATGTGTGAATGAGCAAACCCTTTCCTGTATTGGGTTTGCTCTTCACGTTTTAAAACGTGTAGCAATTTGTGTAGCTAAAACTGGCTATCCTTCCATCTGAAAACGGGGTTATCTTTGCAACGTTGAGCCATGCTCAATAATTTGTTCGGCCCTGGTTTCTACCGGGGCTTTTCATTCCGAAGGCCTACAACAAAACTTAATTTGACCCCATGGCTAGACCCCAAATGGGAAACGCAACAGAGATTCCAGATGAAATACTAGAACAGGAATTTCGTAAGTCAACTCCCAAAGTTTTATACAAGTACAGGAATTGGACAAGTAGTTTCAGCAAAGACGCGTTTAAAAAATCACAAATTTGGTTTTCGAGTCCTAAGCAGTTAAATGACGTTAGGGACATTCGACTTTTTTACGAGTTTGATTCAAGCGAAGTCGAGAAGCCAGAATTTTTGGAAAGGCTTCGCGAAGAATTTCCAAGAATGATAAGGCACATTCCTGGGACACTTGCTTTCGTAACAAAAATATTGTTGCAAATGGGGCTGGTACCCCGCAGAACAAATTATCATAACAGGCTGAATTCCTTTTCCAGTTAATACAGCCTGTTATGATTCAGCAAATAACTGATTGATGACCCTTTACCAATTTAATGCCTTAGATGAAATGGAGCAGGAGGAAGCTGTTTGGTCCGGTACTCACATTGGAGAACGTTTCGATGAAGTACATAACATCTTGCTTTACCATATCGACAGCTTTTATGTAGAAGTCTTTTATTATCGTGAACATAATGAGCTTGTAAGATTCCGAAGCTTTTCAAGCACTGAGCAACTACTTCCATACTTAGGGAAGATTAACATTGATGAGTTGATTCGAACCCCGGCATTCACACGTTCCTTGGAGAGGAAGGGTTTGTAAAAGAGAGGCTAGAAGGAACTGATTGTACGCAGGATAACAATTCCCTGTGATAAATTACCAATTCCCTGTGATAAATCACCAATTCCCTGTGATAAATCACCAATTCCCTGTGATAAATCACCAATTCCCTGTGATAAATTACCAAAGCCAAAATGCTGGCGAATACTTTGGTGAGTATCTTACCGCATGGTTTGAATAGAGTTTAATAGATATTTTATGATTAAAATCATTTTTAAATAAAGAAATATTCATTTGCCTTTTGTAAGATTCCAACCTAATCAAGACTCCCCATCTCTCCCTCTGAACTATTATTAAACCTTTAAAAATTATTTTATGAGAATACTACCATTACCATTGCTGGCAATCCTCTTATTCACAGCCTGTCAGAAACAAATTATTAAAGAACATGAGCCAAAAGCAGCAGAACAAACAAGCGGGGTAGCTGCAAAGGGCGGCGCCAATAAAATTGACGTATGCCACAGGGAGGGAAACGGAACATCTCACACGATTACTATCAATGCAAATGCCTTGAAAGCACACTTAGCACATGGAGATGTATTGGGGTCCTGTGTACCAACTGTTACCATTGTACCAACTGTTACCATTTGCAATCAGGTATGGATGGTTAATAATTTGGATGTAGATCATTATAGAAATGGTGACCCAATACCACAAGTTACTGATCCTACTGAATGGGCTGCACTAACCACTGGAGCATGGTGTTACTATTTTAATGATCCGGCAAACGGAGCGACTTATGGGAAACTGTATAACTGGTATGCGGTAAATGACCCAAGGGGCCTGGCGCCTGCAGGCTGGCATGTACCAACTCTTGATGAATGGGAAACACTTGTAAGCTGTTTGGGAGGTGAATTTGTTGCTGGCGGTAAACTTAAAGAAATCGGTACAACCCACTGGTTGGATCCTAATACTGGAGCGACCAACGAAACAGGATTTACGGCCCTTCCAGGTAACATACGGCAAAGCACTGGAGAGTTTTCACCATCAACTTCTACACCGTTCCTCGGTGTATTTGGTGACTGGTGGACTTCTACGGAGATAATCTTTAATTCTCTGCTCTATGCTTCACATAAATTCATAGTCTTTAATTCCAGTAGTGTCCAAAATGCGGCTGACGACAAGGCTTATGGGTTGTCTGTTCGGTGTGTTAGAGATTGATAATTTTTATTGCTTGATTTTACCCCGTTTTATACGGTGTATTTTTTTGTAAATTTAAATATGACTCTTTACCAATTCAACCAATTTGATGAAATGGAACAGGCCGAACCTATCTGGTCCGGTACTCACATCGGGGACGTTTCGATGAAGTACATAATATCTTGCTGTATCAAATAGACGGCTTTTACGTGGAACCCTTTTATCACAGGGAACACAATGAGCTGGTAAAATTCAGATCCTTTTCAAGCACTGAGCAGTTACTTCCATACCTGGGAAAGGTTAATATTGATGTATTGATGAAGTAAAAAAGGAAAAGAATTTTAAGTGTAAGTGCCAAAAACGAAGAAAATTGGAGCAGTAAATTGCGGTATGAAGTGTCAGTCAGATAAGCGCCGGGTTTTTTATTGACCCATCCATTGCTTAAATGCAGCGACATTTTCCTGGCTAATGATGATCTCGTCGTTGATGGCCGGTTCGAGTTCCAGTTGCAATTTGCTTTTGGGATAAGTCTTTATTTTTTTAATGGCGTTTTGCTGAACAAAGTATTTTCTGTTGACCCGGTAAAATTGTGAAGGATCTAATTGCTTTTCAATCTCAGCGAGCGACTGATCCAGTATGAATTTCTGATTTTTATTGTCTACCATGCAAACCAGCTTATGCGCTGCATAGAAATAGGCAATGTCTGCTGTTTTAATGCTGATAAAATCGGTTCCTCTTTTTACGAGGAACCTTTTTTTATAGCCATTCTCGCCGGAATGACGATACCATTGCTGCAATTGTTGAAAACTGGCTGCAAAATGCTGTTTTAATTTATCGTATTTGTTCAAAGCAGTTTCCAGTTTGTCCTGCCTGACCGGTTTTAACAGGTAATCAATACTGTTATGTTCGAAAGCTTCCTGCCAGTATTCATCATACGCAGTGCAGAATATCACAGGGCTGGTGATATTCACTTCGTCAAAAATTTTAAAGGACAAACCATCTCCCATTTCAATATCCATGAACAATAAATCCGGCTGCGGGTTTTGTTGCAACCATTCCACTGATGAATGAACACTATTCATCACCGCTACTACCTCAATGGAAGGATCTGCCTTCTGAATAGCTTTCTGCAATTTTTCGGCTGCCGGTCTTTCGTCTTCGATTATGATCGCTTTCATATAGCAAATTTCGCAGGAATAGCCTGCAGCTATTAGTAGTTGAAGATAATTTTAGTGTTCAACGTTGGGCATCGCCCAACCCAGTTTCCTTAATCATAAAATTCGAATAAATATTTTTCATTGTGTTCAATGCCGAATAAATTAAGAAAATCAAGGTATTCCACCCGGAAGTTGGGCTACGCCCAACAAAAACGGTTATAATAATTCTACTACTACAGATAGGATCAGGCTATGCCTGAATTCTATTATTCAATTTTCAATACGGGCAATATCACCGTAAATTCTTTTTCCCCTTCTTTAACCATAATTTCTTTATTGGTAATAAGCCTGTATCGTTCCTGCAGGTTTTGCAAACCAATCTTTGAAGAGGGTTTTCGCAGTGTTTTTCTCCTGATCGGGTTGCTTATCACTAATTCATCATTTGTAAGTTTTATCTCTATCATCAAAGGCAACTTATCAGAAAATTCATTGTGTTTAATGGCGTTTTCAACAAGTATTTGCAGCGATATCGGGGGTATCAAATAATGATCTGTCTTATTTTCATCCACGTCTAACTGCATTTGCACGGCTTTTTCAAACCGGATCTTCAGCAAGGCAAAATAGTTTTGAAGAAAGATCATTTCTTCTTTTAGCAAAACCAGGTCTTGTGCCTTGTTCTGGAGAATATAACGATACACATCAGCCAGGTTATCGTTGAATTGTTTGGCCTTTACAGGTTTGGCTTCTATGAGGTGGCTAAGTGTATTCAGCGAATTAAAAATAAAATGCGGGTCTATCTGGTTTTTCAGCGCTTCCAGCTCAGCTTCGGCCTTGGCACGTTCCAATTGTTCATTTCTTATCATTTCACTTTCCGTTTCCTTTACCAGGAAAACGGTTTCATATACATGTGTGATGAATATTACTGCTACCAGGATGATCAGGGTTGATTGCCAGATCACGTTCCAGTTTAGCTGTCCGCCGCCAAAGAGCTTGTACCATCCAACCAGCAAAAGCACACTTACAGGTATGGTATAAAATGAGATGCTGAAAAGTAATACAATGACTTTTTGCACGGGTTTATTATGCCAGTCAAAATAGCTGCGCATCGAGTAATGAAGATAACGATTGCCCTGCCAGATCACGGCAGCAATACCAATTGTATATAGGAAACTAAGTTTAATCTGCCAGTTTGAAAAGTTATATGGATTGATCATGCCCGTCACCAGTGGAATGACGATCCCAAATACGGGAACGAGGATCAGCCGGAAGCCAATATCATTGACGTAAGAACCATTTTTCTTTTTGGAGTCGTGCGTTTGTATGTTCATTGTTTCCCTTTCCACCTTCAGTCCACCTGGAATAGCGTTGCAAAAATTAAAAAATAAATCAGATTTCCCCAGTCATCTGAAAATTATTCAGTGCAACGGCATCTCTGGCAACTGTGTTTTGTTCACAACTTATTTGAAAAAATGATATTTACAGGAAGATATCAGGAATTCAAACCATAATAATTACTTTCCGGCCTGGCAATTTGTGGCTTAGTCATCTTCTTTTCCAATTTCATCTTCTTTTGCATGGAAACAACCAGCCAGGTGGATAGCTTAGAGAAATTATAAACAATTAAAATCACTGCTTATGGATATGAGCACCATCAATTGGCTGGCCGTACTGGTAGCCGGAATTTCATCTTTTGTCGTAGGGGGAATCTGGTATTCACCCGGGCTGTTTGGCAAGGCCTGGATGAAGGACAACAATCTGACGGAGGAGGACATTAAGAAAGGAAACAAAGGAAAGATATTTGGCTGGACATTTGTCTTTTCGTTGCTTATGGCTGCCAACCTGGGCATGTTCCTTGCCGACCCACCTTCTACCTGCCCCGCTGATTGTGCGCCTAAAGTAGATGTTACCTGGGGTGCGATGGCAGGGTTCCTTGCGGGCATCTGGACATTTTGTGCAATCGCCATCCATAGTTTGTTTGAATTAAAGCCATGGCGCCTTATTCTCATCAATGGATTTTACAGTATAGTAGCGCTTACCTTGATGGGTGCTATAATCGGCGTATGGAGGTGAATTTAAATGATTCTCTCATAACTCACTTGCCAGGGAGCAGCGGGTTTTACCATTGAGCAATTTTTTGCAGTGGATAAGCAAATATTTGCGGTAAATTACCACTAACAAATTTTTATGTTTATGAGAAAAAAGCTATTCCTCACTATCATTTTGATTTCGCTCACGCTGATGATAACCGCACAAATGGATGCTCCTCCATCAGGTGGCAATCCAAGGGCAAGAATTACTGAAGAGGTAGGGATTACCGAGATTTCCATTAAGTATTCCCGACCTGATGTAGGCGGGCGGGAAGGTAAAATTTGGGGTGAACTGGTAAGCTATGGTTTCACCTCAGATAATTTTACCACGGGCAAGAACAACAGTCCCTGGCGTGCGGGAGCCAATGAAAACACGACCATCAGCTTTGAGCACGATGTAAAACTGGAAGGAAAAAATGTAAAGGCCGGTACTTATGGTTTACATTTTGCCGTGTGGCCGGATAGCATAATACTGATCCTTTCCAACCAGGCCAACGCATGGGGCAGTTATTATTACGCAGAAAAAGAAGATGCAGTTAGGGTAACGGTAAAGCCGGTGCAACAGGAAAAAAGCACTGAATGGCTGAAGTATGAATTTATCAATCATAAAGAAAAGAGCTGCACTATAGCGATGTTTTGGGAGAAATGGATGATACCATTCAACATTGAAGTGGATGTAGAAAATATTGTTCTCGCTTCTTTGCGTGACCAGGTAAAAAGCCAAAAAGGGTTTAACAGTACTAATCTTATCCAGGCTTCGCAGTATTGTTTTAATAAAAATATCAATCTTGATGAAGCCTTAGGCTGGGCGCAGAGAGCAATTACGGGATTCGGGGGTCAAAAAAGCTATACCAGTTTAAGAAACCTGGCAGCAGGTTATGAAAAAATGAACCGGCTTAGCCAGGCAGATTCCGTGATGATTGAAGCATTAACAATGGCGAATGGCAATCAATACACCGGTTATGGTCGTGCACTCATCAACCAGAAAAGAACGGATAAGGCAATGGAAGTTTTTATGGCCAACCAGAAAAAGAATGGCGATGTCTTTGCCGTCAACAGTGGATTAATGTATGGGTACTCCGCAAAGGCTGATTTCAAAAAGGCATTGCAATCGGCAGAAAAGGCTATGGCACAGGCACCGAACGAAAATGCCAAAAAAACATTAGAGGGACAAATAGCAAAATTGAAAGAAGGAAAAGATGTGAATTGACCCAATGGACATTTTCAAAGAATCTTTGAATAGAGAAACTGCAAATTGAATACTTGTTAAAATAAACTTTTATGCAAAATGCAATAAGCTGGTTTGAGATTCCGTCAACTGACCTTGATCGGGCTACAAAATTTTACGAAACGATCTTTGCTGTTAATCTGAATCCATTGGATCTTGACAATATTAAGATGCGTATGTTTCCGGTTGCAAGCCCTTCGGCGGATCATGTTGGCGGTGCTGTTGTAGACAGTGGTGGTTTTCATAAGCCATCGGCAACAGATGGGCCGTTGATCTATCTTAACGGCAACCCTGATGTCCAAATTATCCTGGATAAAGTGGAAAAAGCAGGTGGAAAAATTTTAGTGCCGAAAACGGAAATCTCGCCCGAATATGGTTATATGGCTGTTATTATAGATACGGAGGGAAATCGAATTGGACTGCATAGTGTACCGGTAAGGTAAGATTATGAACTTCACTTTTTCATCATTGACCCCTGACAACTGGAATGATTTTGTTGCATTGTTTGGCGAAAAAGGTGCCTGTGGCGGCTGCTGGTGTATGTATTGGCGGTCTAAGGCATCAGACTACAACCGTCTGAAAGGTGAGGGCAATAAAAAAGCTTTTCGCAAAATAGCAACGAAAACATCGCCTGGTATCATCGCGTACGCTGAAGGCCAACCAGCAGGCTGGTGTGCCGTCGCTCCAAGAAGTGAATATGTCCGGCTTGAAAAATCAAGAGTATTGAAGCCTGTAGATGATAAACCTGTATGGAGTATCGTTTGTTTTTTTATTCAAAAAGAATTTCGCAATAAAGGACTCAGCAAACAATTGTTAAGTTCGGCGGTTGACTTTGCAATTTCAAACGGAGCAAAAATCGTTGAAGGATATCCGGTGGAATCAAAAACGGGTAAAATGCCGGATGTTTTTGCATGGACAGGATTTAGCAAGACATTCATTAAAGCCGGGTTTAAGGAAGTTGAAAGAAGAAGTGAAGGAAGACCGATCATGCGTTACTATAAAACCTAAAATCTTTTCTTATGTCAACTAATAATTTTGATTGGGGCCGTTTCGTGGTTCGCATTAATGTAAATGCCGCAGGTAAAATATTGTACGACGCCTGGGCCACCAGGTCGGGAATGGAGTATTGGTTTCTTCGTTTGTCTGAATACAGGAATGCGGATGGCACACTGCGCGGAACCAAAGAACAGGTGCAAAAAGGCGATACCTATAAATGGCTGTGGCATGGATGGCCAGATGAGGTAGTTGAGCACGGAACAATCATCGATTGTAATGGTATCGATTTTATCAAATTTAGTTTTGGGAAAGCCGGAGATTGCGCGGTAACAATAAAGAAGGAAGAAGGTGAGACCATTGTCGAATTGGTTCAGGATAACATACCTTCTGACGAGCATGGCAAGCAATACTGGCACATCGGCTGCAAAACCGGCTGGACCTTTTACTTTGCTAACATGAAATCACTTTATGAAGGTGGTATCGATCTGCGTAACAGGAATGAAAAATTACAACAGGTTATTAATTCATAAGGCCTCCTCCCGATCCCGACTTGTCGGGACCATCATCAAACACCCTTGGCTTTGCCAGAGCGATTGATATTTATTTGAAGTATAAATTATGACTATGGCTTACAATGAAAAATTAGCGGACAGGATAAGAGAAATCATTGCTCTTAACCACAAAAATGTGGAGGAAAAGAAAATGTTTGCAGGCCTGTGTTTTATGGTGAATGATAAAATGTGTGTGGGCGTGCATGAGGACAGGATCATGGTAAGATTGGATCCTGCAGTTTTTGACCAGGTAATAGAAAAGGAAGGCTGCGAACCAATGAACTTCACAGGCAAAATAATGCGGGGATTTGTATTTGTAGATGAGGGTGTTTTGAAAACAAAAAAGCAGCTTGACTTTTGGGTACAACTGGGCCTTGCGTATAATAAATTCGCAAAATCTTCAAAAAAGCCTGGTAAAGTAAAAAAGAAATAAGATATAGTTGCCGATGAAATTTAGTTTGGATAAGTCATATGAAATACTGGAGCGTACACCCTCCGTTCTTCGTGCACAGCTTGCTGGCTTGAGCGACGATTGGCTCATGAACGACGAAGGTCCTGAAACATTTTCGCCTTATGATGTGGTGGGCCACCTGATACATGGCGAAAAAACTGACTGGCGCGAGAGGACCATCATGATCCTGGAGCTTGGTACTGCTAAATCCTTTGTTCCATTCGATCGTTTTGCGCAGTTTGAGGATAGCAATGGGAAGTCGCTGGCGACGCTACTGGACGAGTTTGAAAAGTTGCGGGGCGCAAATGTTACATGGCTCAAGTCTTTAAAACTCACCGGGGATGATTTTGATAAAAAAGGATCTCATCCTTCGCTGGGACCAGTTACCCTGCGGCAATTATTATCTACCTGGGTCATTCATGACCTGACACATATTGCGCAGATAACAAGAGTGATGGCCAAGCAGTATAAAAGCGAAATGGGTCCATGGATCGAATTTTTCAGGATCATGAACTTTTGATACAAAAAAAACAAATATGCCCGCAAATTTTACTTTCTGGATATGGGGTCTCGTGATCGCCCAATTGCTTACTGCCTTTTTTCATTCCCTGAGTTTTATTGCCAAACCAAAGCCAAAAAATGAAACAGAGAGACAGTTAATTGATTTAATTTCCAACTATAAACCGGATATGGGCGGCGGTATCAGGCGAAGCTTTAGCCAGTTGTTTATTGGCGTCAGTACCTGTTTTACGATGATGTATACATTTGGCGCGGTTATTAACTGGTATTTTATGCAGTCAGAAATCAGCATTGAAACATGGAAAGGATTGTTATTAATTGAGCTGATTTGTTATGCGATCCTTTTCATATTGATGATTCGGTTTACTTTCTGGCCGCCGATCATTGTTACCGGCCTGGTATTTATTTTTTCAGTTGGAGCATATCTTGCTATTTAAAATATAATGAATGTCGTTCACTATTAATTCGCTTTAAAAGACAAAAAATGAAGAAACTTATTTTGATATGCGGATGTCTGATCGCAATTGGGGCCGCCGCGCAGGATACAACCAAAGTAAAATCCAAAAGTTACCTGGGCGTACTCACAGTGACCGATAAGTACAAGGATGAAAAGAATTGGACACAAAACGACCAGGCAATTGTTCGAGAGCATTTTCATAGATTGGTAAAATACAAAACTGAAGGGGTAGTGGTGCTTGCAGGCAGGACGGAATTAGATTTAAGCAATCCTGAAATGATGGGTCTTGTAATCTTTTACGCAAAGGACGATAACGAGGCCCTTCAGTTTATGATGGACGACCCGGCGGTAAAAAACAAGATCATGCAAACGAAAGTGCATCCGTATGGGATTGCTGTAATTAAATGTGACAATTGAAAACTATGACTGTCGAAACCCAGGGAATGACGACATTGATACAGGTGTTTGATATGCAGAAGTCACTTGAATTTTATTGTGGCATTCTTGGATTTGAATTGCTGGATAAAGCGGGGCCTGCGGATGATATTGGTTGGGTCATGTTGAAACTAAATGAAGTGTACCTGATGCTGAATACCCAATACGAAATGCATGACCGGCCTCAAACCCCCGATCGTGAGCGAATTAAAGCACACAGCGATACTTGTTTTTATTTTATGTGTGCTGATCCGGACGAGGTGTACGAGCATATCATTCAAAAGGGAATTGTAGCTGAAAGACCGAAAATTGCCCCCTATGGAATGAAGCAACTGTATTTTTCTGATCCTGATGGATATTCTGTATGTTTTCAGTCGGCAGTTTAAAAAGTAACTATAGGGCATCTCTAATAACCCGATTTTTGCTATAGATTTTTTATTGGTTAATTTTTGATGCAATTTGGTTTAATAATCTTGATTGCCTCACTCGATTTCGGGATACTCGTGTCCCGATTTTTATT
>Ga0137431_1000138_pt1 | contig 35130 bp, 28 predicted proteins | sample EasRivERMZT800_2_FD_104646 | JGI IMG/M metagenome (GOLD analysis project Ga0137431, IMG submission 104646) | Soil microbial communities from meander-bound floodplain in the East River, Colorado, USA - East River MetaG ERMZT800_2 | ecosystem: Environmental > Terrestrial > Soil > Floodplain ... | reverse complement strand
GGTGTGCATCTCGGTGACGCAGTGCTTCATACACTGTATAGCCGGTTGGAGAAAGAGTACATCGACTGGCGACAGTTGGACAATCAGATCATCTCACCAGCGCGTAAGTCTGACATCGGTACGATGCGTCTCAACAGCATCCTGCAGATGCGCTTCAATCCCACTACACCTAACAAGATCGAGCTACCACGCAACAAGTGGGAGGTCAAGAACAAAGTCTACGTCAGCATCGGTGACAAGGTGGTGTGTAATACAAACAGTTACGATCTACGTGACTACAACGAACGCTTCACAGAGTTCGATCTCAACGGCGTTGGCTTGATGGGCACGTTCATTGAGTGTCCTGAGACTAAGCAGATGCTCAATGGTGAAGTCGGTATAGTCGTAGCAATCGACGAGTACGGTGTACTAGAGATTGACTTCGGTGATCGCGTTGTTGAACTGCCGCCACGTGTGAGTGAGTACAACCCACGCAAACGCTACCACTTCACATACGATCCACGTAAGGTGATCGAGTTGGCCTACGCACTCACTACTCACAAGTGCCAAGGCTCGCAGTATGACAATATCACCTACATCATGGCGTCGTGTGCGTTCTTCAATCTCTCTCGACCCAACTTCTACACAGGAGTAACACGCGCAAAGAAACACGCTTCGATCATCTGTGATCAACGCAGCTTGGCTGTATCGCTCAAGTCTATGGGTTGGAAAAGGAAGCCTAAGTCATGAATGTGATGACGACTGCAGACATGCGTGATAGGTTCACGCTGCAAGCACAGACGGCAGGCATGTCTGTCGAGTGTGCGATGGGTGGTACTACACATGCTACACTGGCTATCATCGCAGAAGCACCCGGTCGCAATGAGGTAGCACAAGGTATCCCTCTTGTCGGTGGTGCTGGCAACATACTGTGGAAAGCGTTGCGTACTTACTGCCCCAGCATCAAGCGTCACGAGTGCTACATTACCAATGTAGTCAAGCGTCAAGTCGCGTTCGCTGATGATGCTAAGCGCGTACCAGTGGGCAAGCATGAACTAACGTCGTGGCAGGAGTTGTTGATGTGGGAGTTGTCGATGCTCCCCAACTTGAAGTACGTCCTGCTGCTTGGCAACTACGCGGTCGAAGCTTTACTCGGTAAGAAGGGTATCACCAACTGGCGCGGTAGCGTGCTCGAATGTACGATCGGCAACAAGTCTGTCGTAGCTGTGTGCACCTACAACCCCGCCTTCTGTGCACGTGATCCTATGGCACAGATCATCTTTGACATGGACATCGCTGACAAGTTGAATGAAGTAGTCGAAGGTCGATACAAGCCACATGAAGTTGTCACTCACATCAATCCCACCCACGTACAAGCACTTGACTACATTCGTATGTGTGAAGCCTCACGTGATCCAATCGCAAGCGATATTGAAGTCGTTAGCAATGAGACAGCTTGTGTCGGGCTTGCTCACTCGTCGCATGACGCCATGTGTATCGCGTTCCGCAGTGAGCAAGAACACTTATACAGTGTACAAGAGGAAGCAGAGATACGCCGTCATCTACAACGCCTATACCAATCGCCTACTAGCCGCGTGGTCTGGCAGAATGGAGGCTTTGACATGGCGTGGCTCTGGTTTAAGGATCACATACGTTGCAAGCCAGCATACAGCGACACGATGCTTGGTCATCATGTGCTATACCCAACGATGCCGCATGACCTTGGCTTCATTGTCAAACAGTACACAATGCATCCGTTCTATAAGAATGAGAAGGACGAATGGCGACATACTGGCGGTATTGACAATTTCTGGATATACAACTGTAAGGACTGTGCACTTACGCTTGCGTCGAATGCTGCAATCGTAGCTGAGCTACGCGATCAGAAGCTAGACAAGTTCTACTTCGAGCACGTCATGCGTCTTCAATCGCATCTTGTGTTGATGACTGTCGGAGGCGTGCTGAACGATATGCAACTGCGTGAGCAAATGCTAGATCAAAATACACCCGGCAACCTGTATGCAGACTTGCAACGGAAGCTGAACGAGTTCTATGAAGCAGTGCGTATTGCATGCGACGATCCACACTACACACCGAACCCAAACTCACCGAAGCAGATGGCGGAGTTGTACTTCTCAAAGCTCAAACTCGTAGGCAGAGGAACAAGTACAGACGCAACCAATCGCGAGTTGATGCGCAAGCACCCACGCACATCGCCAGCAGCACGCGCTGTGTTGACTGCGGTGGATGCTTACATCGAGGACGATAAGTTCTACTCAGTCTATGCATCTGCAAAGCCTGATGAGGACTCACGTATGCGATGTGACTACCGTCAGACTGGGGTGCGTAGTGCGCCCGGTCGTCTGTCTAGTGCGCAGACGCTTTGGGGATCGGGAGCTAATCTGCAGAACATTCCCGACCGTGCCAAGAGCATGTTCATCGCGGACCCTGGCATGTGCTTTATATACATCGACGGGTCGCAAGCTGAAGCGCGGGTTGTTGGTTGGCGTTACAACATTACGACGTGGATAGAACAGTTTGAGAGAGCGCGGCTCGACGGCTCCTACGACTGCCACCGCGCTCTCGCCGCAGACATGTTCGATGTACCGTACGCAGACGTGCCCACGTTCGACCGTTACCCCTTGGACGAAGCTGCCGCTCGACGTGATGGCATTGATTACAGCAGCGAGCTTGCTGGCAAGCCCACCATCCGTTACATTGCTAAGAGATGTCGTCATGGTCTTAACTACCGCATGATGCCTGACCGCTTGGCACTGACTACAGGCTTGTCTCTGTCTATAGCAAGTGAAGCATTTGTCAAGTACCACAAGCTCACACCTGAATTAAAGGTAGGATGGCAAGCAGACTTGAACCGTGTGCGGACAGAGAGGGCGATCTATAACGCTTATGGTAGGCGATACGTTCAACTGATACCAGTGACAGAAGAAAGTACCGAAGCAATCGTTGCCTTCTATCCACAGTCCACAGTAGGCGACCACATATGTCGGGTAATATACAAAGCACACGACGATCCTCAATGGCCCAAGGGGTTAGCTCGCATCGCACTCAACACGCATGATGGGTTAATCGGCTTGGCGCGCTTTGATGTAGCTAAACATGCACTACGTCTGCTAGTCAAACACGCAGAAGCGCCACTGCTGATAGGTGGTAAGCAGTTGATCATACCCGCAGAGTGTGGTATTAGCGTTGCTGATGAAGGTGGAGTACACAGATGGAGTACGATCAAGAAGATCAAGCGGCAGGATATTATGTGATATACAATGTATAACTACTGCGGCTGCGTCTCGGCTTGTGGCGTCGTTGACGCAGCCGCACCACCTACGTTCTCACGCATCAGCGCGTCAAGTGTAGCCATGTTGATCTGCCTACCCTTCAACAGTGGCATGAGTACTTGACCGTACTTAGCAGCGATTACCTGCTCTGCGTACAGTGTAGCTAGACGCTGTTGCTCTATGTTATCTTGCTGCAACTTGATGTACTTGTTCTTCTCAGCAGTGCGTTGATCGGGTGGTAAGTTGTACTGCACATCAACAGCTCTCGACCTAACGCGCAAGTCGTTCTGCTGCTTCTTCAACTTGCCAAGGTCGCCAGTAGTGCGTTGCCACGCAGAGATGTCCTCAGCAATCTGCACTAACACTTGATCACCCATTGCTCTCTCAGGTATACCGCCTGCTTCAACTGCAGCCTGTCTGCGTGCAGTAGCAGCTTTACCTAGTTCATCCCTCATACCAGTGATCGACCTGATGTGCGCGGTGTTCTGCGACATCACTTGCCACGCAGGCGTCATCACGCCGTAGCGTTCCTGATTTTGCCACACTAGCGGTATCTCAGGTATCCTAGACACAACACGATTGAACACCTCACCTGTTGCCTTCTGCAATCCTGCAGCATAATCTGCGGACTGACGTGGTGTAGGCAGTGGTGTAGGCCCGCCTGTGGTGTTGTACTTAGCAGCATGCAACATCACGTCAGTAGCCATCGCAATGTGCGTACCCATCGCGCCGAACAGCGCACCCATCATCAACGATGTGCTGTTGCTCACTTCGCCAAGGTTGCTAACGCTCTCAGCATTAGGCCCTGCACGGAACATCGAACCGCTGTCACGTATCCACGCACCGCCGCGCGTCTCTGATGTACCTGGGTCTAGGCGCTTGCCACTCTGTGCTAACAACAACTGCAGCATAGGTGGCATAGCAGGTGTCAAGCTGTCAGCCCATACCTTCGGTACATCACCAGCTAGCGGTTTGATAGTTGCATCAGCCGGTATCGCTCCGATCATCTGCATGAACGCAGTCGTACCAGCTACGATGCCTGCGATGTCAGGTGGTATGCGCACCTTGTACACTAAGTCATCGCTGTATGCAGGGTTCTCACCCCTACCCCACGCCAGCACCAGTTGTGGAGTGGGTATGTAGACAAAGCGATAGCGATCATACTCAGGTGTCTGTCGCCACAGCTTGTCCCTGCTCTCAGTGTTCCAGTGCGTCATGAAGTAGTACGACTGACCGACTGCATACATGGCAATCATCATGCGTGGCAGCACGTACTGCGCAGTATCCCTGCCGAACATGTTGCGTGCCAAGTGGTAAGCACCCAGCTTGGTCTGCGTCATATACGGTACCACTCGTTCAATGTCTTGCATCAGCTTGCTAGCTGGTACGAGTGACATATCGCCGGCGATGTTGCGTGTCTCGTCAATCAGGCGTTCTAGATCGCGCTGTGGTATGTTGCCACCATGTCTCCTTGCCATGAGTGCGTGGTTCTGTGTGAAGTACTGTGCCTTGTCAGAGAGATGGAAGCTGTCGAGCACATCGGTGTAGAACTGCCACGCGTAGCGCAACGGCGCGGGCACGTTCTCTTTGATCGAAGTGAAGCTGTCACGTATGCGTGGTATGTTGTCAATCGACTGCACACCGTGACCAGCACCACCGCGGCGTAGTACCACAGCCGGTGATTGATCAGCCCACAGTGCAACACGGCTAGCCACATTGACCATGCTGTTGAACATGCGCTGACCGACTACAGACTGCAACGCCTGAAACGGTACAACGTTCTGTGCCAACTGCCGTGCTAGTGGCCTTGTCAAGAAGTGTGTCTGCAGTTGGATCAAGTTCTTGACTGCGTAGTAAGGCATCGCTGCAATCGACGTGACATCAGGTACTACACCTAGCACTCTAGCTGCACGCTCTGGCAACACGCGGTGCGCTGCATACGATAGAGGCCCGAATGCTCTGTCTGCTCTATGCGTGAGCATCGCAATCGCTGTGTTGTAGTAACCGTTGACAGGTGCGAACGCTGCGTTGCCTTTGCCGGTGGTGAAGAACTTGAACCAGTTAGTGATTGCAGTCGCAGTCTTCATCAAGCCTGACAACTGCACAGGCTCCATGCGCAGTGCACGTGTCACTTCAGGATCACCAAACTCCCACACACGTGCTTGACCGTTCTGCCACTCTATCGCTACATCTGTTCTATCCTTCAGGTGTCTGAACTGCGGTGAGTTCAACTGTGAAGACGTAAACCAGTACCTACCCGGTCCACTCTGCACACCGCGTATACGGCCATCAACCACAAGCGCAGACGGATTGCCTGCAGGGTCTTGTGTCAACAGCCTGATGTACTCATTGCGTGGCAGTGTGTGTGCGACCTCTCGCAGTGTGCGTATGGTGTACTCTTGCGATGCACTCATCGGCTCCATTGGATGCGTGATGCGTGTCTCAGGTGCACCTATGCCCTGTACTGCTGCAGGGTTCTTGTCTAGACTACGCAGTGGCCCTTCACGCAGTGTACCTGCTGCAGAGCCTTCACTAGCTCTAGTCTGTGCAGCACGTACAGAGCCACGCCACTTAGCCAGCGTACGTGCCCAACCTGTCAAGTTGTTGTGTGGATCGTTGACTGCCTGCACGTAGTAGGGATTGCGTCGGTGCCACTCATCCGCAGTCGCACGTGACAGCCTGCCGCTAGCCACTTGCATGTCGAGCAGTATGCGATTGCGATTTCTAACTGCGTTCTTGTATGCAGTCACCTGTGGATCAGTGTCAGCTAGGAATGCATTGCGTGTTGAGAACACGGTGTTCTGGCTGATAGCAGGCACACGCATACGTGCATCTGGATCATCGTTCGTCAGCCTGCGCAGACTAGTCTGCAACTCTGCAACTTGGTTTTGTAGTGTGTTGATAGATGACTGCTGCGTGCGTGGATTGGTGATCTGTGTCTGTAGATCGTTGATCCTAGTACGTAGGTCATCCATCGTCGTCAAGATGTCTGACCCGTATGATGTCATCCAGTGTGCATTGGCAACAGCACGTTGCTTCTCAGGCGTCATAGCTGTCCATGCATCACGCACTGGACCGTCGATGGTAATAGTGTCAGATGCAATGCGATCAGTTAACACTGCGCCGGTGTTACGAGTGTACAAGTTCTCAGCTTCTCTCGCTACCTCACCACCGTGTATATCCCTGATCATCGCATTGGGGTGTGCGGATTGATCAATCAACCTGTCACGTGCACTACGACGCCAACCTTGCACGCGACCGAACAGGCTTCTATTCGATGTCTCCTCTAGCTCGGACGATGGGCCTAGCTGCTGTGGTGCACCACCACGTATAAACGATTGGCCTGTCTGTGGATCAAGCTCAACTCTGTAGTTCAACTGTGGATTGGCTTGTAGTGCTACCTCAGTCTGACTTTGTTGTAGTGCTTGTCTAGTTCTACCACGTACAGCAGCTACGAACGCTGCAGCGCCTGCAACAACAGCACTAGTGCCTGCTAGTGACGCAATACCTGCGCTGTCTTCATCAGTAGGTGTGAATGCAGTAGGCTTACCCTGCGCATAGCGCACCGCCTGATCTATACCGATGCCAGCAGCAGCGTTGATTGCAACGTTCGTACCTGTGTAGGGTATGGTGAGTGGTGTGACAGCTTCACCTACACGCACAGCACCGCGTACTACAGGATTGGCTACAACTCTAGCAGCAGCAGGGCCGAGGCGTGAGATAGCCTGCGCACCTGCTACAACAGGTCCAGCACGCGCACCTATCAATGCACCACCTAGTACCTCTGCAGCACCCTCAGTCCAACTGCGTTGATCCTCTGTGCGCTCATCACCTAGTAGGCGTCTACTCGTGTCACGCCACTTGGCTGCTGCATACGCAGGACCGCTCAGTTGCTCAGTGGTGAAGTCTTCAAACTGCTTCGACTTCTGGTACTCAGTGATACCAGCTTCAAGTTGTTCAGGCGTCAGACTAGGATCACGTTGCTTCCATGATGTCACCACGTCTTGCAGATGCTTCTGTACGTTGTCCTTAGCACCTTCAACTTGGATGCGCTTCTGGAACTCATCAACGAACTTAGTATCGTTGGCATATGCATCGTAGAGCGCCAAGCCACCTTTGACAACAGTAGGACCGAAGTTGAGGAAATCAGTCGGTATCGTCATCGCACCGACTGCTGCAGCTTTCAAATGATTGGCGATAGGTGAACCGCCACCAGCAGCAACAGGCTCACCAACAGCATCGGGATCGTAGCCGAACTTGCTGATGAACTCGTCTTTGCTATACGCTGTATAACCGTCTGACATATTACTGCTCAGCGGTCACTTCTTCGGGTGCATTCGGTACAACGAACTGTGGTACACCGTTGACAACACGACGCTCCATGATGCGCCCGTCAGGCATCTTGACCATAGTACCACCACTACCGCCAGGTAGAGGCACAGCACTAGCACTCGTACCACCACCACTCAATGTGGAGTTGGTAGGCCCACCCTTGGGAGGCACAAGCTGTAGCGGCGGTTGATCAGGTACATAAGGTGTACCACCCGGCATCGTGCGTGCTGGTGCTTTCTGTGGTGCAGCTTGCGGTGGGCCGATGGTAGTAGTCTTCACACTCTTAGGCCCATAGCGCAGCTTCTCAATGAACGCCATCGGATCGAAGCCACTCACAGCACCACGCACATCACCGAACTTCTGTCGCACAGCATCTTGCAGCTTCGTGTTGAACTCACGCTGTGCAGGCGGTGCACCACCGGGACCGAAGTTCTGCTTCAACCACTCACCTACACCTTCAAGTGACATGCCTTGTGGCATAGGCGGCAAGCTGGGCATGAGTGCTGACGGCGGTGGCATGTTGGGCAACTGCGGCGGTGTGCCTTTGTTACCTTGTTGCTCAGCAGTAGACAGGTTAGGTAGACGCGAGTAGATAGCATTCACAATGCTCTGACCCGGCACACGTGTAGGTGCTGCAGGTTGAGCACTGCTAGCACTCACATCAGGCGGCGCTGCTACAGGTCGTTGTCCTCTGTCAACAGATGCAAACTCCTGCGGCACAGGTGCACGTGCTACTGCGCTAGGTGCAGCGGGTGAAGCAGGAGGCCACTGTATAGGTGCAGCAGGCGGCGTCAATTCAGGTGGTAGGTCTTGCTTAGCTACAACACCCGGCGTCGGTAGTGTTGGAAAGTTGCGTGTGTTGATGTCACCACGTAGATCGGCTAGTGCTTGATCAACCGCAACGTCTACATTCGGTGAGCCTTCACGCGCACTGACAGTGAACTCTGTCTGCATGTCATCACGCAGATCATAGTCTTCACTAGGTGGTGGTTGCTTCTGCTGTGGCACGTCAGTAGGCCGCTCAGGGGGCAGTGGCACTTGCTCAGGTGCTTGTCCACCGTAGTCAAGATCACTACGAGCACTCAATGTACTCTGCTGCGGTTCGATAGGAGCAGGCACATCAGCAGTAGTAGGCTGTGCACCGTACTCTAGATCACTCCGTGCACTCAGTGTGCTCGACTTCGGCGTGATAGACGTGGGTGGCTGTTGCTGCGTTGGCTGATTAGCTGCAAGTGTCGGGCTGAAGATGTCAAGCGATGCAATAGACGGCTGTGGTTGTACACCGTACTGCTTCTCGAACGCCGCAGTGTTGCCAATCACCTTACCACCACGCGACGGCAGTGTTGCTGCTACTGTACTAGCATCAGGTGCTTGTGCTTGTACCTGTGGCAATGCTTGTACCTGTGGCACAGGAGCAGGCGCTTGTGCTGATGCCTGTTGCACAGGCGCGTTGCGTTCTTCGTCACTCAACAACGGCAACCGAGACATACGCACATCAGGACGCATGTTGCCACGATCACGTCCAGTGTCGTAGTGCATCAAGTCAGGTACACCACCACCGCGCTTCTGTGTACCGTGTGCACCGCCGTAGTTGACTTGGAACCCTGGATCATTCTCAGCGATCCATGTCTTCACGCCACGTGCTAGACGTGTGTACAACCCAGTCGTATCCTCACCCCTATTCGGTATCGCCCTGCCGTCAGGTGTGACGATCTGGAAGTCAGCAGCCTCACGTCTACCATGATAGCCACTATCACCCGGCCTGTGCCCTGATGTCTGACGCAGTGAGTAGCCATCAGGCAGTGCAAGTGACGCACCGCCACTGATCGCTCTAATCAATCGTGGATTAGAACCACGTCCACCATCTTGAATGTCTGCAGGAGGACGTTGTACTTGCTGCTGCGGCTGTTGTGCGTTAGGATTTTGGAACTGCTGTATACTAGAGTGAAACCAGTTGCGTGCCTTCTGTGTGTGCTGACTAACGAAGTTCTTTACACTCGTCATCGGGTCGATGCCGTTGTTGACAAGTGTCTGGTAGTTGTTCTTACTTGGTATCATCACCTGCATCATTGGCGTGTCATGACCATCGGCCAACGCCTTCACGATGCGTGGTCCGTTGCCTGCACCGAACTGATGTAGTAGTGACCACACAGGGATAGCTTCGGGTGTAGTAGGTAGACTGACACCGAACTTCGACTTGAGCACTTCGTGATTGCGTTGCAGATTGGCTGCTGCTTTGTCAATCATGATAGCAGGATTGGTAGTGTCCTGATCACTGATGCCGTGTTCCTTGCGCAAGTCAGCAGTGAACTGGAACAACCCTGTTGCAGTGCTCTTAGGGTTCCTGCCTACACTACGACCACCACCATTCTCCATGCCATAGAGTGTAATCAGCATACCCTGTGGTAGACCGTACTCCTTCTCCTTCTGTGCCATGTAGCCAAGCCACTGCGGGTCGATTGGCAGATACGCATCACGCTGTGGACGTTGACGTGTACGGCTCGATGTCTCCTTCGGTAGTGGTGACTTGACACCTGTCTGGTTCTTAGTAGGAGCAGGCGCAGCAGGCTTCGACTGTGCACTGAATGCCTCTGTGTCTGCACTCGCCATAGCATCGACGCCAGTGAGTGCAGAGAACTTATCTGGATTAGGGCCTATAGTTGGTTGCTGCTGTGCACCCTTGAACTGATCGCCGGGTGTAAGTGGTGCAACACTGCCCGGTATCATGTTAGGCGTGAACACAGGTGGCTTAGCTGCAGCAGGCTTAGCAGTAGTAGGAGTAGCTGGGGCAGGCAGACCTTGTGCACCGGGGCCTAGTAGATTAGGACCACCAGCACCATTGCGACCACCACCATACCTGTAATCCTCAAGATCATACGCATGTTGCTGACTGCGCTCTTGCATGCCGATCTGGTGTTGCTGCTGCAAGCCCAACATCTGCAGACGCATCTGTTCGTTGCGCTCTTGTTCCTCACGCCGCGCCATCAACGATATATACAACCGACGCAGCGCCTCGAAGGCAGCAGCAGTTTGTCTAGCGTTCTGTCCAGTCTCGTCCTTTGAACCTGACGGGATAACACGTGCCATTGTTCACCTACGACCAGACGTTATCGTGTTGACCGCTAAGGTACATATCACCGTAACCACCGCTACCACCTGTAGCACCGAAGCTCTGCACGCCTGCAGTCTGTTGCTGTCCGCGGTTGTTGTATGCGTTCTTAGCACCCATTGCACCGAACATGCTACCCAATGATGTACCAGCAGCAGAGATGCCGTTGCCGAACGCCATGTTTGGTGAGAGATAGTCAAGCTCACCGCCCTTCATAGCAGCCATCTTAGTTGACAACTCGCCAGCAGCCATCGCCTGCTTAGTTGCATCACTCACATTGCCTTGCGCGTCAATGGTCTGTGGCTTGTAGTTCGTCTCTGGCAGTTGCTGTGCACGTGTAGCGAACAGGTTGTACAGATTAGCAAGTCTATTCTGTCTCTCGCCAGCCTTCTTGTCTGCATGACCTTCTGACATCAGCTTCGCCTGCAATGCTGCATTCGAGTATGCTGCGTTGTCTGCGCGCTGTAGACCTGTGGCTATGTCACCAAAGTTGCTGTTCTGACCAGTGCGCATAGCTTGTGTGAACACACGACGACCAGCGTCACCACTAGCCTCACGCAAACCGCCTGCCATAGCTTGATACAAGTCTGCAGCATAAGCGTCATCATCTACAGGTGCTTTGTTCATCAACTGTCGTCTAAACGTATCAGCTAGTGCTTCTTCCTCCAACCCGCGCGTGTAGTTGCGCTTCATCACATTGCGACGCAGTGGCAAGTCTTCAGTCAGCACCTTACGCTGCTCTGCGTCTTGCAGCTTCATCATCTCAAGCAATTCGGGTGAGCCTGTTACAACCCACCCTTGACCGGGCACAAACTTAGTCCGCGTACCACGTATATCAGTCGTGCCTAACTTCTGCTCACCACGCAGCTTGTTAGACATAGCGATGGCTTCATTACGCTCACGCTCACGCTGCTGCATGTTCCAGACAGCGATTGCCCAGTTCATGTCGCGCGTCTTAGCTTCTTCTTCAGCGTTGATCATTGCCCCGGCGATGTTACCGCCAGCAGCGAACAAGCCACCCAAGCCAAAGTCCATCATTGGTCTATTCCTCTAGACTACTACACGTGTGCTAGAAGATGCCTTCGGTAGTCTTCACGTTGTCGCTAGTCTTAGTGGCTTCATTCTTGAACGTGTCGAACAGAGCACTGCCTGTAGTGGTTGGCGTAGTCTGGTTGCCAGCACGTGCCGAAGCTTTGCCGAGTAGTGAGTTGACATCAAAGAACTCACGACCACCGACTGCACCACGGATAGCACCTTCAAGCCCTGCACCACGTTCGTCTGCGTAGCTACGAATGCGATCTGCTTCTCTGCTAGGATCGTAGGTAGAACCGAAGTCCCATGCAGCAGCACTGTCGAGTGCACTCTGTCTACGGCTACCGATGTCACCAACGATGTCAGATAGCACACCACCGCCGATGTTCTGCAAGTCGGTGTTGGCTGTTGCACGCGCAGTACTGAGGTCTTTCAACGCCCTGTCGTAGACGATGTTGCTAGCCTGACCACGATCACGCGCAGCAGCTAGATCAGCAGCAGCCGTGCCGTATTGGTCTTCTAGAATTGCATTCAAGATCGCATCATCTGCAGTACTACCGAACCTGTCCTCTGCGTAGTAAGGATCAATCTGACCCTCAAACGCAGTCTTGTACTTGTTACGCTGACCACTGCGTGCGCCACCTAGTATCTCATCAAGGATAGTAGGTGCGAATGCGCTGCTGTAGTCCGCACCGGGTTGCAGGCTTGCATTGGCTGTGTTGAGGCGATTGGTGAAGTCTGCATATACACCGTATGGATCACCAGCTTCAATGCCCAGCGACTTCAGTCTGCTCGTACCGCCTGTCAGTGCGCCTGTGTATGCTGCACCCTTGCTAGAGTTCCATGCAGCATCGCTGGCTTCTTTCTCAATGCGCTGTTGTTCTTTGAGTGCATCAGCTCTACGCTGTTCACGTTCGTACTCTTGCCGTGCTTCCCAATCGCGTGCTTCAGCTAGCTCACGCGGACTAGGTTGCGGCGGTGGAACGTAACCACCTCCACCCTTTGTCTCTAGCACACGTTCGTTCTCAACGCGCTTCTTCTTAGGCTTCTGCACACTGTGAATAGGAGTGGCAACAACCGCAGCCACACCTTCTTTACTGTTGCGCTTCGATAGCGCCCACGCCGCGATGTGTGGAGCGATCATTGTCTTTGTCCTCGTGCTTAGTGTTTGGCTTGTTGTTAGTCACTTTCACAGCGATATAGCCTTGTCGTTTATAACCTAACTTATTCATCAGCTTAAACACGCGCTCGACTACATCACCATCGTCATCATGCTCGACTTGTGTATAGATACGCTCAACGCCGTGATTGTTAGCCCAACGCTCAAATTGTACCAGTAATTCGATTGCCGCTCTAGTGCCTCTAACTCTTGGCAACACGTACCACATCTCTTGTACAGCATACAGCCGATCACTGTAGAAGCTGCGATGAATAGTGCCAGCGAAGTAGCCAACAGGTATATCTGCATCATCGTAGACTACCCAGCAGTTGACCTGTTCACGTTGTCTGTCTAGTATGCAGTTGAAACATGCACGGCTTACTGCTTCTCTGCTAAACTCACGGCTACCGCCAAATTCGTCGTGATGATGTTGAGCTAGCTCAGCAACATCGACGCCGTGTAGTGGTGTGTGTAGTTCTTCTACTTTCATCTGCTAATCCAAACACGCATCGGTTCTGATAGTCGTATTCCTAACGCGGCCAGTGATGTACGTATCAGTGATACGCTTCTCAGTGTTGATCACACCACCACGGCACTTACGACTTACATCATCAACTACCCATCTACCGCCTGTTATCTGACAACCGCTTAGTAGTAAGCACGCAGCAAGTACTAGAGCGATACGCATCACATCCCTATTTGAGTTGTTCTATACGCGCCTTGACGCTGTTACATGTCTCACTCACTGTGATGATCCTACCATCGGTAGTATAGATAACACACTGCACAGCATCTACCACCAACTTACCCTTCGCTTGACTAGTGCTAACGATGTGCCGCGGATTGACATACATAGTGCGCCCATCTAGTGTCTGTAGTACGATATACTGTTGCGCCGCTGCGACGACGATAGCTTCGATCATGGTGGTGGCGGTGGTGACGGTGGTGGTGATGGTTGTACTAATGCTTGCATCATCGCAGCAAACGCTTCAGTCAGCGCATCAAGTTGTATCTTCATAGCTGTGAAGTTAGCAGCAGTGAAGTTATCAGGTAGATTTTGCATTGCTAACTTAACAGCTATAGCAACATCCAACGCTGCTGCTACACCTGCATCAAGCCGTGCATTAGGGTCAGCTAGTGGTGGCAAGATAGGTGCATCAGCAAGTGTGAGTGCAACAGGATCATACACCTTACCACCGAAGTCTGTCTGCGGATCGGTGCCTGTGTAGCCCTCAATCACGAATGCATACTGATTAACTGGGAATATCTGTGTTACATCAAAGCTAGCAGCGCCAACGATGTATGCATTATGTACAGGCCAGAACAACGCAGCACACTTCACAGTTGCTTCGCTCTTGAGGAAGTCTCTTACTGTTGTATACTTGGTAGGACCGGGTGGATACACCGGCACACCGTGTTCACCAACACCTATAGGCTGTGCTGTAACTTCATGATAGATATACTCATACCAATCAACACCATCGCTCTCGCGCTTCGCAAACGCGATGTTCTTAGGCAAGTTAGCAGGATGCGGTATAGGCGTATACGGTATCCACTTGCCGTGGTCTATGATGTTCATGTGTGTACGTATCCTTGCCTACTTACGCAGAACCAGCATTATACCAACCACCGCCAACAAGCACTTGGCATTGTCGATGACGCCCATATGGGCCTTGCTGATAACCGCTAAGACCCGTAACACATGCAGAAGGGCCGTAACCTTCAACTAGACCTGCTGTGTATTGGTAGTCACCTACATACGCGAAGCGCACATTCGTCATAGGAGCACTGAAATCACGATTAGACCAAAGTTGATAAGCAACACCGCCATGTGACCAGCCACCGAAGTACATATTACCATTGCTAGCCATGCCGAAGTTGCCACCGAACTGGCCCGACATGTGAAATGATATTGATGCGTTAGAATAAGGACTGAATACTTCAATCGCACCTGTGCCAGCACCATACGCAATGATGTTGATATTACTTGCTGTCACTAGGTTGCCGGTCATAGTATCGCCAGCTTTGGCGACCTTTTGATTAGCATACGCTAGCGCCCACTCACTAGCACGTCGTTCTACATATTCAGTGTTCGCAATCTTCGTGCTGCTGCCTGTAGCGACGTTAGGAACAGTTCCTCCTAGTGTGAAGTTGATGATGCCTGTAGGAACATCGAGCTTCATCACTTCGCCATGTACATTTGTTAGAATAGCGAATGCGTCAACTGCTCCCCACGTACCTAAGAATACTCTATTTGGACCTCCAACCGTGTCGATGAAGAAACCAGTGTTAGTAGCTTCATAAATGACGCGATTACCTCCAAGCAGATTAAGACTACCTTCCATAGTGTCGCCACTACGGTTAACCTTGTCTGCACTAGATGCATTCGCATCTACATACTGCTTATTCGTTGCGTGTAATGGCTGCGTCGGCGCATCTTCCAACGACAGCGGACCTGTCATCGTGTCGCCGGTGATCTGCACATACTGCGCTGTAGTTGACGGCTGTGCTACCCACACTTCACCGTTCCACTTGTACTGTGGAATGCCTGGGATGGCAGGAACAGGGTGAAGCTGATCGAGTGCAGGAGTGTTTGGGAAGTTGATGCCCATGTCAGCTATCCACCGACTGTTGTATCTGTCCACCGTCTTCGATGTAGCGTAGCCAATCGCCTACTGTACTGTCTTCAGTAAGATGCCACTCAACACCTTGATCATCTACAGCGATGACAGGACGCTCACCGTCCTTCGGCTGAGGCATGTCAGGTGTTAGGTTAGTAGTTGGTGCGTAGTATGCAGATACATATGGCATGGCTACAACCTCGCACTGACGTTTAGTACGCCTAATGTGATACTTGAAGCAAGCGCGTTTGAGTGTGCTAGACTGCCAGTTCCACTTATATCGAGTAGGTGCGGTTGACTGTTGTTTGCCGTGATTGCTATTAAGTCTACTAGAGCCGCGCTCCATACATGAATGCCACCTGTTCCATTTCTTATAGACACAGCAGGGCTAGTTCTCATATACGGCTCTATCGGCATGATCGCACGTATAGCAGTCGTACTTCCTACGAACGTCGTTCGGAAGTCATCATTTAGACGCCAATACCGCCGACACAACACTATCTCTTGAGTGTACTCAGGCCGTTCCCAATGTGGAGGAATACCTGATCCATCTAGATCAAGATACATGCCGACATCGAACAGATCAAACGTGTTGTTTATGACTGCTGCACCGTTAGTGTTAGCAGATGTGCCGATTTTGTTGCCAGCATTCCAACCTGCTACACCATTAAGGTCTGCGTTCGTGAGTATAGCGAAGCACAGCGTCATACCAGTCGTATTGCTATACGTCCACGTTCCTGTCACATCGCCGGGAATTAGAATGACTTGCTCTGTGTCATTGTTAGCCTGCTCCACAGGGATCGTGAAGTTTGCAAGGAATGTGCGAGTAGCATCACTATTCCTGATTGCTAATGAGTACGTGCCAGCAGGACTACGCCAGCCGAAGCGCACAATGATGCGTCTAGCTGAAGCACTGCCGAACTTGAAGTCAGCAAATCTAAAACCTTCAACGGCTTGTGTGAAGAATATGTAGTCTGTCGAAACTGGCGCTGGTATAGCTGTCGTGATAGTGATACGTGCGCGGTAGAGACTACCTTTCGGCGTGATTGTTGCTTGTCTCTTACTTGATACAGCACCAACGCCACTAATAGAAAAAGACGTTGCCCATTGGTCTGCCATGTAGTAGTTTGCTGTAGTCCCTGCAGCGTCACCATTCTCTTGAGAGATGAACATATCACCATTGACAACACGATTACGTGCTGTCATGCGCACGCTAGCTTGTATACTAGTAATCAAGCCATCGGTGTATTGGTTTGCATTAGTCTCTGCAGCATCGACGTATTGCTTAGTACTAGCCTCTAGTGGATTAGCTGGATCACTCGGCAATACAAGCGCACCTGCCATCGTGTCGCCGGTCTTCACTACGAACGACGATGTGTCAATCACAGGTACGGCTGTTGCTGATACCCACTGAGAGCTATCACCATCGTTGTAACGGACGTATAGAACACCAGCATCACTGTCCCACCACATCGCATTGTCACTTGCGCCAACTGGCGGTGTGTCGCTGATGTACAGTGGCTGTGGTGGGTCAGGAAGGTCGTCAACATACTGCTTCGTCGCTACATGCGTCGCAATCGTTGGCAAGTTGTTGAGGTTGATCTGTGCGAATGTCGGTACACTAGTAGTACCAAGGCCCAAGTTGGCTGCGGCTGATACTGCGTCATCAACGTCGCTCAAGTTATTAGTACTAAGCATATCACCGCCACCGGGACCGCTAGCTCCGCGATCACCTGCACGTGCATATGCAATAGTCACATCATCATTGTTGTTGATAGCACCACCGAATGCGATCGGTGTGATAGGCATTTGCAACCAAGTTCCAAGGTCTTGCACTACACCTGTGATGTTAGCAACGAAGAAGTTCTGCGGTGCGCCTACCTTACGCACATACACAGTGCCGCGTATATTTGGATTAGTGCTATCATCCCACGTGGCAATCCAGTCAGACACATCAGGATTGCCAGTATCCATCGTGCTACTGCTGATCATCATTACGGTAGCTGACGGCAAGAATGCACTGTTGAAGCGTACATCACCAGTGCCAGGATCAACTGCAGCAGTAGCACTATCATAGTTCCACTTGAATGCGCCCTGCGCGGCAGCAGATGCTTCAGCACTCAGAGCAGCATCATCAGCGTCAACAGCAGCAGCGGCAGCGCTTGCAGCAGCGTTCGTCTCGGATACAGCAGCAGCAGCAGCAGACGCTTCAGCAGCAGACGCAGCAGTTTGTGCATCCAACACGATGCTCTCTGCGCTGAATATCTGTTGCCAATAGAGAGGGTCGAATGTAGCAGTGGAGAAGTGCGGACCCACACAGAGGAAGTAGTCGTAGTCAATGAATACAATGTCACCTTGTGCGTATGTCTGACTGCTACCCCACTCACCTATGTAGATAGGCACACCGGGTATGACAATGACCCAGTACTCCGGGTGCGCTGCTCGTTCGTCAGCGAATGTGCCAGATGGTGCGCTTGAATGTTGTACTAGTGCACGGTAGAGATGACCTTCTTCACCATCCTGTACACGATCACCGATGTTGTATAGTGTAGAGTGTATCCACTCACCGCGGAAGTTCGGCACACCTGTCTGTGTAAGCAATGCATCTAGCTTACTCCAGTTGTCATACTCAAGAGTATGCCAACGCGGTGTGTCGAAGTTGATGAGCTTGAAATCGTAGTTAGGAGTATAACCACGAATGTTAGCTACCATCGCCGTGCCACCAATTTGCAACGGCGATGCAGCCAGACGTGCGCTTGTTGTATCGCTGCGCGAAGTGAAGATTTTATAGCATGAAAGTTGTCATCTGTCAAGTAGCTATACGGTGTATAAGTCATCCTCGCACCATACTGCCTCGATGATACATGAAACTCATTGCGTTGATGCTCAATGGGCCAGTGCTACTACCACTGATGCGTGGCTTGAGTAGCTTCAGGTGCATAGGCATCTGCCACAGTTTCTGCTCGCGTGTACGTCTACCAGCACCGTACACTTGTATGCCAGTGCCGTAAGCAGCAGCCTCATTAGGCACAAAGGTAAGTTGTCTAGCTGGTGTCAGTTGTCCCGTTGCCGCATCTCGGTAGATGTTGTCAGCGAACAGACTGAGTGTGAACTGTGCATCACCGTTCGCGTCTATGTGTGCGAAGCGTAGACCTTTAACAGACTGTCGAGCACCGAAGTCAGACCAAGGCAACTCCCACGCAAAGTCAATCGGCTCGCCTTTGTATTCCTCCCAACTATCAGGCTCTTGCGCACGTGCAGTCTTGAAGTCAGCCGCAGTCGTTGTGACATCTACCAAGCACTTATATACAAGCCCATCAGTCGCGTCGTATACACGTTCACCCACTGTGTACGCTTGCCCACTAACCCACGCTGCGTGATCATACATGCCGTACCAGTCAGCATGCACTTGGTGATCAGGTGAGCCATAGCGCATCATGTAGCCGTCAGGTGTAAAGAGGAACGCGCGGCCTTCTAGTGTGCCACACCCACAGTTGAACTTGAGATGTTCTTTAGTCTTGAACCGTGACCATGCGAACAGTTTCAACTGTGGCACGTAGTGATAGATGTAGCCAATGGTGCCGTCGATGATTGGTTGGAAGATGACGTTGTTGCCACCACCACTGATGCTTGTCTCTGGCAATGATGCGGGCAAGTCTGCTCCAATAGATATGAGTAAGTAGTTCTCATTCAGCACACCTAAGATAGTACGTTCGCCGTTGATGTCTGCAGCGTTGAGAGTACCAAAGCCTATCGCTCCTGTGACGTTGATGATGTCGCCTTGTTCTAGTTGATGATCATCAGCACGCATAATGAGCGCACGCTTGGTGTACTCATTTGTCATCATGTCTCTGTCGAAGAAGAATGGATCGTTGACTAGTATGTGTGTATCCTGTGTATCGAACTTCGGCAGGTAGAAATGTACACTCTTGTTCTTGCTGTCATAGAAGCCGAACGCCTTCAGCCTCATTGTCTCCTTACGCATGTGACCGATGTGCTTGCTGAACATCGTCTCGACGTAGTTGCTCACGCGCTCAGGTACGATGGCATTGCTAACTGATGACAGCTTGGCAGACGGAACACCGTTGTAGTCAACCATGAACACGTCACTACCAATCTCAACGACTGTACGCGGTGCACTCGTACCGAAGCCATTGAGTGTATCGACTGGCTGTGGATCGTGTTGACCATCAGTGGTGTAGATGTTGTACTTCATCATCGTCGTTGCAGTCGGCGTGATGACTAGTAGTGCATCCTTGATGACTGCGAACGCTCTCACTGTCTGCTCAGGGCTAGCAGTGATCTTACTCATGTTGATGTCAACAGCGTCAGCAGGATCAGGTGCATCGCTGAACACCATAGCGGTGTCCTTAGCAGCGATGCGTATTTCTGTTGCGTGCTCTGGCAGTGTTGCAGGCTCTGTATCGTGTATAGTGAAGAACCTGAATGCCGACTTACATGCGTCGAAGGCTGGCACCTTGTCGTTGCTACTGACGTTGCCAGGGTCTACTAGATACAACACCCACTGACCCACATCACGTGTGAAGTCTAGTGCGAGTGGCTTGTCTCTACCATTGCTGCAGATCAACTCCTTGCCGAAGATGTCACTAGCGATCAACTCAGTGTGTGTCCATCCAATCGGGTTGGCTGCGAGTGAGAATGCAACAGCTTGTGACCATATACGCTGTATACCTTTGAACCTGTCGATGATTAGTATCTCACCGACACTAGACCACAGCACCACGTAGTTAGCAAAGTACTTCGCTTCGATAGGCTCACCGCCTAGCATATGTGTGTCACGTGTCCAGTTGATCGTGTCTGATGGACTAGTGCCTGTGCCAGTTGCGGAGTTGGTAAGCACAATCTCAAATGTGTTGACATCAATCACACGCCTAATACCGTGCGTGCGGTTCATCATCTCTGGCACAATGTCTTGGAACGTAGTATCCCAACCACTGATAGTGATGTGCTCGAAGCCACTGCCTGTGAACGGGTGTGCTACCCAGTTGATTGCAACGATGCGTGATTGGACTGTGGTGGCGACTGTAATAGTCACACTACCACTGCTCACTTCACCAGTCTTCAACTTGAGCCACATCTCGTAGCCGTAACGTGGCCCTGCTCGCCTATCTGTGTAAGTGACCATGTTATCGAAGATAGGAGAGAACTTACTCGTCAAATTCTGTTCGCTGTCAACAACGTTCAAACCGCCGCCGAAGTCTCTAATCGTTGTGTTGTGCAGCTTGGCGGTTGGTCGTGCCTGCTTCGGCCTGCCGAGTGGCTTCAACGAACGTGTCAACATTTGTACCATCGTACTACGTCCACCGATTAGTAGTTGAGCGTGCAGCAGGGATGGTATCTAGTGGTATGTTGTGTCCTTGTCTGTTGAACTGACTGAGTGCATCTTGGAATAGCGTGCGGAACTTATCACTCGCACCCGGATTGGTGCCATCGTCTTCTAACACGTCCCAACACGTGCCGAGTAGCAACAACTGCGTGTCCATGTATATAGGATCAGCATCATCTTCAAAGTCTGCAGGCTTCGTGCGATATGTCACCCACACCTTACCTGTCGTTGTAGTTGGTAGTATCTTGAACATCTTTGAAGCATTTGTAGCTTGCTGCCTGATACTCGGATAGCTGATGTCTGTATCACGCACATTGAGTGGTGCACGTGGTAGTGGCTTATGTGAGCCTTCCCACATGACAGAGTGTAGATCACGCCAATCATTGAGTTTGTTTGTGAGGTCGCCTGTGACTTGTCCTGTCACGCCGTCGAGTGTGTATTCTTCTTGAATAGTTGTATACTCTGGTAGCCAGAACTCTCTAAACAACAAATCGAACTTGTGCTGTACAGCCAACTGAATACGTGGCTCTGCGTATATCTGTGCATCAAGCCCTTCAACGAGTGCAAGTCGTTGCAACACCTTCGTAATGATCTGTCCGAATGTGATCATCGTCGTCCCCTAGATACAACAGGACAAGCAGCCTGCGTGCGCGTCGAGACACACGCAGGCCACTCTGTCCCACCGAACCCCATCACGAGTACGGCGTGAGACAACTACTATGCAACAACGTGCGCGCTACCGTGCAGGTTGTTGCGATCTACGACGCATGTGAAGCGATACCAACGCGTACCATCAGGTGCCGCTGCAGGCGTGTACTGACCACGCGGATCACCGCTAGTGAGCGTCTGCACAGGTACACCAGCAACGAGTGCACCAGCTGCAGCAGTCACATCGCTAGTCAACTCACCGATGAGACTGGTATGCAGTACTTTGTAAGGCACACCCAACACAGCACCAACACCGACGTTGATCGTAGTACCAGCAGTGAGGCCGAAGGTGACAAGAGAAACGTCCTTGTACATCTTCTTGCCGACTACAGGTGCAGCACCGGCGAGAGTGAAGCTCTCTTTGATCGTCTGACCGAGATAGTCGTAACCTGTGATGGTGACGTTGCTAGTAGCAGCACCACTCGCAACGACCGTCAGATTGCGACCATAACGGCCCATGAGTAGATCAGTAAACAGCACCGATGGCGCAACAGAGCCAGCAGCAGCAATCGACTGAGCGTTGATGATAGCAGTTGCATTCGCTGCAACGAGTGCAGGAATGTCAACAGTGCACAGACCGTCGATACCAACATCAGCCGCGTAGTGCAAGTCTGCTACACGGTGATTGATACGACGCATTGCAGGAACAGCAGCTTGTACCGTCATTTACTTATCCTCTTGCGGTTGCTCTCTAGCTGCAAGCAACTTCTCGACCATACTAGGGTCGCTCTCTAGAAGCTGCGTCACAAGGTCGAGAGCTTGTTTCTGTTTACTCGACAATGCAGCATTCACAGGCTGCATTCCAACTGGTGTATCGTCGCCACCTTCATACAACAAAGGTACAAGGTTACGATCTAACTTCATCCTCACGATGTCATCGTGTTTGAGGAACACACTATCACCACGCAGCGTGCGAACCATGTAGCCTTCGACTTCAATCTCTGTCGGTACGACACGGAAGCCAATCTCATCCTTCACGGTGCGATTGACCACTGTCTTACGCTTCATCGGTTCGACAGTGTATGCAGGCACAGCCTTGCGGTGCTCATCCATAGTGAGTGCCTGCATTGGTCGCTCATTGAAGCTAACGACAGGTGTAGGTTCGCTTGCCATTGGTAACTCCTGCTATACAGCGTATAAGTGACTAGACTAGTCGTTGACGACTGCGTGTGTGCGGTACTGCTTCCACGTGCAGAACTGACACTGAGTGATGACACGCTGACCGTAGCCGTCGATTGTCCACGGTGCAGTGAGGTCAACATTCTTCATGTTGTTGTCACCGAGGATATGAAGGCGCATGTAGGTGTCATTGATGAAGTATGCACGATCAACCGGGCAACTCTCATCGTAGATGATCGGCACACCGTTGTGACTGACACCATCGAAGCCCAAGTCCATCATACGCTTGCCCGCGCTCGTGTTGGTGAGCGGGATGGTGAGCTTCGCACGAACCGCAGCACGATACAGGCGATAGTGATTGCGTCCTGCAATGATAACTTTAGGACGCTCTGTGCCTTGCTTGAGGTCGAGCAGAACATCGTCGTATGCTTCTTCGATGTTCGTTGCGTTGAGAGTACCTGCGAAGTCGTAGCTAGACGGCCTCCACTGTACTTCAGTCGCACGATCAACACCAGCGAGTGCTCCAGTGGTAGGATCGTCAGGTACAAGAATAGCAAGTCCATTCGGATCATTGCCACCACCGAGGCCGTACAGGTAGATGGAGAACTTCTCCTTGATGGAGAGTTCAAGTGCCTCAAGCTTGCCCTGCAACAGCTTGACAGAGGCTTGCTCACCCTTGTTCTCGTCTTCTTCCTGATTGCTGATGATGACAGTGCCAGCAATACGACTCCACCTATATTCAAGCTTGATGAACTCCTGCGTCTGTTGCACAGGCAAGCTGTCGTAGTAGCTGTAACTGCCCACTGTCGGATTGCGACCTGTCAACAGTGGATTGGTGATGTTGTAACCGCTTGCTTCGTTCTCAATGCGGTCACGTGCGAAGCACCACGCCATGAGCGCGTTGCTCTGCATGGCGGCGACGATGAGCTTCTTCCTTGAACGCTCAAGCGTCGTCGCGAGGACGTTTTGGAGTACAGGCATTGTTGATGTGTCCTACTTATTGTTGAGTTCTGTGAACACCGCACTAGCAATATCACGCCAAGGCGTGTTGCTCTTGAAGTCTCCACGCGAATTGTTCGTATCGTGTGTTGGGACACTGCCATTAGGCGAGATGCTACGCATGCTGCCAGGAGTTGTTGGCTGTTGCCTGCGTTGAGGACGTTGACCACCACCACCGTTCTGTTGGCGCTTCATAGCTGCCTCAATCTGTGGTCGGAGTGGTGACGTGAAGTCAAAGCCTCTGCGTTCTACCCAACTACGTAGCTCAAAGTACGCACGCTCTGGTGAAAGACCGTGGTTCTGTACTAGTCCACTGATTTCAGTGCCATGCGTTTCAGCATGAGGATGATCATTGATGAATTTCTCCATCATGTCTTGTGCACGGTCGTTGAGTTGAGCTTGTTGCTGCTCTGCGCGTGCTTTCTGCTCAACCGGCCCTAATCGGCGGTCAAGTTCGTTGGTAATGATGCGTGCGTCGATGTTAGGCACTGCATCAGTACCGAATAGCTGCTCCATCGTGATGCCAGTTGCTAGAACACGTGCAACTACGTCACGGACGGCTGTGATTGGGTCTTTCTCCGCCATCGCACGCAGTTGTAGTGCCTCTTGCACCATCTGCGGAGACAGGTTGTTCTGTTTGATGACTTGATCGAAGCCTTGGTAGTGCTGCAAGTGCTGCTGCATCTGTCTAAGCTGACGAGATGCTTGATTTGCTGCGTACTGCGCACGATTGAGGTTGTAGGCTAGCTGCTTCTCACGCCGTGTAGTCGCAACTACCTGTCCATCCTTACCAAGTAGCTCGCCGCGTGGTCCTTTACGTGGTTTGTCAGTGAACAGTTGCTCTTTGTCGTCTGCTTTGCGTGGCTGATGACGATCTGAGCCGGTTTCTGTCTGCTCACCGCCGTCCTGCTGCACATTCTGTGGCTGTTGCTGCTCACCTTGTAGGTCATCAGGCTGAAGTTGACCACCTTCACCGCCTGTATCGTCTGTTTGTGACTGCTGTGCATCATCCTTGATGCCAAAGCTCTCACCAACTTGCGACATGAGGTCTTTTTCTTCCGGCATTGGAGCCTCCTACTACGCAACAGCGCCTTGTTGCAGTTGTTGTATCATCTGCGTAGCTATGTCAGCTACACTGCGACCACGTGCGAGTTGCACACCGAGTGTTTGCTTGATTTCAGGTGGCAAACCGTCGATAAGTCTAGCCACTTGCTGCACTATTTGAGCAATGTTGTCAATCTCATCTCCACCACCACCTTGTGGAGCGCCGCCACCACCACCAGCTTGTGCACCTTGTGCCTGTTGACGTGCTTGCGCCATCTGCACAACACGATCTCTACTCTGTTGCTGACCTTGTTCAGCCATCTTCTCTTGTTCGATCTGTTCAGGCGGTGGTGCAGCAGCCTCCTTCATGATGCCTTTGTAGATTAGCTCCCAGTCTTCTTGACTGATCACTACGTTGTCGAAGGCAACAGACAGCACCTTGAGTGCTACAACAGCAGCTATCGGCGTAGCACGTGTAAACTGGCCGATGATCTGACTAATCTGCAGTGCTTGCTCTTTCTTCGCTCTGCTAGTCGGCTTGAGTGAGCTACCACCTACAACACGTGGTGTGAACTTCTGTTGAATAGTGCGTGCGTCTATCTGCTTCCACTTAGATGCCAGTTCATCTCCCACGAGCGTTGCCACTTCTTCAGTGCGCATGAACTGCATACACATCTGTGCAACGAGCCACAACACAGTGCCGACGCTATCCTCGATAGCATCCATCTTCTCATCTGCGCGAGTTTGCACCTGACTTTCGTAGCTCTCGATAGCTCTATTCGTGGTGTTGGTCTTGTACTCCACACCACGCTGTACGGACGTGACGCCAGATAGTCGGTCAATGGCTTCGAGTACTGGTTTCTTATCGAAGAACTTGATTGCATCTGCGCTAGGTGGCAACAGTGCACCGAGCACATCACCGAGCTTCTTTCCCTCTGGTAGGTCAACGCCAAGTGCATTGGTGTCACTCGTGCCTGCTATCAGGCTCTCTAGTATAGAACCATCCTTGAGTGAGTTCTTATCGTATGCGATCTTGCCTGCTGCGAACTTGCGTACTTTGGCCCACTCATTGTTGATGATGTTCAAGTCGTCTTGTTGATCAAGGTAGTAGGTGACTTCTCCTTTAGAGTACATGGTAATAGGATCGGTATGAAACTCCATTGGCACTGCTGTAAAGAATTGATCAAGTGAGTAGGGATCATCCCATACCCAGAGAGGATAACACCAGTCGTTACAGTTGTATAACTCAACTCTGCGGGTAGTTTTGTCCCACACATAGACCACCTTTGTCATCTGCGCAGCTAAGAACGAGCGTTGATCTGCATACCCGTACTTACTGTGCTCGCTTGTAGAGTAACTGAACAGTTGAAAGTTGTCTGTCTGCCCTCTGTCACCTTGATCTGGACTAACACCAGCCTTAATGACGTTGGTAGGTGAGAATACGCTTTCCCACTCATCAGTGCCTGGCTTCTTACGTCCATATCGTGCACGGAGCAGTGCAGTATACATGAGGTCTTCAATCATCACCCAATTACATGCACCGCTAAGGTCTAAGTCGGTAGCTGTTGGATCAACGATGACTTGATCAGGTCTACGTACTTTCACCCACGGACCACTAGGTGTGAGCATGTCAATGGTTTCTTCAAGCGCAAGCAGCTTGCCTTCAATCTCCTTGATGTCCTTCTGACTTTCAGCCTTCTCAAGCTGCGCGCTTAGCAGTTTGACTTCCTCTAGTGCAGCTTCACTGGACTGCTCACGGAGTGTGTAGCCAACTTCAAACCAACCGACATTGCATAGACTAGTACTGACGATGTTGCGTTTGACCTTGCGCTTGAGGTTCAATCCTGGCGATGTCTTCTTGGCTGCTAGTATGTTGACCAACTTCTCTGTTATGCGTGTCTGTTCTTGATCTTCTTTGTCCTCACTAGTGAACTCAGCATCGGGGTTCTTAGTGAACAACATGGGCACGAGTGCACTAACGTTGGCAAACACCATGTTCTCAGTGTTGTCGAGTGAGCCTTGCAGTGTCTTACCGCCGCTGCTATCATCTTGATCGCCACGTGGTGATGTGTTGGTGCGAGAGTGATCATGTCTGTAGTACCTATACGCTTCCTCCCACGCCTTGACGTTCTTACTCATAGCCGACTTGCCCTGATCGTAGCGACTACGCCACAACGGGCCACGGTGTTTGCTGACAGGTATCTTGCTCTCACCAATCATGCGGTAGATGGGTTGATCGTCTACAGCAGGCGTGTCGGGAGACATCACACCTTCATAACTGTTGACATCAGTAGCAGGCTCAGCGCGACGGTTGTATTCTTCACCTTGATCATACTCAGCCATAGCGGTGCTTCCTTGAATGCTCGCTATCACGTTCGCGCTCGTGCCACATCATCCAACTCGGCACACGCTCTGATGCAGGGATTGAGTACTTGCCAATCACAGGCATGTCGCTCAGTATGTAGCGCGTGGTATCCATCGCGTGATCGTTGCGGTCGATTGGCTTGTCTATGCGCTCGCCGCTAGTAGACTGCTGCCAGTAGTAGCCGCTGCACTCATCACTCCACCAGTCGAGCTTGGCGTTGACGAACAAACGTGGAGAGGGTGCTGCACGCTTGATCGGGTGTAGCAGTTTGAAGTCTACGTTCAGATAACCGCCGACTTTGATAACACCGTTGTTGATGTCATTGTTACCACGACGCATGTAGATGCCTTCATCCTTGAACATCTCAGCAATCGTCTTGCCGACTGTGCGCTTGTGTACAGTCTTACGACCGAAGATGTTAGGATCAGCTAGCACCTTGCTCATGTCATCTAGCTCAGCATTCCACTCTGCTCTTATACGTCGTATAGCTGCAACCTGTTCGTCTAACGACATCTCCTTCTTGTAGAAGCCGTCAACGATGATGACGTGCTTCTCAGGAGTGACGAACGCAAGCATGTAGCAACTAGGTTGTGCTAGCCCCCAATCGTAGCCTTCAATCCAATTAGGTTGGTAGCGTGTTTCAATGAGAGCGTCGAGTAGCGCGTGGATGTCGCCTTCGTGTAGTAGGTGCAATGCGTTGTCGTACTGCGGATACACCAATCCTTCGTAGGCCACCCATTTGCCAAGCAGAAAGCGATCTCTCTGTTGTCCACTATACATGGTTTCAAGCGTTGCAATAAAGTCTCCACCCTCAGCTTCATGAACATGGCGTAGTTCATAGGTGCTACCTTCAATAACTTCGATGAGCAACTGAGGTCGTCCATCTGCACCTAGCACTGGTTTACGGTCTACGTCACGTACACATACTAAGTCTTCGCTGATAATGCCGCTCTGTTCATACTGCATCAACGGACGTACCAACTTCGTGTACACCCAGTTGCCAGTAGGATTGCACGTCAGCATCATCCATCTAGGCCCAGTCACAGGCATAGACGCATCTTCACCTATGTAGCGTGCGCGGCCACGAAGCCTGCCGAACAAGTCCAGAAAGTCCTTGTGCGTTATCTCCGGGTCTTCCACTTGATCCACTATCACCCAGTCGAATGTTGCGCTCAATAGATTGGAAGAACTGCTCTCTGTCTTCGTCCCTTGTTGTGCTATATATCTGAAATAGATAGTCGTGCCGTTCTTTAGGTGACATATGTTGTCGCCGTTTTGACCAGTGCTGAAAGACGTAATCCACGTAGGCGGACACCATTTCAGGAACTCCTTACGTATAGTGTCATTCAGCTTCGGATACGTGCTACGTGATATAAGACCAGTGCTACCTGGGTATTGATCAGCGAGTTGTATTGCCTTGATGACAGCAGCAGTAGTCTTACCATTGCCGAAGCCACCGCCGTAGACTTGTAGCTTTGCCTTACTACGCAAGAAGCGATCCTGCAGACTGCCCTCTAGTAGCAGTAGCTCAGGACGCTCAGCAACATGAGTAGTACGTGGTCGGGCCATCGTTACTGCGCATCAACCCAACGTGTGCCACCCAAGTTGCGATAGATGTCACCAGTCGCAGTGTCTGCACGCAGTTCACTAGCGAAGCCTACTGTACTAGGAACACCAGCAGCAAACACAGTCGGTGTAGTGTAACTGGGATCAACACTACCGTAGACCCCATTGACAATAATTCCTTGTCCATCTTTGTTCGGTACGATAGCCATGACTACTTCTCCTTCACAACTTGATTAGTTATATCACGCGCGTCTACATCAATACTCGGCATGTGCTTGGGCTGCGCGATCTCACGTATGTGACGGATAGTCAGGCCACCTTCTAACGAGTGTCTGTGTTCGAGCACCTGCTTCGGACTAAAGCCGCCGCGGTCGAGCATGTTCATCAGCACACGTGCCTTAGTAGCAGGCTTCGTGTCTTCATCCTCAACAAGTTCTTCGAGCTTTGTGAGTGCGTCACTTGACAGACTGTCAATGCGCTTCTGCACATCGTGGTGTTGGAGTGCAGTGATGTTGTCTTTGATGAGCGTGTCTAACTGTGTGAATAGCTGCAGACCCTTGATCATGTCTACTTGACTGATCTTCAATCCAGTAGCTTCAGCAATCTCTGCGTCATTTATACCAAGTATAAAGTACAACCACACAACACCTGCTGTAGTCACTGCTTTGCTGTCAGCAGGCAGATCAATAAGACCACGGCGCACAACACGATTGTTGCGATCACGACCTCTTGTAATAGCTGCTTGCGTAGTCTGCTGCGTACGCGCTGTCTGCTGCTTGATGACCGCATCAGGTGCGGTGCTAGGAAGCATCGCCTGACCCGTTGTGGTATCAATGACAAGCCCATTAGCGAGCGGTAGTTCTGCCATCAACGCCTCGGCTGCTGTTGTTTAGCTGCCATCTGTCTGTACAACTCAGCTATCATCGCTTGCTGACCGCCGCCCTGTGGTGCACCCTTCAACGGCATGCGCGGGTTCTTACCTCTACCACCTGCACGCGGTACTGCAGCATTCGGATCACCTGCAGCGCGTTGCATCATCTGTGCACTGATTAGATCATCAACCGTACCGCCTCTACCACTTGCAGGCATGGGAGCCTCGCCTTCTGCTGCTTCATCATCTTGCATAGGTGCAGGGGATGCAGACGCATCAGCGGGAGGGCTTGCTGCATCACTTTCACTTTCATCCCCTGCGGCGGTGGACTGTGGCTCGTTCACAGTCGCACCGCTAGCTTCATCAGCGGCACCTTCGACCCAATCACTACCTTCAGTACTAGCACCGCTAGCACTACCACCCATGATCATCGACAACACCTGCTGTGCTGCCTGCGGATTGTCCTGTATGAGTTGCATCAACTCGTTAGGGTCAGTGATGCCCAACGTCTGCATCACCTGTTGCAGTGTCTCAGGTGGTATCTGTGAAAGGTCCATCAGTTGATTGTCCCTGCTTTGCCACCGCCACCGTTGCCAGACTTGTCAACAGGGTAGATGACAGGTGCAAAGCGTGGTGTCATCTGTGCTTGGAAGATTTCCTTGTCTACGTTGGTAGTAGGACGCATCGGTACGACAGCATACGGCACGATGGCAACCTTACCACCTTGGTTCATGCCGTCTGCTTGTCGTGCTGACACCTGTGCGATGGTGAACTCAGTGTTAGCACCAACACCGTTCGCAAGCGCACGTGCGATCTCTGCAAAGTGCTGACCACCAGCAGATGCAGCGAGGATTGCCATGTGTCGCATCGTTGGTGTGAACTGATGCATGAGTGAGTGCGGCTCACCGAACTGATTGTCCCAACCACCAGCCCATGACGGCATGACTGTCTCTCCTTGCATGTGAGATAGAGTAAGTCTATGTTCGCCATAGCACATTGGAACTGTCATGTCAACAAGTTAATAGCCATCATCAACCGTCAGCAACACTGACACACTCTGCAGCAACACTATGTCCGGGCCGATAGGCCCGGTCGGCTGGTCTTGCTTGGTTCTATCACCGCGACATATGCACTACTACACACGTGCGTGTAAGCTTGCATGTGATTACACATGTGCTATACTATATATGTTGTGGTAGTCTAACTTAGGTGCACGTAGTAGTTCTCACACAGAGGACATACTACGTGCGCCTCTTTTTATGACTTCATCGAGTTACTGGTATAGTCTAGAGTACTACACATCTATACACACAAGTACTCACCCCTATACACTGTATAACTACACATAGCCACATATAGCCACATAGGCACCAATAGCACACACAGCGGCAAGCAATTCACGCAGTTGCGGGGCTTGTGTTGACGCTCATCCCACTCGCCACGTGTCCATGTCAATGTGCGCCTTTGGGAATTGGCGGGGACAAGTGTAGCAACGCAGTCACAGTGGCGGACACATCTGCAACACTACATCAACACGCGCACACATCAACACATGCACGCACACATACACGCAACTATGCGGCACATATACACTTGGGCACACTCGACACGGTGAGCGGCGCGGCTGACTCTACCCCTGCGCTATACGTGTGCGTGCGTGCTATGTGTCGCGATGTGTAGTTGCGCTTTGTCGCTTATATGTGCGCTATGTGTGGCATGCTATAGTGCTAAGTGCCTGTTATATATGACGTATTCATGCGCGATGGTGTTCTAGCTATGTGTGATTGTGTGCTTTATACACTGTATAAACGCTAGATATAGTGCACACATTGCGTGATTTAGTACTACTAATTGACACGATGAAAAGCTTGCATGTGTTCTGCACGGTGTTACAATGTGTATGTTGAAACGTTGATCTAGCCCAAGCATACGCCTAGCCAATGCCGTAAACGCGGTGACGGTGACAGCGGACACAATGTGTCGATGCAGGACATCTAGACGGCGCATTGGCTACCGTGTGCGAAGCTATGCACGCGGTGGCTATGCGTTGGCATAATGCACAACGGCAACATAAACAGAAGGCTACACAACATGACTAAGTCTAATCACACTTCGCTTGTCTCTGATCTGCTTGATATTGCGCAAGCTAAATCACAGGTCGAAACCGGCGGCATTTACTTGTGCAATGCGCACTACAACGAACTAGCAACGTTGTCATTGCGTCTGATCAAGCGGGCCGACGATGAGAAGGCCCGCACTATCATCGTCAACTATTGGCAAGAGAGTAGCCCCGACGGTGAGAAGTTTGCGGATGAGTTCAACAAACTCAAAGAGACTGAGAAGCGCACACCCGCGCAAGATACTCGGTTCCGCACAATGCAAATGCAGCTTAACGCAATCAACACTGCGCTAGAACGTGCGGTAAAGACATACAACGGCGTTGCCTATCTCAAATCACGTGGGTGCGCTGTTACGTATGAACAGGACAAGAAAAGCAAAGGCACGTGGTCCTGCTTTGTTAAGGCGAAAGATGAGCAGGACCGCGTATTCTTCAATGCTTCGCAGCTTATGAAGATTGAGGAAGCAAAGGCCCTGCTAGACAAGCACGACAACGCGTTGGATATGCGCGGTGAATTGAAGTCTCTTAAGCAGGGCACGCCTAACGTCAACAAGGGCGGCGCGAACGGTACGCGTATTGAACCTAGCAAGGTTGCAGACGCAGTGACTAACCTTGACACTACGCTTGCGGGCCTAGTCACCGATGGTGGCTCATATGCCGTTGGCCCGGATGCAAAAGCTAAGCTGCGTGCACTCTGGATGCAGCTTGATAACACGTTAACGGATGCAGAGAAGCAGCTTGCACGTGATGAGCATGCCAAGCTTGCGGCACCCGTTGAAAAGAAAGTGCCGAACGTTGTGACTAAGATCAAAGCCGCAGTAACTGGCAAGTAACTTATACAACGTATAACTAACCCGTCGCGTGTTGCACACTCGCAACATGCGGCGGGTTTTTTTGTGTCTGCATTCATACACAGTATGAAGGCAACACAAGCGCAGCCAGAGGCGTGCGTCCGCCACCCTTACGCCGCTCACCTACATCACACATACACACGCGCCCAGGAGGCGGAGCCGACCCCAGTTTGGTACTGTGACCGACCACAGTGCTGACCTTGCGTGCGTATATGCGTACAACGAAGGCATTTGAGGCTATATGTGTGTGTATATGTGATATAGTAGACTATGTGTAGTTGGCTATACGTTGTATAACACAAGCTGTTGAGACTTGCATGTGATCCTAGATGTGATATAATAAAGCTAGAAGTGAGGGAAGATAGTGACTAGAAGTTGAGATAGCTTGCTTGTTATACATAGTATAAACTCTCAAACAAGGAGACTGCCACATGATGAAGCTCACAGTTGGTGAAGTGTTGAAGCTCAAACAAGCGTCAAGCAATCCGAAGCGTTGGTATGGTGAAGTACCTAAGACAGATAGCTTCGGCTATCCTATACGCAAACGCTTCATTGATGGCTCAACTGCGGGTGGTTGGGCAATCATGACGCCTGCTAATCACAAGCGTTATGGTCGTGGCCTTGGTCTAGGTCGTGGTCAAGAGTACGAGTTGAACATCGACGGTCACTGGTACAAGATCAACGGTTAGTTGTTACTCCCTCACTTCATACACTGTATAACTCAAGGAGATGAAGATGTCACAATTACTGCTACAACTACCTGAGCATGAACTCGTAGACATTGAGAATGCATCAGGCTTCACAGATGCAGCGCGTATGCGTCAAGTAGCACCAGCGTTGTTTGCTACTACAGCACACCCTAAGATGACTGACAGATACTCATTCACTAACACCTACGACATACTAACACACATGCACAATCGTGGCTTCAAGGTCAGTAGTGTACAGGGTGGTGAGTCGTTATACAAAAAGGTCATGGTACGTCTACGTCCTACTGCGTTCGCTAACACAGACTATGCACCTGAGTTAGTACTACTCGATAGCCATGATGGATCGAGTAGGCTGAAGATGTTCCTCGGCTTCATTCGCTTTGTGTGCATGAATGGGTGTATAGCAGGTGATATGCTGTACGCTCGTAGCTTTGTGCATCTAGCGCCTGACCTAATGGAGCAGGTGATGCTAGAGCTAGACGATGTGGGTGAGCACATTGGTTCACTTATACAGCGTATAGATCGCATGAAGCAGCATGAGACTACACTCGCAGAGCGCCTAGTGTTAGCTGATGTAGCTGTCAAGCAACGCTTCGGTGAAGATCGTAGTGGTAGCTTTGTAGCTGACATGCGTCAACGTATGCTGCAGATCAGACGCAATGCAGACAACGATAATAGCCTCTACTGCGTGATGAATGTCATACAAGAGAACATCATGCGCGGTGGTATGACGTATCAGAGCAACAACACAGTCAGGCGTATGAGTAGCATACGCAATGTTGATCGTAGTGTGAACATCAACCAAGCTCTATGGCAACAGGCTGATGAGCTTATCACAAGGAGGGCTGCGTGATGCACGTACCATTACATGAGGCAGTGCTTACACTGCTAGGCTACGTGCTAGGCGGAGTGATGTTGGTGCTCATTGTCATGTACATAGGTGGCAATGGCATTGATTGTTACAACGCTTGTCCATAGGAGGCATCAGTGCTAGCACAACAGTGGCTCTATGGCGACCGTGTGCCTTCACCTTATGACGGCTATCTACGTAGTAGGTTAGAGCTACCAACTAAGTTCAACCCTCATAGCGGTGTAGCTGTACTCAACCGTCTAGCTGAGCGCATCGTCTTTAGTGACGATGTGCCCAGCATTCTGTACGATATGCATGACAACAAGCAGCTCACCTTCATTGGTGTGCTGACTAGTGCGCGTCTGCCCTATGACTGTTTCTGGCTTGAGTACACCAGCACCACAGGCTTAGGTTCAGTGATTGACGACGAGTTGATCGAGTATGCTGCCTACGGCGCACTTATACAGCGTATAGACAGTAACCGTGTGCGCATGACAATCGTCACTGGCTTGAAGGACAAAGATCGCAAAGGGCTTATGTGCACACTCACGCACGTACTCACATTCTCACAGTGGCCGCCCGGTAGACTTGATGAAAAGTCGCTAGGCTTCACTGTTGAGTATGCGTTCAATGAGAGCACGTTGTACAAGCAGAAGAAGCTTGCAGTAGAGCTTAGCTCTGTTGTGCTAGAGATAGTCTTCGGCATCTTCCTTGTCACACAACCAAGGTGCTACACCGATGAGCAAGTCAAGTGGAAGCCCAGTCACAATGCAAAGCGAGCAAAGGCTGACAAACCACCATTGCTTGAGTATCGAAAGATTAGACTTCACATCTGCAAACCACATCGACGGTACGAGCATCGGCCCGCCATCGAGAGAGGCATCAGTACGTCAGCACTTCGTGACGTTGAAGATGATGCATCAGTACAGCATCGTCGTTATCATAAGGTCATGGGACATTTCAGGCACTACACGAAGCACAATCCACCACGTAGCGTTTGGATAGAAGCACACTATCGCGGTGATCCCAAGTTGGGTGTCACCTTCACAGAGAGAG
>Ga0137431_1000137_pt1 | contig 35147 bp, 32 predicted proteins | sample EasRivERMZT800_2_FD_104646 | JGI IMG/M metagenome (GOLD analysis project Ga0137431, IMG submission 104646) | Soil microbial communities from meander-bound floodplain in the East River, Colorado, USA - East River MetaG ERMZT800_2 | ecosystem: Environmental > Terrestrial > Soil > Floodplain ... | reverse complement strand
GGGAATGCCGAGGGCGACTTTGCGGGCGCTGCGCGGGTTCAGGTGCTGCATGATCCGGGAGATGGTGCCGCCCTTGCCGGCGGCGTCACGCCCTTCGAAGAGGATGACGATTTTCTTGCCCTTGGTTTGCACCCATTTCTGGAGTTTGAGGAGTTCGATCTGGAGCGAGACCAGGAGGGGTTCGTATTCGTCGCGTTTCATTTTCCCGTCGTCGGCGAGTTTGGATGGTGGTTCGCGACGTGGGCGTTTGGCTTTTTTTGTCTTCTTTTTTGCCATCACCATTCCAACGCTACGTTAAACAGCCATGGAAGCCCGTTGAAGGATTTGTCGATTTAGTCGTTTGATCAGAGCCGCGCGCGTGAGCAAGCGGTCTTGACGTTCGCGGAGCCGAAAAAGCCCGCTCCCGGACGGTCGTGGTTCTGTTCGCTGGGAAACGATACCAGTACTCTGATCGGATTCAAACTTGACAAGTACCTAAATAGGAACACCGAAACAAGAAAGTGGACTCCGTCCGCCCTCCGGGCGGGGAAAAAGAAGGGTCGTCACCAGGGACTGAAGTCCCGGGCAACTATCGTGCGCCCTCCGGGCGAAGAAATATCGCGCGGTCGTTTTTGGATCAGGTCTTACTTTCCAACGATCTCTTTCGCCAAGGCTTCGGCGCCGGAGACCTTTTTCATGGTCTCGATGATCGCGCGCGAATCGACGGCCACGGTGCGGGCGACTCGGTCGGTGAAGGCCGTGTTCCAGACCAGGCTGGTCAGGTTGCCGTCGAAGACCAAGCCGACGACTTCGCCGCGGCGATTGAAGACCGGGCTGCCGGAATTGCCGCCGATCACGTCGCACGTGCAGATGAAGTTGAACGGCGTATCGAGTTTGAGCTTGTCCTTCGCGTCGACCCACCTTTGAGGAAGCTCGAACGGCTCCACGCCGCCGCGCTGCTTGTGTCGTTCATAGAGCCCCGCGAAGTCGGTGAAGGCCGGAACCTGCGCGCCGTCCTCCTGAAAGCCTTTGATCTCGCCGAAGGTCAAGCGCAACGAGAACGTGGCGTCGGGATACTCGTTCTCGCCGTAGGTTGCGAAGCGGGCCGCCCCGATCTTGGCGTAGGAGAGTTTTTCGACGCTTTCCACTTCGTCTTCGTAGCGCTTGCGGACCGCGCGGGCTTCGGGATCGATGTCGTAGGCCAGACGGATTAGGGGATCGTTCGACTTGGCGATGGCGTCCTTGCCGCCTTCGGCCAGTTGCTTGCGAACGGCGACGTCCTTGAGTTTTGTCCCCTTGACCAGTTCAACCGCCCGATCACGCGGAGATTTCCCGGCCAGAATCCGGGTGACGATGGAGTCGTCGGCACCGAACCTCTCGGCGATGAGGGCGAAATAGCTCGACAGGCGGTCGATTTCGAGGGAATCGTAGATCGGGGCGGGCGAATAGAGGCGAAGATAGAGCGAGTCGAGATCGGCGTCGTGAAACTCCCGGAGGCGGTCGCCGTCGGGTTTCGGTAATTCCTCGGCCAACCGCACCAGGTTTCGGGCGATTCGGTAGAGGTCCGAGCCGCCGCTGGAGGCGCGGCCTTCCAGAGTGGCATACCGCTCGTAGAACGATTCGTAGGTTTTTTCGGTGGCCGCGACCTTGTCCCAGGCGTCGCCCCATTGGGCGGCGTGGTCGGGGTTGGCGGCGATGGCCGCGCGGAGCTTTTTCTCGGCGTCCGTCTTTTGCTTCATGATCTCCGGGTCGTGCAGGCCGGCGAGAATACCGGTGTATGCCTTGCGGGAGTTCTGTACGCCCTGCAAATCGCCGGAGGCGATTCGGGCGTTTTCGTCGTTTCGAGCGGAGAAGCCGAGCAACTGCACCTCCCGGCGCCACAGGGCGTTGAGCATGAACGGATAGGCGGTGTCGCGAAGGAACTTCAGGTGATCGACGGTGTAGAGGCGCTGGGTTCGCCCGGGGTGACCAGCCACGAAGACGAGCTCGCCGTTTTCCGCGCCTTTCTCGCTCCACTTGAGGTAGTGCTCGGCCTTGATGGGCTTTTCGTTCTCGTAGATGCGGAAGAAGCACATATCGAGGCAGAAGCGGGGGTATTCGAAGTTGTCCGTATCGCCGCCGAAGTGGGCGATGTCGCCTTCGGGGGCCATGACCAAACGGATGTCGGTGTAGCGCTTGTAGGAATAGAGGTGATACCGGGCGCCGTGGTAGAGCGTGACGACTTGACAATCAAAGCCGGTTTTTTCCTCGGCGGCTTTGGTGATCTCGGCGATTTTTTTCTGCCGGGCGGTGTTCCCCTCGGCCGGCGACATGGATGCGGTGATCGCTTCGTTGACCCGGCCGGTGACATCTTCGATGGACCAGAGCACGTTGATTTCGAGGTCGTTGCACTTGAGCTCTTCGTCGCGGGTCTTGGCGTAGAAGCCGGTCTTCAGCAGGTTTTTTTCCGGTGTGCTGAGGCGTTCGAGCTGGTCCAGGCCGACGTGATGGTTGGTCATGACCAGGCCGTCGGGCGAAACGATCGAGCCGGAGCCGCCGTCGCTGAGGCGGACGCAGGAGCGCTGGATGTGGTCGAACCACTCCGGCTTGGGCTCGAAGTTGTACTTGGTTTTGAGCAGCTCGGTCGGTGGGCGGTTGAAGAGCCACATTCCCTCGTCGGCTCGCGAGGAGCCGGCGCCGCCGAATGCCATGAAGACGCAACAAACCACAACCCGGCCAGACCGAATGACGCGAGGCATCGTGTATCTCCTGACAGACCTATTTCACCCGCTGAATTATGCGGTAAACCGCTCAGGAGCGGTAGTAGCGGCGGGGTCGGAAGTTGTAGAAATGGGCGATTGGAGGCGAAGCCAGGGGCCTAACCGGCGCACCTTGATACCGAACAAAAACCGAATATAATTCAACAGGTCCAATGGTGGCGAACCGAATTGCGATGACCCAATGAACCTCCGTCCTGTTGACAACCCGCCCAACCCCTACCTCTCCGAGCATCGGGAGTGGCTGGAACCGCCGCCGGAGGCCCGGATCGAAATCTACGAGGAGACTTCGGGATCGATTCTCTCCAAGAACGACAGCCCGGACCTGCCGTTCACGTGGTCCGTCAACCCGTATCGTGGCTGTCAGCATGCCTGCGCCTATTGCTATGCCCGACCGTACCACGAGTACCTCGGATACGGCGCGGGCACGGATTTCGAGACTAAGCTGGTCGTGAAGCGAAACGCACCCGAGCTGCTTCGCAAGGAATTCACGAAGAAATCTTGGAACGTGGAGTTTGTCAACTTCTCCGGGATTACCGATTGCTACCAGCCGATAGAAGCCGCCTACGGAATCATGCGCGGGTGCCTCCAGGTTTGTCTGGAGTTCACAAACCCCGCCGCCGTGGTTACCAAGGGATTCCTGGTGGTGCGCGACGCGGACCTGCTGGCCAAGTTGAACGAAGTTGCCGGAGCCAGAGTGTATATCAGCATTCCTTTCGCGGATCCGGAAAAGGCTCGACTCATCGAACCGCAGGCTCCGCCGCCCGCGCGGCGGTTTGAGGCTGTCCGACGGCTGAGTGAGGCGGGCGTTCCCGTAGGCGTCTTCGTTGCCCCAATCATTCCTGGCCTGTCCGATTCCGACATCCCGCGTATTCTCGAACAAGCGGCCGAGGCCGGGGCAACCTCGGCCAGTTACACCGCCCTGCGTTTGCCGGGCAACGCCGAGGGTGTTTTCCTCAGCCGCCTACATGAGGCTTTTCCCCTGCGGGCGAAACGTGTCATCGCTCGGATTCGTGATAGCCGGGGCGGGCGGCTGAATGACAGTCGTTTCGGTGACCGAATGCGCGGGCAGGGCGCCTATTGGGAGAGCATCCGTGGGCTTTTCGCGATCTCGAAGCGGCGACTCGGCTTGGAGTTGACGCGCGGTCCCGAGCCAAGCATCGTCCGCCGTGAAGATGGTGTCGCGGAGCAAAAAGAAAGCCCGAAAGAGCTTGTACAGCTTGGTTTTGATTTCGGTTAAGGGGACGAGAGACGAGGGTTCGCCCGGGTTGACCCTCCCGCGGGGCGTTCTTAGAATTGCCATCGACAAGGGACAACGCAGGCAGTTTGGAAGGAGGACCCATGGCTGGCCCTGATACGCAGACCTTTACCGACGGCAACTTCGACGACGAAGTCATGCAATCGGACAAGCCGGTATTGGTTGATTTTTGGGCGGAGTGGTGCGGACCGTGCAAATCGCTGTCGCCGGTCATCGACGACCTGGCGAAAGAATATAAAGGGAAAGTAAAGGTGGGGAAGGTCGATACTGACGCCAACCGCGACGTGTCGGTGCGGTTTTCGATCAGCGCGATCCCAACGGTCATCCTGTTCAAAGACGGAGACATCATCGAGAAATTCGTGGGGCTGCGCTCCAAGAAAGACTTCCAGACCCTGCTGAATAAGTTCGCGGGCTAGGTCGTTCCTAAAGTTCCGGGTTTGCAATCATCCACTGCTCAAGAGCAGTGGCACAAAGCGCAGTGGCGCACTTTGGGTTGGAAATCACCGTGCATGGTCGATTCAACGATCCAACTCGATCAGCTCTATCTCGATCCACCGCCGGGAAAATCGCGCGGCGGATGCGGGAGCTGCGGAAGCGGCAAGGCCGTTGATGGTCTCGCCCGCTGCGGGAACGGTCTCGAAAAAATCTACCCCACCACGGCCGTCCGCTTCGGCTACATGAAGTATATTGGCGAGTGCAGCCATGCGCCGGACATGAAGTTCACCTGCGGCGCAAAGGTGATCATTCAGACCAAGCGGGGGATCGAGTTCGGCGAACAGGTGTCACAGACCTGTCATGGCTGCGACAAGTCCGTCACCCGCGATGAAATGCGGGCTTGGGTCGATGCCTGCGGGCAAGACTCGTTTATTTTCGAGGCCGGGCGCATCCTGAGGGAGGCAACGGCGGCGGACCTGGCCGAATATGCCCATATCCAGGCGGAGAACCGTCAGAAACGGAACTTCTGCCAGGACCTGGCCGATCGCCACCGGCTGCCGATGCAGGCGGTTGAATGTGAAACGTTGTTCGGCGGCGAACGGATCATCTTCTATTTCCTGTCCGAGGAGCGAATCGACTTTCGGGAAGTCGTCAAGGAGTTGGCCCACGAATACCGGACGCGGATCGAAATGCGGCAGGTGGGGGCACGCGACGAAGCTCGACTGCTCGCCGATTACGAGACCTGTGGCCGGGAGGTCTGCTGCAAGGTGTTCCTGAAGACGCTTCGTCCCATCAGCATGCGCATGGCCAAGCTGCAAAAGGCGACGCTCGATCCCTCGCAGGTTTCGGGTCGATGCGGGCGGCTGAAGTGTTGCCTGAGATACGAGCACGTGGCGTACGAGGAACTGGACAAGCAGCTTCCGCGAAACGGCCTACGCATCCGGACGAATCATGGCGAGGGAGTGGTGGTCAACCGCCAGATCCTGACGCAGTTGGTGCAAATCCGGAAAGACGATGGGGCGATGATCACGGTGGTCGCGGAAGACATTACGGAAGTGGGCGTTTCGCCACCGCCGCCGGAGGCCCTACCTCCTCCCGGCGGGGTTGACGACCGGCCGGGCAGGGGCAGCAGTCGGGAACGGCCACCAAGGGAAGGGGGTCGACCGAGCAAGCCGCGGCGCGATCCGCAAGCCGGTCCCCGGAGGCACCTCCGCGACGAGGCGATGCCCGAGGGCGAGGCGGGTGAGGATTCGTTGGGCGAAGACCCTCGCGGGTCTTCCGATGATCCTGGCCAGAAGCCCGGCTCGCCGATCGATGATCGACCGAAACGAGTGGAAGGAGCGCCGGACGAGGCCCAGCGCCGGCGTCGCCGAGGCCGCCGTCGCCCGGGCCGAGGTCCCGGAGGTGGGCATCGTGGCCCGGAGAGTCCTCCGCCTCCATAATGAGTTCATTGTCCACGGCTGGTGTCCTAACACTACAGCGCTACTTCGTGGCCGTTCACGTCGTTGGCGGGAAAGGCCGCAACCCCCGTTGGGGTTGTGGCACGATACCAGTACCAAATTAGGACACTACCTTGTCCACGGAACGAAGGACGGTAACGGGTCGGGAACGTAGATGACTCATGGTCGATCAGCCGCCGAAGACGCTACAGGATTTGGTCAAGCACGTCGGCCGGTATCCGGAAGATGCCTTCTTGTTCGTGCGCGAGGGGTTGGCGTTTGCCTCAGAGCGGCTTCACGGACCCGAAACCGAAGCCCATCGCAATCTGCACCATTTCCTGATGCAAAACGGGCTTGATTGGGGCGATCTGATCGCCCAATACCACGGTGGCGATCTGCCCGAACCGCTGCGGGAAGCCATCGAGACCGCGGGCGGCGTCGACAAATTGAATCGCCACGTCAGCGGACGGGACTTGTGTTGGGCGCTTCGCGATTACGCCCTTCACCGCTGGGGCATTATGGCGCGAGTGGTGCTGGATAAGTGGAACATCCGGCACACGCGGGACTTTGGGCGCATTGTCTTCGGCTTCATCGATTTCGACATGATGCGCAAGCAGAGCGAGGATCGGCTCGAGGATTTCGAAGAAGTGTTCACGTTCCGCGAGGCTTTCGACGAGAGCTTTCGGGGCGAGGCGATGGAGGACGGTCCGGAGCAATCCGACGACTGAATCGGCGCGCGAATGGCGACGGCCTCAGTGGTGATCGGCACCGCGGGCGGCGTCCGATTTTTGTTCGATGCGGTTGGTCCTCGGGGGTTCGTTTCGGGCATTGATATCGAGATCGTCCTGGACGTCGCGAACGCCCTTCTTGAACTCGACGATGCTCTTACCGAGGGAGCGGGCGACGTCGGGCAGGCGTCCCCCGAAAATCAAGAGGGCAATCACCCCAATGAGGATCCATTCCCAACCACCGATCGATCCGAAAGCGAGCGTTGCGGGCATCATGGTTTGAGTTTCCGGTTGGCACGGTCGTCCGCCCGACGGGCGATCGGCTCACGAAACGCTTGCCGATTCAATCGTTCGCTGGAGCGGTTTAACCTTTCCCTTCATTATAGCCGGTTGACGCGGGATTCGTCAAAGCTGAGGTGATATCGGCAGTTGATGACACGGCAATGACCTGATTTCTTGTCACCGGCGGGACCGCTCGTACAATCCCCGCGACGAGCTGGTCGAGCAAGGGAAGGCATCCAATCGATGGCGGTACGGCGATTCCTAATAACGGCGGCGTTGCCGTATTCCAACGGCAGGCTCCACGTCGGGCACATCGCGGGGGCTTATCTGCCCGCGGACACCTATGTGCGGTACCTCCGGGCCACGGGGGCCGAAGTGCGCTTCATCTGCGGGAGCGACGACAACGGGGTGGCCGCGCTGAAGACGGCCCGGGAGCAGGGTCGAAGCGTGGAGGAGCTGACCGCGTTTTTCAACCAAGCCCAGCGGCGGGACTTCGACGGGCTGCGAATCCACTTCGACATCTACGGCGGCACGCATCAGCCGGGTTACACCGAAACCCACGAACGGGTCAGTCAGGACATGTTCCTGCGAATCCATGAAAAAGGGATGTTCACCAAGCGAAAGACGAAACAGCTCTACGACGTTCAAGCCAACCAGTTTCTACCGGACCGGTTCGTGCGCGGGACGTGTCCCCATTGCAAGAGCGACAAAGCGTTCGGCGACCAGTGCGAGAACTGTGGCCGGTCGATGGATCAGATCAGCCTCATCGATCCGGTGAGTGTCATGACCGGCTCCAAGCCGGAATTGCGCGAGACGGTTCATTGGTATCTCCGGCTTGACCAATTACAGGATCGGCTGTCGAGGTGGTTGGCGAGCAAGAAGGAAAGTGCTACCGGCGCGGCGTGGCGGCCGATCGTTTTGAACCAGTCGTTGGGGCGCATTGAGACCGAAGGGTTGCCAGAACGGGCGATGACTCGTGACCTGACCTGGGGCGTGCCGGTGCCGCTGGACGATCCGGACGCGAAAGGCAAATCGCTCTACGTATGGTTCGATGCTCCGATCGGATACGTTTCCTTCACCGTGGCGCTGTGCGAGCAACGGGGCGAGGGCGACGCGGCTTTCGAGCGATGGTGGAAGGACCCGGAGTGTAAGATCATCCACTTCATCGGGGAGGACAACATCGTCTTCCACGCCATCACGTGGCCGGCGATGCTGCTGGCCACCCACCGCGGAGAGGATACGCAAGGGGAATTGGGCGAGTATCAACTGCCGCACAACGTGGTGGCCAATGCGTTTGTCAACATCAAGTTTCCCGGCAAGGAAGAGGAAAAGATCAGCAAGAGCCGAGGAACGGCGATCTGGATCGAGGATTACCTCAAGACCTTCGACCCCGATCCGCTTCGGTATTATCTGACGTCGATCGCGCCGGAGGGGTCGCGGACGGCGTTCGACGTGGATGACTTCATCGCCCGGAACAACGGAGAGTTGCTGAATGCCTTTGGGAATTTCTTCAATCGAAACCTGACGTTCGCCCACAAGTACTTCGAAGGCAAGGTGCCGGGGGCGAGTCAGCGGACGGCGGAAGATCGGGCGCAATTGGGGCTATGTCAGGAAGCGGCGGCTCGAACCGGGCGGGAGCTGGAGGCGTGCCATTTCAAGGCGGCGCTGGCGGAGGTGATGGCTCTGGCCAGGGCGGGGAATCATTATTTCGACGCGACCAAGCCCTTCATGACCCGCAAAACTGACTTGGCCGCTTGTGGTCGGGCGATCAACGTGTGCCTACAGACCGCTCGGACCTTGACGACGCTGATGGCGCCGTTTCTTCCGGCGACGGGGGAGAAGTGCGCGTCCATATTGAACCTGGGTGACGATTGGCGCTCGTGGTCGTCGGCAACGGATGAAATAAAGGAGGGGCACACGCTGGGCGAGGCGGTCATCCTGGTGAAGAAGCTGGACGCCGAAGAGTTGTTCAGCGAGTAGTCGGTTTACAAAACCGCAGTTCGCCCTCCCCCTCGACGTGGAATGATGTTTACAGTCAATCGGAATCCAACCACCGCGGAGCTTCGAGGGTTCGGCTGGGCCATGCTTGTCGGATTTGGCGTGCTCGGGGCCGCGGTATGGATGATCGCCTGGTGGCGGGGAACGATCCCGTCCATCGCCGAATGGTCCGGGGCGAAGTCGCAGATTGCGGCCGTGGTTCTGTGGGCGTTGGGCGCCGGGCTTTGCGTTCTCGGCCTGGCGGCACCCGGACCGGCACGGCCGGTGTACGTGGTTTGGATGACCGTCGCCTCGGCGATCGGCGTCGTAATGACCACCGTGCTGCTGACGGTTCTGTTCATTGTCTTTCTGCCGCCATTTTCGTTGATCGTCCGGCTGGGCGATCCGCTGCGAAAACGGCTGAAGCGAGATGGGAGCTACTGGGAGGAGTATCCGAAGTACGAGCCGACGCTCGAGCGGATGCGGAGACCGTTTTAGCCAAAAGGCGAATAGCGAATGGCGAATGAGGGGGAACGGGATCATCTCGCAAGAGACACTGACGCAGCCGTGGCGGTGCGGGCGATGTCGCACCGCTATGGTCAGCGAGTGGCCCTAAACGACGTGAGTCTCTCCATAGCCCCGCAGCGGCTGTTCGCACTCCTTGGCCCCAACGGCGGGGGCAAGACGACCCTGTTCAAGATTCTGACGACGCTGCTAACCCCCTCGTCGGGCACGGCCACGGTGGGCGGAGCTGACGTGGTCCGCGAGCGCGGGCGGGTGCGGTCGCGGATCGGCATCGTTTTTCAGCACCCCAGTCTCGATGGCAAGCTCACCGTAACCGAGAACTTGACTCACCAGGGCCATCTGTACGGATTGTCGGGCGCTGAGCTAAAGCGGCGGTGCGCGGAGGCGTTGGAGCGGTTCGGGTTGGCCGATCGGTCGCGGGACCGGGTGGACGTGCTTTCGGGGGGGTTGCAACGGCGGGTGGAGCTGGCCAAGAGCCTGTTGCACCGGCCGCAAGTGTTGATTCTGGATGAGCCGAGTACGGGATTGGACCCTGGGGCGAGGATGTCGCTCATGGAGAACCTGCGGGAGTTGCGGGATCGGGACGGTGTCACCTGCCTGATGACCACGCACTTAATGGCCGACGCGGATGCCTGCGACGAGGTTGGAATCCTGGACGAAGGGCGATTGGTGGCGCTGGATACGCCGGGGAACTTGAAGGCGCGGGTGGGCGGAGACGTCTTGACGGTGCGAGGGACGGAACCGGCGCGGCTGGCGGAGCGGGTGCGGACGCGCTTCGGCGGGGCGGTGGATGTGTTTGACGGCGGGGTGCGAATTGCGCGGGCGCGGGGTCATGAGTTTGTTCCGGAACTGATCGAGTCGTTCCCCGGTGAAATCGAAAGCGTCACGATCGGGAAGCCGACGCTGGAGGACGTGTTTGTGCGATTGACCGGGCACGGGTTGCACCATGAATGAACCCTCGTCGAAGCCGAATTGGCTGTTGCCGGCCGCGTCGCTTTGGCGGCGGGAGATCGTGCGCTTTGTGAGGCAGCGGAGCCGGGTCATTGGGGCTCTGGGGACGCCGATTGTGTTCTGGCTGCTCATCGGTTCGGGTTTGGGGCGGTCATTTGCGCTGCCCGCGGCATCCGAGAGCAATGGCGCCCCCGTGCACTACTTGGAATATTTTTTCCCGGGCACGATGGTGCTGATCGTGCTGTTCACCGCGATCTTTTCAACCATTTCGATCATTGAAGACCGGCGAGAGGGGTTCTTGCAGGCGGTGGTGGCGGCGCCGATCCCGCGATCGGCCATCGTCTTTGGGAAGACCTTGGGGAGCACGACGTTGGCCGTCGTTCAGGCCCTTCTCTTTATGGCATTCGCTCCCGCGGCGGGCGTGACCCTGACGTTTGGATCGGTCGTCCTGCTTGCGATCACCCTGATCGTCCTGGGAATCGGGCTGAGCGGGCTGGGGTTTTTGATCGCCTGGCCAATGGACTCCACGCAGGGGTTCCACGCGATCATGAACCTGTTTCTGTTCCCGATGTGGTTTTTGTCGGGGGCGTTGTTTCCGAAGGTGGGGGCCTCGTCGTGGATCGGCTGGATCATGACCGCGAATCCTTTGACCTATGGGGTGGCCGCCGTTCGGAGGGCGTTGTATGGAGAGATGAGTAACGGATCGTTGCCGTCGTACGGGGTGTCGATGGTGGTGACGGCGGCCTTTGCGGTTGCGATGATCACGGTGAGTGCGTGGATGGTGGGGCGGCGAGATAGCAAATGAGCGAGTTGGGGCATTCGGTGGGTCATGACGAACCTCCGCCGCTTGAGCTGGAGCGGGCGGTCCGAGGTGGCCATCGCGGGCGGAATGTCGCGCTGGCCCTTGTGGCGATTGGGGCTATCGCATTGGGGGCGTGGTGGGGACTGCGTGGCGGTCAACCCGAACCCGAGTCCGCTCTGCTTCCGTTTTACGTCGATGTTCCGGAGTTCTCGCTGACGGAACGCGACGGACGGACGATCACCAAGGCGGACCTCCTGGGAAGCATCTGGATCGCCGATTTCTTTTTCACCTCGTGCGCCGGACCCTGCCCGGAAATGACCCTGCGAATGCGCAGTCTGCAAAGCGCGATCATCGATCAAAAATTGCCGGTGCGACTCGTTTCGATTTCGCTGGACCCGGAGATCGATCGGCCGGAGGTGTTGCGGCGATACGCGGACAAAAACGGGGCCGACGCCGCCCGTTGGTGGTTCCTCACCGGTGAGAGTCAGGAAGCCGTTCACAAAATGGTGCGCGAGGGATTCATGCAGGCCGTGTCGCGCGAGGGTGATGCCGCGGCCATCGTTCACAGCACCTATTTCCTGTTGATGGATCAGAAGGGCCGGATGCGCGCGTTTTACGACGGCCTCGATCCGGAATCGAAACGCAGGATTCTGGCCGATGTACGGCGGCTGCTGGCCGAAGGCGGGAATGAGTGATTGAGCTGACCCATCTGCCGGCGGTCAATGCGACGCTCAATTCGGTCGCGTTCGTGCTGCTCGTCATCGGCCGCGCGATGATTCGGCGGCGGCGTGTGGAGGCCCACCGGCGTTGCATGGTGGCGGCGTTCAGCGTCTCGATCGTGTTTCTCGTGTCCTATTTGACGTACCGGTTTTTGGGAGAGGAAAAAAGGTTTTCGGGACAGGGCTGGATTCGGCCGGTCTACTTCTTCATCCTCATCACCCACGTTGCGTTGGCGGCCACGGTGCCGGTCCTGGCCTCGATCACGCTTTATCGCGGGTTGCGCGGTCAATACGACCGGCATCGGCGGATCGCCCGAATCACGTACCCGATCTGGGTGTACGTTTCGATCACCGGGGTCATCGTGTACGTCCTGTTGTTTCGGGTTTATGGACCGGTAAAATAGAAGATCGCCCGGAATAGCATGCCGCGTTTTATCGGTTCCTATTGACGTGAGGGAAAGCCCGTTAAAACGGGCTGAAAATAGGAGAGTCGGGCGTCCGGTTCACCAGGCTAAAGGCCTGGCCTGAATGCCGCCTGCGGCGGCGGAAGGCCGCTGAAGCGGCCTGAAAACGGTAGTTGTCATTGGCCAAATCCACCGCCAACTACTAGGTGGGGTGTTGAAAATTGAGCGTCGCGAAACTTCGGGTATCGGACGGGGCTGACGATATTAGATCGGGGTGTGTCTGCGCGATTGCGCGGAGGGTATTTCCATGTTTGGATGGGTCATGGCCGGTGTGACGTTTTTCGGTCTGCTGTACGTGCTCTCCTTGATCGGTTTGAGCCTGACGGCATGATCGGCGACCAAGGTGCTTCTTTCGGAGGAGACGACTATGGGTTGGTTCACGATTACGGCGTCGTTCGTGTTGGCGGTGATGTACGGAATGCTCGACTTTTTGATTCAGACGGCGTGATGCGCGGTTTGTCGCTAGCGACCAGTGCCCGAACCTGGAGAGCGCTGGCGGACAAGCCACCAGTGGCACCCGAGCGTTACGTCAACGACCCTCACGGATTGATGTGGAGTCCGACGACCCCTTCAGGGTCGGACCGATTCTTGCCCGGATACCGTGGGCGGCGCTGCGCTTGCCCACGGCTATTTTCGAGCAGCCTTCCAGGCTGCCTGCGTCCCCACCGTGATCCAGAACGCCGTTGACCACCGCGTGGCGAAGTTGTCCTCTTTCTCGATGGGAAGTCGGGGGGTCGTTACCTACCGAGTTGACGCTCACGCGGCTGAAAGTCGCCGCGAACGAAAACTTGGCGCTGGGCACGTTCTGATGTAGAAGCTCTGGCCCCCGTTCGATGGACCCCTTGGCGCGGTCGGCTGGGCGGGGCTTCCGATGGGGCGTGTGCCCGAGTGGCCAAAGGGGACGGGCTGTAAACCCGTTGGCGAAAGCCTTCCCAGGTTCGAATCCTGGTGCGCCCAGTTCAAAACCCGCAGTATGCTCATTCGCGATCAATTCGCCGCCGGTCGGCCGACGCTTTCCTTCGAATTCTTCCCACCCAAGGACGACATCGGATTCTGGGACCTGTACCGTACGATCGAGTCGCTCCGGCCCTTGGAGCCGACGTTTGTGTCGGTGACCTACGGGGCGGGCGGATCGACGCGTCGGAAAACGGTCGATCTGGTCGGGCGGATCAAGTCGCAACTGGGCATCGAGCCGATGGCCCACCTCACTTGCGTGGGGGCGGGCAAGAATGAGCTCGCCCGCGTACTCGACGAGCTCCAGTCCTTACACATCGAAAACATTCTGGCGCTGCGCGGCGATCCTCCGCAAGGGCAAACGGCGTTCGTGCCCGTCGAAGACGGGTTTCAGTATGCCAGCGAACTGGTCGCCTTCATCCGCGCGCGGACCGGCGAGCTTTGCGTGGCCGGGGCGTGTTATCCCGAAAAACACCCGGAGGCTCCCAGCCTCGAAACGGACCTGGAGAACTTGAAACGAAAGGTGGACGCCGGCGTTGACTTCCTGATCACGCAGCTCTTCTTTGATAATGCCGATTTCCTGGCGTTTCGCGATCGGGCGGTGGCCAAGGGGATTCTTGTGCCGATCGTCGCGGGGATCATGCCGATCCTGAGCGTCCACCAGATCAAACGGTTCACGCAGATGTGCGGGGCGAAAATCCCGAAAGAGCTGCTACACAAGGTCGAGGCCGTCGAGGACGACGTGGAATCCGTGAGGCACATCGGGATGTATCACGCCACACAGCAATGCCTGGACCTGCTGTCGCAGGACGTGGCTGGGATTCACTTCTACACGCTCAACCGCTCCACGGCCACGCGGGCGATTGGTCAGTTGGTCAAGGCAAGCATGTGATCTATTCGCCGGCGGGCTGACCCTCAAGCAACGAAGTGGGATCGAACTCGGCGAGTAATTCGTCGATGAATTCATCCACGACATCGTCGATTTGCTCTGCGATGGCCTCTTTGGCGGAATCACTTGCCGCCTGAATGAGCGTGTCCGGAATGGCCCCGCACCCTGCCGCGATCAGGGCTAGCGGCAGCGCTGCGAAATATCGTGATCGTGTTTTCATTGTTTGGTCCCCCAATAAGTCACGGCGTTTTGCGGTGCCTGGAGTGAGTGGCCACTCGCCGATGCGGCTCACTCACTCCCAGGCTCCGCGGTTTCCCCTATCAAGCTGAAGGCGTGATCTTGAACTGACCCGGTACCGCGTCAGGTGGCATCGGTCCCCGGAATCACGTCAACGACAATGTCTCTAATCGCGTCTTGAATCGCCGTGGCCGCCGTGCTTTGGGCGACATCAACCGAAAACGTCAGGGCCGCATCCAATCCGTCGCAGCCCGTGCCCGCGATGACGGCACCCACCGCGAGCAAAGCACATGCCCAGTTTGTTGAACGCCTGGTCGTCATTCCCCTAATCATCGTGCATCTCCAAGTTTGTCCCCAAGCACCTTCGTTTTCCGACGCACCGGGTGTCCGATCAAGTGCGCCTCATTCTCACAACTTGACGAATTCGAAGGGCGGAGCAAGCGGTTACGCACCCGCCTCGCGGACCGTTACCGACCTTCACGTTTGGGTCGGTAGCTTGGGGTCCTAACTCCGATGTCCGGATCAACGGGGCCGATACGTACCGGCCTCGCCTGCCCCGCCCGTTCGGATCGTTACTTGAAGATGACGCGATAGTCAGGCGTGGACACCGCATCAAAAAATGGCGAAAACGGCGGCCTGTTAACGGTTCTCGCGCATTTGCGGAACGTGGGCGACGGGAGGTGTCTGACGATCAACGCGAATCAAGGGAATGAGGGTGTTGGGGGTCGAACCCAAGACCAACGGCTTAAAAGGCCGCTGCTCTACCACTGAGCTACACCCTCGGAAAGAGGCCGAATGGCGAGTAGACGAAGGGCGAATGATAAGCAGGAGTATCGACGAGAGCAATTGAAGATGGGTACCGGGATCGTTTGAACAGAGCCGCACGCGTGAGCAAGCGGTCTTTCCGTTCGCGGCGCTGAAAAGACCGCCCCATGACGGTCGCGGCTCTGATCGCTGGCAAACGATACCACTACCGAAGATTGCATCCCCTTGGCGTTATTCAACCTGGACAAACACGGTCTTGGCGTGGTCGGGATCGACGGCGAAGTCGACGGGTAGAGAGGGAGCGTCAAGAGCTCGGGCGCGGCGGCGGCCGGCTCCTCGTTTGACGCATTCCTTAAGGGCCGAGAGGGGCATTCGACGCAGGTTCGTCGAGACGATCATCACGCACTCGGGTCGCAGTACGGCCAGGGATGCGCGAACCAAGGCCGGAAGATCGCGGGCCACGGAAAAATCCTGCCCACGCTTGCGGCCATGAGCGAAAGACGGCGGGTCGAGGATCACGAGATCAAACGTCTGGCCGTTCTGCTGCGCGCGTTCGAGAAATTGGAACGCATCGGCTTGAACAAAGTGGTGGCCATTCTCCTTCACGCCGTTCAGCGCGAAGTTCGCTCGGCCCCAGTCGAGGTGTTTCGGTGAAAGATCGACGCTGACGGTGGATGTGGCGCCACCGAGCGCCGCGGCCAGAGAGAATCCGCACGTGTAAGCGAACAGATTGAGAACGTCCTTTCCCGCGGCGAGTTCACGTACCCGGCGGCGGTTGTCACGATGGTCGAGAAACAAGCCGACGGAGAGCGGATCGCGCGGGCGGACCGTGAAACGAAGATCGCCCTCATGAATCTCGATCTCATCGGGAACCGGCTTCCCATAAAGTAGTTCAGCAGTGGCGAGGTCGGCGGGTTCGCGGTGGATGGTTGGCCCGGTGCCGTCTTTGCCTCGGCGAATGCTCCGCTTGAGATATACGGCTTGAACATGCAGCGTGTCGCGATACCAGCGGGCGATGTCAGGCAGAGCGTCGGTCAATGCCTGACGCTCCTGTAGGAGCTGCATGATCACGACCTGTCCATATCGCTCGGCGACCAAGCCGGGGACGTCTTCAAAATCTCCGGTCAGCAGCCGAGAGGCGTTGACCGTCGGGTCGACGAGCAATGGGAGCCGGCGGACGAGCGCCGCGTGCAGCGGGCGGCTCGCGTCGCGAGCCCCATCGGCGATGGCTTGAAAGGATTCCGGCGGGCGGCAATTCAAATGGAGCTTCCGGCCTGCGCCGGGATGGTGAAACGCGATCCGCGCCAGGTGCAGGCAGGTCATGTCATGTGAAATGGGCCGCCCGGTCTGGTTCTGGATGACATCGCCGAGGGCCCGAAGCCGAAGCGATCGCAGTTGGGCCCGCAGCGAATGCGTGGTTTCCACGTTGGTGCGACAACGAACCAGCGTTCGCTTGGGACCCGTGTACAAGGGGGTCAGCGTGGTATCGGGAATGACCTGAATGGCGGCCGTCGCGGCGGCGCGGGTGGGGGCGTGACCCGCCTTTTTCCGGCCTCGGCCACGCGATCGACCGTGTTGAGGGCCGATGCTCACGTGCGGCTGGCTCATTTTCCCGAGGACCACGGCAACGTATTCCTGCTCAATGCGAAGCGTTCGCAGGCCGTGGCGAATATGGCGGACGATCGCGGTGTTTTTTCCGAGCAATAGTATGCCCGACTCGTAGCGGCTGAGACGGTTGGCGGGCTCCCAGGGGGTGTGTAGTCCGCGCAGGGCGGCAACGATCTCAGCCACGCCGTCGGTGTCGGATTTGGGAAGCCGGCCGGCGTCAAGCCCAGCGGGTTTGGCGACGGCCATCAGGTCGTCGTCTTCGTAGATAATGGGAAGAAGGCGACGAAGCAGGGGCGGATCGACCATGGTCTTGGTTTCGGGCATCAGGCATGGGATCGTACCGAAAACACCTGGCGAGCGGGATACGATGCCGGATAGATGCGGAGGGAGCCGAGCCTTGGCGCGTAATAACTGTCGTTCCGGGCGGCAGAATCCCGACTAATCGCGGTGGGCGGCCGGCGCGGATTGCGCCTCGGTCCGGCACGCGGGGGCCGATGAGGAGGGCTTACTGAACGTGAGTGCCTGGCGATCCTTGATGACGCCGGGGAAGCGAAGGACGCGGTTGTGCATGGCCACGTAGATGCCGGCGGGCATGAGGCGACAGGCCATCAGGGCTTCCGTGACGTTTTGCAATGCGTCGGAATCGCGGAACTCGTAGGGCCGCATGGCACCGGTCAGAATGACCGGGAAACGAGGCGGTTGCAAGGTGCTGCAAAGCAGTTCACCGGTGATGGTGAGTGTGTCGGTTCCATGAACGATGAGGAGCGCGTCGAAATGGGCGACGGCTTCGAGGACGGTGTCGAGGATCAGTCGCCGATCGGCGTCGGTGAGATCGAGGGAATCCTTGGACAGGAGGTGGTGATAGGTGATTTCGAGGTCGGGCAGGCGCAACTCGGAGACGAGGTGCTCGATCATGGGCCGAGTGAAGCGGAGCGAGCCGTCGGCCTCATCGTACGTTTTGGCGATCGTCCCGCCGGTGGCGATGATTCGAATGCGAACCATGAGTTACACCCGTGACAAGTCCATGACGCGGCGAAATGATAATGATGCCGGAGCGAGGCGACAAATCGCGCGAAACAGTGACTCCGAAGGTAACGATGTTGAAAGATGTGGCGCGGCGAATCAGGGCCAAAAAAGACAAATTCCGAGGGCCGCGGGGTTCGGGGTCGAAACCATACGATCTCGGACCATCCATTGCGGTTCCCCGCAACCCAGAGGTGGAACGAGTTTTCCTTTGTGGAAGGGCGCAAAAATGTCCGCTAACATCGGACGAGGGAACGCGCTGCCCCGCGTGGCCCTCCAGGGGAAGGAATATTCGATTCCCAATCTGCCTGCCATCGCCAGCGAACCTATACTTGGTCAAGCGACGGCAGGTGACCCGACAGGCTCAAACGGACCTGAAAATTGAGGTGGATCGCCGGTTTTCATTGATCTAGAGCAGCAAGACATGGATTGGAACGCACTACGTGAAGAGTTCGCGATCACGCGGAACTATAATTTCCAGAACCACGCGGGCGTGGCTCCCCTGAGCCGGCGGTGCGCGGACGCGGTGCGGAAATACCTCCAGCACTGCGAGGAAAGCGCCTACATTTTAGGCGGGTTCTACAAGCATGCCGACCGCGTCCGGGCGCAGATCGCACACCTCATCAACGCGAACCCCGACGAAGTAACCTTCTGCAAGAACACCAGCGACGGCTTGAGCATGGTGGCCAACGGACTGAGCTGGCAAACCGGCGACAACGTCGTGACCACGAATGCCGAGTTCTCCGCCAACATCTATCCGTGGCAGGCCCTTCGCCCCCGCGGCGTCGAGGTCCGCATGGTGTTTGAAGAGGACGGGCGGATCCCGCTGGAGCGAATATTCGAAGCCATCAACAGCCGCACGCGCGTGGTGGCCATATCGTCGGTGCAGTTCGCCAGCGGCTACCGAACGGACCTGGCCACCCTGGGCGAGTATTGCCAGAGCAAAGGCGTGTTCCTGTGCGTCGACGCCATCCAATCGTTGGGCGTGTTCCCCATCGACGTGCGGGCGATGAACATCGATTTCCTGGCCGCCGACGGGCACAAGTGGCTCTGTGCCCCCGAGGGCGCGGGCATTTTCTACGTACGCGATGAGTTGCAGGGGCATCTTCGGCCCACGAGCGTCGGCTGGATGTCGATGCGGGATGGGTGGAACTTTGATAAGTACCAGTTCGAATTCGCGGATTCGGCCAAGCGGTACGATTCCGGCAGCTACAATCTGGCCGGGGTTTATGCGTTAGGCGGGGCGATCGAATTGATTGAGGAGATTGGAATCGAGCCTATTTCGCAGCGATTGCTGCTGCTCACGGATCGTCTGGTTCGCGGATTGCGCGAAAAGGGGTATCGGGTGGTCAGCTCGCGGGCGCCGGGGGAGGGAAGCGGAATCGTCGCCTTCCTGTCTGACCTGCACGATCCACAGCAGGTACAGCGTCATCTCCAGGGTGAGCATCGGATCGTCATCGCCGTGCGCCGTGGACGGCTTCGCGCCAGCCCGCACGTGTACAACACCGAGGCGGAAATCGACCAATTGGTCGAAGCCCTGCCCAAGCACTGACGGCTCGAAGTCGAAAATCTCACATTAGTGCGACCGCACTACGCCTAGATAAACTTGAATTTATTTTGGTTTTAACTTCTCAGCCCCAGCCCTCCGTGCCGATTCAACGGGCGAACCCAAGTGCCGACTCCCGTGCGACGGCTGCTGGGGCAACTCAATGCAGTCCGCCGCACGCTTGTAAGTCCGTTCTCTTGACGACTTAGGCTTGTGGAGGATTGGTGCGATGCAAATCTTATTGTGGCTGCTGGATGTGTTGGAACGGTCCGTCCCCATCATCACCATCGGAATGGAAGGATAGGAGGCACGACCGTGGTTATTTACCCACTCTCCGCGTTTGAAAACGCCGCGATCCGCTGGGCCCGGCGCATCGTTCCCACGGTGGCCATCGCCGTCATCTTATTTCTGACCATGATCTCAGCGGCTTCCGCGGCATGGTAAGCGTGCCTCCCGAGCCGAACCCAAAACTCTCCAGTTTGCGACGGCTGCGCTCCGCGATCCGATGTCGGTTCCGGGCGAACTCCACCCAGAATGAGCCGATCATGGGCACCAGCAGGGCAAATCCCGCCATCGCGACGTGGATCACCCAGTAGTGTTTCACGGTCGTCATGACGATGAAGCATGCCGCCGCCGCCACCGTCAGGGCGCTTCTAAGCAGTTCGCGGGCTCGAGCGGAATCGAGGGTTCGCCCCGTCGCCAGTCGAATCGGCGCCAGGCACCCGATGGCGGCGAGCAACAACATGACCAGCCAGGTGCCCATCGAAAGCGCCTCGGGCACCCGCACAAAACGGTCATTGAACAACCCGGCGTGGGCATCCGCGAGCAGATAACAACCGGGAACGTCATCCACAACCCGCGTGCCATATTTAACGGGGTGTCGATCCGCCGCGGCGCCGAATGGGGCCTTCCGTACGTCCCCGATCAGCACCACCTTGCCGGCTACGCGATCGCGCAGTTCATCCCCTGATGCGTTTAAGAGGTGTTCGTAGGGAACGGTTCGCCGCTCCCACCCTTCCGGTGTTTGTAACTCAAATTGGACAAAGGCAAGGGCATCGCCGCCGCGGATCGCCCCTCCGGGGTTTTCGGAAGTCGTGACGCCCGTGAAGGCCACCCGATCATGCTCCCGGTGATAACGGCCCGGGCTGATTTCGTAACGCAGAGTCAGCCAGCGGTCGTAGCTTCGTTCTCCCCAATCGGTTTCCAGCCGGGCGTCCGGATGAATCAACGCGGCCAGGGCGACCATGGCCAGGTTCGGAATGACCCGCCCGTCGGATCGCCTCACGGCGAGAACAAACTGCCCCGCCCGCTCGGTCATGGAATGGGCATGGATGAGTCCATGCCGCAGCCGGAAACCCAACTTGTCCTGCAAGACTGAGCTCAACCGAGGCCGGCCATCGTCGCCATAACTTTGGGCCGCCAGCATGACGGGCACCCCGGCAGCCTCCAGCGCGAGAATGGCCTGGACCATCTCCGCGTCAGCTGGTTGCACAGATTCAAAATAGTAATCCCACACCAGTAGGCGCGGCTTGGCCTCGACCATTCTGCGCATCAGACGTGCATGGACGCCGCGCCAACTCGGGGTGAACGGCGTCACGCCGGGTATTTCGGATCGTTGAGCGAATTCAACCAGCGCGGCCGGGGTTTCGTCGCCGACCCCGACGATGACGATCGAATCGCGTGCATCCGACGCAAACGGCGAACTCATTGCGACGTCCGCTGCACCGGCGTGGGAACGGATTTCCTCGCGCCAGCGCACCCCTCCCCGGAAGGTTGTGACTGCTAGGGTCAACCCCACCAGAGCCACAAACGCGGTCGAAAACATCCATCGCGACCGCGTGGCCGCCCCGATCGCCAATCGCCGAACGCGATAGGGCAGCGAAAGCGGCCGCGTTCGGATTCGCCGGTCGGAGCGAATGGCCGCCACGTCCGCCGCCAAGACCTCCGCCGACTCGATCCGCCGCTCCGGCTCCCAGGCCAGGCAGCGTTCCAACAGGATTTCAAGATCGCGTCCGCGTGGGATCGACATCAACCGAGGTAACCGCGGCACGTCCCTGCGGATGCGTTCAAGGAGGGCCTCGTGGGCGGACCGGTCGGGCATGGCCTCCAACGAATAGGGGTATCCGCCCTCGGTTACGAGTTCATGGAGGATAATGCCGAGCGCCCACAAGTCGCTTCGGGCGTCGATCGGGCCGGTGACGCCGCCCCACGCCTGCTCCGGCGACATGTATCGGAGCGTGCCGATCAGATCACCCGGGGCGGTGATGGTCCCTCGCGACCAACTGCTCCAATCCGGATCGCCGACGGAGCAGATACCGAAGTCGAGAATGTGCGGCTGACCGCCGGGATCGACGATGATGTTGCGCGGTTTGAGGTCGCGATGGATCACGCCATGACCATGGGCAGCGGCGACGCCACGGCAGATGAGCTCGAAGACCGCCAGCTTCTCGTCGAGCGTGCGACCCGGCGCCTTGACGTATTCGTCGAGAAGCGCCCCCTCGACGTAGTCCATGATGAAGTACATGGAATCGCGGTCGCCGCCGGAATCGAAGCACCGCACGATCCACGGCGAGTCGAGCTTCTTGAGCACCGCGATTTCGCGATCGAACCGGCTCCTTTCCATTTCCCCCAAGCTGCTCAGCACCTTTAGGGCGACGAGCCGCGGCGGGTCCTTCATCCACCACGCCTTGTACACCACGCCGAAACGCCCTCGGCCGATTTCCTTGACGACGTGACAGTCGGGGACGTCGGGGACCAGAAGTTGTCGGCCGAGTTGGCGAAGGTATTCGTCGCGGCAGCGGTCGCACCCGCGCAGGTGCCGCTCGAGGTCGGTGCCGGATTGGGTATCCAACTCGTCGCGGGCGTACCCGGTCAACTGGCTTGGGGCGGGACAAATGTCCGGTGCGGCCATGGAGACGGCTCCCTCCGGCTTCAAGGGTTCACCCGGCGGGACTCCGCCCGCCGTGCGCGTGGGTGGATATTGTACTACGGGCAAGCCGGGCGTCATGGTCTGTGCCATTCGTCGCAGGTGCCGCATAGGGCGTTTTCGGTATATCGGCCCGCGCGATGGGCATGGCGCAGTTTTTGGAGCGACTCACTGCGCCATATGTCTCCCAGAGTCTGGCGATGAAGATCGCCGACGGTGTACGCCCCGCGATAATCCTGGTCGCACATGGTCACGCGGCCATCGGATAGGACCAGGCAGCGGGAACGCAATCGGCGGCACGCAGTTCGCCGTGGCGGCGACATGCTCATGACCCGATGGTCAGCAAGCTGACCGGCGTAGTTCGATACGCCGCTTATGCAGACCGCGCCAACTTTCCGCATCCAGCCGTCGTGAAAGGCGTCCAGCTCGTGAACGTTTTTGCGGGCCTTGGTTAGCTCCGGCACGACGATCGGCCTTGGCACTCCGCGTTCCCGGCGAGCCTCAGCGAGCTGTTCAAGATTTCGGCAGACGGCCGCGAGGTCAGCGGCGGATGGATCGTTCGGGGATTGCAATTGTGCATACAACTCCGACGTCCAGGCGTCCAATGGAACGCTGAGAATGTCCACCTCGTTCTCGATCAAGGCGTTGATGTGGGCATCGGTCAGGTCAACCGCGCCGGTTCGCACGCAGAGGCCGAAGACGCGACCCGTAGAGGCGCCCGGGCCGACGGAGCGAATGCAACGTAATAGTTCGGAGAATTGCGGATGGCGCAGCGGATCGCCAAACCCGCCGAGGACGAGCAAGGAATCATCCACTTCCGCCAATTCGCGGGCGATGCTCTCCACGAGTGCCACATCGATGACACCGCGGCGCCCCGTTCGCTCGCCTCTCGGCCTGAGAATGGCATCAGGGTAAGGGTCATCCGTGGTGAGCTCGATTTCGACCTCCCGTGGCCAGGGGTCAACATGCGATCGTTCGCGCTCGATCAGCCATCGGCCCGCCGTTCGGGCGTCGGGATCACGATAAGAATCCAAGAGTGCTCGGACGGCGGTCATCGATCGATCGGTATCGGCGACGAGCCGGCCTGACGCGTACCGGATTTCCGGCGGCAGCTCGAGGCAACAAGGCTGGAAGATCAAGTCTTTTTGCGGCGTGTCCGGCTTGTAGCTGAAGACCCAGCCGATGGGGATGCCCTTGGCGGCGAGCTCGTGCAATAGCTCGATGTCCAAGAGCAAGCCGGACAAACCCGGCGGGGCCTGCGTGAAGGTGAGCCGGCTGTCCTCTTTGGTGGCCGATCGATGATCGATCATGCGGTCGGTCAGGTCCGGGTCGATGACCGCCGCAGCGGCGGGAACGCTCAAAACGGCGTCCGCGCCCTGTTCCCTGGCCACCGCGTCCAAGAGGCGGCCATCGGTGAACTCGTCGAAGTAGGTCGTCCCGCCGATGCCGCCGCGCCAACTGTCGAGCGACCATTTTCGAGCGGATCGGACAAGCCCGGCCCATGCGGGCGGCTCGGCATTGAACGGTCGAATGATGGCCTTGGACCCGGCAAGGAGCGCGGAGCAACGGTCGCGGTGCGATGCCGGACAGAGCACATAAACGCCGTCGAGTTTTTTCGCCCGAAGGACACGATCGACCGTGCGGCGGAGTACGGGCGTGCCGAGCAAGTCCTCGGCCAGGCGGCTCCTCGTGCCCAGCGATGTTACCTCCAGGTCCGCTTGGATGATCGCAATGATGCTCATGCCGGTGATAAGGCCCGTTCGATGCGTTCGAGCGCATCGGTCAGTATCGGTTTCACGGTCACCGCCCCTTCGCGCACGCCGTTGATGAATTCCATATCCCGTTCGATCTGACGTTTGGCTCGTTCGGCGTCGTTCAGTTCGGCCATGCCGATCCGTCGATCGGCGGAGAATCGGCGAAATTCGGCGAGCTGCGAGGCGAAGTTAATGATCTGATACGTCCGACTATCTTGGGCGACCTTGGCCCGCAACTCGTCCACTCTGGCCAGGCGGCGGTTGAATAGCTCCGGTTCGTGCGTAATGGCGGAAAGCTCTTGGAGTACGGCCAGCAGTTCGTCACATACGCCGATCGCGGCGTCCACTTCGGCGATTCGGTGCTCGAGCTCTCGCGCCGCCGGGGGCAAGCGGGATTTGTCGGGTTGCCCCATTTCATTTCGATAGGCGAAGCGGGCGGGGTCGATGGGCTTCTTGCAGAACTGATTGGCGGCCTCGCTCAACGTCATGGGCTCAGTGCCGCGGATTCGCGCACCGCCTTCCGTGCAGTTGAGCACCCGCCGCGGGACCGCGGCAATGTCTTTCTCGAACTGCTCGAGATAGGTAAACAACAACTCGTCCGTGTACAGTTCACCGCCCTGGGCACCGGCCACCTTCCGCAGGATCGGCCGGTTTCGCACGATCCGTTCCCACTCCTTCTGTTCCATCCAGGCAAAACGGTTCAGCTCGCCACCCCAGGCCTGATGGATTTCCACGCCGGGGGCGTAATAGACGTGGCCAGTGTAGGCAAGGTCCTGCCCCACGAAGATGATGGGGTCGCAGCCCATGTATGCGGCGAGATAGAACGCCAAGTGGGCGACGGTCGCCCCCGCCTTGAGGCCGCCGCGCCGCCCCAGTTCATCGCCGACGACCAGCCGTGCCCAGGAGTTGTCCAGGAGCGACATTGGTCCGGTGTAACCGTCGAGCACGTGCCACGTCGCCTTCGGTTCCGCGACAAGATGTACCTGAGACAGATCACCTACGTCTTCAAAGAACTTGCGCGACATCTCGTGATAGTCGAGGCTGGTGACAAAGTCTGGCACAATTCCGCGATGCATCAGCGGTTTCAGCGCCGTCTGGACCGCGATCAAGACCGCTCGCCCCTTGAGTTCGCCGAGTCGATCGATGTTCCGGGAAAGCGACGGGCCGGCGGAAATGACGATGCCCGGATGACCCGAGAAGCGCTCACGCAGCACGTCGATCGGCGGAGTGGCCACGTAGTGGACCAAGTTCATGGCGATGTTGCGGCAGGTGATCCGCGAGTTGACCACCATGGTGGTCAGGGTCATGCGGGCGAAGGTGACGAACTCGCTGATGGCGTGATGGACGGCCTCGTGCGCTTTTTCATCGAGGCGGACCGACGGCGCGTGGCGGACAAACTGCGCGCCGAGCATGATCAAGTTGCTGAACGGCTGCAATCGTTCGTGCAGGCGAGATTTTTCGGCGTCGGTGAGGATGATGAACCGTTGTGATTCAATGGGCTCGGTGAGGTCGACGCAGGCCAGGGCTGTCGCGATCATGCGGATCGATGGCTCGATGCAAACGATGATCGCGTCGCCTTTGAGGCGCTGAAACAGCGCTCGAACGTGGTAGCCCAGCCCCAATCCCGCGACGACGAAGCAGAACTTGTCTTCGAGCGGAACGGCATCGGCGAGCTTTTGAGCCTCCGCCTCGGGGTCGTAGCGGCTGTGAAGGTAAATCGGCGGGCCGCCGGGCGGATCGGCCTTGACCGTCGAGGCGCCGCTGCGGGTGGGCTCGATCGGGAAGCGTTCGTCGTCAAAAACCGCGTCGACTTCTACAGCGAGCCTGGCGTCGAGCCGCCACAACGCCCGCATGTTGTGGAGGAACATGGGGTTGCCGACGGCTGGAGCGTCTTTTGATGCGCCGGCGAATACGCCGCGCTCAGGCTGAGCGCGCGAATCATCGATCGGAGGGGTTTTGACTTTGGTGGGCAATCAACTCGGCTCCGGGTCGTTCACTTGCACGGCTGTCGGTCCGACGTCGTCATCGAACACGCACGGTATCGCGATCGCCTCGCGCAGACGTTTCAAATATCGCGAACGCGGGATATCGACGGCTCCGAATCGGCGAAGATGTTCGGTCATGAACTGCACGTCGAGCAACGTAAAACCCCGTTCCTTCAAGCGTTCCACGAGGGCAACCAAAGCGACCTTCGACGCGTCCGTCACATGATGAAACATCGATTCGCCGAAGAAGGCGGCGCCCAACACCACCCCGTACAGCCCACCGGCCAGCGACCCTTCGTGCCACGCCTCCACGCTGTGAGCAAAGCCCATTTCGTGCAATCGGCAATACGCCTCGCGAATCTCCGGCGAAATCCAAGTTCCCTTGTCGCGATCGGCGCAGGAATCGATCACCGACTCGAAGTCCCGGTTGACGGTGATCTCAAATTGCCCACGGCGGGCGACGGCGCGGAGCGAGCGGGTGGTCTTGAAAGCATCCAGTTCGATGATCGTACGTGGATCGGGGGCGAGCCAGTTCAGCTCGCCGTTGTCGTCGGCCATCGGGAATATGCCCGAGGCGTAGGCCGACAGAAGCGTTTCGGGGGATAGGTCCGCCTCCATTTCTCGTTCTACTCGGGGCACGGGGTCAAGGAGTCGAAACGACATCGCCGGCCACGCGATGCTTGGGTCCCAAGATCGCGGGGAGTTCGTCGAGCGACCGGATCAGGAAATCGGGTCGTGGCCAGTGCCAGAAGGAGGGGGTTTTCTTGCATAATAGCACGCTGGCGATGCCCGCCCGTTTCGCGCCCTTAACGTCCTTGCCCACACGGTCGCCGACGTGGATCGCCCGGTCGGGCGAGACGCCGAGGCGATCCAGGGCGATCTTGAAGATCATGGGGTGCGGCTTCATGTAGCCCACATCGGAGGAGTATACCCGAACGGGGAAGTATTCGAGCAGGCCCTCATCCTTGAGCACGTCGTCGATGGCGAAGGCGGGGAAGAAAGTATTGGAAACGATGGCCAGCTTGAGGCCGGCGCGATGGAGGCTCGAGACGACGGGCACGGCCAGCGGGTCGGTGGTGAAGAGCGTGCGAAAGGGTGCGACGCAGGCGCGGGCCAGTTCGCCCATGCGGGCGGGATCGAGGGTCATGCCGAATCGGGCATGGAGGCGGCGCATGATGTCAAGCGTTGGCACTTCCCGACCGCGGAGGCGCGACCAGAGGTAGGCCTTGAGGAAGGTGAGCTGCATGGCGCGGCGGTATCGGCCCAAGGGCGGCGGGGAGTAACCCCATTCAATAAGCCGCTCGCGCACGGGTCGCGTCCCGGCGTCCACGAAGCGCCGGGCCTGCCAGGTCTCAAAATGGACGAGCACGTCGCCGATGTCGAAAAGAACGGCGTCGAACATGGGTGCATGGTAGCAGAGACGAAGAAGTCAGGGAGTTGCCGCCCGATGGGTTAGGAAAGGAGCATGGGGCCTGCAGTAGATAGTCGATGTGCCTCAATGGTCACGGCGTATTCGAGTGAGCGGGGGTTTTCGATTCGTTTGGAGGCGTTCAGGATTTCGAGGCCGACAATGTTGCCGTCCTTGTCATAGTCCAGGATGACGCCGGGTTTGTTCTCGTCGCTTTCGTCGACCGGCACGTTGCGGAAGGTGACGGTAAGCGTATCTGTGCCCGGATCGTAGATGATTTTCATGGATGGCTCCCCAACGTCGTAACCTTGCCGCCCGTGGGTCTACTTCAATCTCGCCTTCCCTCCCCCCCGCTGGACCTGTCCGAGGACAAACGGCCGCTCGCCGTGGTCGGCCAGCACGTCGAGGACGCGGGAGGTGAATTTCGGGCGGAGGATGAAGACGTAGCCGACGCCCATGTTGAAGACCTTGAACATCTCGGCGCGGCTGGTGCCCAGGCGGCGGAGGAAGTCGAAGACCGGCGCCGGCTCCCACGCGGATTTGTTCAAGACCGCGTCGCAGTTGGCCGGCAAGAGCCGGGCGATGTTCTCGATCAACCCGCCGCCGGTGATGTGGGCCATGCCGGTGATGACTCGCTTGACGGCGTAGGCGCTCAACACGGCCAGGGCCGGTTTCACGTAGATGCGCGTCGGCCGGAGCAACGCCTCGCCGAGCGACTCGCCCAGCTCGGGATACACCTTGTCGAGTTTGCATTTCGCGTTGGCCACCAGTTTGCGGACCAGGGTATACCCGTTGGAATGCACGCCGCTGGACGGCAGCCCGATGAGCACGTCACCCGGAGCGATGCGTGAGCCGTCGATCGTCTTGCCAAGCTCCACAACCCCAACCGCGAACCCGGCCAGGTCCAGGTGGCCCTTGTGGTAGAGGTCGGGCATTTCCGCGGTCTCGCCGCCGAGCAACGCGCAGCCGGCCTCGTTGCAGCCGCGAGCGATGCCCTCGATGACCGTCAGCAGGTGCTTGGGGTCGAGCTTGTGGACGGCCAGGTAATCGAGAAAAAAGAGCGGCTCGGCCCCGCAGGTGATGAGGTCGTTGACGTTCATGGCCACCAGGTCGATGCCGATGGTGTCGAGGCGGTTCATTTCGATCGCGAGGAGGACCTTGGTGCCGACGCCGTCGGTGCAACCGACGAGGACAGGCTTTTTGTAGTTACGGCGGAAAAGCTGCTCGTCGTAGTCGAGGCGGAAGAGGCCGGCGAAGCCGCCGTGGCGGGCCTTGGGGACGCGGGGTCCGTAGGTGCCGCGCATGGCCGCCTCGATGGCGGCGACCCATTTGGTGTTGGCGGATACGTCGACTCCGGCATCTTTATAGGTGATCACGCGGTTTTAGCCTCCTGATGTCCTTCGTGTACGGCGTTTACTCTCATCCGCTCGAAAAGGACGCCAGGCGCTCCTGTTCGGCGGAGGGGCCATTCTGGTCGTCGGACCTCAGGAAGCCAAGGGGCCGTGGGGCAGTACAGATACGCAAGCCGCTCTTGCTAGGTGTGAGCCCAAGGATTACTGGCTATGGGAAAGATCGATCCTTCAATTCCGTCGGGTCTCTAAAAATGATCCACCGCTCCTCAGGCACGTTCTCGAACGCCTGTTTCATGCGCAACGACGTTCGGTCCTCGCCTTTCACATCGCGAATGAGGGCCCACAAAACTTGATTCGGATATTTTCTGGCGACGTCCCCGTAGATTTCCGGATCGGACTCACCGGAGTCGCCAATGAGAATAAACCGCCGCTCCGGCCAGCCCTCGATCAACGATTCGATTGCGGGCACCTTCTTGTCCTTGGCCTCGGCCATCAGGTTGAAGAATGAGGCATCCTTCCAGCGAAAGTGAATGAGGCTAAAAACGCCATCCGGATAGCCAAACTCGCGGCAAAACTCCGCCAGCGGTTCATACAGGGCCCACGGTGACGCGGACACGTAATGAAAAGTCGCATTCGATTGGGCCAAGCGCGAGTGGAATTCAACCATACCCGGCACCGGCTGAAACGGATTCAATGACGTATTCAGGAACAGTTTTCGTTTGTCATGCACTTCGCTGATCTTGATGGTATCGTCGATGTCCGAGACGACGCTCGTTCCAGTCCGTGGTAACAGAAGAACCGTACCCTCGAAACGTCGCGAGTCCGCAGGACGTAAAGCCGCGTGGAACTTAACCCACGCCGGCCTGCCCTCATGCATCCACGGTTTCGCTTGGTCCGCCGTCAGTTGGACAAAATCCTCGAAATGGCCATTCGGCCCGGAGGCCGCCAGCTTGAATCGAAGGTCGCCGATTTGAATGACCGCGCGTTTCCCGCGTTCGTTGTCGACCAGGAAAGGCGCCGCGCGACGGCGGAAGGTGACCGACTCCTTGTCCGCACGATCAAGATCCAAGCGCCCCTCAAACAATTGAAGCAATAGTTTGCGGAACACCGAATTATCTTCCGGCTCAAATACGAGACCGTGAATGTGCAGTTTCCAGCCACCGTCGTCGGTTGGTTGACCAAGCGTCGGGAAGAAGATCACTCGCTCGTCAGGTTTGATGTCCGACACAATATTCGAGGTGCCCATCACGAGCAGCGCGTTGACCATGACCAACCTAATCATGACCTTACTCCCACTGGAACCGGCTCGCGAGACTCTCGGCAACCGAAAGATAATACGCTTTGATTCTTCCTTCGACCCTCGCATCGACTCGTTCGGCGACGAAAAGCCGTCGATTAACCGACTGCCGCCGCGCAAGAAAGCGGCGTTTGCAGCGGTCCTGACGCCGAAAACGCCGATGGGCCTGGAGGGATTCGAACCCACGACCAAGCGATTATGAGTCGCCTGCTCTAACCGCTGAGCTACAGGCCCCAGGGAAAACATCGTGTTCGCCTTTGATCGGCGGGAACGGAGCGGGCGCGACGGCCGATGCGGGATCGAACCAGACGTGCCCTTCCCGAACCTCCGCCGGGTAGCGGCGGACGCGGGCGAGTTCGGAATGGGCGCACACCCCGGTCTCCAGCTCGAACACCCATTGGTGCCAAGGGCATGTCACCGTGCGACCGTCGACGGCGCCGCCGGAGAGGTTGCCGCCGGCGTGGGGACAGGCGTTGTCGAGGGCGATGACTCGGCGCCCGTCGTCGAGAAGGAACACCGCGAGTTCGCGGCCGTCGAATTCGACGAAGGTGCCGCCGTCGTGCCGACAGCGATCGATTGGGATGAGCTTAACGTAGGCCATCTGCGCCGGCGCTTAACATTCACGGAGAAACCCGGTCATTTCGATAGTCATCCTATCCGTCCAAGAAAGAAACACCAACGTACGGATCCGAGGTCCGGCGGGTGAGGGGGCAAGTTCGTCATAAGCACGAGTTGAATTGACGACCGGTATCCTGGGATTGATCCTTTCGCCCCGTTGGGGCTTTCTTGTGAGCACCTCTCCTTCCGGCGGCTGGCGCCCCCGGCTACGAACCATCGCCCCTAATCGGGGCTTCCGCTCGCGTCGCCCAATTGCCTGTTACCGACCATGTTGACGCCGATGCGGCGTCCGCAGCGCCGCTGTTACCACTCTGACGGCAGGACGAAGCCGAGATGATGGGCGGCGTGAAACAAGTGCAGGCGTTCCCAGTTGGCGCGATCGAGGCGGCCGAAGAGCGGATGGGGCTTGAGCTCGCCACCGTGCGATCGAAATCGGGCGATGGCTTCTTCAAGGCTCCGCAGCGATTCCTCCAGCTCGACGCCGGGGGGCGGCGTCAGGTTGGGATCGACGGTGTAGTTCTCGGGTATGCCCCAGCGAAACGTGTAGCGAAGCAAGCTTCGATGAAATAGCCAGCGCTTGAGCCGATGGCGCCGCAGACTGAAGCCGTCGATTGAACCGTGAAACGTATCCGCAAGATGGCGGCAGACTTGGGCCAAAGTCCAGTTGCGGATGGTTTGATGCGACGGGATCAAGCCTCGCACTTCGACCATCACTTCTGAAAGATCGGCGAAACGCAACTCACGCCGGCGGCGATGAACCTCCCCCATACCGGACGATCCTGCCCTTGGCCAGGGGAAGGGTCAAGCGCTCGGCGGTATGGGTGCGGGTCAGGATCATCGGTACGCATGAGTTGAAATATGACGAGCGATCGTCAAGGGAGTGAAATCCTTCCGCCCCCGGGTGGGGGCTCTCTTTGGATGCATGCTTTCTTCCGGGGGCTGACGCCCCCGGCTACGAACCGTCGCCCCCGTCGGGGGCTTGCCCAAATCGCATTGATTCGTGGCGCGGGCGCATGGTTGTTTTCGGAATGGAGGTTTCGAATCGACGGGAACTTTTGGAAGACTACGGAAGTCCAATTGCCAGAGCGCGACAGAATCGCGCCGCTATTGGAGCGACCGTATGACCATCGAAACACGTAACAAGCTGGTAATGGCACTGGTCGGTTGTGTCAGCGCGGCCGCGTTCGGCGGCTGGTGGTTTTCACGCAGCCGCACAAAGGAATTTGGCCCTGGGGATATGCCTCGGATCGTTCGTGGCCCCGTCACTGCCCCGGTGTCCAACCGTCAGACGCCCCCGCCCACAGCCCGGCCATCGGAAGGGCGTCGGCGACCGCCAGCGGATCCATCCCCGCCAGACGGCTCTGGCCGCCGAAGGCCCAACCCGGCCGAAAGAAAGCCGGAAAAGCCTTCCCACCCGCAGGCCGGCTGAACAATCGCTGGCCAGGCCGGGGCGGCGCGGGCAAGGATTGGTTTTTCAGGCATCCCCGGTCTGAATCCGATGATTCCACCGGAACTTTCGCGGGGGCCGAGCGTCTATGATGAAAGAGGGGGCGTCGGTCCGACACGGTTTTTCCGGCGGGTTGACGATTCTTCCTCTCCGGTGATAGGCTTAATCGGCCCGTCGGTGCCGGAGTCGGTGCGCGACGGTGGAGGTATTGATTCATGGACCAGCAGAAGAAACAGAAGGTTATGATCGGGGCTCTGGCGGCCTGTGCACTGGGCGCTGGTACGTTCTGGTGGATGAACAGCAAGGGCAGCGTCGAACAAGCCGTTGTGGAAACCGGCCCGGTGGAACGCCGGAAGCGAGAGGGCGCCGCCGAGCAGGCTCCGAAAGTCGCCAAGAAGAGCGACGCCAGCAAGACCCGCACGCAGAACGCCGCGGCTCCCCCTCTCGAAAGGCGCCAGCGAGAGGAACAACCGGAACAAGAGGTCAAGCGGCGCGAGCGGGACCGCAAGGACGAGAAGAAGGAGAAGAAGGTCGTGAGGCAGCCGGCGGCCTGATTCGCTGGGGCCCCCGCGTACCGATCGTCACCTAAAGACATTTGTTCCGCGCCCGTCGGCTCCGTCGCACGGGCGCGTTTTTGTTGGAACTCGGCTGTTACGGTTTCGCGATGGTCATCATGTTGGTCAATCGCTATCCCACGTTTGCCCAACGCTCGATCTCATGAAATCGAGTCGATCATTGCCGGTTCTCCTGCCCAACGTTCCCGGTCAGCGATGGTCGTGTCACTCCTGCGGGCAGTGTTGCCGAACGCTCGTTGGTCACCTCACGTTGGAAGAATGCGATCGTCTGGATGAACAAGGGTGGTCGGACGAGCTAGGCGTCGCGCCCTATGTACGGGTCGGGCGGAGCCGGATGCTCAACAAACAGCCTGACGGTGCGTGCGTTTTTCTCGACGCACAAAACCGTTGTCGGATCCATTCCAAGTATGGCGAAAGCGCCAAGCCGCTGGCATGCCGCATTTTTCCGTTTTCCGTGCGGCCGGTGGCCGGCGGTTGGCAGGCCTCGTTTCGGTTTGATTGCCCGAGCGCGATCGATTCCAAAGGTGAGTCGCTCGCGCGGCATCGATCCTGGCTCGGCGAGCTGGTGCGAGCGCTGGACCACCATGCTCCGCTTGACGCTGATACCGCGATTATGAGCCGCGGGGTGCGGGCCACACCGGACGAAATCCGGGCATTGGACTCTCGCCTGCTTCGTTGGATCACCGACCCCAAGCGTCCCATGATGACCCGGCTGATCGGAGCCGCCCGGCTGACGATGACGTTGTACGAGGCCCGATTCCGCAACGTGCGGGGGGCTCGGTTCGAGGAGTTGCTCGATCTGCTCTTCGCCGCGTTGGATACCGACGCGCGGGCGGCGCCCGAACCGGTCTCAGCCCGACAGCGTGGTCTGCTTCGGCAATTCGCTTTCGCTCACGCGGAACACGTTACCTTGGACGACATGCGTCGAGGCTTATGGTCAAAATTGAAAATGCGTGGGCGTCAGCTCAACGCGGCCCGGGCGTTCCTTCGTGGCCAAGGGAGCATTCCCGCCCTTCCGGGGATTGAAGGTGGGGCTCGATTCGAGGAAGTGGAACGCGTGTCACTCGATGACCCGCATAGCCAACGGACCGCCGACCTGTTGCAACGCTACTTGATCGCGAGAATCGAGGGCCGTTCGGTTTTCGGCGCCGGCTATTACGGCTGGCCGATGTTCGCGGGGTTGGCCGCGCTCTGGCTTTCGGTGGCCGCGGTCGGCTGGCTGGCTCGATATCGCGCGGCGGCGGACCGACGTTCCGAAGCACGGTTCGAGGACGTGGCCACGGCTTTGGGAATGGTGGATCGGGCGGCCACGCGGCTGCCGGCGTTGGGCACGCTGGCGGAGCGATCGCGCGTCGCGTATCTGGTTCGCGAAGACGGGCTGGCCAGGCTGTTGTTTGAATTGGCCCCGACGGATCGGAAACTGGCATGACCCCGCCGTCGATCAGAGTGGAAGATTTGGCTGGGTACATCGAACACACCTTGCTTAAACCAGAGGCGAGCGTCGAACAGATCGACCGCCTGTGCGATGAGGCGAACTTTCACGGCTTCCATGCGGTTTGTGTGAATCCGATTCATGTTCGGCGGGCCGCAAATCGACTCGCCCAATCGCGGGCCTCGTCGCGCGGTCGCTTACCCGTCGTCGTCTCGGTGGCCGGGTTCCCGCTGGGCGCGAACCGCACCGAGATCAAGGCGGATGAGGCCCGAAGGGCCATGGACGACGGTGCCCAAGAGATCGACATGGTCGCGGGCATTGGGGCGCTCGTCGCCGGCGATCGATCGGCGGTTCGAGATGACATCGCCGCCGTGGCTCGCGCGGTCCACGAGCGCCGCGGAATCCTCAAAGTGATTCTGGAGACGCGTGTGCTCTCGGAGGAGCAAATCATCCTGGGGTGTCGCTGTTGCGCGGAAGGGGAGGCCGATTTCGTTAAGACTTCGACCGGATTGCATGAGGCCGGAGGGGCGACCGTCGAGCACGTTAAGCTTCTGCGCCGGCACGCGGCGCCGATCAAGGTCAAAGCCGCCGGCGGCATCCGGACGGCGGCGGCCGCGTTGTCGATGATTCAGGCCGGGGCGGCGCGGATCGGGACCTCTGCCGGGCCGGCGATCATCAATCAGTACCGCGACCGTTAGGGAGCGGGCCGATGTCGAGGGCGCGCGGAACCACCGGCGGGTCTTGTTATCCAAAGTCTTCACCTTGATACTCGACGACATACTGTCCCGCTTGTCGCAACGATCGTTCATTCCACAAATACCTTGTGTAGCCAAGTCCCGTACGTGCGGTCTCAGCGCTCTCTTACGAGTAGACGCCGATCGACTTGCAGGCGGCGCAGGACCGGGTCGGCGTCGTCCAGCCAGCGCTGGGCGTCGCCGTAATAACCCGCGGTCGGGCGCAACGCGGCCTGCTGGGCACACCAATAATCGTTGAACAACCGCATGAACAATTCGCGG
>Ga0137431_1000135_pt1 | contig 35595 bp, 29 predicted proteins | sample EasRivERMZT800_2_FD_104646 | JGI IMG/M metagenome (GOLD analysis project Ga0137431, IMG submission 104646) | Soil microbial communities from meander-bound floodplain in the East River, Colorado, USA - East River MetaG ERMZT800_2 | ecosystem: Environmental > Terrestrial > Soil > Floodplain ... | reverse complement strand
TAGTACCACGTCGTGGAGAGCTTCGTTTCGCTCTGGGTTTCGAACGTCTCGTGGTACATCAGCCGGTTGTTCTTACTGCCGTACAGCGCGGGGTTTTCCAGGTCGTAGTGGTACTCCACCCGCTTGGCCATCAGCACGTCCGTCTTCATCAGCCGGTTCCCGCCCGTATCATACGTATAGGCCATCGCATACGGATTCTGCCCGATCCGCTGCTCTGCGACCAACCGATTCCGCTGGTCATACGTGAAGGTGGTCAACGCGATGAACGACCCGTTCACGCCCCGCTCGGTGATGGTCAGGGGCAGATCGTTCGCGCTGTAGGTGTACTCCATGTGCAGCATCGTCAACCCCAGCGAGTTGTAATGCTGGATGTGCGTCAGCCGATTCGCCGCGTCATACCCATAGGACACTTCGGAGCCATTCCCATAGGTAATGTTCTGCACCAGATCCAACGGGTCAACGTATCGATACGCCGCCGACATCACCGGCTCGGCCAGCGGATCGGACCCCAGCCGCCGCACCATCGACTCCACCCGACCGGCCACGTCGCGTTGAACGATGGTTACGTGCCCATCCGGCCCCAGGGTCTCCGTCCGTCCGTTCCGCTCGTCGTATCGATACCGGAACTCCTTGCCGCTTAAGTTCCCCTGCCCCGCGAACTCATCCGTCTCGATCCGGGCCCGCGTCAGCCGCCCCATCGCGTCATATTCGTTCAGAAACTTCCGCGTCCAGGAAACCACCCCGGGGATCGAAAGGATCGACTCCATCGTCAGCAGTTCGCCCCGGGCGGTGTACGTCGCCGGAAAGTCCGGGTGGGGGTTGAACTCCCCGGCCATCGACAACGGCGGCGTGACATCGGGGTATTGTGGTACGGCCGGGAACCCCATTGGCCGCTCCGGATCGGCCGCGGCGCACTCCCCACTAGCTAGCGCGGCCACACAGCCAGACGACGTCCCGTTTCCGTTCGCGTTGTTGCGGACGTAGCCTCCGGCGCTGTAGCTCGTCGAACCCCCGGAAAAACTGCCTCCGCTGTTATGACTCGGGTTCGAGGAGTACACCGAACCCCCGCCGGCCACGTGTCCCTGCTCGGGAGTGCTTTGTCTCGGCGCCGCCAATTCCCCCTCACCGTAATCCGTCACCTGTCCGTGCCCGTCATACCCCATCCGCGTCACCACGCCATTCGGATCAGTGACTTCGACTAACTCGCCCGATGAGTTGTAGTCAAACGTCGTTTCCGCCGCGGGGTTCCCCTGCCCGTCCGCCGGCTCGATGATCTTGCTCACCAGCGTCGGCTGCCCAGGATGGTTATATTCATACACGGTCGTGTGATTCGCCGCGTCCGTGTACGACGTCACGTACGAAGTCGTTTCCGTGGTGGGTGGCGTCCCGAGTTGCAGGTACGTCCAGCTTTGTACGTGCCACAGCGGGTCGGTCAGCGTCAACCGGTTCCCCCGATCGTCGTACGTCGACTCCCACACCCGATACGTCGCATCGGCCACCGCCGTCACGTTCCGATCCCCGTCGTACTGCCGTCGCGTGTAGGTATCCGGTAGCGGCGACTTGGTTTCTTCCAACTCCGCCGACGGGTTGTACGTAAACTCCCACGGCGCTCCCAACGGCAAGCCGTTCAAGCCGACGCCACTGGCCACCCCCCGCCGATCCCAATACCGCGTCGTAATCCGCCCGCTCGCGCACGTCGCCTCAAACCGCTGCACCAAACCGTCATCCGCATCATACGGTCCGGAACATCCCGAGCTACCACAAACGCCGCCTGGACAATGGGCAGGGAGCGTGCACGGCTCGTCGTCATTCTCACCACCGAAGCAGATGCCGGATGCATCGCACCGGTCCGGATCAATCACCCGACTCAGACGCCCATCGGGGTGATACGTGAACCGATAGGAGTTGCTGGCCACGGCCCCCGAGCTCGGTTCCGGCGGCACCTCGTCAAACGTCCGATCCGTGATCCTGTCGATCCGGTTCGACGCGTCGTACTTGACCATGACGTGCCCCGTCGAGGTGCCGAACATGCTGTTGCCGTTCGCATCCAGAAAATCCGGACCGGCAATCAAAACCACTCGACCGTCTTCGTAAAGCGGTTTCCAACTCCGACTCAGCCAATCCTGCGGATCGCTCTGTTGCCTCGACACCACGATCCGATCCAGCGTCTCCGGGTTGTCGTCGCCTCCCTCAAGGGCCGAACGATTAAACTGAAAGACCAGCCGACCGACGCCGAGCAGTTTCGGGGGATCAACGCAGAACGCGCTGCACGAGTAATTGATGGTCAACGTATTCCCCACCGCATCAGCCAAGGCGGTCAACAGGATCACCTGACCCCCGCCGCCCGCGGTCCACGACCGAGGCTGGAAATACATCGACGACTGGTCCTTGTGCATCAGCCGCCACGATCCGAACTCATAGTTCCCCTGCTCAAGCTCATCGTGAATCCCCGCCGGAGCATCCCACCCCGACCCGTTCCACGTGAACCGCGTCTCCCTCCCATCACCCGCGATCACCCTGGCTACTGGAGGAGTCGCCCCGTTATCAACCACGATCCGGTCCGAGTAGCTATGGCTCCACCCCGGTCCCATCCCAATCCCCATCCCCGCTTGCAGCCCATACGGCGTAACGCCCACGTTCGCCGAGTTGTGATAGAAGGCGAAGTTCACGTCCGGCCCCACGTTCGGCAGGCTCACGATCGGGATCGCCGTGTGCAGGTTCCCCGTCCGCGTATTCACCGTGCCATACGTGGACACCGGCACGTCCACCTCCCATGGCCGCCCAGACCCTGGCTCCGGTATCGCCGGCAGACAATCCCCGCCCGGCACATCCATGTCCGGACATGGACCCTCCAGCGGATCGCATGGCCGGGTGATATCCCGCGACGGCATTCCATTACTCGCTCCGGACTTGGCCAGGGCCGAAACCTCCGCCCGCCCGCCACCCATCAAAACCATCCCCGCCGCGATGGCTCCCGCGAGTAGCACCAAGACTCCCGCTCGCGCGAGGCGCCGTCTCCTGCCCGAGCCGCCGTCTTCAGCCCGCGCGAGAGAGGGCCTTCGTTCTTCGTGCCTCCGCGCCGTGGCGCCTGCGTGTCTTCTGGGATTCATGCCTTCGTGCTTTTCCTGTGGATGGTTTGATCCGGACATGATTGCTCCTTTTTCGTTAGAGCCTATCTCCTTCTCCCGCTCGGGAGAGGGCTGGGGGTGAGGGCTTCCCCGTATGACGCTGAGGCCAAGCCGCCCTGATAAATTGCGACTTCAAGGCGCGGCTTGCCCGATAAAAGTATACGTCACGCAGTGATCGGCGGAAACTAAATTCCGTCGATCAGCTAGGGCGTTATGGTGAAGATAGAGGCGAGGTTTGTCTATGACTCGAACGGGCCTTGTTTGTTTCGATGGTGGGTTCGCGACGCCAGCCGCTATTTCTAGTTTCCAGTTTCTCTAGCCCGGGAGCGCCATCCCCGTAATTCGCGCTTCAAAAACCAGCTTGCCCGCCACAACGCCCTGCACATCGGAGACGATCCGCCGTGGTCGCTGGTCCACGCCCGACACCAGCAGATACAACCTCGCCGGAGGCACAACCGTATCACGAAACTTGCATTGGTCGACGCCGCCGTATGCGATGAACCCGTCGCAGGTTCCAGAGAGCTTCGCCGCCACCGCCGATGCCTGCGCGGCCATTTCCAGCATCAACACACCCGGCAGCAGTGGCCGACCGGGCACATGCCCGCGCACCCACCAATCACCTGGTTGGATGTCCGCGAAGGCCACCATTTTCCCCGTAGTGGTATCGAGATGACAAAGGCCAGAAAGCAACTGGAATTCATGCCGATGCGGCAGGAGTTGATAGATTTGATCTGACGCCGCGTGCCGCTTCGAAAGGTCCACGCGAGACAGGTCGATCAGCAGCGGTGGCGGCATGGCTGCGCAAACTCCGCGCGCTCCATGAGAGGGTCACTCGGCGCACCGAACGAACCGGGACGCGACTCCGCGCGCCGCGCGTTTCCGAAGCTTCATGCTCCGTCAGCCTGCGGGCGTCTGTTCCGATCGGACCTCAAGGATTTTCTTCCGCACATTCTGGGCGGCGTCCTTGATATCCTGCATGGCCTTTCGCACCCGCGTTCCGGCGGCCTTGTTCCCGCCAGATGCCTTGGCCACGTCGTCCGCGGCGGCTTCGACGAGTTCTTTCAGCCGTTCGTACTCCTCCATGGAAGCCGTCTCCGATTGGTTTCCGTTTCTCTGTAAACCCCAACCCCTCCGACGATGACGAGGATTATCCCCGCCGGGAGCGGCCGGTAAAGCCAATTATCGGAGCTTATACCGGGATTTCGATGCAGAAAACAGGGCCGACCCGGATGAAAACTAGCGTTTTTTATGCGTTTTTTCACGGATTTCCGGAAAAAAGACCGCCGCGATGGAAAACCCATAACTTGATAATTGACAATTGGTTATATTCGATTTTACGGGAGTTTCAGGGAATCTGCTATTGTGAATGAAACGAGCGTTCGGGGGGTCGATTGACCTGACCGAGGAACCCTTATTCATGGAGCGAAGGAAATCGGCCGGTCGATATGCCGAACGGTCAATTATGATGGTCGCCACGGAGGGCGCGGGAGCGCAACGCGGCCGAGTACGACAGGAGGTCGACCAAGATGGCATTGATACCGCATGGACGCGGTGCGCTTTGGGTGATCAGTTCGGCCTCTGCGTTCTGTGGCATTTTGTCCGGCCAAGAGTCACTTGTCGTTCAGTCGCGCGTGGTGGAGGTCGAGTACGCCATCAACCGCGACGCAGAGCCGCTGATGGCCGTCGCGCTGTGGTATACGGTTGATCGCGGCAAGCGGTGGGAACGCTACGAGGTCGACGCCGATCGACGTTCGCCGATCATCTTTGAGGCGCCGGCTGACGGTTTGTTCGGCTTGTTTCTGGTGATGACCAATCAGACGGGCCCGTCGAGCGCGGCGCCGTCCGCTGATACAGCGCCTCACACCTGGGTACTGGTCGATTCGACGCCGCCCGTCGTTCAACTTCATTCCGCGCGAAAGTCCGGGATTGCGGGGCGGATGACGGTTCAGGTCCGATGGACCGCGATGGACGCGCTCTTCTCCGCGCGGCCGATCACGATTGAGTGCCAGACTGCGGCACAACCCGAATGGCGTCCGCTCACTGAGGAGCCGCTGACCAACACCGGTCAATTCGATTGGGTGGTGCCACCCACACTGAGTGGAGCGGTATCGCTCCGGATCGTGGCGCAAGATCTCGGCGGGCATCGAACGTTCAGCGACCCGCAGACCATTACGATTGCATCGACTGAATCGCCGTTGTCAAAACCGGTCGCGATGCCGCTCGTCCGCGCCAGCGAATCGACCCTTGCATCTCCCTCGTCCGCATCTTTGCCGATACCGCAAACCGAGCCTGCGCTAACGGGTTCCGCCAGAGCGAAAGAACGGGCAGGGCGATTGTACGAAGAGGGCATCAAAGACCGCGACCAGGGGCGGTATCGAGAAGGTATCGCTCGGCTACGCGAAGCCGTGCAATTGGACCCTGAGCGAACCGACGCGATCATGGCAATGGGGGAACTCTTTAGTCTTCTAGGCGATCAGGAGCAGGCGCTACGGGCTTATGATCTTGTGTTGACCCGACAGCCGAACATGCGGGCGGCGCTGGTCGGCTCGGCCAGGGCCCTGACCCAAAAGAAAGATTTTGTCGGTGCGTCCGAACGGCTGCGGACGGTGCTTCGATATCATCCCGCCGACGCGGAGGTGTGGATGAACCTGGGCGACGTGGCCATCTATCGCGGCGACGAAACGTTGGCCCGCGATTGCTATCTGCGGGCAAGTCGAATTGACCCACAGGCGACCGAGGTCATCGAGAATGCGCGGAAGCGGTTAGCATTGATGGAGGAAACTGTTCCGAAGGCGACGACTCGTCGGTAGGATGTAGGTCGGTATCGCGTACGAATCCATGGCCGCGCGAGGTGTGCCGTGCCACGTGCGCTATATTGCTGAGACGGAACACGAGTTAGGCGCAATCAACGGAACAGATGTCAACCGGTCGAGTCGCCATACCGCCTGTGATCGCGATCGTGGGAGCAAGCCGCTTCCTGCGAGGTTTGGCGTTGAATGAAGTGCTGGGTGGGCTTCGCGATGAGTTGGACGCGCTCGGTCCGACTCGCTTCGATGGCTCGACGGCTGTGCTGGCCGAGGTGCTTGATGAGGTGCGGATGCCGTCGCTGCTCGGCGGGCGACGTGTGGCCGTCGTCGACGACGCGGACGATCTCATCTCGGCCAATCGGGCGCCGTTGGAACGATATGTGTCGGATCCCGCGCCGGCTGGGACGCTGGTCTTCCTGTGTGATTCGATGCCGAAGACCACGCGGTTGTACAAGGCGATCGATGCTGCCGGGCGGATCATCTTCTGCGAACCGCCGAAGGGCCGGGCGGTGATGACGTGGATCACGGAGCGGGCTCGGACGGCCTATGGCAAGCAGGTCGCCCCGGCCGCGGCGGCGGCGCTTCGCGAAGCTCTGGGCGATGAACCCGGGATGCTGGACGCGGAATTGGCGAAGCTGTCCTCGTACGTCGGGGACCGGAGCAATATTACGGCGGCCGATGTCGCTGCCGTGACCGGGCAGCTTCGTGAGGAAAAAGTCTTCGCGGTAACCGACGCGATCGCGTCCGGTGACATCGCCTTGGCCCTCTCACAGTGGGAGCAGGTGCTGGCCACGGACCGGGCGGCCCCGGCGCGATCGATCGCGGGGCTGGCGTGGGGCGTGCGGCGGTTGTTGGAGTGCAAGCGGGATTTCGAGGCGGGCGCTTCGATTTTTGAATTGTCGCGTCGGTTGTTCGTCGATGCGGATGTGGCTCGACAGCGGTTACAACGAGTTTCGGCGGGTCAGTTGGAACGGCAGCTTCAGGACCTGCTGGACGCGGACATCGCGATCAAGACCGGGCTTTCGACGATCGAAACGGTCATTGAAAAGTTCATCGTGACGCATGCGATCAAACCAGAGCGGGCGAGTGCATAAGGGGAAGTGCGAAGATCGAAGATCGAAGAGCAAAGAGCGACGCGGAGTTGATTCCAAGGATGGAATATCAATGAGGGATAATAGGCCGGGTTCAGTTTGTTGGGTCAGGCGGATTAACGATCAAGAGGTCGCTTTTTTGCGCCGGGGACAAACCTCATCGGAACATCTAGTTGGTACGTCAAGGCGCAACCCCGATGGGGTTGTTCATACGAACGGCAGGCCGACCCAGGGTAGCCCGCTGCCGCGGGCAACCCTGGGCTATAGGACGATGCCCCGTTGGGGCATTACCGCTCTTGCCTTGGTTGTAGGATGCGCGACGAAGCCGATGGGTTTTGCTTCGGGCGATCATCGTGCGGCGCCACCATCGTCCACGGGGTCGAGTGAGTCGAACCCAGAACAGGCAGTGAACGAGCCGGAGCGCGTTGCGACGCGCGGTGGGCCCGATCCGATGAGGCTCGCGGCGATTGAGGAGTTTCTTGCTCGAACGGGAGAATATGAACGGCCACGGACCCAAAAATCGGTTCTTGGCGACGTGTCGGCCCAGGGAAGCGATGGTGTAGCGTCGATGACCATCAAGGTGCCAGTTGGTGGCACCGATACAACGGTCGAGCGATTCGGCGCGCCACTACGGTCGAGGGAGGGCCTAGGAGGTGTTGCTTCTTCGGCTGCCGATGAGCAATCGGCGCCCCCGGCCCCGATGGCGACAGATGTAGGGGGCCATTCCCATCGGGGGATGGAGGCGATGGCCAATACGCACGTGGCCCTGGCGGACATCCCGATCGTGCCGTCGCAACGACCGGTGCCGGCGCTTCTGTCGGTTGGGGTTCGCGTCCCGGCGCCTGGTTCTCCCAATCCGTCATTGCCGGCGGGTCGGACCACCAACGTGGCATTGGACATGTCGGCGCCAGAAGCATCGGTGTCTTGGGAGCAGTTGTTGTCACAACTGGAGGCCGAAACCAAAGAGGGGCGCGACGTGGGCGCCGAATGGCGGTTTCGTTTGATGTTGCTGGCGCTGGGGCGTGATGCCCAAGCCCAGGCATTTTCGTCGACGATCCCCTCGGACGCCCGGAGCTTAGCAGCGGCCCTGTTCGCCGTTGTCGCGTCTGTGCGTGAGCTGTTCCGCGATCCGAACGCCCCGGCGGAGGCGGCTCTTCAACATGTCGACGAGCTCACGCACGCGCTGTCGTCCCATGTCGACCCGGTGGTTTCGGGGGTGGCCCTTTGTCGAAGGGTGGTCACCTTCGGCGTGCATGAGGCAATGCCGGCGGCGGACTTGGTCTCGGGCAAGGGCGTGCAGACGATTGTCTACTCGGAGGTGCGCCGCTTCCGGAGCGAATCCAAAGCGGATGGCCAGTTCGAGACGCGACTGGCCACGCGGCTGGAGTTGTTCAGCGCCGACGGGAAATCGGTTTGGAACAAAGAAGAACCGGAGATCGTGGACGTTTGTCGCCGTCGTCGAACGGATTTCTTTATCGCTCAACGGGTGACGTTGCCCCCCACGCTGCCCGCCGGCGACTACGTTCTGAAGGTGTTCGTCGAGGACAAGCTTTCGGGCCGTGCCGGCGAGGGCAGGTTACCGCTGACGATCCAGGCGCCGATTTCGGTTGCCCAGGGCGGGTAATCGAAGGCGTGCGGTGGCCGGGGTGTCGCCCGTGGGAGGCTGATGCAATACCGGTCACGGGCCGATAGCCTGCGTATGGATCGCCGCCGTTTCGCCGCCATTGTCAATCCGATTGCCGGCCGTCGCGATGCGACGCGCTCCGTAAACGAAATTAGGCGACTCATCGAAGAAGCCGGTGGTCACCTCGATGTTCATCAAACCCGAGGAGCCGGTCACGCGATTGAACTCGCGCGACAATTGGGGGAACAAGTTGACGCCCTTCTCATCGTCGGCGGAGATGGCACGGTTGCGGAAGTCATGCAAGGGCTGGGACCGGGCGCCGCACCATTTGTTATCTTGCCGACAGGCACGGAGAACTTGCTGGCCCGCGAGTTGGAGATGGACGGGGCCGCGGGTCGGATGGCGGAGACGTTGCTGCGAGGCACCGAAAGCGCGTTTGACTTGGGCATGGTTAACGGTCGTCGACTGGCCACCATGGGCGGAGTGGGGTTCGATGCGGAGTGCGTTCATCTCCTATCTGTCGCGCGGCGCGGGCATATCAGTTACTGGAGCTATGTTGGGCCAATCGGTCGGACGTTCTTACTTCACCGATTCCCTCATTTGCGGATCGAAGTGGATGGCGAGGAGGTGTTCAGTGGCCAGGGATTTGTGATTTTCGGGAACATCGGGCGTTACGCGATCGGCCTGCGGATTCTCGAACAGGCCCAATATGACGATGGGTTGCTGGATGTAGCGGTCTTTCCGTGTTCCTCGCGTTGGCAACTGGCTCTACACGCGTGGTCCGTGGCAGGCAGGCAGCATGTGGGTCGGGGCGGCGTCGTGTATCGACAGGGTCGTCGGATGCGAATTGATGGGGAAGGCTGCGTGCCGGTGCAGGTCGATGGCGAGGCGGCCGGTTTTCTGCCGATCGAGATTGAGGTGCTTGCCAAAGCGGTGTGTTTTCTCCGGTGGAGAGGCGAACCGCTGGCGAGCGACCAGGAGAAAGGCGTTTCCCGAGGGTCTGGGTAGCGGATGCCGGCGATGAAGAGGTCCGTTAATCCCTTGACAACTCTGTGAAATGCTGAACAATGTATCGAGTTTGTCGCGTGTGCGGCCTTTGCGGCAACGTCAGGCGAAATCCGGTAGAATTGAAATCGGCCGCAGGAGTGGTTTGGTCAGGCATAGGGTGGCGGCTAGCCGTCACCCATAATTTAGCCAAGCATTTGTGAAAAATTTCACAAAGTGCCTGGGTTAAGAAAAGGGCGGCGGAGTAATGGCCCCTTCGGCGGAAGAAACGTCAGGTATCGAGGGGCGCGCGGACCAAGATCGCGGCAAGGCCGACGTGGATCGCGGGTGGGATGAGGACCAGCCGAGGGTCAGCGGCGTGGAGCCGCTGACCCTGTCGTTGCTCGGGCGGTTCTTTGGTGTGCCGCTGCTCATCATCGGAACCATCGTTGGCGGGGCGGTGGTGGTGGTGCTTTTTTTCGCGGGGCCGGCGGCGCCGCCGCCGCGAACGATTGAGCAGTTGTTGCAGGAGTTGGAGGCGAACAGCGGCAACCGGAGCTTGGGGGTCCTGTTGCCTCGGGAGAAGGAGCTTTGGCAGACGGCTCTGGAGTTGAGTCAGCGGCTCGACAACAAGAACAACGAGTTGTCGGCCGAGGAACTGGAGGTTGCGGCGCAACGATTGGGCGCCATGGTGACGTCGGAGATCAACGCGAATCCCCCGGCCGGAGTCGCGATCGATCAAAACCAACGTTCCTTGCGATCGGCCCGGCTTGAGTTCTTGATCCGAGCGCTGGGGCGCACCAGAGCGGCGTCGGCGCGACAACCTCTCCTCGAACTGGTTCAAAGCGGAGCGGAGCCGCACGTGGGCATCGCCATGCAGGTGTTGGGCGACGACGCGAGTTTGCGGGGGGACCGGGAAGTGATCGACGCGATCCGCGAAGCGACGCAGAAGGCGAAAACGGCGACGACGCTGATCACCGGTTGCACCGTGCTGTCAGTGCTGGCCGGCCCGGGGAATGGCGAAGTGCTCGATACCCTGGCCGAGGTGCGGTTGCTGCACGAAGGCGAAGTGGACTGGTCGGCGGCGCTGGCCTTGGCGAGACTGGGCGACGCCCGGGGAAAATCGACGTTGATGGACCTGTTGGATCGGCCGTTCCTGGAATCGCCGGATCGCTATGTGGCCATTGATGAGGCGGGGAACGTGAAGGGCCGCTATCCGCTGCCGCCGGCGCGGGTGGAGGCGTTGCTTGTGGCGACGATCGACGCGGCGTCGCACCTGAACGACGGCGACTTGTGGGAAATGGTCGGTCGGTTACAGTCAGACCGATCGCTTGCGGTGCGGGGAAAGGCGTCGGAGGCGATGGCACGGCGCGGAGAAAGATCGGCGAAGGCGCCGAATGAAGGTTCATAGCCATGGCTAAGAAACAACTGGTGACGAAGGTCTGGATCGAGCCGGGGTGCATCGTGTGCGACGCGTGTGAGACGGCGGCGCCGACGGTGTTCGAAGTTCTGGAAGATACCTGCATCATCCGGCCGGCGGCGATGACGCCGGACTTTACCAAGCCCATTAGCGAAGAAATCGTCGACGCGGCTGCGGAATGTCCCGTTGACGTGATCAAGTTCGAGACCGTGGAGGAAGAGGTTCCCGATGAGGCGGGGGCCCCGGCTCCGGCCGAGGTGGCCGCCGCCGCTCCAGCGGCTGCCGCGTCGCCAGCGCCGGTAAAAGAACACAAGAAGGCGGAACCGGCGACGGCCGCTGCCGGGAAAGCACCGGCCGCGCCTGCGGCTGCTCCGGCGCGAGAGGCGGCGACGGCTGTTGCGGCCAAGGCTCCCGCGCCGGCCCATGCCAAGGCATCGATGGCCGGCGAGCCCGACCCGGCGATCGCCGCGTTGCTGCGTGCTGCGACAGCGCGAGGCGGTAATGCCGTCATCATGCGAAATGCGGAAGGGTTGTCGGAAGCGGCCGAGCGGTGGAAGGGCAAGGACCCGAGCGAGCTGCCGCCGGACTTGCGGCAAGCACGGCTGCTGGAAGCGGCCAAGAAGGTCAAACAGGACCCCGGTCAGTCGCGGCGGGAGTTTGTCGGCTCTGCGGCGCTGGCACTGGGGTGGGTGGCGTTTGGAGTGGGGACAGGCGTCTCCGCGGGCCCGGCGTTTTTGCGATTCATGATGCCGAACGTGTTGGAAGAACCCGATCCCCGCGTCCGCGTGGGCAAACTACAGCGTTACATCGAAATGAGGCCGGGCGATGTAATCGAAGACTATAAGCCGCTGGGCATTTGGATGGTGCGCGAGGAGGACCGCATCGCGGCGCTCAACATTATTTGCACGCATCTCGGTTGCATCCCGAACTGGTTGCCGAACGACCGGAAGTTTAAGTGTCCGTGTCACGGCAGCGGGTACAAGCCCAACGGAATCAACTTTGAAGGACCGACGCCCCGTCCGCTGGAACGGTTCCGGCTTACCATTGAGGACGGCATCCTGGTGGTGGATAAGAGCAAGAAATACCAGCAGGAGCTGGGGCAGTGGGACACGCCCGGCAGTTTCATAGCGGCCTGACGACTAGAGACTGGAAACTGGAAACTAGAGACTAGAAGCGTATGTGGGCACGGGTATCGAACTGGGTCAGGGAAGGGCAGATCTGGGGCAGCATCTTTCGCCACGGCATCCCCCGCGATCGGCGAACGCGGGCGATGGCCATCTTGAGCAACGTTTTTCTGCATCTACATCCCGTGGCCGTGCGGAAGAGCGGCATTCGGTTGTCGTTCACCTGGTGCATGGGGGGCCTGACGTTTTTCCTCTTCCTGGTCGAGATCGTGACCGGCGTGTTGCTGATGTTCTATTACCGCCCGACCGTCGAATACGCCTATTTCGACATTCAAGGGTTGCGAGCCCACGTGACACTGGGGCTTCTTCGTGAGCTGCATCGCTGGGGAGCCCACGCCATGATCATCACGATCTGGCTGCATATGCTCCGCGTCTTCCTTACGGGTAGTTATAAACCGCCGCGAGAATTCAACTGGAGCATCGGCGTAATCCTCCTCGTGCTGACGCTGCTGCTTTCCTTTACGGGTTATTTGTTGCCTTGGGATCAGTTGGCGATGTGGGCCATCACCGTGGGTTCGAACATGGCCAGGGCCACGCCGCTGGCCGGAAATGAGGGTCCTGGGGCGGCGTTCATTCACCTGGGCGGCGTGCCGCTGGTTCACGGCGGAGACGATGCCCGGTTCGGATTATTGGCGGGTACCTTTGTCGGCCCCAACGCGCTGCTGCGGTTTTATGTATTGCATTGCGTGTTCATCCCGGTCGTGGTGACGGTGTTGCTCGCGGTGCACTTCTGGCGGATTCGGAAGGACGGCGGCATCAGCGGTCCGTTGTAAGGAACAAGCCACGAAGCGACGGAGCCACGAAGCCACGAAGTAAGGAACGGGAAGGCAGGTCGATGACCTGCCCTACGAGCGGATATGAGTTTGGCAACTGAGATGCTGGCGGCGAGTTCAGCGTTCGACGGCATCAAGTCATTCATCAACGCGATGTGCCAACCGCACTGGTTCTTGATCATCAGTGTGGGCGGCCTCGTCGTGTTTCTTTTGGGCTATCGTCATTTGACCAAGCCGGTCGTGGCGGGGCCGATCGCCGCGTTCTGCGTCCTGTTCTTCCTGGCTAGTTGTTTCGACCCCAACTTTCTGGAGATCGTCAAAAAGGCGGACAACGTCCCGATCGTGATGATGATGTTCGCGGTCGGGTTCCTGACGTGGCTCGCTTTTCGGCAGGCGGCGGTTAACGACGAGAGGATGGAGCGCGGGCAGCCATTGATCGAATCCGGCGCGGACGACAAGGTGCTGGTCTGGCCGGACCTCGTATACACGGAACTCATTTCGCTGGTTCTGTTCACCGCCTTTCTGACCGTTTGGGCGATTGTTCTGCGAGCCCCGCTGGAGCAACCGGCCGACCCCAACGTAGCCCCGAATCCGGCCAAGGCCCCCTGGTACTTCCTGGGTCTTCAGGAAATGCTGGTTTATTTCGATCCGTGGCTGGCCGGGGTGGTGTTTCCGGGTCTGATCATCGTCGGCCTTATCGCCATCCCGTACATGGACAAGAACCCCAAGGGCAACGGATATTACACGTTCAAGGAGCGGCCGTTTGCGATCGCCATGTTCATGTTCGGCTGGCTGATCCTGTGGGTGGTTTTGATTATCTTCGGGACATTCTTGCGCGGTCCGAATTGGAACTTCTTCGGGCCGTATGAATATTGGGACATGCACCGCCCCGCGGCGCTGCTCAACGTCGAGCCGCGTGATCTGTTCTGGATCGGCTTCATGGATCGGCCGGTGCCGACGCAGAACTGGGGGATTATCCCGCATTACCTGATTCGCGAGGCGCCGGGGATTTTCATCCTAGCGGCCTACTTCATCCTGGGGCCGCTGGTGCTCAAGGCGCTGTTCTTTCAACGGATGTACCGTCAGATGGGGTTCATTCGGTACAGCGTGTTGGTCACGTTGCTGCTGGTGATGCTGCTGATGCCCATCAAGATGGTGCTGCGGTGGACGATGAACCTGCACTACATCGTAGGGATTACTGAGTGGTTTTTGAACGTATAAGGAGTCTGAATCTGAGCCGCAGGCTTAAGCCTGCGCGAACCGTCGCGCGGGCTAAGGCCACGCGGCTCGGCGCCTAACGCCATGCCTATCCCAGAGGATCGATTATACAAGCCCATTCGCGTAAACCGGTGGTTTGCCGTCAGCAGCGTGCTGATGACGGCGTCGCTCGTTTGGCTCATTTGGGTTGACTACGACCGTCCGTGGCGCGGTTTTCAGGACTCGTTTTTCCTGGGGCAGGCCGCCCTGGCCCATCTCGACTATCTCGACGCCAATCGCGAGGAGCGCCGCCAGGAAATCGAAGAAGCCCGGCGCCGCCTGGCCGACGCGAGGCAATTGGCGGCGGAGACGACCGCCGTAAAGCGGGCCCAGTTGGAGACCGAGCGGGTCGAGGCGGACCTGAAGTTCCGGCAGTGGGACGGCCCCTGGAGCCGGCTCCGCCAAGTGCTCGACGTCACCAAAGACACCTACGAACGAACGCTCGAAGAAAAAGGGTCGCAGCATTCCGAGACGGTGGCCGCGCGGAACGAATTGCGTGGGCAGGAAGAAGAACTCGAACAACTGCGGAAAGAAAAGGAACGTTGGGAGGACCGAGCGAAGGAACTGCAACGACAAATCCGCGAGTTGGACGCGCCCCTCCGGCAGGCGGAGAAGCGTCTGGCCGACTTGGAGCAAGTCGCCCAGGCAGCGCTCGATCGTGACCAGGACTTCCGAGGCGTATTGAGCGATGAAGGGTTGCTCGGCGGGCTGCCGATCGTCAAGGCGGTCATCAACATGCCGTTGCTGGATTTTACGGCCCCCAAGAACACTCCCGGACGTCACCAAGTCAATCAACTCGTGTTGCCCGACGTGCGGCAGCGGTTGAATTATCTGGAGAGTTACACGACGGATCGATGCACCACCTGCCACGTGGCCATCGACGATCCCGCCTTCTCCAAGGACAACCTGGCCAGAAAGCTGGAGCGGTCACTCCCGGGGATCAACGAGCAGTTGGTGCGGATGGACATGTCGCCGTTTGAGCCGCCGGCTCCGCCCGTGATTCATGGGCGCGAGGGGCAACCCTTGCCGGCCGGTCGCGTGACCGAGTTCTGGGATGATCTCTCGGAGCAGCAGCAGAACGAATACTTCGAAGCGCTCCTGGCCCAGGTGAATCACTATCTGAAAGTGAGCGGTCGGAAGACGATCGAACTCGACCAGCCGCTACTGGCCCATCCGGACCTGGAACTGTACGTGACGGTCGATTCGCCGCACCCGATGGCCAGGGTCGGCTGTACGGTCTGTCATGAGGGCAACCCGCAGGAGACCGACTTCGTGCAGGCCGCCCATTCGCCGCCGACGCATGAGATCGAAAAGGAGTGGAAGGAGAAGTACTACATCTCGATGTTGGGGGTCCCCAACGTCACGTTTAAGACGATCGAACATTACTGGGACCGGGCGATGCGCCTCCCCGAGTATACGGAAGCCGGTTGCACGAAATGCCACAGCGCCGTGACCGATATCGGCCGGTTCCAGGGCGAGCATGTCGGCTCGCGGATCAACATGGGCGAGCACCTGTTCCGCGAGGTCGGGTGCATCAATTGTCACAACGTGGAGGACCTGGCCGGTTCGCGGCGGGTCGGCCCCGATCTGACGTATGTGGCCGCTAAACTGAAGCCCGAGTTCGTCCAGCCGTGGGTATGGTCTCCGAAGTCGTTCCGCCCATCCACGCTCATGCCCCATTTCTTCATGCAGGAGAACAACCGGGAGCAGAGCGCGAACAATTTCGACCCGCAGCCGGTCGTTCGCACGGAGACGGAAGTGGCGGCGATCACGAAATATCTCTTCGCGGTGTCTCGCCCATACACGCCGATCGCCAAGCAAGCTGGCGTAACGGGCGACAAGGATCGTGGGCGGGAGCTGTTCAAGAACACCGGTTGCCTGGCCTGTCACTCGAACCTGGCTGAGTTCGGCGAGGAGTGGATCACCAAGGACCTGGCCCATCGCGAGAACTTGGACACGGAGACGGCAGGGCATCGCTACAAGGGCATGACCCACGAGCAGCGCGTCCGCTACGCGATGGAGCACTTTGTCGATAACCGGGACACGGTTTTTGATCCGGAGCGGGCGCGGTTCGAGGGCGGATCGCACTACACGACGCCGGTCTTCAGCCGGTTCGCGCCGGAACTGTCCGGAATCGGTTCCAAGGTGACGGCCGAATGGCTCTATTCGTGGTTGATCGAGCCCACTCATTACGCGCCGGACACCAAGATGCCGAGTTTGCGGCTCACGCCGGAGGAGGCCGCGGACATCACCGCCTATTTGATGGATCAGAAACACGGGTCTCTCGAGCCCAAGACCTTCGCGATGACCGATACCCGGAAGCAGATGGCCGACCAGATGATTTTCGAATTGCTGTCGGCGCAGCGGTCGGAGGCCCGAAGCCGGGCGGTCATGAACGACGAGGGTGATGAACTGACGCAGATGTTGGTGTCGTCGCTGGCAAAATCGCTGGGACAACAGGAGTCGTATGACCTGATCCGAGCCATGTCGCTCGACGACAAGAAGCTGACATTTCTCGGCAATAAGATGGTGCTGCACTACGGATGCTATGCGTGTCACAAGATCGCCGGGTTCGAGGACACCACCCCGCCCGGCACGGACCTGACTCCGTGGGCGGAAAAGCCGATCACCCAGCTTGATTTTGCGTTCTACACTCATGCATTTCACCACATGCGCGAGGAGCGCGACGAGGTGTTCGGATACGTCTATCCCCGCGACGCCAAGGAGTTGAACTACTGGTCGCCCACCCCGGACGACACCCGAGAGCAGATCACCCACACCCATCACGCATTCGCCAAGCACAAGATGCTCAATCCCCGAATCTGGGACCGCAACAAGCTCAAGCGGCCGTACGACAAGCTGAAGATGCCGAATTTCTTCTTCACTGAGCGGGAGGCGGAGGCCCTGACGACCTATCTGCTTTCGCGGATTCCGCCGCGAGTCAACGATTCGCTCAAGGTGAAGTACGAGGGAACGACCAAAGGTCCCATCGCCGAGGGGCGGGCGCTCACGCGGGAACTCAACTGCATCGCGTGTCATGAAATTGAGGACAACGCCCCGACGATTCAACAGTACTTCCGCCGGAAGATCGGGGGGGAGTTGCGGTTCGACAACATCAACGCCCCGCCGTCCCTGAGGGGTGAGGGGGCGAAGATTCAGCATCGTTGGCTGCACAAGTTCCTTCACCAGGTGGAGACGTTGCGTCCGTGGCTCAACGTGCGCATGCCGACCTTTAATCTGACCAGCGATCAGGCCACGACGCTCGTGGCATATTTCGCGGCCCTGAGTCAGGATGATTCGGCGACGCTGACCGAGGCCCTGGCGCCGATCCACGAATATCAGGCGGCTGAGGCCGTGGCCGCCAAAGCGGCCGGGCGCGGAAGCGAACCGGCGGGTGAGGAAAGGGCGGAGTCCGAGGCCGGAGCGGATTGGTACGAGCGCGAGAACCTTCGACCGGCGACGGAGGAGTTAAGTCGATTCGCCCTGGAGCGCCATCTGCTGCGGCCGGCGGAGCTCGATCAGTTGACGGCCTCGCCGGAACAGTTGAAGAGCGCCCATGATAAAATGTTGACACGGGTTGAGTTCCTGCGGTCCCTATACGGCGTGGAATTTCCGTTCGTCGAACCGCCGACCCCGATGGCCACGCCGGATCGGCTTAGCCACGGCTTGTCGTTCGTCAACGCCATGGGCTGCCTCAAGTGCCACGTGCTCGGACCGATGCTGCCCGGTCCTGCCCGCAACACGGACGAGTTTGTTCAAGTGTACCGGCTGGACGGCGTGCGCGGGGAGGGTGAGCAGGCGACGGTGATCCTCAACGGCCGGTCGTACCCGATCGGGGCCGAGATCGACGGGCACAAGGTCATCAGCGCCCAAAACGTCGTCTACGAGAACGGCGATGTCGAAACCAAGGCTGTCGTGGAGGGTCCTAGTTCCCAAGGCGAGAAGCAGCGAATCATGCTTCAGGCGGCCAGCGCTCCGAACCTGGCCCTGACCTATGAGCGGCTGCGGCGAACCTGGGTCTTCAACTGGATGCTGGAACCGCAGTGGATTCAACCGGGAACCAAGATGCCCCAGAACTTTGGCGGGGGGAAGAGTCCCTTTGAGGGCGACCCGAATTATCCAGGTACCGGTTTGGATCACATTGACCTGCTGGTGGACACGCTTTATGACGCCGGGCGGAGCAACCTCCGAGTCCCGCTGGCGAAGAACGAGGTCAAAGCCCCGTCCCAGGAAGAGTTTGACGAGTCTGGTGGGGCGGAAGAGTTCGAAGAATAGGCCGCACTAAGGTTCAATAAGGATTGAGGCGGACGCGTTTTGATCCCTGTGAATTAGCGTCCGAATGGGTACTTTTCGGGAGTTTTTAGTCCGCTTGCGTGGCGGCGAGGTATCGCGTAGAACCGCATGATAAATTGCGAACGTCGCGCGTCGGATAGAACCTATTTGGGAGACGTATGATGAATCGCCGGATCGTGTTGACATCATTGGCATTGGGCGTATTGCTGAGCGGCTTATCCACGGCCATTCGGGCCGAGGACAATGCCGTCATTAAGGGTAAGGTGATCTTTAAGGGTGACCCGGAGAAATACAAGCGAACCACGCTGGACACGGCCAAGGACGCCCAGTGTGCGAAATCGAAGCCGAAGATCGGCAGCTGGAGCGTCATCATCAACAAGAAGTCCGATCCGCCGGTGCTCAAGAACGTGCTGGTGCGGGTGAAGGAGGGGCTCGGCGATCGCAAGTTCGAGGCCCCCAAGGAACCGGTGGTGCTCAATCAGTTCGGCTGCGAGTATGACCCGCACGTCATCGGGATCATGGAGGGCCAGCCGCTGGTGGTGAAGAACAGCGACGAGACCAACCACAACATCCACTTCCTTCCCAAGGTCAACGAGGAAATCAACTTTTCCCAGCCCAAAAAGGACCCGGACGGCAAGGAGCTGAAACTCAAGAAAGAGGACGTGTTCAAGGTCAAGTGCGATGTGCACCCCTGGATGGGCGCCCACATCGGCGTCTACAACCACCCGTTCTTCAGTGTCACCGGCGAAGAGGGCACCTTTGAGATCAAGAACCTGCCGCCGGGGAAATACACCCTCGAGGCATGGCACGAGGAGTTCGGCACGCAGACCGCGACCGTCGAAGTGAGCCCGGGCGCACCCAAGGAACAGAACTTCACGTTTGAACCGAAGTAAGGACGAGTAGCGCGGCGGCGTCTGCTTTTTCTGGTGAGATGCAGGAGGCGATGTTCATGAAAAGCCGGGTCGCGTGGGTGAGCGCGGCGATGCTGTTTGCCTGGTGGTGTGCCGCGCCGCTCGCGCCGGTCTTCGCACAAGCCGCAGCCACCGCAACGGCGCCCAAGATCACCGCCAAGATCGATGGCGAGTACGGCTACTGGCTGCCGTCGAACATCGCCAAGCAAAGCTACGCCCACCAGGGCGACTACCTCAATAATTTGCTTCACTGGTTCATGGCCATCCTCTTCGTGGCCTGGGGCATCTTTTTCGTCTATTGCCTGATCCGCTTCCGAAGCCGCCCTGGTCACCGGGCCAACAGCCAACTACCTCATGCGAAAATCTCGAAATACGCCGAAGTCGGCGTGGCCATTTTTGAGGGCGTCTTGCTGATCGGGCTGGCGATCCCCGCTTGGGCGGCCGTCAAGAACGACATTCCCACGGCCGATCGAAACCCGTTGCGGGTTCGCGTGATCGGCGAACAGTTCCAATGGACGTTTCATTACTCGGGCGCGGATGGTGTGTTCGGAAAGACGGCGGCGGCCAAGGTGGATACGGCCACCAACCCCGCGGGGTTGGATAAAGCCGACCCGCACGCTGCGGATGACATCGTCGTGGGCGAGTTCCACATACCGGTGGACCGGCCGATTATTTGCGACATTTCGTCGAAGGACGTGATCCACAGCTTTTTCGTTCCGGTGCTTCGGGTGAAACAGGACGCGGTGCCGGGGATGCGCATCCCGATCTGGTTCGAGGCCGGCCGCACCGGCAATTACGAGGTCGCCTGCGCCCAGCTCTGCGGCAACAACCATTACTCGATGCGGGCGCTGATGGTCATTCAGACCGCCGCGGAGTTCGAGGAGTGGCTCAAGGTCAAGAGCGCCCCACCGGAAGAGTTTGACGAGGACGAACTGTAGCGCCGGGGTTTATCCCCGGCGCCCATTTAGGAAAAGGGACTGATGAGCGCCGAGCATCATCATCACGAACATTCGGACCATCATGAGCACCACGAGCTGGGCTTCTGGCGGAAGTACGTTTTTTCGATCGACCACAAGGTGATCGGGATTCAGTACGCTGTCACGGCCCTCTTTTTCCTGCTCTTCGGCTTCTGCCTCATGATGATGATGAGGTGGCAGTTCGCCTACCCGCTCCAACCGATGCCCTTCATCGGGACGTGGTTCGGTGAGACGTTCATGCCCGGCGGGGTCATGACGCCGGACTTTTTCAATTCCCTCGGAGCGATGCACGGAACAATCATGGTGTTCCTGGGCGTCGTCCCCTTGGTCGTGGGCGGCTTCGGCAATTATGTCATGCCGCTGCAGATCGGTGCCCCCGACATGTCCTTCCCCAAGCTCAACATGATGAGCTACTGGGTGTTCTTCGTCGGCGGCGTCATCATGCTGGCGAGTTTTTTCGTCCGCGGCGGTGCGGCCAGTTCCGGGTGGACCTCCTACGCGCCGCTTTCGGTGATCGCGCCGACTGGGCAGACCTACTGGCTGATCGGCATGGTGTTCCTGATCACCTCGTCCCTGCTTGGTTCAATGAATTTCATCGTGACCATCGTGCAGCTTCGGGCCAAGGGGTTGACGATGTTCCGGCTGCCGTTTTTCGTCTGGGCCCAGTTTGTCACGGCATTTCTGCTTCTGCTGGCGTTCCCGCCCCTCGAGGCTGCGGGCGTTCTGCAACTCATGGATCGCGTTGCGGGCACGAGTTTCTTCCTGCCCGAAGGACTGGTCGTTAGCGGGCAACAGCTTGTTCAGAAACGGGAGATCACCGGCGGCGGCAGTCCGCTGCTCTGGCAACACCTGTTCTGGTTCCTGGCTCACCCGGAGGTGTACGTATTGATTCTCCCGGCCATGGGCATCGTGGCCGAGGTGATCGCCAACAACACCCGCAAGCCGTTGTGGGGCTATCGAGCCATGGTATACGCGACGATTTTCCTGGGCTTCATGTCGTTCATCGTGTGGGCCCACCACATGTTCATGACCGGCATGGGGACTCGATTGGCGGCGTTCTTCGCCACCACCACGATGATCATCTCGATCCCGTCGGTAGTGATCCTCACGGCGCTGGTCATCAGCCTCTATAACGCGTCGATTCGCTTTAATGTACCGATGCTGTTCGCCCTGGCGTTTCTGCCGATGTTCGCCATCGGTGGGCTTACCGGCCTGCCGCTGGGCTTGCCGGTGTCGGATATCCACTTGCACGACACGTTTTATGTGATTGCTCACTTCCACTACGTGGTGGCCCCGGGGACGATCTTCGCGATCTTCGCGGGCATTTATCATTGGTATCCGAAAGTCACCGGCCGAATGATGAACAGCTTCCTGGGCAAGCTGCATTTCTGGGTGTCCTTTATTTCGATCAACGGCGTGTTTATGCCCATGTTTTTCGCGGGCATGAACGGCATGTTGCGCAGGGGTTATGACCCCACCGCCTATGCCTACAACGCTCCGAACATGGGCTTGGTGAAGATGATGTCCTGGTCGGCGTGGCTCTTGGGCCTCGCCCAGCTTCCCTTCATCATCAACTTCTTCTGGAGCATCAAGGGCGGCCGAAGGGTCTCGCAGAACCCGTGGGACGCCACCACGTTGGAGTGGACGGCGCCCTCGCCACCTCCGCACGGCAATTTCCTGACCGAGCCGGTGGTCTATCGCGGGCCGTACGAGTACAGCGTGCCCGGTCCCAAGACGGATTTCTTCCCTCAACATTTGGCCAAGGCGGAGGCATAGCAAAACGTGTCAGCCGGAGTCCTTCCCTATACCGTCAAACCGCACCCCGTCACGGGCTTATACAGCGGCAAGTTCGGTACGTGGCTGTTCCTCGCGTCCGAAGTCATGCTCTTCGGTGCGTTGTTCTCCTCCTACGTGCTCCTTCGGGTCGGCGCCCCGGAAACGGGTCCGGCCGCCTGGCCGAGCCATGAGGAGACGCACCTGAGCTGGGTCATCGGCGGCATCAACACCATGATCCTGATCATCTCCAGCGTGACGATGGTCATGGCCTGGGCCTCCTTCAAGATGCATGATTTCGCCAAGGGCCGGACGTACTTGATCGCCACGTGGCTGCTCGCGGGTGCCTTCCTCGTAATTAAGTTGTTGTTCGAGTACATTCCCAAATTTCAACACGGCTACGTGCCGGCCAAGAACAACTTCTTCGCCCTGTATTACACACTGACCGGTCTGCACGGTCTGCACATCATCGGCGGCATGATCGTGATCGGGTATTTCATCGGGCCGGGTAGTTCCCTTTGGCGACGCGATCCAGAGTATTACACGAACCGGATCGAGTGCACGGGCCTGTATTGGCACTTTGTCGATCTCGTTTGGATATTCCTGTTCCCGGTCCTTTATCTCATGTAGGAGATGCGTATGGGCGGCGCGCACGCGGATGTCAGCAAGCACATGAAGGCCTACATCGCCGTTTTCGTAGCCTTGGCGATCGGCACGATCTTAACGGTAGCGGCTTCGCGCATTCACGTTTCCACGCCCGCCCATATCGGCATCGCCTTGACGATCGCGGTCGTGAAGGCTTCTCTGGTCGCCGCCATTTTCATGCACCTGAAATGGGAAAGCGCTCCGTCGATCTGGTGGGTGCTGCTCGTTTGCGTGATCTTCTTCGTGGTCCTGATGCTCCTGCCGTCGCTGACCACGCACGACACCCCACCGCAGGTGGTTCACGGGACATGGGGTTAAATAGCACGCAACCGAAGCAGGTTCGGATGGCGCGGATGATGCTTTTCAACATGGCGGCCCCCAATGTCGCTCAAGGCCTTCCACATTGTGTTCGTCACCGTTTCGACGATCCTCTGTTTCGGGTTTGCGGCCTGGGCGATCCGTGAATACCTGCACGCCCGCGGTATGGGCTACTTAATCGCGGGGCTTAGCGCACTCGTCGTCGCCGCGGCGTTGGTTGCCTACGGTCGATGGTTCCTTCGGAAGCTGCGTGGGGTGGGTTACCTATGAAGGTGAATGGTCTGACGGCTAGGGTATGCCTTCTCGCGTCGTTAGCGCTTGGCGCTATCGTGGAGCCTGCGGCGGCGTGCGCGGTCTGCTTTGGTGATCCGGACTCCGGCATGGCCAGGGGGGTCGTGGCCGGGGTGTGGGTGCTGATCGGCGTCGTGGGCTTCGTACTGACCGGTGTGGCCGGCACGGGTCTGTTCTGGCTCCACCGCAGCCGAGTTTTGACGCGGAATCACGTGGATTGACGGGCTCACGATGAGCAACTCCCCGGTCGTATCTCTCCGCCAAAGCGCGAACTATCAACGTTCCCTGCACGTGATCGCGATCCTGACTGCCTGCGCCGTTTTTCCTCTTTTGTTTGTCGGCGCGGGCGTGACCAGTAAGGACGCGGGGATGGCGTTTCCCGACTGGCCCACCTCGGATGGATACCTGGTCAATCCGCCGCGCTGGTGGGAAGTTGAAGCCACCCGATGGGAACATGGCCATCGATTGATCGGCTGGACGGTGGGGATGCTGGCCATCGGTTTGGCCGTCACCGCGTGGCGGCACGGCGGTGTTCGTCGCATAATGGCTATAACCGTACTCTTGGCCATCGTCGCTCAGGGAGTGATGGGTGGCATTCGCGTGAGAGAAATATCCACGGGCTGGGCCATGGTGCATGGCATCTGGGGGCAGGCTTGTTTTGTTCTGGCCTGTTCGACGGCCCTGATCTGCTCCCGGCGATGGTGGTCTGACGCGGGCCGATGTTGCCTACCCGCGGCCGAGCGGCTGCAACGGTTGTGTATAGTCACGACGGCCGCGTTGTTCGTGCAGCTTGTCCTGGGCGCCGCGCTGCGGCACTTCGGCTCCGACGCGGCGCTGGTCGCCCATGCGCTTTGGGCGGTTGTTTCGTCGCTACTGGTCGGGTGGACAGTCCTCTGGGTGATCGGCAACTACCCGAACCGGGATATCGTGGAAACAATGGGTTGGATGGTGGGGTTGCTGATGGCCGCGCAATTGATGCTGGGCGGCGTGGCGCTGGTCGTCACGGTGATGGGCGGCACGCAGAACGCGATGGTCGCCTGGCTAATTCCCACGCTGCATGTAGCCGTCGGAGCTTTGGTGTTGGCCTGTTCGACATTGCTGACGTTATGCGCGTATCGGATGCTGCGGCCTATGCCCGCAGCCGGAACATCCGTGGCCCTCGCCTCGCTGGTGGTGTCATGAACGAATGCGTCGAGGCCATATCTGTAACGACGGGGCCGCTGGCTCTGCGGGCCCGCCTCGCCGCGTACGCCGAGCTCACCAAGGCGCGGATCGGCGTACTGGTCCTGATCGCCACCGCCGTGGGCTTTCAGCTCTCTCTGCCCGATTATCCGATCGTCGGCACCTGGACCCTTCTGGTGCACACGCTGATCGGCACCGCCCTCACCGTGGCCGGGGCCAACGCCCTGAATCAATGGTGGGAGGTCGGACATGACCGACAGATGGCCCGAACGGAGCATCGGCCGTTGCCATCCGGCCGGCTTGCCGGTGCCGAGGCCCTGGCGTTCGCCATCGGCTGCGCGGTTGTTGGGGTGACTTACTTGGCCGCACAGGTGAACGGGCTTTCAAGCCTCCTCGCCCTAACTGCGGTTCTGAGCTATGCCTTGGTATACACGCCCCTGAAGCGCCGGACCTCGGCTTGTGTGCTGGTCGGGGCTGTTCCCGGGGCGTTGCCGCCAGTCATCGGTTGGGCGGCAGGTGCGGGCGAGCTTTCCGTCGGTGCGTGGATTCTGTTTGGCATCGTGTTTTTCTGGCAGCTTCCGCACTTCGCGGCCATCGCCTGGCAGTATCGCGACGATTACGCCCGCGCGGGATATCCCATGCTCGCGGTCATCGATACGGACGGAACCCGCACCAACCTCCACGTGGTCACGCATACCGTGGCCCTTCTGGCCGTCAGCCTGCTGCCTTCGATGTATCGCCTGACGGGTACGGCTTATGCGCTCGGCGCGCTGGTATTTGGCCTATGTTTTCTGGGCATCGGAATCTGGTTTCTTGCCCACAAGACGAACTCGGCGGCCCGCCTTCACGTCGTCGCTTCGATCATCTACCTGCCGCTGTTGCTCGCCCTGATGATGATCGATAAGGTGTGACGCACGTTCGCGAGCGAGTCGGCAGCGACCGCACCGCCATTCGCTCCCCGTTTGATGCGAAACCGATGCGATGATCGTCCTCGGCATATCCTGCTACTACCACGACTCCGGGGCAGCCATTGTCCGCGACGGCAAACTGATCGCCGCCGCCGAGGAGGAGCGCTTCAATCGCAAAAAGCATTACAGCGACTTCCCCGAACTCGCCATCCGCTATTGCCTCGACGAAGCCGGCGTCTCCATCGATGAAGTCGATCACATCGGCTTCTACGAAAAACCGCTCGTTAAATTCAATCGCATCCTGGAGACGATTCTCGCCGAGTGGCCACGGGCCTATCGCCCCTGGCTTAAAGCCATGCCCCTCTGGCTCAGCCACCGCCTCCGCATCGGCCATGAGATCCAGAAAAAGCTCGGCACCGAGAAGGACATTCTTTACTGCCAACATCACCTGTCCCATGCCGCGAGCGCCTTCCTCGTGTCGCCGTTTGACGACGCGGCCATCATCACCGCCGACGGCGTGGGCGAATGGACGACGACCGCTTGGGGCCTCGGCCGCGGAAACCGCATTGAAATGAAAAGCGAGATCCGCTTCCCTCATTCCGTCGGCCTGCTCTTCAGCGCTATCACTGCGTATCTGGGCTTTCAGGTCAACGACGCCGAGTGGAAGGTCATGGGCCTGGCCCCCTACGGCGAGCCGAAATACGTCGATCGGTTCCGCCAAATCGTCGACATCAAGGACGACGGCAGCATCCGCCTTGACCTACGCTACTTCGCCCACACTCACTCCACCGAACGAACCTTCAGCCGCAAATGGGAGGAACTTTTCGGCCAACCACAAAGGCCCGTCGAGGCCGACATGACCGACTTCCATCGCGACATCGCCCGCTCCGGCCAGCAGATCGTCGAGGAGATCATGGTCAAGATGGCCACCCATGTCCGCCGCGAAACCGGTATGGACAACCTCTGCCTGGCCGGCGGCGTCGGCCTCAACTGCGTGGCTAACTGGCGGATTCTCCAGGAATCGGGCTTCAAGGAAATCTTCATTCAACCGGCCGCCGGCGACTCAGGCGGAGCCCTCGGCACCGCTTTCTACATCTATAACACGGTATTAGATCAGCCTCGCGCTTTTCAGATGGACCATGCCCTATGGGGTCCGGAGTTTGATGATCGTCAGATCAAGACCACCCTCGATTCGGCGGAAGCGATCTACACCCGCGTCGAGGATGAGAACGAACTCTTGGATCGAACGGCTCAAATGATCGCCGACGGCCTTGTGGTCGGGTGGTTTCAGGGCCGACTGGAATTCGGCCCGAGGGCGCTCGGCTCGCGCTCGTTGCTGGCTGACCCCCGCAATCCCAGAATGAAGGACATCATCAACGCCAAGGTGAAGTTCCGCGAGGCGTTCCGCCCCTTCGCTCCGGCCGTTCTGAAAGAGCATGCCCACGAGTATTTCGACATGCCGCCCGGCATGGACGCCCCCTTCATGCTTCTGGTCCCGAAGGTCCGTGAGGAAAAACGGGAGATCCTCCCTGCCGTCACCCATCAGGACGGCACCGGCCGCGTGCAGACCGTCACCGAGGAGACGAACCCCCTTTATTACCGGTTGATCCGCGCTTTCGGTCAGCTGACCGGCGTGCCGGTGGTCATCAACACGTCGTTCAATGTCCGCGGCGAGCCGATTGTGTGTACGCCTCGCGACGCGTACCATACTTTCGTCCACACAGGCATCGACGCCTTGGTGATGGGCAACTTCGTGATCACCCACAAGCCCGATGCCGTGGACTACGAAGCCGGCATGCGCCGCAGCGTCACGCTCGAAGCGGGCCTGCACACCGGAGCCAGCGTGACGATCCGGTAGGGCGTGGATGCGCGAGAGCACGGTCTGATCAGTACCGCGACTGTAAAGGGGCGGGCTGGTCTGCTGGGGTCCGAGGAACATTTGTCGATACGAGCTGCGAGCGGGTCGCATCGACCTTAGATGCATATGCCCAAACGATCCCTCATCAAAGAGTTCTTCCTCTTCGTGAAACAGGAAAAGAAATGGTGGCTCGTGCCGTTTCTCCTGGTCCTGCTGATCGTCGGCGGCCTGCTGGTCTTCGCCAGCTCATCGCCTCTGGCCCCGTTTCTGTATCCTTTGTTCTGATTTCGCGGTTTTCCGCCATTTGAGAGTGGCCCTTTTGGGGTCGATAATATCGTAACGGGACCGGTGCGCCCCAAACGTGGCGCATACGGCGTGCCTGTGGCTTCAGGAATGGCGATGCTTAAAGTCCTTTGCGTCTGCGGCGCTCGGCCGAACTTCATGAAGATCGCCCCCATCATGCACGTCCTGGGGCGAACCGCTGGCGTGCGCCCCCTCCTCGTCCACACTGGGCAGCACTACGACGAAAAAATGAGCGACCTCTTTTTCCGTCAGCTCGACATCCCCGAACCGGACATCAACCTCGAGGTCGGCAGCGCCTCCCACGCCGCCCAAACCGCCGAAGTCATGAAACGCTTTGAACCGATCTGCCTCGAACACAAGCCCGATTGGGTCATCGTTGTCGGAGACGTGAACAGCACGATCGCCTGTGCCCTCGTGGCCAGCAAGCTGGGGATCAAAGTTGCCCACGTCGAAGCCGGCCTCCGCAGCTTCGACCGCTCCATGCCCGAGGAAGTCAACCGCGTCCTGACCGACGCCATAAGCGACATGCTCTTTGTCACCGAACCCAGCGGCGTGGAAAACCTCCAACGCGAGGGCATCGCCGGCCCCAAAGTCCACCTCGTCGGCAACGTCATGATCGACACCCTCCTCCGCTCCCGCGAAAGCGCGGAAAAATCGGACATCTTGGCCCGCTTGAGCGTACAAAAGGGTGGGTATGCCGCGGTGACTCTGCATCGCCCCAGCAACGTGGACGACCCGGGCGCGTTCGGGCGCATCCTGACCGCCCTCGAAACGATCGGTCGGGACATGCCCGTGGTGTTCCCGGTTCACCCCCGGTCGCGGAAAAACATGAGTCAGATGGGGCTCAATGGCCGGATCGAAAGAAACCCGAGCCTGCGGCTGACGGAGCCGCTGGGCTACCTCGATTTCATGAAGCTGATGTCCGACGCCGCCGTCGTCCTTACCGATTCCGGCGGCATTCAGGAGGAGACCACCATCCTCGGCGTGCCGTGTCTGACCCTCCGCGATAACACCGAGCGCCCCCTTACGATCACCCAGGGCACGAATCGTCTGACCGGCAATGACCCGGACCGGATCATTGCGGCCTATCGCGAAGTCCGCGACCGGCCCCGCCGGCCGGTCCGCCCCCCGGACCTCTGGGATGGCCGCGCAGCCGAGCGCATCGTCAACATCCTCATCGGAGCCAATCGATGAACATCGCCGTCGTGGGTACCGGATATGTCGGCCTCGTCGCGGGCACCTGTTTCGCCGACAGTGGCCACCACGTCATTTGCGTCGACTGCGACGAACGCAAGGTGCGCAAGCTGCGTGACGGCGCCGTGCCGATCTACGAACCGGGCCTCGCCGAGATCGTGCAGCGCAACACCAAGGCCGGGCGTCTCGAATTCACCACCGAACTGCCCACCGCCGTTCAAAAAAGTCGAATGGTCTTCATCGCCGTGGGAACGCCGCAGACGGCGGACGGCTCCGCGGACATCGGGGCCATCCTCAGCGTCGCCGCCGATATCGCCCGGGCCATGGACGGCTACCGTGTCGTCGTCATGAAGAGTACCGTGCCCGTGGGCACCCACGCCCAGGTCACGAAAACAATCGGCTCGAACACCCACCATCCGTTTGATTACGTGAGCAACCCCGAGTTCATGAAAGAAGGAGCGGCCATCGACGACTTCACCAAGCCCGACCGCGTGGTCATTGGCACCACCAGCCCCGCCGTCGGCGAGATCATGCGCGAGCTCTACGGCCCTTTCATGCGCCGCGACGAACGCATCCTCATCATGGACCCGGCCAGCGCCGAGATGACCAAGTACGCCGCCAATGCCTTGCTCGCGACCCGGATTTCGTTCATGAATGAGATCGCCGGACTTTGCGAACGGTTCGGCGCCGATGTGGAGGCCGTCCGCCGCGGCGTTGGCTCAGATTCCCGAATTGGCAGCGCCTTCCTGTACGCGGGCGTCGGCTACGGCGGCTCATGTTTCCCCAAGGATGTAAGCGCTTTGGCCGCGATGGGCCGCGCCGTCGAGCAACCGACGGCTCTCTCCGACGCCGTGCACAAGGTCAACCAGCGCCAGCGCCGCGTCTTCGCTCAGCGGGTCATCGATCATTTCGGTGATAAGTGCGGGGCCACGACCCTGGCCATCTGGGGCTTGGCCTTCAAAGCCCGAACCGACGACGTGCGCGAATCGCCCGCGCTCACTGCCATTCCCATGTTCCTGGAACGCGGCATGAAAGTTCGGGCCCACGATCCCGAGGCCATGACCAATGCCGCCCGCGAACTCGGCTCCAAGGTCACCATGTGCGACGACGGCTACGCAGCCCTCGACGGCGCCGACGCGTTGGTGATTTTCACCGATTGGCCGGAGTTCCGCCGACCGGATTTTGATCGCATGGCCAGTGTCATGCGCAAGAAGGTTATTTTCGACGGTCGCAACCTGTACGAGCCGAGCGCGATGGCCCACCGCGGCTTCCATTACGTCTGCGTCGGCCGCCCGACCGTCCCCGCGAAATCGTAGAAGATTGGTGGGATTTGGAGTGTGGGACCCCGACTTGCATGTGGAACCGACTTTCCAGTCGGTCACCGAGCAGCGACGGGCTGTGTGGCATGGTCCACGCTTGCGTGGCCATGTCTTCAAACTGACCGCTGGTGCGAGAATCCTTTCTCGCACCCTCTGGATTCTTGCGATGCCCAATATCATCGTCACAGGCGGAGCCGGGTTCATCGGATCGCATCTCTGCGAAGCGCTCCTTCGCCGTGGCGACGACGTAACCGCCATCGACAACTTCGATGACTTCTATCCCCCCGCAATCAAACGCAACAACCTGTCGTCGATCATTAACCACCCCCGATTCACCTTGATGGAGGGCGACATCCGCGATGAAAACATCATCAACTCCGCAGTCGATTCGACAACCGACGCCGTAATCCACCTCGCCGCCCGCGCCGGCGTACGCCCGTCGATCGCCGATCCGCTCCTCTATCAGGACGTCAACGTCCGCGGCACCCTCACCCTGTTGGAAGCCTGCCGAAGACACCCGCAAATCCGCTTCATCTTCGCGAGCAGCTCCAGTGTGTACGGCAACAACGCCAAGGTGCCATTCTCCGAAGACGACCCGGTCGATGAGCCGATTTCGCCCTATGCGGCTACCAAGCGGGCCGGCGAGCTATTGTGCCGGACGTATCACCATTTGTTCGGATTTCCGACTACCTGCTTGCGCTTCTTCACCGTCTACGGACCCAGACAGCGGCCCGACCTCGCGATACACAAGTTCGTCCGCCTGATCGAGGCAGGCAGGCCGATCCCGGTCTACGGCGACGGAGCCATGTCCCGTGACTTTACGTACATCGACGACATCATCGAGGGCGTGATCCAAGCGATCGACCGGGGCCGAGGTTTCGCGATCTACAACCTCGGGGAATCATCTCCGATGACGGTGCTCGATTTGATCCGCGCCATCGAGATTGCGCTCGGCAAACGGGCCAAGGTCGAACATCATCCGCCTCAGCCCGGTGACGTAGAGCGCACCTTCGCCGGCGTGACCCGCGCAGGGCGCGACCTGGGGTACAGTCCAAAGACGGACGTCCATACCGGGCTCCGGCGGTTCGTGGATTGGTTCCGCCGCGACGCCATTCTGCAACACGCTGAATGTGACGCCCCGACGCTAAAGCCAAAAAGCGCCCGCGGGGCCGTCGTCCCACAACCCGCGTCCTCATGCACGTAGCCTACATCCATCAGCATTTTTCGACGCGGAAAGGGGCCACCGGCACCCGCTCCTACGAGATGGGCCGTCGGATGATTCAAGCCGGTCATCGCGTCACGATGATCTGTGGGCAATATGCCGCCGGTGACGGCGCCGTCCTCGAGAAAACCGGGAATCCATCTGCTCACGCGGGCGCGGACGAATTCGACGTGGACGGCATCCGGGTCATTCGCATCCGCGAGCCGTACGCCAACCAGATGGGCTTCGTTCGGCGCCTTCTGGCCTTCGGTCGCTTCGCCCGAGCGGCCACCCGCATTGTGGCCCGCCTCGACGTCGACCTGGTCTTTGCCACCTCGACACCGCTCAGTGTGGGCATCCCCGGTATGAAAGGCGCCCGGCGGTTGGGAGTGCCGTTCGTGTTCGAGGTCCGCGACCTCTGGCCCGAATTGCCCATTGCTATGGGAGTACTGCGTAACCCGCTGCTAATCGCCTACGCCCGCCGATTGGAGCGGCGGATCTATCGCGCGGCGAGTCGGATCATCACCTTGGCACCGGGCATGAAGGAGGGGATTCTCCGCACCGGTTATCCCCCGGACCGTATCGAGCTGATACCAAATAGCGCGGACCTCGATTTGTTCCGTCCCTGCGAGGATCCGATCACCGACAACCGGTTCGGACCGCCTGGCGCTTGCCGTTTTGTCTTCACCGGCGCCCACGGCAAAGCCAACGGACTCGACGCCGTGCTCGATGCCGCGGCAGTGCTCACGCGACGGGGCGATGGCGGAGTTCACTTCGTGTTCATTGGGGAGGGTAGCGAACGCGAGCGACTCATGACCCGCTGCAAGAGCGAGGGGCTGGAAGCTATGATGTCGTGGTTACGACCCATGCCCAAAAGTGAACTCGCCCGAATTCTTCCTCGGATGGATGTCGGCCTGATGATCCTCCGCAACGTCCCCGCGTTTTACAACGGGACGTCGCCGAACAAATTCTTCGATTACATCGCGAGTGGCCTTCCTGTGCTCAACAATTATCCCGGTTGGTTGGCTGAGATGATCCGAGAACAGGACTGCGGCATGGTTGTCCCGCCGGACGATCCCTCGGCCTTCGCCGATGCCGTGGTTCGATTGCGCGACGACGCTCTGGCCCGCCGGGAAATGGGTCGACGCGCCCGGCGACTTGCCGAAGATCGTTTCTCCCGTGACCAACTTGCCGACCAATTCGTGACCGTCCTCGAAGCTGCTTATGCCGACTCTACCACACCAACAGCCAGAAACATCAACCACGAAAGGCCCATCGAGACCAAGACCGCATGAACCTTTCCGTCCATGAACCGATCACCCCACCGACACCGACCGATTTTCCGAGCCGCGACCGCTCGCGAGCGGTTCTAGGCGCGGGGCCCTCGCCATCTCCCGCCCCCCATTGTCGCCTCACGGTGCGTAACGCACTCACCATCGACGTGGAAGACTGGATCCAATCCGTTCTCGACGTGGATCGGCCTTTGACGGCCCGGTTCGTCCGAAACACTCACCGCGTTCTGGAGTTCCTGGCGGATCGCGACGTGAAAGCAACTTTCTTCATCCTCGGTCTGGCTGCGGAAAACGCTCCGGAACTCGTGCGTGAGATCCATCGGGCCGGACACGAGGTCCAAAGCCACGGATGGGGTCACCGTTTGTTGCACACTCTCGCACGAAAAGAGATTCGGAATGACTTGTTGCATTCAAAGAAACTGCTGGAGGACATCACCGGCGAACCGATCATCGGCTACCGCGCACCGGCCTTCAGTATCACCCGCCGGAATCTTTGGGTGCTCGATGTCATCGCCGAATGCGGATATCGGTATGACTCGTCGATCGTCCCCGCCGCAACGCGGCGTTACGGCATCGATGGGGTCCCGTGGTGGCCCTTCCGACTGGCGACGCCCTCCGGCGCCGAGTTGATCGAAGTCCCGGTGGCCACGTTCCGCTTCTTTCGACGCCGACCCATCGGCGGCGGCGGCTACTTTCGCCTGTATCCGGCTTCCATGATCGTTCGATCGTTCCGCGCGCTGAATCGCGCCGGCATTCCCGCGACGGCGTATGTCCATCCATACGAATTCGCCCCAAATGAACTAAGCGAATTGGCGACGGACGCCGGAAACAAATGTTTCATTCCATTGCGGCTGCGCCTCACACAGGGACTTGGCCGAGGTGGAGTTCCGCGAAAACTCGATCGCCTCTTGTCGGAATTCTCGTTCGGACCGGTAGGTGAAGTGATCCGGACAACGCCGCAAACGATGATCCGGCTCTGACTGCGTGAGCCCCAAATCCGATGGCTTAGGCCCCGTTTTGGGTCGTTTCTAATTCTTGACGCTGTACGGTTACCGTTTGCCGCCGGCTTTTTCGAGACTGTCGGCGATTCGCCATCGCTGCGAGCTTTCGACGGACTGAATATCCACCAAGTCGTCTTCGAGCGCGATCGCTGGTTGCAGAACGGGCGGGTGTGTATCGGGCGGGGTGACGACACGGACATCCTTGCTCTTCTTTTGGCCGACGCTGGAGCCGACGAGGCGCACGCGGAACTCAGAATCGCCGATTTTCAGCACGTCGTTATCGCGGAGTTGGCGGTAATGGATGGCCTCGCCGTTGACCATGGTGCGGTTTCGCGACAACAGGTCGAGCACGACCGGGTAACCCTGGTGGACGAAAAGCAGGGCGTGGGCGCGTGACACACGGTTGTCGTCAATGTGAATATCGGCGCCGGGCCGGCGGCCGATGACGCAAACCTTTCGGTTGGGTTGAAGAATACGGCCGGACTGAACGTGCTCAAACGCGATCAACTGCGGCGAGGGTTCCAAGTCCAGGGTATGTACGTCGCCGTTGCCGCCGTGCTCGCGTTTTTCGATCTCCGCGCGGAACGCCCAGGGCGCGACCGTTAATTCGTCGCCGTCGGCGAGCGTCTCGTGCTCCAGTTTCAGATCGTTGAGCTTGCTGCCGGTCTTGGTCAGGAGATCGACGGCGATAATCTCGCCCCCGGTTTGCACAATGCCCATGTGAACCGGGGCGACCAAGGCGTGCCGTAAATGAACCTTGCAGCCGGATCGGGAGCCGAGAAGGGTGACGAGGCGATGGCACTCGATTCGCGTGTCGGCGTTCGGTCCGCTCTGCACGTAAAGGCGAAGCGAAGGCGCGACCGCGGCGACCATGGGCGGCCCTTGCATAATCACTTCGCTCTTGCTCAACGCCAACATCCTCTGCGGCTATGGCGCGAAAGCCGGATTGGGCGTGCCGACGCGCCCCCCACGCCATCCTTGGGGATCGGCCCTCAGGCCGGTAACCTTTACAGTATAGGGAGTCCACCGATCAGATTCCAGCAACATCCAATTCAGTGCCCCTTTGCGCAATCTTGATGCTTTTTGCGAACCCTTTTTTTAGCGCGGCGAGCATGCCCGAACAATTGCTGGAATCCATGTTCAGGCTGCCCGAGTCCATTCCTAAGCGGATTCAATGAAGATTATCGCCGCATTTTGCATGGCTCCGGCGTGAATCGTAGACCTGTCATGGCCAGCGCCGCAGGTCGGCCAAACGGCCCTATAACGGGTCGGCACCCCATCCTCTCGACCGGCGGCCTTGGTCCGTTGGACCACGCGCGGTCATGGGCCTCGCCCATGCCGGGCGGTGACGACTCGGCCTTCTACCCCGTACATGTTTGATGACGACGGCGACCGGCTTGTCGGAGGAGGGGATTATGCGCTTCCGAATGTTGCTGCTGGGATTGGTGGTTTTATGCGCTCCCGCGCCTGTCCTCGCTCAATCGGCCTTGACGGAGCCGCCGGAGTTTCCATCATCGGTGCCGGGACCGAGTCAACCGCACTCCGGCGATCCCTGTTTCTTATTGGCCGACGGCGGCGTGGTGCCCGGCGACGTTGATTGGTTGCAGGTCACGATTCCCTTCGGTAGCAGCCGCACGGTTGTGGACGTGGACATTACGTCCGCGAGCGGCCGAAGCGCCCTTCTCGCCTCGGTCGTGGGCGGCGTGACGCAATCCAACATGGCCGACAACAACAACGCGGCGGACGGGCTTTGCGGTGTGGGAGCGGCGAGCAGCCCGGTCGGAAGCCTCTTTGACTCGGTGGGCGACGTAGGCGCGACCTCCGCGGGCACGACGATCAACATCGGCATCACCGGATCCGG
>Ga0137431_1000134_pt1 | contig 35765 bp, 31 predicted proteins | sample EasRivERMZT800_2_FD_104646 | JGI IMG/M metagenome (GOLD analysis project Ga0137431, IMG submission 104646) | Soil microbial communities from meander-bound floodplain in the East River, Colorado, USA - East River MetaG ERMZT800_2 | ecosystem: Environmental > Terrestrial > Soil > Floodplain ... | reverse complement strand
GTTTATTAATTCAATCTTGCTGCCTGCCTGAATGATGGTCTCTCAATCTCTGTGAGTATCGTTGGCTGTTGCCGAATCAAAAAAAAGCGCCCCGGAACGAGACGCTTCTTACTCAAGACTTTATGACTGGATAATTATCCCAAAGCCACCCTTTTAAGCTCTGTTACTTTTACGTCCCCCGATTCCTTCAGGTAATCACCAACGGATTTGCTGCTGTCTTTTACAAATGCCTGTGCCGTTAATGTTTGTTCCTTAAAGAAAGCACCCATTTTGCCTTCAGCAATTTTAGCCAGCATATCATCAGTCTTACCTGCCATTTTTGGATCCTGCTTCATTACATCTACAATAATAGCTTTTTCCCTTGCGATCACATCAGCAGGAACACTGGCTGCATCAACTGCTACCGGGTTCAAAGCTGCGATTTGCATGGCTACATCTTTACCTACTTCGCCAGCGATCTTGTTCAACCCTACCAGCACCCCAATCCTGTTAGCACCGTGAATATAGGAGGCCACATAAGGCGCTTCTACTCTTTCAAATCTTGTGATGCCTATTTTTTCACCGATTGCAGCGAGTTTATCATTAATGAGATCCGAAACTTTAGCGCCTTTGATGGCAGCATTGTTCAGTTCATCGAGGCTTTGGATATTATTAGCAATAGCTGCATCGGCGATACTTTTTACAAAAGCAACGAAGTCTGCGTTTTTTGACACAAAATCTGTTTCACAACTTACGCAAACAATGATACCGGCTTTGTTATCGGAAGTAGTAGCGGCAATGACAACGCCTTCCTTTGCCTCCCGATCACTTCTCTTGGCCGCTACTTTCTGACCCTGCTTGCGCAGCCAGTCAATTGCTGCTTCGAAATCACCATTGGTTTCTGTTAAAGCCTTGCGGCAATCCATCATGCCGGCGCCTGTTGCCTGGCGAAGCTTATTTATATCTGCTGCACTTATTGTTACTGTACTCATATCCCAAATCCGCTCAGCGGAAATTTATCAGTTAGGAAAATATTGTTAGCGTTTTACCCGCATTACTCCCCTTTTAGGGGTTGGGGGTTATCTCCTTCCTCCACCCGGTCCGCTGCCACCTCTTTGTCCGCCACCTGCACCCCCGGAAGTACGACGTCTGGGACCACCTGCACTACGACCGCGGCCGCCACGACCACCGGCAGCTTCAGCATGTGCCTCAGCCTCCAGGCGCGCAGCGCTTTTTTCCTTATCGTCATCAACGGTTTCATCTGTCTCTTCTTCCTTGGCTGCCTGGCGTTCTGCCAATCCTTCTGCAATTGCAGCAGTGACGTAATTGGTCAAAATCGCAATCGATTTAGTTGCATCGTCATTAGCAGGAACAGCAAAATCAACTTTGTTAGGATCGCAATTGGTATCAACCAGTCCGAACGTAACAATTCCCAATCGTTTTGCCTCTGCCAGGGCGATATGCTCGTGGCCAATATCTACAATAAACAAAGCAGCCGGCACCCGTCCAAGCTGGGCAATACCCCCAAGCACTTTTTCCATTTTTTCTTTATCCCTGCTCAAAGTCAGCCGTTCTTTCTTTGTGATGTTATCGAACGAACCATCACCCAGCATTTTTTCAATGCTCTGCATTTTCTTCACACTTTTACGAACTGTATTAAAGTTGGTCAGCATTCCTCCAAGCCAGCGTTCCGTAACGAAAGGCATATTTACCCGCCTTGCACATTCGCTTACAATATCCTTTGCCTGCTTTTTTGTGCCAACAAAAAGAATCTTTTTGCCGCTACGGGCAATCTGCTTCATCGCTGCCGCCGTTTCCTGCAGGCAATCAAGAGTCTTATTCAGGTCAATAATGTGAATTCCTTTCTTTTCAGCAAAGATGTAAGGCAACATCTTGGGGTTCCACTTCTTTTTCAGGTGACCGAAATGCACACCGGCTTCCAAAAGTTGCTGTTGTAGTGAAGTGTTATTTTCCATTGTATTAGCCCCTCCAACCTTCCGCCAACTTAGCGGAGAGCCTTACGGAGATTTTTTTTATTATTATGAAATCATGTTTATAAACGACCCAAAGTCCCCCTTCGGGGGATTTAGGGGGCTGCTTTTAACGTTTTGAAAATTGGAAGCTCTTCCTCGCTTTCTTATGACCGAATTTTTTACGCTCTACCGAACGGGGATCCCGCTTCAGCAAACCGGCTGCTTTCAAAGCAGGACGGAAATCTGGATTTAATTCAACCAATACGCGGGAGATACCCAGCATTGCCGCTTCTGCCTGTCCTTTGATACCGCCGCCGGTAGCATTGATCTTTATATCAAATTTGCTGGCAGCGTCAACCGCCTTTAAAGGGCGTTCCACTTGGTTTTGCAGGTATACCAGTGAGAAATATTGTTTGTAGTCTTTGTCATTCACTGTGATCTTTCCATCTCCTTTAGAAACGAAAACCCTTGTCACAGCTTCTTTACGACGTCCCACACCATTTGTTTGCTTTTCCATATTTATTTTTTTGACACACCTTCCTTGCAGAAAGGTGAGTTATCCGATTTAGAATTTTAATTCTTTTGGTTGTTGTGCCTTGTGCGGATGTTCAGCCCCGGTATAAACGAATACCTTTTTATACATCTGCCGGCCCAGGCGATTTTTGGGAAGCATTCCCTTTACTGCCCTTTCAATAACAACTTCGGGGCGGCGTTTCAACAAGCTCTCAGCGGTTTCTTCCTTACGCCCACCGGGGTAGCCGCTGTACGTGTCGTAAAGCTTTTGTTCCTGCTTGTTGCCTGTAAATACCACCTTTTCACAGTTGATCACAATGATATAATCACCGGTGTCAACATGGGGAGTGTAAGAAGCCTTGTGTTTGCCGCGAAGCATAGCGGCAATCTTCGCACACATGCGCCCTACGGTTTGATTAGTACCGTCCACAACATGCCACTGACGTTGTACGGTAGCCGCATTCGCATGCTTTGTTGTAAAATGTAAATTGCTCATTATTTGAAATCTTTAGCCCGCATGGGCGGGACAGTTATAAAAAATACAGATGAGCCATCCCTCAGTCTGTTCCCGCTGCAGCAGCGCTGTTTTTGGGGGTGCGAAGATAGGTTCGTGTAAAATTCTAACCTAAGATTTAGTGACCTAATTTTAATTGAACCTTTATAAGGCATTGTTTTTCAATAAAAATTTTGCACTATTTTTTAAACTCCTCAATACTTTGAACCTTATAAGCCCCCCTGGTAGGCCAATTTCATAAAATGAAGTACTTCCTCATTAATGTCGTCCTGGTGTAGCATGCGAAAATGGTGATTATATTGATATGTTCCGGGCACCTGGGCTATTTTGTGAAAACAAAGGTTATCCGTGTAAGCCTTATTAAAAGGAAAGGTGATATCAACGAAATCACGTCCCAATCTTGTTATATATGCAATCCTTGTTTTTGCAGCAAAAGCAATCATGGATTTTGTAGGATGTACTGTTACTTTACCAACCTCCTGGAATTTTTGTACAACATGCAAGAAAAGAGAAATCGTATGTGCTGTTTTTCCTGTTAAATAATCAGCTAAGGTTTTATCATTGCATGAATGCACCTGGTTGTTGTTTACAAATTGCTGGCCACATAAAGGACATGTCCACATGAGTATAAAATAATAATTGAGCGTAAACCTGGTTCAATATTTCAATACTGTAATTTATTCTTTAATTAATAGAAACTGCCTGTACAGACCTACAATTAGTTATATTGCCTCCAGAAACTCCTATTGTGTCAATTCATAAACTCAATCGCAGCCAGTTTGGAGATCCGAAAAACTCCGGCAACTTAATGCCTATCGAAGAAGCGCATGCACTCCTGAACGAATGGGTTCTCAATGAACGACTCCGGTTACATATGAAGCAGGTAGCCGCTGTGATGAAGGCCTGGGCGATAGAAAAAGAAGGAGCCGATGCAACAACTGCATTAAAATGGGAACTGGCCGGACTGCTTCATGACGCCGACTGGGAAAAATATCCCGATGATCATTGCCGCATAATTATTGAAGAATTAGAAAAACGAAATATTGACCCGGATGTGATCCGCTGTATTGCTGCCCACGGTCCAGGCTATTTTGGTATAGAGCCGGAAAGCAATATGGAAAAGATGATCTACGCAATAGATGAACTCTCGGGTTTTGTTCATGCGGCCGCACTTATCCGCCCCATCCGTTATGAAGGTTTGGAACCAAACAGCATTTTGAAAAAACTAAAGACACCCTCCTTTGCGGCACAGGTAAACCGTGATGATATTTCAGATGCTCTGTCGCGAATCAACGTCTCACTTGAAGAATTGATTGGTTTCATCATCGAGCACCAGAGATCTGTAAAATAACTTAGCTGCAAACGATTGCAGCTAAAAAGATGGATTTGCTGTACTTTCAATTTGCATTCTGAATTATTTTTCAGATAACTTTCATCTATACAAACCGATTGCTTATGCAGCCAAAAAAGCCACTACTTTCCTTTTGGCAAATCATCAATATGAATGTTGGCTTTTTCGGCATTCAATATAGTTTTGGATTGCAGCAAAGCGCGGTAAATCCTATCTATGATTTCCTGGGAGCAAGACCTGAAGACATCCCTATATTGAATCTTGCCGGTCCTCTTACCGGGCTAATAATACAACCCATAATTGGAGCGCTCAGCGATAAGACGTGGCACCCGAGATTCGGCAGGAGAAAACCCTATTTCTTTATAGGCGCAGTTATGTGCAGTATCGCGTTATTCCTGTTTCCATTTAGTTCATCATTATGGATGGCAGTCGGTTTGTTATGGATACTTGATGTGGGCAATAATACCGCTATGGAACCTTACCGCGCATTTATTGCAGATAAACTGGATGCCACCCAGCAGCCCGTAGGTTTCCAGGCCCAAAGTTTTTTTACGGGCTTTGGCCAAACGCTGGCTAATGTTTCACTTTTTATCTTTCCAGCGATTATTTTAGGATATACCGGCAAGATTCCAAGCTGGGTTTTTGCTTCTTTTTTTGTAGGTGCCGTTTGTTCCGTTGGCTCGGTGTGGTGGAGTATACGAACCACACCTGAAATTCCACCCACGGAAGAAGAACTGGCAATTATTAAAAAAAGAAACGAAGGAATGCCTCATCCCGTTCTTCAATTCTTTTTTTCTATCATCACAACTGTGGTCGCTTATGTAACTTTAGCTGTTCTTCTGGTCCCTTCCCTTCTTACTGGCGGCCGCATTATCCGGAACTTAATACAGTACACAAAAGAACACAAGTCATTGAAGATAATTTTTGCGCAAAATATTGAAATTGTAGAGGCGATTTCTGTCATGCCCGCGGTAATGTGGCAACTGGCACTGGTCTACCTGTTTCAGTGGTATGCGCTCTTTTGCTATTGGCAAAATAGCTCAAAGAGCATTGCTTTGTCCGTATATAATGCCACTCCAGAAAACAAGGAGATGTACGAAAAAGCTGTTAGTCTTGCCGGATTGGTGAATGGCTGGTATAATGTCGTGACGTTTCTCAGTGCCTTTGCTTTAGTTGGATTTGCAAAGAAGTACAGTCCCAAATGGGTTCATTTCGTTTGTCTTGCTTTGGCGGGTATAGGCTTTATAGCATTTCCCCACATTGAAAACAAAACCTTTCTGTTCTTTGCCATCACAGGGTTTGGTATCGGCTGGGCCAGTATGATGGGCATTCCTTACCTGATGGTGGTAAGTCAAATTCCGAAAGAGAGATATGGCGTTTACATGGGAATTATCAATATGATGATAGTAATACCCATGTTCCTTCAAACCATAACATTTGGATATATCCTCAAACATTTTCTAAACAATAACCCGGGAAAGGCAATTTTGTTTGGAGGCGTTTTGTTGCTGATTGCAGCATTCTTTACCACATTATTAAAGACCACAAAGCCCGCTGGAGACATTCAGTTGCCTGCTCCGGCCGGTCATTAAACATCAGCTATGAAACAGCTAAATAAATTAATACTTATTTTTCTCGTTTTTGGTAGCGCTTTCTCCTGCAAACAAAAACCAGCTGAGGAAAGTAAGAAAGAAGTAGGTACCGAAAGGAAGTGGTGGAAAGAAGCAGTGGTCTATCAAATCTATCCGAGAAGTTTTAAAGACAGCGATGGAGATGGTATTGGTGATTTGAAAGGGATTGCTTCAAAACTGGATTATATCAAAAGTCTCGGCATTGATGCTGTTTGGCTTAACCCGATTTTTGAATCACCCAATAAGGACAATGGTTACGACATCAGCGATTATCAGAACATCATGAAGCAATTTGGCTCAATGGTTGATTTCGATACGTTATTAAAGGGCTTTCATGAACGGGGAATAAAAGTAATGATGGATATGGTGCTGAACCATTGCAGTAATGAACACAAGTGGTTTAAGGAAGCAAGTCAGTCAAGAAACAGTCCGTATTATAATTATTTTCATTGGTGGCCTGCTGAAAAGGGGCAACCGCCTTATCGTTTCAGCATCTTCGATGAGAAAGGTTATGGCTGGGAGTTCAACAAGAAAACCAACTCCTATTATCTGCATTACTTCGGCGATTTTCAACCCGACCTGAATTGGGAGAACCCGCAATTGCGCCAGGATGTTTATAAAACGATGCGATTCTGGTGCGATAAAGGTGTGGACGGGTTCCGCATGGATGCACTGGCGTTTATTTCAAAGGATACGACGTGGCCGCCGCTACCCAAAGAATATAACGGAAACTGGACCCTCTATTATGCAAGCGGTCCTTACTTGCATGATCACATACAGGAGATGAACCGTGAGGTATTGAGCAGGTATGATCTTGCCACTGTCGCTGAAGCAACGGGCGATATACCGAGAGTTAAACTATTTGTAGATGAAGACAGAAGAGAATTAAACATGGCCTATAATTTTGAGGCCATCGATTTTGGATATCTCCCCAATGAATATAAAATGCCGGATCCAAAGGGTTATGATTTTGTTCAATGGAAAAAAATATATACTAAATGGGATAGTGCCTTTCTTGATAAAGGCTGGGGCACTATGTACCTGGCCAATCATGACCAGCCAAGAATGCTTACCCGCTGGGGAAATGATACTCCTGAATTCAGGGATGTTGCATCCAAAATGCTCACCACATTTATATTAAGCATGAGAGCCACGCCCTATTATTACTATGGTGATGAAATCGGAATGAACAATATCAAGTTTGACAAGGTAGAGCAATACAATGATGTGGAGTTGCTTACTAACTATGCACAGGTAAAGGCAAAGGGTGGTGATCTGAAACGTTTCCTGGAGGGCATGAAGATTTCAAGCCGTGATAACGGCCGCACGCCGATGCAATGGGATACAACGGAAAATGCCGGTTTTGGTACCGGCAAACCCTGGTTATCTGTAAATAATAATTATAAAACGGTAAATGTGTCCGCGCAGGAAAAAGATGATCACAGCATCCTGAATTATTTCCGTAAGATGGTAAAGCTTCGTAAAGACAATGACGTATTGATCTATGGAAAATACACTTTATTGGATAAAGACAACCGTGACGTATTTGCCTTTACTAGGGAATTGAACGGAAAAAAACTTTTGGTGTTGCTGAATTTCAAGGGAAAAAATTCGGCTGCCAGCACCGGTGTTGATATAAAAAGTGCAAAGGTCTTAATCAGTAATTATGCCATGGCCTCAGCCGACGGTTCATTGCGACCTTACGAAGCAGTTATCTATGAACTTTAATAAATGATTGATTCATAAATCGACGGATTATTTGACATTAAAACTTAATCATATTCAGCATATCGGTATCCCGGTCACCAACATCAAAGTGTCTGAAGCCTTCTATGAAAAGCTCGGTTTTCAAAATGTAATGAGCTCAACATTCGAATATAACGGCGACACGGGGACAGTTGCGATGATGAAGCTGCGTGAAATGATCATCGAATTGTACCAAATGCCTGAAAAAGAATTAGCAGAAATAAGTAGTCGGGAGAATGGGCATATTGATCACATTGCTTTTGATGTGGACGATATTGATATAACATTTGAAATGCTAAAGAATAATGGTTTTTCCATTATCGAAGAAGCACCCGTCTTTCTTTCTTTTTGGAAAAACGGGTGTAAATATTTTAACATAACCGGACCCGATGGAGAGAGACTTGAATTTAACCAGATTTTGTAACTAAAATTCTCCGCCTGCGCGGAGAGATCTGTATGAAAAAAATCTTGTGCATAGGCGAAGCATTGATTGACATGATCTGTACAGACAAAGGCAAATCCCTTTCTGACGGAAATAATTTTTTAAAAAAAGCGGGCGGAGCTCCCACAAACGTGGCGGCTGCCATTGCGGCTTTGGGAGGTAATGTAGAATTGCTGGCCAAAGTTGGAGCGGATCCTTTTGGCCGCCACCTGATTGATGTAATGCAGGAATTTAATGTAAGCACAAAATGGATTTTAAGAGATGCTGAGCATTTTACCACATTTGCCTTTGTATCACTGATGGAGAATGGGGAACGGGATTTTTATTTTAATCGTGGTGCCGACAGCCAACTGAGTGTAAATGATATCGCGCCTGTTGATCTCGCTGAGTTTTCAATTGTACACTTTGGTTCTGCAACGGGATTTCTGCCGGGACCCTTGCAAGCCGCCTACCAGGGACTGCTGCAACAATGCCTGCAGCATGAAGTTTTTATCAGCTTTGATCCCAATTATCGCCATTTACTTTTCCAGGATAATACTCAAACATTTATTGATCAATCATGGAATTTTTTGAATAGCTGTCATTTTTTTAAAGTAAGCGACGAAGAAGCAATGCTGATCACAGGCAGGGCAACATTGACAGATGCGGCTGAAACCTTATTACAAAAAACAACCGCTGTTTTTGCCGTTACATTAGGAAAAGAAGGGACCATGCTGGGAATGAACGGACAAACATTTATCGTCCCGAGTATTCCTGTAAAACCCGTTGATACAACCGGCGCCGGGGATGCTTTTGTGGGCGCAGTACTTTACCAGCTTAATTCTTTTTCTTTAAAACAGATACAACAATTACCTGTCAGCAAATGGAAGGAGATCTTATTAAACGCCAATAAAGCAGGAGCCAGGACCTGCGAATACATGGGAGCCATGGAAGCTTTCAAACATCTGAGCAGCACTATTTTTAAATAGAAAGACCATGTACAACTTCGGGCTTCACCAACATATCAATCAATCTATCCAAAGCGAAGGGTTGGACATTGGAGGAGACGATAATTTATTCTTTACACGGTTTATGGCTAACGCTGCGGTCATCTTTGACCTGTATATGCGATTGTACGAACACCACCCTGGCGCCGAACAACATTTTCATAAACTGGTCCAGGTAATGATCAAGGCGCATATCAACAGGGCGAAAGGATTAAGAACAAGGGATCTTGAGAAAAGTGAAAGCGATCATTGGTTTTTAAGCAACGGGATAACAGGTATGAGCTTATACGTAGATAGATTTTGCAAAAACCTCAAAAATCTGCAACGCAAGCTGGATTATTTTGAAAACCTGGGCGTGAATTTTTTGCACCTGATGCCGCTGTTTGAAAGTCCGCCTGATGAAAGTGACGGCGGTTATGCAGTTTCTGATTTTCGTAAAGTAGATAAGCGATTCGGCACTTTGAACGAATTGCAGCAATTGCAGGAAAAGATGCAGGAAAGAAATATGTACCTGATGCTTGACATTGTATTAAACCACACCTCTCACCATCATGAATGGGCAAAAAAAGCAAAAGAAGGAGATCGTGATTACCAGGGTTTCTATTATTTCTACAATGATCGCAGTCTTCCCGATCAATACGATCAGACCATGCCGGATGTTTTTCCGGAAAGCTCACCGGGCAATTTTACCTATATCCCTGAATGCAATAAATGGGTGATGACTGTTTTTCATCGTTATCAATGGGACCTGAATTATAATAATCCCAAGGTTTTTGTTGAAATGCTGGATACAGTCTTCTTCTACGCAAACCTCGGAGTTGACATATTGCGAATTGATGCGCCCGCCTTTATCTGGAAACAATTAGGGACCACCTGCCAGAACCTGCCACAGGCACATACTATTCTTCGACTGATAAAACAATGTGTACAGGTATCTACCCCGGGAATGGCACTACTCGGGGAAGCAATAGTGGCGCCGAAGGATATCATGCCTTATTTTGGAACCGGCGAATTTAGGGGCAGGGAATGTGATTTTGCGTACAACGCTACCCATATGGCGATCCAATGGGATATGCTGGCAACAGGTGACACAAAAGTTATGCTGGCTGCACAGCATGAAATATTAAAAAAGCCGTTTGGCACATCCTGGATTAATTATACCCGTTGTCATGATGATATTGGATTGGGTTATGAAGATTACATGATTCAGCAGGCAGGTTTTAAACCGTATGAACATCGAAGATTTCTGAAGGATTACTATTCAGGCAATCACCCGGGCTCACCGGCGAATGGAGCCCTGTTTTCCAGTAACCCAAAGACAGGGGATGCCCGCATCAGTGGATCGCTGGCTTCGCTATGCGGGCTTGAAAAAGCATTGGAAGCTCATGATGAAAATGCTGTAAATGTTTCAATAAGGAAAATATTACTGATGCAGGCACATAGCTTTTTCTTAGGTGGTGTGCCGATGCTTTTTTATGGCGATGAGCTCGGCTACACCAATGATTATTCCTATTTAAATGAAGAGGGTAAGAGCTATGATAACCGATGGATGCACCGGCCAGTTATTGATTGGGAAAAAAAGAAAAGAATAGGCAAAAGCGGCAGTGTTGAAGAACGCATTTTTTCCGGCACAAAAAAATTAATCTCAATAAGAAAAAAGTTAGCTGTTGTTTCAGATCACAACAAGCTAACGTGGCTCACACCGCACAATATTCATGTAGCGGGTTATTTACGATCCTCCGGCGATAATATGCTTTTTTGTATCTGCAACTTCAGCTCTGCTGAATCCTTTCTTACATGGTATGCTTTCAAGGAACATCATTTGCAGTCGCCTCAGCTGTTTGATTATTGGAAAGAAAAGATACACAATGTGGGAGATGACAATGATTATCTTGTTATTGGGCCCTACGAATTCCTTCTGCTGGAGCCAGTGAAAATCAAATAAGCTAATCCGGCGCTCCATATTTTTTGATCAAAGCAAGCAATACACCATTCGTCCAGCCAAAACCATCCTGGCCCGGATATTCGCCACCACCAGCCTCCAGGTCGGTGTCAACGACATTATATTTTTCCATCAATTTTCCCGTACGTTTGAAGACCTCGGTATTCAGACGGATCCACCTTTTGGCAATTTCAGCAGCCAGCTCGTGGTGTCCATAGTTTTCGAGTCCGGTAATTGTCATCCATTGCAAAGGCGCCCATCCATTGGGAGCATCCCATTGCTGGCCGGTAGTTTCCAGGGTAGTAACAACACCTCCGGGTTGAAGAAATCTTTCCTTAATACGATCAGCAACCTGCTTTGCATGGTCATTTGTGGCTATATTAAAAAACAAAGGAGCTATTCCAGCCAGCGTAAATATTTCCTTTTGCCTGCCTGCAGCGTGGTCATAGTCAAAATAAAAACCTTGAGTTTCGTTCCAGCAATACTTTTGAATTGCGTCTTTCCTCTTATCCATCAATGACTGGTAATGCTTTGCAGCTTCATACTCACCAGCAATCGTGTACGCATCTGTAATAGTGGATTCCAAATGAAACAACAAGCCATTCAGATCAACGGGAATAATGTCGGTAGTGTGAATAGTGGTGAAAGAAATTTTGTTTTCAAACCACCTGCAACTATAATCCCATCCTGATTCCGCACCAGCTCTCAGGTGACGAAATAAGACCTTTCGGTCCTGCGCTGCCTGATGCGACAACTCCACATCCTCCCTATATGATTCAGGCCTTGGAGTATCATGCTCATCCCAATAGCGGTTTAGTATTTCGCCATCCTTCATCTTCACCGCACGAAAGGCAGCTGAGTTTTTTCCGCTGATTGTTTGTCCACCTTTCATCCAAAACCTGCATTCCTCCTCCATCTGTGGTAAATAGCGCAAAAGCACATCTTTTCCTTCTATTTCGGCCAGCAGTCTTACCATCAGTGAATAAAAAGGCGGCTGCGAGCGACCGATAAAATAGCTGCGGTTACCATTAGGAATATAGCCAAATGTATCAATGAGGTGAGAAAAATTGTTGATCATGTTTTCCAGCATATCAGTCTTGCCGGAGGCCGCCAGGCCCAACATTGTAAAATAGCTGTCCCAGTAATATATTTCCCCAAAACGGCCACCGGGAACGATATACGGATAAGGCAGCGGGATAAGGGATCCCTTCTCTTTATCGGGTTGCCTTGTGAGCACTGTCCACAATGCTTCAATATTTTCTTCAACGGGACTATTAGAATCACTCAGATAGCCGGCAGACGGTGCATCCGGTTTTTGAAAGTTTGCAAATATGAAATGCTCCAGATTGAAATCCGGCTGCTCTTTTTGCTGCATATATTTTTCAACAATCTGTTCTACCGGAAATAGGGGAATGCAATCCACGAAAGTCTTGCCATCCGCAAAAACCCGTTTCATCTGAACATCATTAAATAGGGGCTGGCTGTTAAATATCTGTGATCGATTCATCTGTATAGCGAGCGTTTGATAACTGACTTAGTGGCCTGCCCCAACAGTAGGCACAAAATTTTTACCCGGTTTTTTTTGTTCCCTGTAAAAGAAATATAAACACAACAATAAAACCGCCATTGGTATCAGTGAAAAATAAAAGGCCTTCTGTCCCCCGATATTCTTAAAAAGGTACCCTACCAGTCTTGATCCCAGTGTGCCGCCAATAGCAGAAAAGAAAACGAGTAATGAGGCCATTGGACTGTGAAATATTTTTTCTGTGGCGCTTAATACAAAAGAATTGATGAGCGGGTAAATGGGCGCCAGGAAAAAGCCAATCAGCGGAAATACATAAGCTATTGCCGGCACGTCCTTCAGCGATTGGATATCCCTTGGCGCCAGGTTTTGGGTCTGTGGTAATACCAGCAGCACCATCAGCGCGGCACCGACAAGACAGGTGCTGAGTATGGTAATCCAGGATATTTTCTTTACCAGCAGGGAAGATATAAACCTGCCTAACGCGATTGACAGCATCAGGATAATGGCCATATAAATACTTGTCCGTACCGGGAGATGCAATACTTTTTCGTTAAATGTGGGCAACCAGCTCATGATGCCCTGCTCTGTCATTACATACATAAACGCTGCGATGGCAAAGACCAGCACCAGCGGTCTTTTCAGCAAACGAACCATTTCAATAAAATCATCTTTTACACCTGTGCCGGGTATTTCATAGGGAACATTGAACCTGGAAAAAAGCAAGATGAAAAATGAAATGGCAACCAATGCGGCGAGCACCAGGTAAATATTCAACCAGGCCTTCGGATCTGTATCGCTGTAGAACATCGGAAAGGCGATAAAACCGGTTGCAATACCGATCATAAAAAAACTTTCAATTGAACTTAGTAGGCTTTTATGCTCCTTATCATTATTGGTAATGAGTCCGATCATGGAATAAACTGAAACCTTGACGATAGCAAATGAAATACCCACACAGGCAAATAAAATTCTGACAGATGTAAATGAATCACCCCAGTACATACCCAAACATCCTGCAAAGACCAGCCCCAACGCCATCAACATTCCATTCTTATAACCGAGACGGGGTAAAAAAGAACCTACGAAAAAAGAGACAAAAGCTATGGACAGGTCTTTAAAGGCCTCTAATGAACTGGCGGCGACCTCATCAACTCCGTAAGTGTTGATTGATTTCTGAATAAGAATACCAACGCTGTTCAGTAAGATCGCAAAAACAAAATAGTTGAGGTATAGACAAACTTTGATCCTGAAGTTTGGCATAAGCAATCGTTGTTGATAGAAAAATACTACATTTCTTATAACGAACCGCCTTCCACCAGTACAGATTCAACAAAAACTTCCTCTGCAATCGTTTGTTGTTGTAAACAAGACAGCATTTGAGAAAAAGCAAGTTTGCCCAGTTTGAAACCACTTGTTTCTACGTAAGTGATTTTGGGATCATATAAAGTTGGTATCAACCCATTGCTGATACTGATGACGGCGATTTCATCGGGAACTTTGAGCTTTAGCTGGTGAACAGCATACATGGTACCCATGAGGTGGAGATCACCCATGCAAAAAATAACATCCGGCCTGTCTTTTTCTTTCATTGCTTCCAATACAATCCTTTTTGATTCAGCGCTGCCTTCACAAAATGCGACATCAACCTTTGTTTGCGGCGATTGCTCCGCAAAAGTTTCCTTGAATGAAGCAAAACGGGTTTTTGAAATACTCAGATGAGGATGACCAAACAGTGCAAGTACTCTCTTCTTACCTTTTTTAATAATTGATTCGGCGGCAATCCGTGCAGCTTCTGCGTCAGCCATACAAACTTTATGATAGCCTTCAACTTCTGCAACCCTGTCAACAAATACAACAGGTATTTTTAATTCCTCCAATTTGTGAAAAGGAGTCATATCTTCCGTTTCAATCGAAACGGCAGCAAACAAACCCATTACCCGGTTTTTACGAAACAAGTGAAGGTTGGAAGCTTCTAATCCAGCGCTGTCTCTTGACTGCATGATCATGACAGAATATCCATGCATCCTGGCATCTTCTTCAACCGCGGCAATAAAAGAATCGTAAAAAAAATTGTCAATGGAGGGCACCAGGATCCCCAGCACATTACTTTGCTGTGTTCTCAGCTGCACCGCATAATTATTGGGTTCATACTCCAAAGCCTCCGCGAGTTCTTTTACTTTCGCCTTCGTACTTTGAGATATATCCGGATGATCTTTGAGGGCCCGGGAAACAGTAGAGATACTTATACCGAGTACTTCGGATAGCTTTTTCAATGTGCTTTGCTGCATTCTTTCTTTTTTACAATCACGTCCACGAGATAATAACGATTACTAAAGGTAACATTTTCTATTCCTGTGACCAGGAATTACAGCTTTATTGCCGGTGGGTTGAAGGTAAATGATTGCACCATTCGCCAGGTCTTAATCAAATTAAGGAATGGTTTAACTGAAGTGTTTGAATAACTACCTATCTCCACCTTCCAAAAATTGATTATCAGGCTTTACTTGCAAAAGCAATTACCGAATTACTTTTTCAGTAGTTTCAGGATCGTCTGCTGATTTTTAAGAATTACGTCAAGGGTTTTTTGATTCTTAAGAATAACCTTTTGGTTATTGATGATTGCCTTCTGATTGGAAAGAATTGTAACCTGGTTCCCTTTTAAAGATTTCTGGTTATTAACTATGACTTTCTGATTCGCTTTGATTTCTCCCTGGTTTTTTAGGATTGTCCCCTGATTACCTTTGATCACTCCCTGATTACTCTTAATCGTTTCCTGGTTACTCTTGATGGTTTCCTGGTTGTTTATAACGAGCTCGTTGTTTTGATTGTCATCCATTTTGGTTGATTTAAATATTAAAAAATAAATTCTTTATCAGGTTTCCGAATAATTTAAAATTATGGAATTGCAATGACTCTGCACTTACCAGGCATTCACTTTGGCTCCGGTATCTTTCCCGGGTCAATGGGAGCAGGCGTTATTACCTGGGGCACGAAATTACGATCAATGAGTTCATTCATGGGCACCCGCTTTGTAAGAAGCCCCATTTTTATTCCCTGATCCTGGATCTGCTGAAGGTCTTCGTCGGTAGGTGTCAGCTTTAAATAGCTCACCCGTTTCGGATCAGCGGTAAGTACATAATTGAGTACTTTTTCATCCTGGCGATAGTAAGGTGAAACTAATTTCGCTGCTTCTGCACGGTGAGTTTCAGCCCATGCACCCGACTGTGCAATACCACGAACGAGATCCTGTACAACATCCGGATTTTCTTTTATCAGGTCCTCATGCACCACCAGCGCACAGGAAATAAAGTTGGGCCATATGTCCCTGGCGTAATAAAGAATACGCCCGATACCATCAAGCTCTGCTTTTGCACAAAATGGTTCACCAACGAAGTAACCATTAATTGCGCCGGATGCGAGGGATGTCGGCATATCCGGTGGAGGTAATACAATGAAGGTAATGTCCTCCTCGTTCATGCCATAATCATCCATAAGTTTGTGAAGAACAAAGTTCTGGTTGCTGTACAGGCTGGGGATAGCGACCTTCTTCCCTTTGAGATCAGCCAGGCTCCTGATCCTGCTGTTTTTACCAACCACAATTTCCGAACCATCGCGATGACCAAGATAACAGATCTTAACCGGCACACCCTGTTCACGAAGTTTCATCGCCAATGGTACAATCATAAAGGTTGCCTGCATCTGTTTTGCTTCCAAAGCGCTTACTACCGTGGGGAAATCTGAGAACACACGGGAATTGAAATTTGTATTTGTTTGTGTTGTCTTTGATGCAAAATCGGTAACAGGACAAGTGAGGTGACATGTTACCGGCAGATATCCCACCGTAAGCTCACGCAACGCTTTTTTGTTTGACCCTTCATGGATTACATCACGTGAATTGATAACACCACTGCGGCTCCATGGACGATAGCGTAACATGCCCAGCACCGTAAAAGTGAGAACTACACCGGTTATAAGACGTGCTACAGTTAATTTCATACTGATTGTATTCCAAATTTAATTCATGTTGGTGTTATTGGATGTCTGAAATCCCAACTCTTTAAGAATCTCTTTCATGGCGTCAATAACTGCGTTGTCGGTAAGATTTCTGGGACGCAATGCATCAATGTGCAATTCACAACAAATCGTTGCGGGGCGATTGGACAATACCAATACCCGGTCGGCCAGTTGTGCAGCTTCTTCAATATCATGCGTGACAAAGACTACGGTTCGGGGTCGCTTCTCCAACAGATGAACCAACTCCGTTCTCATGTGAAGCCGTGCCTGGTAATCGAGTGAGGAGAACGGTTCATCCATAAGTAAGATGTCTGAATCACCGGCAAGAACCCTTGCAAGCTCAACCCGCTGACGCATTCCCCCTGACAACTGGTGCGGATAATGATGTTTGAAATCTTCAAGATGGATCAGTTCAATAAGCTCACGCAACTCCTTTTCACGCCTTGCAATATCCGGTATTGAACGCAATCCAATAGCAATGTTTTCCAGAACAGTCAGCCAGGGGAAAAGACTATCAAGCTGATATACTGTTCGAATGATCCCTTCTGTTTGTATGGAACCCGAAGCCGGCTCTATATGACCGGATAATAAATTCAATATTGTTGTTTTGCCGCAACCGGAAGGACCTACCAATACCACTACCTCACCGGGATTAACCAGCAGGTTCAGCTCATTCAGAACAGATACTGTTCCGTAACTATGCGAAACATTTTCCAGCATGATCCAGCTGGTAGAACGTTTATCTTTCATAACCCCAGCGGACATTAGGCAATTTTGTTAATTGAGCCAGAAGGCGATCAATGCCCATACCCAACAAACCAATAATTATCATATAACAAACAGCGGAATCCAGACGCAAGCCGTTTCGTGCCTCCCAGATACCATAACCCAATCCATCCTGGCAACCCACCATTTCCGCAGCAACTATAACCACCCATGCAATACCATAACTAACACGCAACGCAGTAATTACCTGCGGAGTCACTGCCGGGAAGGTAACTTTGGTCAGCAACTCAATGCCTTTGTAATTATAATCCTGCGCCACGCGAAAATAAATGCTGGGAATGGTAGCCACTGCCGACATGGTTGCCAGTACGAGCGGAAAAAAAGTAGCCATAAATATCAGGAAGATGGCCGGCTTGTCCCCAATATGAAACCAGAGTATAGCAAAAGGTATCCATGCAAGTGGCGAAAGAAACCTGAAGAAATTAAGAATTGGTACAAAGGCTTGCCTTGCATACATATGCTGTCCCAGCCATAAACCAACAGGTATGCCCAGAACAGCAGAGATTATAAAACCCACCCCAACTCTCCACAATGAAGCTATAACATCGCTGATCAGGCGCCCCGCAACCATCTCTTCACGGAAACTCTTCAATACAGCTCCCGGTGATGGCAATGCATAAGCTGGAAACAGATTTATATAAGAAATAAAATACCATATCAGCAAGAGACTAAGAAGTACAGTAATTGGCAATATGAAGCGGAGTGTAGTTTTTTGTGATGCTGATGAGGCAACGGGCACCGGTGCCGCACGTCCTTCAGGAGTTTTAGATCTTTCCATATTTTTCATTTTCCCGTATTATCAGACATTAAAGTTTGTCACAAATTGAATGCAGGAGAATATCCAAAAGAAGGAAGTTACTTAATTAATTCCGGCTCTGAAAGGGCTTCTTCTTTATTAATACGCTGTGATGATCTCCTCATAAAAAAAATTATATTCTGACTATATGAAAACAGTCTTTTTTCTCCTTGTCATTTTTTTGTATCAGGATTAAATGTTTGCCAGCTATGCCAGAATTCCTGGTAAGCCTGTAATTGTTTCAGCGAATAAGCAGTATCTATACCTCTTCCGTCTATCCTGAAATGTTTGTTGATTAAAAGAAGAGTATCATTGGTCATCGATAGTTCAACACCGGTCGCCGGCAGTTCGAACGCAAAAAAACTTCTGTCATCCGAAGCCAGCACAACGGCAAGTGGGGTATTGCCTAATTTGTCATGTATGATTCTTTCCTGTTTCAACTGGTTCCAGTCATATGCTTTTCTTTCATCCCCGCATTTTACTCCGATCACCCATGATTTATCTTTCCATGAAAGACTATCGGTTCCTGTCAGTTTATTTTTGCTCTTGCCACTTTCATATTTCAATGTAGTATCATAAGAAGCAATAAAGGTTGAATCCGCCTGCATGATCCTTGATTCGGGATGCAACACCAGCCAATGGGACAATGATGTTTGGGTACTGAGCACTTCCGGCAATTGCTGCCCTTTTAATTTTCCGGCAACTGCTTTACCGGTAGCCTGCTGCCACCAGCTTTTGGTAGTCGCATCCTCAAGCATCGCATTAAAATGATCCATCCCGACAAGCCTGAATGTTTCTTTTTTACCATTGATTATGGGCTCAAATACACGACCCGTTCTGCAAACCGTACAATAAGTGACCATGATTGCTTTGCCTCCGACAATATCCTGCACATGATGATGATATCCTAAAAAACGTATCGGGTAAGCTTTGGCTTCCCCATTGATAGTAACACCGATCACCAGTCGATTGGAATCAACTTTGTTTTCCGCAGCGCCCGCCAACACAAACTGTTCAGGTTGCCTGAACATGGCATCAGCCGCCATATTAAAATTGGCCATATAGATGACCATCCCAAGTACAAGCAGCGGGAATACCAATGCCCATTTCCATTTTCTGTGCCACTTTGCTCCAGGAAGCCCGATGATAAGCATCAGGGCAAATAAGCCACGAATTACCCAGCGCCATCTGTATAAAAAATAAGCGAGGTCTATACTGTCCATTCGTTGGCTGCCGGGCATAGGCATAATGAAATAAACATTGGCTATTTCGAAGAGTAGCAGGCCGATCCAACCAAACCAAAAAAGTTTTTTCATATTTCAGGTTTATCTTTTCATTTATACAAATCATAATTTATGTATCCTTCTTCGGCCCTTCTTGGCGCACGGTCAATGTATACCTGTCTTTCACTCGGTGCCCAGGTCGCCAAGCCATCCACATAACGATTGAACATGCAAAAAGCAGCTGCTATTAAAACCGTATCGTGTATTTCCAGATCCGTAGCTCCTTGTTTTCTTGCTTCTTCAATTTGCTGAGTAGTTACGTTTTTACCACTCTTTTGTACGCTTTGAGCAATAGATAGTAAAGTTTTTAATTTTTCAGAAACCGAAGTTGACCGGAAATCCGTTTTGATATCGTCTATGAACTGCATATCACATTGCATGTAATGTTGCGCCAATGCTCCGTGTACATTCTGGCAAAAGAAACAATCATTAAGCGATGAAACATAAGCCCCGATAAGTTCCCTTTCACCACGGGTCAATGTATTATTATCATCTCGTAACAAAACTTCAGCTAATTCATTCAATGGCTTTGCCGTTTCTGGCCTGTAGGCCATGGGACCACGGATGCCCGGCAGATCATTTTTTAAATCAATATGCGCCATATCTATTTTACTTGTTGAGGTAACACATATCCCAGGGTTGTCATTCTTTTTCCCATTTCTTCATAAGCAGCAGGATTAGTTGGTGTCAGCGTTGCCAGTCCATCCACATACCTGTTAAACATGCAAAATGTTGCTGCAATTAATACGGTATCGTGAATCTCCCTGTCACCAGCGCCCAGGGTTTTCGCCGCAGCAATATCTGTTGATGATACTTCTTTGCCCAATATCTGCACCCTGGCTGAAATATTTAATAAAGCTTTCATTTTATCGCTTACGCCAGAGTGTTGCATATCCTTCAATACATCATCTACAATGCTCTCTTCTTCGCCATATAAGCACCTTGCTGCTGCCGCATGACTGTTGCGACAAAACATACAGTTATTTAAATGAGAAACATAGGCTGCGATCAGTTCTCGTTCCCCCTCGCTTAAGGGCGACTCGCCTCTCAGCAATACCTGTACTAAGTCGTAAAGGTGTTTGCCTGTCTCCGGTCGGAACAAAGCCAGGCTTCTTATGCCCGGTACTCCTTCCTCAGTTTTAATATAAGCCATATCGCCTCCCTATCATTTTTATTCGGCAATTAATGGTTGCCTGTTTTCCATGGGTATAGTCCTTTCCTTTCTCAGGAGTGTTACACAAAAGCCAATTATAAACACCACTGAAAAAGTAAAAAGTGAGTTCCCATAACCACCCATGGCATTCACCAATATTCCAACAAATAATACGGCGGTTGCAGTAACCAAGCGGCCGATATTGAAACAGAAACCTGTGGCCGTGCCACGCACAGCAACGGGGAATAACCCGGGAATATAAACAGACAATACGCCCTGGCTGGCGCCAAAAAACAAAGCCAGGATCATTATTTCAGCATAGATTATAAATGAAAATGTATCGTTAGTCTTAAACAATGCAAACGAAAGGACAGAGCTGACAGCAAAACACAGCAATAACGATCTCCGGGTACCAATAGCATTTATCAGCCAGCCGGATAATAATCCCCCTGTCAACCCGCCTATACCCAGCATCATCATGCTTACTCCTCTTTCTTCCTGGCCATCACCGGAAGTAATTAAAGTTTGTATCCACGTAGGAATCCATAAGAAAACTGCCCATAAGCCGATTAGCATTGTACCAAATATCAGGGCACCGGTGATAAGATTTCTTCTATGCTCAACAGAAAAAATATTTATAGCCGTTTTGCCGGATTGATGTGGCAGTGCCTGGTTTTTCCAGTTTGCCGATTCTTTTAACAACCTTATGGAAAGTATAGCAATACCCACCGGAATTATTCCCACCAGGAATGCCTGTCTCCATGATGAAACGAAATAATCAATTACGCCAGCTGAAAAAATACCGGCCGGTATTGCAACAGATAAAATACCCATGAAAATGGCCCTAGTTTTTGAAGGCCACTCTTCCATTATCAATGTCGTATAAGCAACCAGGACGGCTCCAAGGCCAAAGCCGCTGCAGAAGCGGCAAATCACCACCAGCCACCAGTTCGGCATAAAACCGGTTGCGATTGCAAATATGCCGTAACAGGCAATAGAAAAAATAACCGCAGTTTTCCTCCCCGCTTTATCGCAGATTATTCCGGAAGTAAGTCCCCCGGCAGCTGCACCGTATAAAAAAATACTGTTGATCCAAGCACCGATATGATTTAATTCATCACCACTTTTATCGCCGAGAAGATCTTTTACAGCGACGGGTAAATAAACAGGCATTAATGTGGACACAACTCCTGCAAAGGCAACACCCAGAAAACAAATAATAAATAAGATCCAGTGATAACGCGTTATTTTTTCATCCTTCCAGGTGATGCTCATGATTGTTTTTTTAAATGATCATATCCTTGTGGCAAACGTGTATACCCGTGATTCACTAATCTTTCAGCAAGGGTATCAAAGTATTCAGGTTTTTCCGGTAAGGCGGTCGCTAATCCGTCGACGTACCGGTTATACAAACAAAACAGGGCCGCGATCAATACTGTATCGTGAATTTCAATATCAGTCGCGCCTGCCTGTTTTGCTTTCGCAACAGATTCTTCTGTTACAGCCTTGCCGCTTTCCTGTACTTGTGCAGCAATCGTCAGTAGTGTCTTCATTTTTTCACTTACGGGTGCCGATGAAATGTCGTCTTTTACTCTTTGTGCGGTATCTTTTTCTCCCAACAAAAGATCGGCAGCGGCAGTATGAGCATTGACGCAGAACTTACATTCGTTGCGATGCGAAACAAGAGCGGCTATTAGCTCTCTTTCTCCTTCGGTGAGTGTCGACGGGCCCCTCAATAAAAATTGCGTGAGGGCACGTATCGGCGCTGCGGAATCTTTCCGGTATTCAAGGAGACCAGTAATTCCGGGTAAATGATCTTCTAATGGAATGTATGGCATGATGCTTATTCAGATTATGCGTAAAAATTACAATGATGAATACGTACTAACTTATTCATGAATCATTATTTTCAGAGACGTACGATGACTTAAAGAATAATATGACCGTTTTTATCGATTTCATTGCCTTTCACTTTCAAAAAAATAAAAAAAGGCGCCCGTAAAGAATTACCACGCCGTGAATACTTATATGTTAAACAAGTTTATTATCATTTCTAATGTCCACCTGGAAACTAAAATGAGGCGTCAGTAAAGAATTACAACGCCGTTACTGCTTATATTAAAGATTTATTCTGCTCCATCCGATATGGCTCGCGAAATGGCGAAATCGCCTATCTTCTTGCCACATTTCAGTCCTTCCTGACAATCGCTGCGATAATGAATGGCGCCATACATTCTCGATAACGAGGCTTCTGTCGCCATAGCCTCATAGGCCGACTTGTTGCCGGGAATAATATGACCCAATATTGTTGCCGCTGCACCGCTGAATGTTGAGTGACCGCTTGGATAAGCAGGAAAATTGGGCGTTCCTGTTGTTGTCTTAATTTCAGGATTCACCTGGGAGGGTCTCGGATTAAAATAAAAATACTTGGCATCCCAGCAGGCGATGGCAGCATCCATCATGCTCATGTTGAGCAATGCCATGTTTCTCGCCCACCGAACCTCGCTGAAACCCTGTTTTAAAAAATCATCCGCTGCGATTGCATTCCAGTGACCCGGTGGCGTATAGGTTGCAACTCCATCTGCCCAGAAGTGAACAATGCTGATCTGTTCCCTGGTAATATTTTTACTGTACTCAAAAATTTCGTCGGTTTCTTTCCGAAACTGGTCTGAATTCGTTGAGGGCGGCGGACCGGGACGGACCACTGTCACCATAGTCGCTGAGTCAAACAGCCACGATCTTACCCTTCCAAATAATGGAAGCATTGGCGGACGTTTGGGTACTTCAAGACTAATCCATGGAGTTTCTCCTCGTGCTTCGCAGTCATCCTCCATTTGTTGCCATATCGTAGCGTTTCCAACAGCAGCACCCGCCCTGTCAGTTCTTGCCCTTGCAACAAATTTTTGGGCGACGGCTTTACCCAACGCTTCTCCTGCATCGATGTCGCTGCGAACATTGGCGCCGGCAATGATGCGTGAACGTTTATGTTCCTCCACTTTTTGCTGTATAAAATCCTGGTCACCGGGAAACAATAACTTCATCATCTCCGCTGCTGCGCCTGCCACTACTGCATCCTCAGACGGGTAAGACGGCAGATCAGATTTTGGTATCAATACATTTACCGACGAGTCTACTTTATAAGGCGCCGCTCGATTGTATAATTTCTTATAATGCCAGACTGCTACAAGGGCGTCATATTGTGCTGCACTTAAATAGGCATAAGCCCTGGATGCATAGGGTGGATTAGCAAATGGAAATTGCGGATAAGCCAGCGGGTTGTTCGCACTGGGCACCGGGTATGTGCCATCCGGGTTTTGATACGGTGGTAAATTGTGCTTTGCTACCAGCTCTCTCATGATTTCATTCCAACGAAGCACAGCACCCGCACTCCAGTAGTGCACAATTCTTTTTTCATCATTGGTCAAATTGGCCTGCCATGTTTTTATTTCATTCACCTGTGCAATGTAGTCAGGCGTGTTAGTAGCGGAAGGAGCGGGCACGGCAAACTCATCCGGGGTGCTCAGCAATATGGGTTTCCAGGTGCCCGCATTCAAATCAATATTTGCAGGGTTAAGTGCACCTGCACTGTCAGTTCTGCCTTCGATATCCTTATTACAACCCACCACAATTGTTACGAGGCTTGCAAGGATGATTAAAGAAAGAAGGAATATTTTTTTCATGTCAGTTAGTTTTTGAAGGCTGATCAGATGATTTTGTCTTTTTGCTGAAGTCAAATACGTAAAAGAAAGAACCGTAAACGGTTGTCCCTTGTCCAACATTTCTGCCGGCGACAGTATACATCCCGCCTGCCACTATGGATAACTGCGGCAATGGTGGCAAGACGTATTTAATGTTTACACCTGCTGTAGTGGCATCCATGTCATTACTCGGAAAAGGCATGTTATTGCGGGTAATATCAAAGCCGCCAAGCGTTGACCAGATGTTCAGTACTGCTTCGGCTATCCACCTGTGATTGCGAAAGCCGGCACGGAAATTAAAATTGGCGGCGTCCGGCATTTTTACCTCGTTTGTTAAAAGCAGTTCGGTAGTATAATAAGAGTTGCGATCCAGTTCAATATTGTCTCTTAATACATAAGTGGCAGAGCCCGTTGCAAAAAGATTGTCTATCTGATAATCAGCCATGATCCTGGCAGATGCAGTTTTACTGTTGAGGCCGATGGACATCGGGAGAAAGTCAGGTGTATAATCACCTATCGGAAAAGAAACTCCGGCAATGCCGAAAAGAGATAGCCGTCCATCTCCCAATTTCTTTTGAAATGGTCGCCATTTCAAGAACAAGCTAAGGTCCTGTATGCCGTCCATTCCATCCAATGTACCGGCAGAAGCCTTGGTTTTTACATAGGGTATGCCGAACAAAGCATTTAGTTTTCGGGAAATGCCATAGTTGCCCATCAGGCCAATCATTTGCGTGGAAACTGTTCCAAGATTTTCATTCTCTCTTTTTAATGTTCCTTCCCAGTAATTTTTCCAGCTGCTATAGGCGTACATGGGGCCTACGCAGAACGCATTTTTTTCCATCATAATGGCATCTATATCCGTCTGGGCCGATGCATTATGGACTGTGCAGAGCATAACAAACCACAATAATGTGGTCATTATCTTTTCAATTAATTTTTTCATTTTATTTATTTATTGCTTTTATATCGCGAAATGACAAGGCTCCCACTTATGAAGCACAGGATTACTGCGAGAGTAGTTCAGCCAGCCGCTACTTTCCTGAGCAGCGGCAGGCCGAACCGAAAAATGAAAACAGATTTTCTTTAAATGTTTTAATAACTACAGGCGGACCGAGAATCCGGCATTGATCAAATAATCAGCAAAAGCTGCGTCGCCATTCACCTTTTTGCCTGTATCGGCAGAACGCAATTTGTCTGAATAGCTTTGCGTACGATTGCGTATCACAGCGAACGGCACCGATAAATAGAAATTTCCTTTTTTGGTTGTATATGCAACGGTAGGTTCTACTGAAGTAACTATCCCCGGGCGGCGAAACCCTTTATCACCTCCAACAAGGTCGCTTGATGGAATACCTTCTATGCGAATACCTCCGGAAAAGTTAAACCTATTCGTCATATAGTTTAAGCCGCCTCTCATCATATATTGATCCGGAACGCTCATCGTCGATGTAAAGTATTTTATATTGGTAGCTGAAGTAGCTCCGCCTCTTGATGTTGAAGTGCCATTTTGTTCCCTTGGATTCATGAGATAATAAAAGTTTCCATATACATTAAACCTGTGGGAGAATGAATAAAAACCATTCAGCTCAGCAGTGATTCCGGTGCCACCATCGCCCAATTGGATGGACTGATCTACCGGGCCAATTACCGAGCTGTCTTCGCCGGTTGATGACAGTTTATGAAAATAATCCTCATACTGGTAATTGCCGTTAGGCAGTTTGATTCCAAGACCCGCCTGCAAATTGCCTTTCGGGGATTTAGCGGGATCAAACAACCAACGATAAGCTGCAATGCGGATATCGCCGATGCCAAATGACTCTGTATTCCTCCTGGCTTCAGGTTTGTCGTTGTTATTGCCATAATGTTCATACATCGAAGACCGAACATTAGAGAGAACCGGGACGTTGAATGACACGGCCCATCGTTGATTCAATACCTTTGTGAATGTAAAATCCCAGGCAAATGAATAATTGATCACATTTGTTCCTTCCTCCTCTCTTTGTTTCTGCTCTTCCTTGCCAACAAAATGTTTGTAGGATCTGAAATACCTTGTATTAAAATTAAACTGCCATTCCCTGGCTGCACCGGGTTTAGCAAGATTGCAGGTATTACCATTGCTGCGTATAGCCACACAACCCTGGGAAATCGCTCTTACCTGTATCAAAAGAAAAACAACAATAAGAATTATATAATAGCGCTTCATAAATAGTTTTTTTTGGTTTTTTGTAAATAAACTTTTCTACTTTTTCAATTTCAATCGTTGTACTACAAATTCGCCTAATTTTTTGCCGCATGTGTTGCCTTCACTGTTGTCAAACTGATAATGAATTCCGCCATATAGACGGGACATGGCGGCTTCTTTGGCGGCTTCTCTGAAGGACTTTATGGGGCGGCTTTCTATTCCAAACTCCAAGGACGATGTATCAGTGAAACTAAGGTTATCGCCAAACCAATGCGTCATTACTTCCGCCGCTGCTGCAGATGTGGTAGCATGGCCGCTTGTGTAAGAAGGAAAAGGCGGTGTTTGGATATACGGGCGCCATTCTTCGTCGAGATGCCGGTTGATCGCAGTTTCAGGCCTCACATAATTGCTCCGGAATTTTTCATCCCAGCAACTAATAAATGCATCAAACAAAGCAATGGATGTTTCAGTGTACGCAGCGACAGTTGTGGCAAAATCAGCTTTTGCTTCTTTTGCTGCAATCCCTACAATATTCATCCAGTGCCCGGCCGGCGAAAACTTCTTAGTGGCAAACATTACATGTCCGCTGACATTCAGCTTAAACGGGTTATCATCCCAAAAATCAGCAATATGCTTTTGTTCATCGCTTAAGCTATCGCCGATATTCTTTACTTCAATTAGGGATTTATAATAGAGGCCGTTCTTGTTTTTTATGTCATATACCGGTGGTCGGGGAGGCATAAATTGTGAGCAGGAATCAAGAGTCAGGCAACGGATTGAATTCCACTTTGGCTCGACTGCCTGTGCATACATGGGCGGCGTCGGAACCCAGCGGCCTTCCTCGTCTCTTACCGTGTATTTTTCTGCACTTCTGGTTTCCGCGTAATTATCCTTTTTACTCCATTTCAAGATGGTTGCAACAACTGTATCTGAGAAAGCAACAGTGTTCTTTAATATTTCTGATGTCATGCCAGCTTCCCTGGCCTGTTCTTTTAACTCATCGTAGTATCCCATCATGCTTCCTTCAGGAAAAGTAACTGCGTTACCTACTTTGGTAAAGGATAATAAACTGGCCAATGCAAAGTCAATTGTTTTTCCTGCCTCCGGTGTTGGAGTAGCAGGCAAATGTTTGATCTGCCCTGCCAGGCTTTGAAACTGTGGATTGCCGGCCACCATCGTTTGATAGGCCGCTATGTTTGCGTACGCATAGTTTCGGGTAGCGATCATGGGCGGAAAATTGTTTTCCAGCACCACATCGTTTAGCTTCTTAACCGTTTTGCAATACAAAAGTGGATCTTCTGTGAATTTTTGATAATTACCGGCTTTTTCAGTGCAGGATGGCAGCACTACAATGCTCACAAGAACACTCCAAAATATGTTTCTCACTATTAAAATTTAAATTGTGCGTAAACTCCCTTTCCATGTCCGGAAAGAAATAAACCTTGCCCCAAAAAATTTAAGAATTGTCTTCAGGTGGCTGACCAGGTGACGACAGGCATATGTCGTGCAGGGAGGTAGAATTATCCAGAAAGCTTTTTCTGATCAACTCAGAAAATATGTCAATTGTAAAATCGGTTTCCCGGCCATCGTATTCACTCCAGAAATTCTTAGCCAGGTTGGAATTGCTGTTTTGTTTTTTATCGGGCTGATTCTGATCCAATCCATTGGTCATTTTAAAATAATCATTGCCCGCTTCTTTTATCTGTTCCTTAGAACTATTGGGAATGCATTTTAAGATCAGGTAACCATCTTCTATCTTTCTTTTCACGTAAGTGTAATACTTTCCGTCAATTTCAATTTCGCCGTAATGTCTCTGAAAATCGGCCTGGTCATTCTGGTAAGGAACATTCAACGGAACCTTCAGCTCAATCAATTGCGATTCATCATATTGATTGTTGTCCAGTCTTATTTCAAGTTTATTATCTGCATTTTTCGACAAGATAGAAGTAACGATCCGGTACCCATACCAGTTAAAGAAGAGTATGGCAATCAATAATATGGCAGCGAGTTTCTTCAATGCAGTTATGCTAAGTGCACAATTTAAGGCAATTTCCTGATACAAAAAGCTGCCTTGGCCGGGGAATTTTAGCGCAAAAGATTCCCGATCAATGATCAGCCAATATTACCGGGTCCGGCCACCTCCAAAGTCTTCATCGGAGGGGCTCAAAGCCGCTGGTAATATTAAAGTCATTTTACAGTATACGTTTTTTTATCGATCCCAATTCCCGTTAAGGATAAAGCCTTCCACCCCGGGGGTAACACAGATTTAACCTGGGTGATCCCTTTCGGCGTTATTTCCAACCCCCCGAAACCCATCAAAACACTTTGCAAAATGCCGCCTGCACCGGTGGCAAAATAGGGATTGGTACCACCTTTTGTTTCGGCCACCACTCTGAATGGCGGATTCAAATTGGGCAGATAAGCGTCTTTGAACCAATGCCAGGCCTTGTCTTTATTGCCCAGCCTGGCATACAGCAGAGTGAAAATAGCCTGCGTCATAGCGGGCGTGCCCTCATTTGGAACTCTCGTTTCGTAGTACTCGAGGTCTTTCTTGATTTGAGCAGGATCTGTTGTTTCTTTTAACGGATAAGATAGCAAATTCACATCGGCCTGTTTTATTCCTTCTCCTTTATAAGTAGCATGTTCTTTTGTAACACCATTTTCCATTTTTAAAACCGGGATATTGGCAGCTACTTTCATCCAGTCGGGATCCGGAGCTATACCCAATAGCTTTGCCGCTTCGGTGGCAAAATGCAGGTTAGCTTTTGCCGCAGCATTGGTAAAGGCGTTGTTGTCTACATTCTCTGCCCACTCATCGGCCGCCACCACATTTTTTATATCATACTGACCCGGCCCATTTCGCTCTACGCGGCTTGCCCAGAAATCGGCTGTTGCGGACAGAATGGGCCAACCTCTTTCCCGCAACCAGGCTTTATCCTGCGTTACACAGTAATAATTCCAGGCAGCGATACCCACGCAGGCAGTAATATGATGTTCAAACGGACCGCTTAGTGCCCATACGGGTGTTTCCTCCACCCCTGTTTCTGCACTTTCCCAGGGATACATGGCGCCTTTAAATCCTTTGCTGAATGCATTTCGTTTTGCAGCTTCGAGTCGCTGAAAACGATACTCCACCATACTTTTCGCAATTTCGGGATGCATTACTAACATCGCCGGGTACATCCACAGATCGGTATCCCAGAACACATGCCCATTATACCCTAAACCGCTTAAACCCATTGGTGAAGGGGAAAGAGCCGTTCCTTCGCGGCTGAATGAGTAAAGATGGTATAGCATGCTGTGAATATCCTGCTGGCTTTGCGGATCCCCTTCGATTACGATATCGCTTTTCCATAATTCGTCCCAGGCCTTATGATGAAAATTCAGGAGCCTTTCTCTTCCTTCCAGTTTCGCAAAAATGGTGGATCTTTCTGCTTCATTCAGCGGATCATCATGATGCGCTGAAGTAATGGATGAACCAACAATGGTAAACCGGTACGTTTCGCCCGCCTTTATTTTTTTGGTGAACTTCATCAGGTGCATATTATTGTCCCACATTTCGTGTATCACTTTTGGCTCCTGCCCGTGCGGTTCACTGAATAAGAAAGTATTGCTGGCACACATCAGTAACTTACCGGTGGGGCTTTTTGCAGATGATGTTAATAAACTGATCACTACATGTGGCCGGTCAATCTCGTTGTAATAATTCTGCACATCACGCAATGCATCCGGGGCTTCCATGACACTGGCCCCCGTAATACTAATATCTTTTTTTGCCGTTACATTTATATCCATTAAGACAGTGTACGGCAGATGACGGAGGGAATAATAGGTATAGGAACCCGATGCTTTATCCGCGTGGTCAAACTGGGTGGTGAAACCGGCTGTCTGCATATCCAGTTCCTGTTTCATACCTGATGCTTCTTTATTACTCATTCTGCGCCCATCTATCTCCAGGTACATGTTGAGCAGGTTGAAGCTTTTCAAAAAATTACTAACCCTTCCACGGCCATACAAATCATAAGCACCTGCCAGCACCACTTCTTTAACTTTAAACGGTTCCGGTGAAGACACAATACCGATCATGCCATTAGCAACTGTGATTCCATAATAATTATTGGGATCGATAGCGTCTGCCTTTATTTTCCAGGGATCCTGTGCTGCTATAAAAAATTGATGAAAACTAACTATTGCCAGCAAGAACAAGTGTTTCATAAAATTTAATTTTTTAAGAAAAGCTATCAGTAAATTTAGCGTTATTTGATACATAGTTATGAAAGCTATTTAGGTTTTACTTTATGAAAAGATGGATAATTATCACAGCTTCCTTAGTTCTGTTATTCGTGATCAGCACTTACTTTATTATACCAGCGAAAATCACCGTAACAAGGTCCGTTACTGTAAAAGCCAATCCAATCGCAGCGTATCGGTTTTTATCTGATGAATCCAACTGGTCCAGGTGGTGGCCCGGTTCCGTTTCCAACAAGCAGGTCAACCCGGTATTTGAATCAGGAGGGTACCAGTTTAAAAAAAACAAGATACTCTATGAATCTTTTGAAATTCTTATAGAAAAAGGCGAGCGTGCTGAAAATAGTCTTTTGTATATTTTCTCATTAGGCATAGACAGTCTTAAAATAAACTGGGCAACAACTATCAAAACAGGAAATAATCCCCTCAGCAAAATCCGTCGCTATCTTAAAGCCAGGGAAATTGGCAGCCAATTTGAAAACATTCTTGCAGCAGCGCAGCAACATATCAGTACTGTTCAGCACATTTATGGGATAGATATCAGGAAGGAAAAAGTAAAAATCGAGTTCCTCGTGTCGGCCAAAAAGTCATTTAACAGGTATCCCAATACTGAAAGCATCTACGAAATGATCCGTCAAATAAAAAACTATATCGCGCAAGCGCAGGCCAAAGAAGAAGATTATCCCATGGTACACGTCAGGACTATAGATAATGCACATTACGATGTGCAGGTGGCGATACCGGTCGACAGGAATTTGCCCGCCACGGATATTTTTTCGTCAAAAATGATGTTAAAAGGAGGTGATATTCTTGTAACTGAAATAAGCGGAGGTAAAAACATAGCCGATTCCGCAATGAAACAGATGGAACAATTTGTTACCGATCATAAATATGTACGAATTGCCATTCCTTTTCAATCGCTGGTAGCCGACAGAATGAATGAGCCCGATTCAAGTAAATGGATAACGAAGATTTATTATCCGGTCATGTGAGTTTTTTTGAAGTGCTTCCAGGCTTATCGTCAATTATCAGAGCTTGATTTTCATTTGGGGGAAAAACCAATCACTTTAACGCTGTCATTATTTCTTGCAAGGATATAAGCTTTCTGATCAGCAATGTTTAGTTGCCTTATTCGCCTTACTTGTCCCTTTATTGCTATGCCATTCATATTTTCACAAACAAAGTTTCCGTTTCCCCTGTTTACCAGCACTGTCCCAAAATCTGCATCATACCTGCCCATTTGAATGTTATTATCATAATAATTTCCTGCCAGCATAATGTCAGGTAATTCATCATTGTTGGCATCAATTATTTGGGCGTCGCGATAAGAGCTTAATTGCGCCTGCCAGGGTAAGGGAACGGTTGTAAAATTTAATCCGCCGTTATTGATCAAAACCGCATTGGCAAAATAATCGGCTGACAACACCTGGGCTGCACTCCATTCCCGTGCGCCGAAAATTTCTGTAACGGATGCTTTAGCAAAATCACCGGCATAAAGGAATTTTTTCTTGATAAAGGGAAGCTGTTTCTGAAGTTCATCCTTATTGACGAACGGCAGCTCTCTCCCGTTTGTAAAATAGGTCAACACCTGCTCCCTTTTTCCGTTTCCATCAAAATCACTATAGTATAATCTTACGGGTTCAGCAGCAGACGCTTTTAATCGGCTGTTCAGTCCAAGATTTCCAGCCACCAGGTCTATATCACCATCATTGTCTACATCAACGGGTAGCACAAAATTCCACCAACCCTTATTTTTTATAAGTGCCTTTTTAGTAAAGCCGCCCTTGTCTTTAATAAATACATCAACCACACCCCATTCACAACATACAACCAGGTCCTGGTCACGGTCTTTATCAATGTCAATCCAGGCAGCCCCGGTCACCATGCCAACCTTCGCCAATTCATTCGCTTTTTTTTCCGTAACATCAATAAACTTACCCGATCCGTCATTTTGCAGTAAATAGGATTTGGGAATCTGCCCATATTCCCAGGGAACAGCTCGTCCCCCGAAAAATAAATCAATAAAGCCATCATCATTAAAATCGCCGGGGACCACGCAGGATGCTGTCAAAAACACCCGGTCAAAAGCATCATTGGCTTTCCTGAACCGGGCCTTGCCATCGTTAAGATATATCCGCGGGGATAAATGATCATCATTTCCATAGTATTCATTACCGCCGCCGGCAATGACAAGATCAGTATGGCCATCGTTGTTCAGATCCGCCCAGGCTGCATCAACATCTTCATACATGCTGTCTATTCTCATTTCCGGTTGATGGGTCCTGATAAACTTTCCCCCGGGCTGTTGTAAGTAGATTGCGTTGTGATGCGTTTTAGACGATCCCAGGAAAACGTCTTCGAGCCCATTGCCATCTATATCGGCGACTGCAAGGGCAGGGCCTTCTGTTGAAACCATATGAGGAATTAGTGGTTCCCTGTTGAATTCGATAAATGGATTTTCTATATGCCTGTAATCAAGATTGACCGAAGCAGTAATATCCCGCGCCGGCTTCAATTCATTTCTGAAAAACGAGCTGAGGCTTGCATAGTTGAAGACCGGAAGACCCCTGGAGTAAGTAAATCCAAGACGCGAGCTGTCATCTAAAACAACATTCTGATAGGTGTTATCGGGCCATATCAGAAAAACAGAATCACAGGTTGCCTTATTCAGTCCAATATGCATGGGTATTTGCATGCTGGATTGAAATCCCCTGACCGGGTAGTTTTCATAAGTTCGGATTTCCTGGTTAGCAAAAACAACCACTTTTGCGCCTATCGCATTAATGTTGCTTTCAGGACCTTTCAATTTTATTTCAACAAAGCGTTTATCATTTCTGTCATTGCTTTTGTTTTTATATACCAGCACAGGGTCATCAATATTATTTACCACCACATCCAGGTCACCATCGTTATCAAGGTCTGCATAAACCGCACCATTGGAATACGCCGGCTTATCATTTTCAATGCTGTCAGCAATATCTGCAAAATTCAATTCTCCTTTATTCTTGAAAAATTTATTTGGAATCTTGATTTCCGGAAACTTATTCACCAATGCGATATTATGCTCATCCATTTTGTTTTCATTTATTTTCTGCCGGATCTCTTCGTTGGAAACAAAATTTATATAATCCATATCGTTTAATCGCTTGGGAATACCGTTTGAAATAAACAGATCCTTCAATCCGTCGTTATCAAAATCCATCCAAAGCGGTGCCCAGCTCCAGTCGGTAGCATAGACCCCCGAATACATTCCTATTTCACTAAACATGCCGTTTCTCCTGTTAAACTGAAGATTATTTCTTGAATACTGGTAGTTGTATCCCGCAGAAATTTTATCCAAAAAAATATCATACTCGTCGTCGCCCAACGAACGTTTCAAAATATAAGGATCAGAAGGAAGCATATCCATCGAAATAATTTCAGGGCTGCCATCATTATTTACATCGGCCACATCAACACCCATGGAAAACTTGCTGGTGTGCATTAAATGTTTGTCGTTTTCATCCCTGAACGTCCCATTACGCTGGTTGATATAGAGATAGTCGTTCTCGTGAAAATCATTTCCAATATACAGATCCGGATATCCATCTGTGTTGATATCAGCTGCTGTTATTCCTAATCCATACCCGATGGAAGAGCTATTAATACCGGATTGTTTGGTAGCATCAACAAATACCAGGTCAGACGTTTCTTTTTGCGCTGATCCTGGAGAAAAGCCTTCATTACGAAAAATGCGATCACCGGAAAATGAGCTATAGGTATCTAAAAAATTAGCCCGGGGTCCAAAAGAGCCATTTTGGTGAACTGAATGATCTAATAGAAACATATCATTGTCGCCATCCATATCATAATCAAAAAAAAGCGCCTGCGTGCTGAACCCGGAAAAATCAAGACCAAATTGCGCGGCCCTGTCTTCATAAAATGGGATGCCGTTCTTATTAATGCCTTTGCAAATGAGAAATTGATTTTTACTGTCTAACACCTCGTATTTCCCCACCCTGCAAACATAGATATCCAATAAGCCGTCGTTATTTATATCCACAACGGACACACCTGTTGACCAGCCACTATCCTGCGGTATGGCAGACTCTTTGCTTACGTCAGCAAACTCCAGGTTTCCCTTATTTATAAATAATTTGTTTGCCCCCTGGTTGGAGGAAAAAAATAAATCAATCAACCCGTCATTATTAAAGTCACCCGCTCCAATGCCAGCCCCATTATAAAAATACATGTAGTTGAACATGTTGAATTCCTTGCCGGGTTTCAGCCTATTTACAAAATCAAGGCCCGTCCGATCATACTCGAGTACTTCAAATAATGATTGTCCGGTATTCTCTCTGGACTTGCAACCGGATAGAATAGCTCCCATTACCAACAGGCATGTACCAATGATATTGCAGTTTTTTTTATAAATCATTCTGATGCCCGTCCTATTTTTGAAGTTGATACAAAACAGGGAACTGATCATTTACAGCGATTAAGATATAGCGTTTGCTCTTGCCATTTATTATCTTAATATCCCTTACTTCTCCCCTGAGGTCCAGCCCGGATTCCTGTGCCTTCATCCTTTCAAATTTTCCGTCCCCCTCGTTTAGAAGCACGTCACCAATGCCTGCATCCAGCCGGCCGAACTGCGGGGGAAAATTGAATTTATTCCCTCCCATTACCAGGTCCGGTTTGTTGTCATTGTTAATATCGGTAATAGCTATTGCATTGGTACTTGACAATTGCACCATCGGAGGTAATTTCTGTATCGTAAATCGTCCTGTGCCATCATTGATCGCGACCACTGAGCTGCAGAAGTTGAACTCTTTTATGGTTGATGTTTCAATTAGTTCTTTGCTAAATAGCTGTTGGATAGTTCTACCGGCGTAGTCATGATTTTTTAAATTCTCCTTTTTTAATGACGGGAATTGATCTGTCACATCCCGTTTTACAAATACGGGCATATCCTTTCCATTAATCGTGCTTGTTCTGAATTGATCTATCGAACCACTATGGTC
>Ga0137431_1000133_pt1 | contig 36276 bp, 36 predicted proteins | sample EasRivERMZT800_2_FD_104646 | JGI IMG/M metagenome (GOLD analysis project Ga0137431, IMG submission 104646) | Soil microbial communities from meander-bound floodplain in the East River, Colorado, USA - East River MetaG ERMZT800_2 | ecosystem: Environmental > Terrestrial > Soil > Floodplain ... | reverse complement strand
CATCGCCGCACCTGGTGGTTATGGGCAAAACAGCAATTGCAAAAGCACTGATTAAAATTGCAAAGACAGCGGGATTTAGAATAACAGCTGTAGCGGCAGATATAACGCCGCAAACATTTGAAAAAGTAGATGAGCTGATCACACAAATCAGTTTAGAGCAGGTGAAACTTTCGTCTTCCTCCTCGATCATTGTTTGTACCCAGGGTGAGCAGGATGAAGAAGCATTGGAGCAGGCATTACAAAAAAACTGTGCTTATATCGGCTTTGTTGCCAGCAGAAAAAAAAAGGCCGGTGTCTTTGATTATTTGCAGCAGCAAGGAATTGAGAAAAAAAAATTGGATACCGTGAAATCTCCGGCCGGTATTGATATTACGGCCAAACGGCCGGAAGAAGTTGCCATCAGCATCCTGGCTGAAATTATCCAGGTTCACAATAATAAACCGCAGCTTGCAGAGAGTTTTATTGACGCGGATGTAAATGCAGGTAATGAGCAGGATATTAAGCCATCTTTTTACATTAACCCTGTTTGCGGTGTGCCGGTTGATAAAAATAGCCCCAAACATATAATTGATTACCAGGGTGAGAAGGTTTATTTTTGTTGTGATGGCTGCAAAGTTAAATTTGAAGCGGAACCTGCTAAGTATATGACCAAGGGCCTCACCCCCAACCCCTCTCTTGCTTCTCCGCCCTTGGCGGATCGCAATGACATGGAGAGGGGGGCGTAGGATCCTTCGTTAGTTGGAGAATTAAAAAGTGCAAATGATTGTTGACAGATATAACCGTGTACATAATTATCTCCGCATTTCACTGACGGATAATTGCAACCTGCGTTGCTTTTATTGCATGCCGGAAGAAGATTATGAGTTTACACCGGTCTCCCGCCTGATGCAGGCACATGAAATTGAAGCATTAGCTAAAACATTTGTTGAACTTGGCGTGACTAAGATCAGGCTCACGGGAGGCGAACCACTCGTACGCAAAGATGCAAAAGATATCATTCTTGCCTTATCAAGATTGCCGGTAAAACTTACATTGACTACAAATGCTACACGACTGCATGATTTTGTGGATACGCTTGAACAGGCAAAGATCAAATCACTGAATATAAGCCTGGATACACTGCAGCCTGATAAATTTAATCTCATTACAAGGCGGGACCAGCATAGACTGGTATATGACAATATTCACCTGATGATGAACCGTGGTTTTCATGTAAAAGTGAATATGGTGGTGATGAAGGGATTGAATGAAAATGAGATCATTGATTTTGTAGAGTGGACAAGGCATGAACCGGTGCATGTCCGCTTTATCGAGTTCATGCCGTTTACCGGAAACCGTTGGACCAGCAATAAAGTCTTCTCTTATCATGAAATGCTGAAATTGATTGAAGCGAAGTTTGATGTTATCAAATTGCAGGATGAAAAACATGATACGGCCAAAGGATTCCAGGTGCCGGGTCATAAGGGTACCTTCGCTGTGATCAGCACTATGAGTGAAAATTTTTGCGGTACCTGCAACCGCATGAGATTAACAGCCGATGGTAAGATGAAAAACTGCCTTTTTTCAAAAACAGAAACTGATTTGCTTACCGCGTTCCGTAATGGAGAAGATGTGGTGCCCCTGATACATCAAAACATCCGGAGTAAAGCAAAAGAATTAGGCGGCCAGTTTACTGCTGATTTTGGGCATTTGCATGCTGAGGACATTAATAACCGGAGCATGATTACTATTGGCGGATAAATTCCGTTATTGATCAGACCAGCGTCAACATTTTAAAATTTGCACCTGGCATTGAGAACAAGTAAGCCATTAGTTTCTGCCTCTACAAAAAGAATACTTATCTATACGATCCTCCTTTTATCCCTTTTGTACATTGTCTTATGTGTTATGTTATTTTTCTTCCAGGAAAAACTAATTTTTTTCCCGGAAAAACTGGACAAGGACTTCCGGTTTAGTTTTCCGGAAGAATTTGAAGAAATAGAATTTCAGTCTGAGGATAATAAATCACTGCATGGCGTTTTATTCAAAGCTGGCCGTTCTAAAGGGTTAATATTTTATTTGCATGGAAACGCAGGTTCCATAAATTCCTGGGGAGAAATTGCAAAAACATACACGGAACTGGACCACGACATTTTCCTTTTCGATTACCGGGGATACGGCAAAAGTGAAGGATCAATTGCAAGCCAGGAGCAGTTATTCCAGGATTTGCAGTTAGTATACAATGAACTGGCAAGAAGATATGCTGAAGACAAAATAATCATGTTGGGTTATTCTATTGGAACGGCGCCTGCTGCTAAAATAGCATCCACCAATAATCCCAAATTGCTGGTCTTACAGGCACCTTATTACAGTTTGACCGACCTGATGAGACGCCGCTACCCGATTTTTCCAACTTTTCTGCTGAGGTACAAGTTCCGGACAGATAAATTTATCAGGGATTGCAAAATGCCTGTTGTTATTTTTCATGGTGACCGGGATGAAGTAATTTACTATAAATCTTCACTTAAGTTGAAGGATGTAATGAAAAGTACGGATACCTTGATAACGCTCAAAGGCCAGGGGCATAATGGAATAACCGATAACCCGGACTATAAAACAGCAATTCAAAAAATATTATCTTTCTATAATGGCGAAGCCTACCGGGAAAATATTAAGTAAGAATAAAAGTTTCGTCGTCAATGGCAGCCTCTGGATCGAATGCAATGGCGAACGCTTTTTCGGGCCCGGCCCCGTCGAATTACTGGAACGGATTGAAAAAACCGGCTCTATCAACCAGGCAGCCAGGCAAATGCAGATGTCGTATAAAAAAGCCTGGGAGATCATCAATACTTTGAACAACTATGCAGGACATCCGTTTGTCGTAACACAGACAGGCGGAATCAGCGGCGGCGGATCTACCATTACCGATGAAGCGAAGACGATGATTGGCCGGTACCGGCAATTGCGGGAAAAGTTTGAAGCCTTCCTTGAAAAAGAAACCCAAAAGCTGAATGAATGATGTTACGCTAAAAATATTTTTTTTGTTACCGTTATTTTTTCAAAAAAATAACGTAGCTTAAAAAAGTTTATGAGAATTCTACTGATCATTTTCATTTGTCTTATCAGGCAGGTTTTACTGGGACAGGATTCACTTTCCCGGAAAAACACATCTGCTGACACTTTAGCCGTAAAATACCTGGAAGAAGTGATAGTCTCTGCGTCACGATTGCCTGAAAAAATACTGCAGTCTCCTGTAAGCATTGAAAAAGTAACTCTTGGATACTTTAATAACAATGCCGCCTTCTCTTTTTTTGATGCACTTGAAAATATAAAAGGTGTACAAATGATCACGCCCAGCTTAGGATTCAAAATTTTGAATACCCGTGGCTTTGCCAATACTACCAACGTACGTTTTGTGCAGATGGTGGATGGAATGGATGTGCAGTCCCCGCATATCGGCAGCCCAATCGGTAATTCGCTTGGCCCGGGCGACCTGGATATTGACAACGTAGAAATACTTCCGGGTGTCGCGTCGGCATTATATGGGATGAATACGGTAAATGGATTAGCAAATATTTCAAGCCGCAACGCCTTCCTGTCTCCCGGTTTTAGTTTTCAGCAAAAAACGGCAATTATGCATTTGGGTGGTGACGACAGTCCTGCCAAACTATTTTCAGAAACCAGTGTTCGCTATGCCCATATTGTATCATCAAGGCTGGCTTTTAAAATCAATGCTGGTTTTACAAAAGGATACGACTGGATTGCTAATAATTACACAGACCTTAACTCTAATGCCAATGCCAGCACCAACCTGACCGGTGCTGAAAATCCGGCAATGGATCCGTTGAACAGCTACGGCAACGAATCATCCAACCGGAGAACACTTGCACTACAGGGGAAGAATTATGTGGTGGCCCGTACTGGCTATCTCGAAAAAGAAGTGGTGGATTATTCATTGCAAAATATAAGAGGCGATGCAGGTGTTTATTATAAGCTTTCCTCAAACGCAACCCTCTCCTACCTTTTTCATTTCACTTATTTAAACACGGTTTACCAGCGTGCTAACCGGTTCCGTTTGCAGGATTATTTTTTACAGCAGCATGGCGTACAATACCAGTCAAAGGCTGTACAGGCTAAGTTTTATTTTAATAATGAGAATTCGGGTAACTCCTATAATCTCAGGTCTATGGCTGAAAACATTGATCGTAGTTACAAGACAGATAACGTCTGGTACAGCGATTACACTGCAGGTTTTAATACTGCTGTTCAATCAGGCGCCGACGTTGCTCCTGCTCATCAGCAGGCCAGGGCCTATGCCGATGCGGGAAGGCACGAACCAGGAACTGCCCTGTTTGATCAGGAATTGGAAAAGCTGCAACAAGTCAATAACTGGGACAGCGGGGCAGCACTTAAAGTAAAAGCAAGTTTTATCCAATTGGAAATGCAATGGAACCTCGGTGAAAGCCTGCTCAGCAAACTTAAAAAGAGAACCGGGCTGGAAACGCTTATCGGTTTTGACCACAGAACTTATTTTGTAAATCCTGATGGCAATTATTTTATCAATCCTGAAAAAGGAAGAGAATATAGTACAATATCATACAGCAAGACCGGTGGCTTTATATCGCTTACAAAGAAGATACTGGATGATAAATTGAAGCTGGGTGCCATTCTGCGGGCTGATAAAAATGATTACTTCGACGTATTATTCAATCCCCGGTTCAGCGTAGTTTATTCCCCGGTGTTAAAACATAATTTCCGTGCATCTTTCCAGAGTGGTTATCGCTACCCCATCCTTTTCGAAGCTTATTCCAATGTAAACAGCGGCGGCGTAAAAAGGGTTGGTGGCTTACCGGTAATGTCAAACGGAATTTTTGAAAATGCATGGCTTCAATCTTCCATCAGCAGTTTCCAGGGTGCAGTTCTGAAAGATATTAACGCGGGAATGGCAAAAAATGCAGCCATTGAAAAAAATAAACCATTGTTGAAAAAAAATCCATATACCTATATAGAACCGGAACATGTCAATTCCCTGGAGGCCGGCTATAAAGGATTATTTGCGAAAGGAAGGATTTTCGCAGAAGCAGATTTTTATCTATCGAGATATCGCTCATTTATTGCACAGGCAAATATGAATGTGCCCAACACAAATATTGCCGATAGCATTCCTTATTATTTATATGAACGAACAAAGCAAAGCCCGTATCGTATGTGGACTAATTCGCAAACCATCATTGACAATTATGGATTCAGTTTGGGACTGACCGGCCACCTGGTCAAAGGTTATATTGCGAGAACCAATGCAACCTTTACCAAACTCCGTAAATTGAAAAACGAAGACGGATTGGAAGACGGATTTAATACTCCTGACTGGGTAGCGAATTTTTCAATTTCCAATAGCAATATTTACAGAAATCTTGGAGCAGCCATAAAACTCAAATGGCAAAATAGTTATTACTGGCAATCCTTCCTTATCAATGGAAATGTGCCCTCGTTCTGGACTATGGATCTTCAAATAAATTATTCCTTCCAAAACTCAGGCTTTAACTTAAAAACCGGGGCTAATAATTTATTCAATCATTATTATTATTCATTATTGGGTGGGCCCCAGATAGGTGGACTTTATTATGTCACGATTGCATATACCGCAAAATAGATGAACCAAACAGATTGTCTTTAATTTGCAACTTAAAATGAGCAAATATGGCGGCAGGTATGATCAACGTCACAGAAGCAAAAAAATTAATACTTGAAAACGCAAATGTGTTGGCGCCGGTCAAACTTAGTCTGTCAGAAGCTGCCGGAATGGTATTAGCTGAAAACATATATTCCACTATCAATATCCCGGCCTATGCTCAATCATCAATGGATGGTTATGCGTTCAGGTATCACGACTGGAACTACAAAACTTCATTGAAAATAATAGGTGAAATGGCGGCCGGCAGCAATGAGACGGTTTTATTATCGACGGGAGATGCTGTCCGGATATTTACCGGTGCACCTGTGCCTGCCGGTGCAGACACGGTTGTGATGCAGGAAAAAACGAAGGTTGAAAACGATCAGCTTTATATAGAGGATCAGGATTTACTCCAGGGAGCAAACGTAAGGCCAGCGGGTTCGGAGATAAATGAAGGTGAACTGGCCGTTGCCAAAGAAAGCCTGTTAATGCCCGCTACTATTGGATTTCTTGCAGGAATTGGAATAACAGGCGTCAAGGTATATCCTCATCCTGCAATCAGCATTATCGTCACCGGGAACGAATTACAAACGCCAGGCAAACCGCTGCAGAAGGGGCAGGTCTATGAATCAAATTCCTATTCCCTGCTGGCAGCGCTAAAACAGTTGCATATAAAAGAAATAAAAATTTACAAAGCTGAAGATGAATTAGTGAAAGTGAAGCAGGTGCTGAAAGACGCCTTGCAGCAAGGCGATATAGTTTTTTTGACCGGGGGGGTGAGTGTTGGCGACTATGATTTTGTGGCTGCAGCATCTGCAGAAAACGGTATTGAGAAAATCTTTCATAAAATCAGGCAGCGGCCCGGCAAACCCTTTTATTTCGGCAAAAAAGAAAACAAACTTGTTTTTGGTTTACCCGGTAATCCCGCTTCGGTTCTGACCTGTTTTTATGAATATGTTGAGCCGGCCTTAAAAAAAATAATCAAGCAAAAAAGCGGCCTGCAGGTGATAAAGGCGCCTTTAGCGACAGCTTTCAAAAAAGCCGCCGGTCTTACACATTTTTTAAAGGGTTATTATGATGGAAAGACCGTTAAGCCTTTACATGCACAGGAATCTTATCGGCTGAGTTCTTTCGCAAATGCGAATTGCATTATAAAAATTGAAGAAGATGTTACACGCTGTGAAAAAGAAGAAATGATCGAGATACATTTATTGCCACAATAATATTCAGAATGGACAGCATCGTCTTCTTTTACCTTTTGTTGTTTCTCGTTGCTTTTCTATACTCTTCTGTCGGCCATGGCGGCGCCAGTGGTTATCTTGCATTAATGGCTCTATGGGGCATTACTCCGGAGGTGATGAAACCCACTGCCCTGTTGCTGAATCTGTTTGTATCTTTTACCTCCTTTATTCAATTCTACCGGGGAAGGCACTTCAACTGGAAAATATTTTTGCCTTTTGCGATAGCTTCAGTACCCATGGCCTTTGTGGGAGGATTAATCATCGTGGATGCTGATATTTATAAAAGGATCCTTGGATTGCTGTTGATCATACCAATTATCCGTTTTTTATTTTTCCCGAACATACAGGTAAATGAGTTAAAGAAAGCAAATACTCTGCTTTCGCTGGTTATCGGTGCTGCCATCGGATTTCTATCGGGACTGATCGGTATTGGTGGGGGTATCATATTATCACCCATATTGCTGCTGTTGAAATGGACGGACATGAAACAAACGGCAGCTGTCAGCGCTTTATTCATTTTTGTGAACTCAATATCAGGGCTTGCCGGCCAGTTAACAAAAGGGATACAGTTCAGCGCTGATATGTATGCCTATACTGGCGTTGCTTTTATTGGCGGCATTTTCGGGGCCTATTTTGGATCGTTGAAGTTTAAACAGACAATTTTGAAATATTTGCTGGCCTTAGTTTTAATAATGGCGGCCTATAAACTACTATTCACTACTGCATAATATTATTAAATGAAAAAAATATTGTTGATCTGCATTGTTCTGACAGCAATGCACGTCTCAGCCCAGAAAAATGTCGAAACAACCAATGATTTTACTATAGAAGGGAAGGTAAAGAACAGCATGAGTTTTTCATTAAAAGGTTTGGCTGGTTTTAAAGCTAACCACTTCGACAGTATCGTTATTTATAATCATTTAATGGAACCCCGGAAAACGATCAGGCATATAAAAGGGGTCCTATTGAGGGATATTATTGACAAAGCTATAATTGAAACGGAAACCCCAAAACTGTTAAGTGAATACTATATTACCTGTATTGCGTCGGATAATTATAAAGTAGTTATTTCGTGGAATGAGCTCTATAATTCCATTGTCGGTGAAAGTATCATGATCATCACAGAAGCTGATGGAAAGACTGCCGGTCAACTGGAAGACAGAATAGCATTATTATCAGCCGCCGACAAGGCAACGGGCAGGCGTTATGTTAAGGGATTGCAGAAAATAGTAGTTGATCGGGTTAAATAGTTTAACTCGTAGTTTATCGACCAGCCAGGGCTGTCGGTAATCCATCAAGGCTAACCATATTTTTTTCTTTTTTGTAGTCTTCCAGTCCCTGTGCTCCTTTCTTTTTTGCCCATTTATGCGAGTGATCCCGTTCGCCGCAATATTCAAGGTAAGGAACGGCAAAACCACATGAGGTCTGTACTTTGAAAATATTCGCCACGATGATTTGCCGGGTTGAAGGCAATAAATGAAAATGGGAAGAAACGTCATGCCAGTCCAAGTCACCCGGTAAAACAGTATGGCCTTTGCCATAAAGCCGTAAAATATTGGGAGGCCCTCCGAATGCACAGAACATAATAGTTATGCGTCCATTTTCGAGGATATGAGCTGATGTTTCGTTGCCGCTGCCTGTGATATCCATATAGGCCACTTTGGTGGGTGACAAAACGCGGAAACTGTCCAGCCCTTTAGGAGAAAGATTAATATGTCCGTCGGCGCTTAAAGGCGCCGTACTTACAAAAAACAAATGCTGTGATTCAATAAACTCGCGGTGATGATCTTCAATTTTAGCAGAAAATCTAGGCATAAAAAAATAAATTGTTACAAAGATAATTTTAATTGAACAAGCAGTCAGAATCTGCATTAAATAAGAAGTAACTGAAGTAATTTCGTGTAACGATGCAGGTAAAGATTTTGATATTTGGTCAGCTTGCTGACATCGTCAACGATCATGAGCTGACGCTAATTGATATTGCCGATACAAACAACCTCGTAAATGAACTGAATAAACGATTCCCGGCACTTACGCAGGCCCGGTATGTCATGGCTGTAGATAAGCAAACCATAACAACGAATACAAATTTAAAGGATGGCAGTACAGTAGCTCTGCTCCCACCCTTTTCCGGCGGATAAACATGAAAGAAAATAAGATATACGATCGATACCAGCGTCAAATTATATTACCAGAGTTTGGCGAAGAAGGCCAGCAAAAGCTTTTGAATGCAAAAGTATTGGTGATTGGTGCGGGTGGTCTTGGTTGCCCGGCGCTCCAATATCTTGCCGCGGCAGGTGTGGGCACCCTTGGTATAGTGGATGATGACACGGTAGCACTGAACAACCTTCATCGCCAGGTATTGTATTCTGTCGGCGATATCGGGTTGTCAAAGGCAGAAAGGGCCGCAGAGATCTTAAGTCAACTAAATCCGGACATCAATATTATTGCGTTTAAGGAAAGGCTGACAGTTGAAAATGCTATGGAGATCATGCAATCCTTTGATATTATCATTGACGGCACTGACAATTTTTCAACACGCTACATGATCAATGATGCCTGTGTACTGCTTGGCAAGCCGCTTGTCTATGCAGCTATTTCCCAGTTTGAAGGACAGGTAGCAGTTTTTTGCCCCCATCCTCTGAAGGGGGGTAGTGGCAGTGGCGTTAATTATAGAGATCTGTTTCCTGAACCACCGAAAGATGACGAAGTATTGAATTGCGCGGAAGCGGGCGTATTGGGTATTTTGCCGGGTATTATCGGCACCATGCAGGCAAGCGAAACCATAAAATTAATTACAGGCATAGGAACACCACTTATCAACAGTATGTGGACATACAATGCATTAAGCAACGAGGTGTATCAACTGAAATTATCAGCGAAAGCGCAAACCCGTTCATTGATCCCTGCCGATGAAGATGCTTTTAAACAGATGAATTATGAATGGCTTTGTGCATCCACTCCAACCTCATTCGAAATTGACAGCGATAAATTTGATGAATTGCTTGAAACCGGCGGCATTGATATCATTGATGTGCGGGAGCTCCATGAAACACCGGAAGTGGATGAATTTGATCACAGGCGGATCCCGATGCAACAGGTTGAGACTGTTGCCCGGGATTTAAAATCGGATACAATCGTTGTTTTTTGCCAGACAGGCAAGCGAAGCAAACAGGCGGCCACGCTTTTATCCGGTATATTTGGATCATCCAAAAAAGTATATAGCCTGAGTGGCGGAATCGTCAATTGGAAAAATCAACATACGGCTTAGCATTATGAAAGAAAGAAAACCGAAAAATATTTTTGTGCAGGGGCCAATTGCTTCATCTTTTATTGCTGACAGTATTCAAAAGCACAGTACGCGGACTGATATTGGCGGACATAGCATTTTTCTTGGCCAGGTAAGAGCAGATACAATAGATCAAAAAAAGGTTGCCTCAATTGAATACACGACCTATGAAGAAATGGCTTTGGAAAAAATGCATGTAATACGGGAAGCGATTTTTTCGAAATATGATTTGACTTGCATGCATGTTTACCACAGCCTCGGTAAAGTGGCGGTTGGAGAAATTTCCCTTTTTGTATTCACGTCTTCCGTGCATCGCAAACCGGCGATTGATGCATGCAATGAAACCGTGGAAAGGATAAAGGCTGAACTGCCCGTGTGGGGTAAGGAATTATTTGAAGACGAAAGCTACCAGTGGAAAGAGAACAGCCCCCTAAATCCCCCGAAGGGGGACTTTAGAGTCTGAGAGTTGAAATGACATTGCATGAACAAAAGTCTAAAGGTTCAATACACGTTGACGCCAATTACAATACGCAACTTTATTTTTATTAAATCACTTTATACTTTAACACTAAAGTCTCACTTCTTTGTAGAGGGGTTTGGGACGAGATTTAACTATGGTTGATATTACACATAAAACAAATACCCTCAGGCAGGCTATTGCATCAGCGGTGGTCACTGTCTCAAAACAGGAGACAATGGATGCTATTCGGGATAAGACAGTACCTAAGGGAGATATATTTGAATTTTCGAGAGCTGCGGGCTTGCTGGCCATTAAAAAAACAAGCGATGTAATTCCTGACTGTCATCCCCTGCCTATTGAATATGCGGCAATCAAACATGAGCTGGATGAACTAAAGATCACTATTACGGTAGAAGTACACAGTATTTATAAAACCGGAGTAGAAGTGGAAGCGATGCATGGCGCTGCCATCACTGCTTTGACAATTTATGATATGCTAAAGCCAATCGATAAAGGAGTGGAAATATCTACGATCCGACTGGAAAATAAAAAAGGTGGCAAGACAGATTATAAAGACCAGGCAAATGACAGTTTGAAAACCGCTGTGATCGTTTGCTCTGATGGCGTTTTTCATGGAAAGAAAAAGGACAGCAGCGGCCAAAAGATCATTGAAAAGCTTGGGAATCTCAATATGCCAGCGGCCTTTCATACAATAATTCCGGATGAATATGATTTGATTCAGGATACCGTAAAAAAACTATGTGAAGAAGAATACAATCTCGTTTTAATAACCGGTGGCACAGGATTATCTCCCAGGGATGTCACACCTGATGCAATAAGACCGTTGGTCGACAGGGAAATTCCCGGGATCATGGAAGCAGCCCGCAGTTATGGCCAGCAAAGAACGCCTTATGCTATGCTGTCTCGGGGTATCGCCGGATTTATTAAAAATACGTTGGTCATTACATTACCCGGATCTACCCGCGGTGTGGAAGAAAGTATGGATGCATTGTTTCCTTATATCCTTCATGTGTTCCGTGTGGCGGAAGGGATGAGGCACAACTGAATTTCCTTACAATTCTGATCTTGAATCCAATATTTATTTTGATGTTGGCTTGATTTTTATCACCACCATTTTCGAAACTGGGGTATTACTTTTTTCCGCCACACTGCTGATAGGAACGAGTACATTAGCCTCGGGGAAATAGGTAGCTGCACAAGTCGCGGGAATGGGATAAGGAATAACTAAAAACTTACGGGCTATTCTTTCAATACCGTCAGTATAATTATGCAGATCAACAACATCTTCTTTTTTTAGGCCTCTTTTATCCATGTCACCCTGGTTCATAAGAATCACACGCCGTTCATTGTAAATACCACGATACCGGTCATCGAGGCCATAAATAGTTGTGTTAAACTGGTCGTGACTGCGAATTGTCATCATCATCAGCTCATCATTTTGGAGAGGAACGTGAGCATGCTGCGTAACCGTGAAATGGGCTTTTTGTGTGGCTGTATCAAAATTCCCGTCGCGGGCACAATTAGGCAAGTAAAAACCACCCGGAATTCTGACTCTTTCATTATATTTTTCAAACCCTGGGATAGTTTTCTCAATATCGTTCCGGATATGATCATAGTGTTCAAGATATTTATCCCAATTTACTTTACTCCGATTGCCCAGTGTCGCTTTTGCCAGTCTGCATACGATGACCGGTTCGCTCAGCAGACTATCGGACACGGGTTGCAGGATCCCTTTTGATGCGTGCACCACGCTCATCGAATTCTCGCAGGAAACAAATTGCTCTTCACCATTCAAAACATCTTTATCGCTTCTCCCCAGGCAGGGAAGTATCAGTGCTTCTTCTCCATGGACAAGATGACTCCGGTTTAGCTTCGTTGAAACATGTACCGTAAGTTTACATTTTCTTAATGCTTCGGCAGTGAAATGCGTATCCGGTGTCGCAGACAAAAAATTACCTCCCATAGCAATAAAGACTTTTGCCTTTCGCTGGTGCATGGCTTTGATGGCTTCCACCACGTCATATCCTGCTTCGGGTGGAGGGATAAAACGAAAATTATCTTCAATTGCTTTTAAGAACTTTCGGGAAGGCTTTTCACTAATGCCCATGGTCCGGTCGCCCTGTACATTGCTATGTCCGCGAACGGGACAGGTGCCTGCACCAGGCTTACCGATACTGCCTTTTAATAATAACAGGTTTACTATCTCTTTGATAGTATCAACAGCATTTCTATGTTGCGTAAGACCCATCGCCCAGCAGGCGACGATTTTTTTCTTATCCTTTAATAGCTCCGCAGCTTCCTTTATTTGTGCCAATTCAATACCACATGATTTGGCTAATTCAGCCGGATTCTGGTTTTGAAGATGTGACACATAAGCATCATACCCGTCCGTTTTGTTTTTGATAAAATCTGTATCAAAAACTTTACCCGGTTTTTTTTGCTCTTCCTGAAGTAACAGCAGATTGATGGCTTGCAAAAGCGCCATATCCCCATTGATCTTAACCTGCAAAAAAATATCAGTCAGCGAAATGCTTCCACCCAACAGACCCTTTAACTGTTGCGGGTTACTGAAACCCATCAGACCTGTTTCCGGCAGAGGATTGATAGCAATGATGATGGCCCCGTTTGCTTTTGCTTTTTGCAAAGCCGTCAGCATCCTCGGATGATTGGTGCCCGGATTTTGCCCCAGTATAATGATCACTTCTGCCCGGTATATATCTTCCAGCTTTACTGAACCCTTCCCCACTCCTAACGATTCTGTCAAAGCAACGCCACTGCTTTCATGGCACATATTGCTGCAATCAGGTAAATTGTTGGTGCCGTATTCCCGAACAAATACCTGATAAAGAAATGCGGCCTCATTACTCGTTCTTCCCGACGTATAAAAAATGGCTTCGTCGGGGGAAGCCAATTCAGTTAAAGCAGCAGCAATTTTCTTAAAGGCATCCTCCCAGGGCATAGCCTGGTAGTTTGTTGCGCCTTTCGGCAAATACAGAGGTTGAGCAATGCGGCCCTTTTTCCCTATTTCATAATCAGTCAATGCAGCTAATTCAGCTACTGAATGCCTTGTAAAAAAATCCGCATCCAATTTTTTTGCCGTAGCTTCTGCAGCGATGGCTTTTGCTCCGTTTTCACAATATTCCGTATATCTCTTTCTGTCATCATCCGGATCAGGCCACGCACAACTGGGGCAGGTAAAGCCATCTTTCTGATTCAGTTTCTTAAGAGCCTTCCATCCACGAGACAATCCCGCCTCTCCTGCTACATGACGAATGCTTGATATAACTGCAGGAAAGCCGCCAGCACTCTTCTTAATTTTACCCAATTTCAATCCTGTTAACTTCTCTGGATTTTCAGCCCCGCCTGTTTCGGATGTCTTTTCATTCATTCCTGAAGGGTTTTCAAGTGAGGTGTTGAATGGTGCTCCTTTTCTGCGACCAGGGTGACAGTGAATGGTGAATAGCGACGTACAACACTAGCACTGCAGCTTGTTTTCAAGACTTACAATATGATGCGCTCCTCGCCTGAATAAATATTAAATCTTTCGTTGCGCAAAAAACCTACTAAGGTGATATTACATTCCCTTGCAAGCTCCACAGCAAGACTCGAGGGCGCCCCGACTGCAGCCACAACTTTAATTCCAGCCATGGATGCCTTTTGTATAAGCTCAAAACTTGCTCTGCCACTCAATAGTAGCACTGTGTTGGTCTGGGGCAACTCATCATTGAGTAAAAACGCGCCAATCAACTTATCAAGGGCGTTATGCCGGCCTACATCTTCGCGGAGCATGATAAAGGTTCCGTCCAGGCCGAATAATGCAGAAGCGTGTATCCCGCCAGTGCTTTCAAAGATCGCCTGGCGGGTTTTCAAATTTTCCTGTATGGTATAAAACAATTCCGTTTTCAACAGAATACTTTTTTCTTCATTTTTATAAACCGATACCGTCTTAATTGCTTCAATACTGGATTTGCCGCAAACACCGCAACTCGAGGTGGTATAAAAATTCCTTTCTGTCTTCTGAAGACCGGGATCTACATTATCCTGCAATGCGAATAATATCCTGTTGCTATCAGTTGACTCTTGTTCTATAAATAATATATCATTGCTTGACATGATAATTCCTTCAGTAAATAGAAAGCCGGCTGCCAGCTCCATGTCATGACCCGGAGTCCGCATCGTAACAGAAATACTTTTCTGAACCCGGTTATCTGCATTGCCGTGCTGTAGATGTATCTCGAGTGGTTCTTCGATGACTAGTTGATCATCCGCATCTTCAGCACGATCATCATTAATTCTCTTTATTCGCATATTAGCGGTGAACACATTTTCCATTGAACGGGTTGTTTTGATCAACAAATAATTTTTATCTGAATTCTGTATTAAAGTTACTGCTATTAAACGGGCGAATGACAAGAATATATTAGGCTGTTATGGATTCACGTTACTATAACCTTGATTTTTCCATTCATCACATTTATTTAATAATGGACAGTTCTTATCTAATTTTTTTTAAAAGTTGAAATAGTTCTAATTTCAACAGGTAAAAAGCAAATAGTTCCGCCAAATTTCGAAATCCTTATTGACCGGCATTATCCATAACTCTTGCTTATTTTCATATTTAATCTATTAGCTTAACCGCAAATCAAAGGAGGTCTGCTATGAATGACTCAAATAACTTTAGCCGTCGTAAATTCATTCAAACCGGCGTTGCTGCCGGGGGTGGACTATTACTCAGCTTCTATCTGCCCGCCTTTGGAAAATTTAAGAATACGGGCATGCCTGCTCCGGCAAGCTTTGTACCCAATGCTTTTATTCGTATCGGAACTGATGATATCATTACCGTTATCGTCAATCACTCCGAAATGGGACAAGGCGTTTATACTTCCCTGCCCATGATCATAGCCGATGAACTGGAAGCAGACTGGAGCAAGGTCAGGTTTGAAGCGGCCCCGGTTGACCCGGCATACAATCACCCGGGTTTTGGGATGCAGGGCACCGGTGGAAGCACCAGCACCTGGGTAGAATGGGATCGTTTTCGCAAGGCCGGTGCAACAGGTAAACATATGCTCGTGGCCGCTGCTGCACAAACGTGGAACGTGGATGCGTCCAACTGCAAAGTAGAAAAAGGATATGTTATTAATACTGCAACTAACCAAAAACTGTCTTATGGTCAATTGGTAGAAAAAGCTGCCACACTCAAAGCCCCGGAAGAAGTAAAACTAAAAGATCCAAAGGATTTTAATTTCATTGGTAAGCCAGTCAAACGCCTTGATACTCCTGAAAAAATAGATGGTACCGGTATTTTTGGTTTGGATATAAAATTGCCGGGATTATTAACGGCAGTCATAGCCCGTCCTCCGGTATTTGGCGGCAAGGTCATACGTTTTGATGCGGAAAAAGCAAAAGCCATTCGGGGTGTAAAACATGTCTTACAGATGGATCGGGGCATTGCCGTTGTCGCCGATGGTTTCTGGCCGGCTAAGCTGGGTCGTGATGCATTGAACATTGTTTGGGATGACGGTGACCTCGCAACATTGGACAGTAAGACACAGGGCCTGCAATATGCTGAGTTAGCAAAACAACCCGGAGCAGTTGCCAACAAACAAGGCGACGTGGCGGCAGCACAGGGAAAAGCTGTAAAAAAGCTGGAGGCAGTATACGAGCTGCCTTACCTGGCTCATGCACCCATGGAACCGCTCAACTGCGTTGCTGATGTAAAAGCAGATAGCTGCGAAATTTGGGTAGGTACCCAGTTTCAAACCGTGGATATGATGGCAGCATCCCGCATCACAGGATTGAATCCCTCGAAGATAAAATTGCATACTACTTTACTCGGTGGTGGATTTGGCCGCCGTGCTGTGATGGATAGTCATTTTGTAGTGGAAGCGGTCCAGGTTTCTAATGCATTGAAAATACCCGTCAAAGTAGTATGGACAAGAGAAGATGACATCAAAGGTGGTTATTATCGTCCACGGGCTTATCATAAACTCAGCGCTGGCCTGGATGCATCGGGAAAACCATTATACTGGCAACAAAATATTGTATGCCAGTCATTCATTGTTGGCACTCCGTTCGAACCCATGATGGTGCAAAATGGAGTGGATGGCCTGGCGGTGGAGGGAGCCGCTAACCATCCCTATGAGGTCCCCAATATGCAGGTGGCCTGGAATATGGCGCCGGGAGGAGTTCCTACATTATGGTGGCGTTCGGTGGGTAGTTCACATACGGCATTCGCCGTAGAGGGTTTTATTGATGAACTGGCAAAAACTGCTGGGAAAGATCCTTTTGAATATCGCATGATGCTCCTTGACAAACATCCGAAATATAAACGGGTATTACAACTGGTCGCAGAAAAAGCCGGATGGAAAAAGCCAGTAACCCCGGGAAGAGGAAGAGGAATTGCAATTCATGAATCATTTGGCAGCATAGTAGCCCAGGTAGCCGAAGTATCAATCACCAAAAACAAAACATTAAAAGTTCACAAAGTAGTTTGTGCCATTGATTGCGGCCCGGTAGTAAATCCCGATACTGTCAAAGCACAGATGGAGGGATGTATCGTCTTTGGTCTCACGGCGGCCCTTTATGGAGAAATAACTTTTGAAAAGGGTCGTGTAAAGCAAAGCAATTTTCATGATTACAGGATGGTTCGTATGAATGAAATGCCACGGGTGGAAGTTCATATTTTAGACAGCCAGGAGAAAATGGGCGGTGTGGGTGAACCCGGCGTGCCTCCTGTTGCCCCCGCTGTGCTGAATGCCCTTTTTACCCTGACAGGCAAAAGAGTAAGAAGTTTACCCTTGCGTCCTAATGATCTTAAAAAGAAAGTGTGATGGGTGTCGCGACGAGCCAGGGCTCCGTTAATCGTTTGGGAATTCTATTGAGCAAACCTCATTGGCGTTTTTCAATTACAAAAAGAAACTAACTCATGATAAACTTAAAAGTAAATGGCAAGGCTTACCAGGTAGATGTTGACCCCTCAACGCCTATTTTATGGGTTATAAGAGACAATCTCGCCCTCAACGGCACTAAGTTTGGATGTGGCGTTGCTCAATGTGGCGCCTGCATGGTTCATCTCAATACCAATGCAATAAGGTCGTGCGTAACTCCAGTATCAGCAGCCGATGGAAAGGAATTAGTGACCATCGAAGGACTTGATCCTAAACTGAGCAAGCCCCTGCAGCAGGCCTGGATACAGGAAGATGTGCCGCAATGTGGCTATTGCCAGTCGGGACAGATTATGGCCGCAGCTATTCTTTTAAGAGATAATCCTAATCCAACCGATGGTGATATTGACGGCGCTATGACCGGTAATATCTGCCGCTGCGGCACTTATCAAAGAATAAGAAAAGCTATTCATGTAGCAGCGGGATTGAGAAAATCGGGCGTAAAGTGATCAAAGTAATAATTTAGAAAAAAGGATAACTTAATAGTAGTAAGGTATAGTATCAATCGTAAGAGAAGCGCAAAATGTGGCAGGCATGACAGAAGAAGCGTGGGAATTTGTTGTCTTTGAGTTTGATTTCAGCCTTGCCCTTACCACTTAAAAACAAAACCACAGGAGGTTTTATAAGAAAGTGTTCCTCCCATTCAATTGCCAGGATCAATTTGGTCGTAAAATAAGTTCTCACACAGGGAAGACCTCCGCAAATACGTATGCCATACCTATAAAGTTAACTATAGCATTTAAAATTCTTCGAAAGGTATGGCATACGTTTTACCGCTTGTTCACCGGCGCCCTATTCTGCAGTTGAATGTAGCTCCGACTACCAGGGACATATCTGTCGCAATGGAGGATCAAAGTTGTTTTATCGCTTGTCTAAAAAATAGTCACAATGTTTAATTACACTTACGCCACAAATTGCACCGAATACACCATTGGCAGATAGTTATTAATTGTTTGCCAGTTCTCCCCACGGTCAGGTGAAAAAAAGAAGTTTCCGGTGGTAGTTCCAAATGCCAGTGCATCGCCTGACGTGGCCAGCGCATGACGATATACAATATCAAAACAATTTTCCTGCGGCAATCCTTTTCTCAAAGCTTTCCAGGTTTTTCCACCATCGTCGGTACGACAAATGCATATTGCTCCTTTTATGGCAGTCCTTGTCATATCACTATCGGCCGGCGCTACCCAGGCCTGGTCGGCATCGTCTTCAGCAACCGCTATAGCAAATCCAAACTTTGCAGGTCCTTCAGGTTCCCCGACATCGATCCAGTTCCTGGCGCCATCGGTTGAACGAAAAATGCCGCAGTGATTTTGCTGCCACAATATATCCGGATTGGTAGGAGCAGCCACCAGAATGTGAGGGTCATATCCCGTTTCAGCATCAGGATCAGGAAGAAATTCTGCCCGCATACCTTTATTACGAATCTCCCATGTGTTGCCGGCATCCGTTGTTTCAAAAACACCGGCGCAACTGATGCCAATATGAATTCGATCTTCATTCCTGGGGTCAACTACGATAGAATGAATACCGGGTTGATCACGGCCGCCACCAAACCATCCCTCCTTACGAGTGGGATGTTTCCATAATGATTCAACTAACTGAAAGCTATTGCCTTCATCCTCGCTCAAAAACAAGCCACCGGGATCAGTGCCTACCCATAATCTGGAAAGATAATTTTTACCTCCATGAGCCATAGCCCATATATATCTTGTAGCTGCCGGAACACCGTCTTTGATTTCTTCGCCTTCGGGGTATGCCGGCGCCGTAATTTCTTCCCAGTTTTTTCCCCTGTCTGCAGAGCGATGAAGCTTTACTCCCCAATGTCCATAGTCAAGACACGCCCACCAGGTGTCGTTCCTGGGATCAGCATAAGCAATAGAAACCGGTGCTCCTTCAAAAGAAAGATTCTCCACTTTCCACTTATTCTTTTCGAAGTGATAAGCGATAAGACCCTTGCGGGTACCGAGCAGAATTGTTTTTTGCATAAACTTTGGTGTTAATAAATATTTATTTATCCTCCCGACAAAGCCTGTATGATATAGATCTCACTGTGATCGTTAAAGCTGTCGTTTAATTTGGTTCGGTCGTTGATCAATGTTCCGTCAATAAAAATATTTACATGCCTTCGAAGGCTACCCTGTTCATCAAGTATATAGCTGCGAATGCCGGGATAGGTGGTTTCAATTTCTTTAAGCACTTCCTTCAATGTATTACCCTTTGAAGGAGTATCTTTCAAACCGGGAAAAAACCTGCGCAATGCGTAGGTAAACTTTACAGTTGGCATTATTTTATAGTTATCAGTTTTTGAAGGTATGCCATACCTCCGTCATTTCATTTTCGTCACTTTATAAACCTTTCCATTCTTATCATAAGTGGTCCACTCCCCCGCCTGTTTTCCCTTGTCAAAATATCCTGAACGCATAATAACCCCGTCCTTCCGAAACCATTCCCAATATCCTTCTGGAGTGTCGTTAACCATTTTACCCTTTGCCCAAATGGTCCCGTCATTATGATATTTAATAAAATTCTTTCCTGTAGGCTTTTTGGAAATAGTTTTTTTAGATTTTTCTTTTTCTGAATTTTCCTTCATTCTGAATTTTACAATTTTTGTCACAAGGCTAATCGGTATGGGCTTATCAAGCGGAAACTGGATCGTCCCTTTTCCGGAGGTATAATAAGAAGCAAAGTCTTTTTCAAATATTTTATTTCCAGTCGGCACGGGGTAAATGCTAATATGTTTTTTGTAACCTGCAAAATAAACGAGATAGCGACCTCTGAGATTGAATGCTGGAATTCCATAGCTGATGGCCTCCTCAGCATTGGGAGCGGCTTTTTTAACAGCAGCACGAATCTGTTCTAAACCTTTTTGAGTGTGTTCAGGAAAACCGGCAATATAGTCGTCTATGTTTTTTGGTTTAGCTGTTGTCATGCAATTGTTTTTAGCCGGTTAAGATATCTCAGCGAGGCCTTACTACAAATTTGCTGTCTATTTTTGATATTACAAGAGTGTAAATGCGACAATTTGAGGGGTGGTTGCGCATTAAACAAAAAGAGGCAAAGCAGGTAGCGGTAAGATGAGGCCCGGCGACGCATATCGCGGGTACAAGCGACTTCAGTCAATCAAGTTCGCGGTGTTTAAAAATACTGACGAGGTAAAAGTCAATTTAAATTTGTTCTAACGAGAATACATAATATTTCCATCCCGGTTCATCAAAGTATAAGCCGTTTGATTGCAGATTATCGGCATCTTGCTCATATCCAAAATCACTAAACAAATCCTGAAATTGCCAGCCTTTGATTCTAAGATCAACGAAAGGAAATTTTACTAAACACCGGCTGTTTTCAGAAGAATAGTTTACTACAACCAAAGTCTTATTATTGTCAGCAAGCGACTCCCATGCATAACAAATATAGTTTTCATAACTCGGGTTCCCATCTTTTGCCGGAACACACTCGAGCAACTTCCAGTTGCCGTTGTGGAAAACCGGCTGACGTAAACCCGATAATAGTTTTTGATAGAATTTTCCCAATTTTTCGTTCACAGGTTCTACTGGTCCACGGCCAAGATGCGGAGAAATCCGTTTCTTTTTTCCCTCCAATTGACCCTGATGAAAAAAACGCAACCCCGGCGAAAGAAAAGTTATAATTGCAGCCGCTTCATGCATTTCATCGGAAAACGTAGCGGCTGCTCTTGGCTCATCATGATTTTCCAGGAACCGAACCATCTTACGCTGAAAATCAAGGTCAGCATAAAAATGTTCTCTAACAGATTTGGCATGTCCTTCCCTTAGCCGATCGTAAAGTCGTTTATCATAAGTATAATCAAACCCCTGTTGTTGCAGTATCCACTCCATATCCCAATATACTTCGGCCATAAAACGAAAGTCGGGATTAAGTTCCTTTACTTTTTTTATTGCTGTTGACCAGAAAGGTCTGCAGGGAAGGCCCCATGTTCTTTCAAACACCTCCGGCAGCACCAGCATCGCCATATCACACCGCACACCGTCGCACTGTCCTGAAATCTTGATCAGCTCATCAATCATTGCTTCCTGCAAAGCGGGTTTGCTGTAATTGAGTTGAATTGTATCGGGCCAGCCGGGATAATAGGGATCCCGTCCATGCGCAAGAATCAATTCGCCGGAAGCTGTTTTGATCTTAGTATAATTTTTTGGCTCGTTGACCAGCATCGTTTCATTTCCCCGAATGAAGAAATCCGGGAATTTAATGGTCCATTCATGGTCTGGCCCCACATGGTTGGGAACGAAATCCAGCATCAATTTTAATCCGCGATGCTGCAGCCGTGTTCGCAGACGGGCCAATGCAGCATCTCCACCCAGCTGTGGATGTACAGTATAAGCGGTAATGGCAAATCCGGAACCAAGAATATCTTCTTCTTTTAAATCAGTCAGGATCTCATTAAAATCATTCAGCCATTCGGGATTTGACCGCGAAAGGAGCTTGCCATGTTCTCCGGTTTGCCATACACTCAGAAACCAGATCCAGTCGAAACCGGAATTGGCAAACTTGTTCAATTCACTGTCCGGGATGTCATCAAGAGTTGCTGGTCTTCCGATTTGTCCTGATAATTCCGTCAGCCATACCCTTGTGTTTACCTGGTATAACATCGGATAAGCTGAAGTCGGCATAAAGTTTTCAATTTCGTCCAGAGAATAATGATTGAAGTTTTAAGAATAGTAAGGTACATCCTGTGTAGCGATTTTCAGTGTTTTAGTTTTTTCAGCTTAGCTGGCTATTTTTAACTCCATATAAAACCTAAGAAATCGATATTCTGTAGCAACAAACGTTAAATTTTTTTTATAGCCTGTCTCGTGGGGAATTTTTTTTAATCTCCTATGCTATCTTCCATTACTAAAACAACACAACCATGAAACCTGCTTTAATCTTCCTGGCCATTGTAATGGCTATCATTTCATCCTGTGGTCACTATGTAACTCCCGGCAGCGCCGTAAAAATATCGGAGTTAGCTGATGAAGACATTTCCAAACTATTGTCTAATAAACCGGCTTCTGAATTCCCGGTGAATATTGCGGTTGCCAGGATTCAACATCCACAGTACACAAGCTATAATTACCAGCAAAATCAATACGCACAGCCGCAGGCAAATTTTTCGTTGATCCTGACCCGCGACGCTGAAGAAGACCAGGCTTTTCAAAAACTGTCGGAATTCAATGGAGTAAAACAAGCCTCTCCATTCAACCGCTTACTGCTTCCTTATAATTATAAGTCCATTAAAGACCTTCGCCTGGCTGCGGCTAAAATGAAAGCCCAAATGCTGCTGATTTATACATTTGATACAGAGTTTACAATTGATACAAAGAATTATGGCCCTCAGAATGCATTCAGCCTTGGTTATCTGAAAAACAAAGATGTGAAAGTTACCACAACCGCATCGGTAGCATTGTTTGATGTGCAGACAGAGTATTTATATGGTCTGGCTGAAGCAACATCTAATGATCATAAAAAGGCAAACGCATGGAAGAAAGGAGATGAAGTGGATAACCTCAGAATTGCTACCGAAAAGAAAGCTTTTGAAAAGTTGATGGGAGAAATTGAAAAGATGTGGGATGGGGTTATGCAGGAGTACGGGAATGCAAAAGCAAAATAAAAAGTATTGAGCACCGTAGTTATAAAAATATACCTGGTGCCGTGAAGCCGGCATTGGGTTGACGATGCCAATACCCATCATCCAAAAATTTGGAACCGCCCATTGATCCCTGACGGCAATCGGCGGTTCAACTTAATGCCAAAAACCGCGGTCGTTTTTCAGTCAACCTCGGCGCGGCGCCCTGATGAAACCCTCTAAAGGCAAAGAATACGAGTGGTGGTCTGGGTGATTCCAGCAATTCCATACACCAAGTAGTATGATTTATCCTCAATTCATGAACCGCAATCTACAGGCCATCCGTCTTGTGTAGTAACGCCGGCAACAACGTTCTATCTTCAATCGATCATAAATTCAAATATTAATTTCCTGGCATTGAACAGCTACCATCACATACCGGAAACCGCCCTTTCTAAAGATATAACCCATGCCGTTTGGCAGATTGAAGGGTTTACCAGCTTTCACAATGAGCATATTTTACCAAAGGGAATTGTCGAAGTTATTTTCAACTTTAGCGGTAGTTTTCCCATACACGCCCAAGTAGGTAAAAAACAATTTCATCTGACTCATTGCTTTATAAACGGGTTCAATACAGAGCCGGTACAAATTCAGCTTCCTGAACAACAAAAGTTCTTTGGCGTACAGCTTCGGCCATTAGCTGTAAAGAAGCTTTTTGGCATACCGGCCTGTGAGTTTTCAAATACGGTTGTTGATTTAACCCTGCTTGATGTAGGCTTCCACTCACTTTGGCACCAATTGGCAGAACAAAAAACCTTTGATGAGAGATTCAATGTATTTTTCCATTGGATGCGACAAAAACTTCCGGATTTGCAACCGCGGGAAAAACTGGTAAATGATTTTTTACTAACCGTTGATCAGCATGATCTGTCGGTAACAGAACTTGCTCATTCATTATGTTATTCAACAAGACAGTTGTCAAGAAAAATGACGGAGGCAACGGGAATGAACACCGAAGAACTCCTGCTTTATAAAAAATATCTTCACGCAGTTCATTTAATACACCATACTGATCTTTCGCTGACTAAAATAGCTTATCAAAGTAATTTTTCCGATCAATCTCATTTTATCAAGTCGTTTAAGACGTACACGAACATGACGCCGGGAGAATATAAAGTCAGCAAGAGCTATGTGAAAGGACATATCTATGAGAATGTCCGTTAAATACAATTTTCTGCATTGTGTGGACATCATCTTTGTAGAAAAAAAATCATGAAAAAAATTATCTTATTCGTTTCAATCAGTCTTGCCAGCGGCTTGCTGTTTACCAACTTGTTCACATCACTAATAGATGCTAAATCATGGGGGTGTGAGATCCCTAATTCCATTGCTGTAGCAAGGGAATATTTTAAGAATGTAGATCCCGGCAATTTCTTCAGGTTATTCTCTCCCATCAACCAGGCACTGGTTTTAATAGTCCTGGTGCTGTTCTGGAAAGCTTCTCCGACCATTCGGCTGGGATTGGCAATAGCCCTTGTTTGTTACGTTTCGGCAGAAGCAATGACCTTTAAATATTTCTTCCCAAGAAATGATATTTTGTTCAGGGATGCGCGACTGACGGATGTTGAACTGCTCAAAAAAACGTGGTCAGAATGGAATAACATGAACTGGGTGCGTACCGGCATTCTTGTTATTGGAGTCTTTTTCTCTTGCTATTCCCTGCATAAAATCTATTCACGTAACCAGAAATAACAACAACAACAATCTAGTTCAATCAAAATCAAAAATTAATCAAAATGAAAATCACTTATCCTCACGTAATTGACAATTGCATTGGTGAAAAAATAGTATTCAAAGAACTGATAAAGGAACCTGATGGTGACAGGCTATTAGGTGAATCGTATGTTACACCCGGTAGTGGCCCGGTGATGCATACGCACTGGCTACAGGATGAAGGATTAACTGTATTAAAAGGAAAGATTGGATACGAGATTTTAGGTCGACAGGAGCAATATGCCTCTGAAGGTGAAACGATAATATTCAAACGAGGATTGCCGCATCGTTTCTGGAATGCCGGGCACGAATTGTTGCATTGTAGGGCCTGGATAAAACCCGCGAATACGTTCGCCTTTTTTATTACTTCCGTTTTCGCCGCGCAAAATAAGTCGGGAAAAGCAAAACCCGATATGTTTGACGCCGCTTACCTGCTGAAGCGATATTCAACCGAGTATGATCTGACAGAGATACCCAAATTTGTAAAGAAAGTAGTTATTCCAATTACATACTTTGCGGGGAAACTATTGGGAAAATATAAACATTTTAAAAATGCGCCCGAACCGATAAAAGCATAAAAGAATTGGAGTAGATTATTTTACCAACCGCACTGATTTCAGGCGGTTTTTTTATTATTGGGAGGTATTACAACTGGTGGTTATCTGGATTGATGTAACTGTATTTTTAAGTTCCTACAAACACTGTTGGGTGCTGAACCATTTAGAATTTTATTTCGTAATTATAAGCGGTGCTTTTGTCTTTATAATAAATGCTAAAAACCTCATTTGTAAAATTTGACAGTCTAAATTTATTGTAGCTGGTTTCGCCCGAAAGTTGTCCTTCGATAGTAACAATACCATTATCATTAAGGATATTAATTATTTTAAAGGTCTTTTTTGTTGAGGTTCTACTAACATCAGCGTCACTCGACCACATTTTATTTACTGCAATTGTAACAAAGTCCTTACGAGAGCCAACGAGGTTTATAAAATCATCATATTGAGGCAACTGGTTTGTATAAGCTAATCCTGTAAGGCTGGTCTCTGCATTGGAACTTTGGAAAAACCCGAATTTATTTCCTTCACTTCTTTGATGAGTCAGATAGATAATGTTCGCTCCCATCATTGCGGCCTCAATTTTCATTTTTCTGTATGCTCTTTCTTTAACTCTTTCCTGGTTTGACAAACTTGTCGCTCCCTTTGCTTTGGCACTAACGTCACCCAATTTGAATAGTCCTTTGACCTCAGATTCTACAGCTGTTAAGTTCACATTTTCGAATTCGTCTACGCTGTTAACGTTTTTGAGTGAAGTTGATTCACTAAATGTTTGAATCCGTCCGTTTCTATAAATTATTTTTTGAACACTATTTTTATAGATGGTGTTTAGTAGGTCTTCCCCCGGGAATGTATATCTAATAGCATCAGCTGTTATCTCTTTTAGTGTACATGGTATTTTTTCGTTGTTTATAAGCAGTGTATCCGATTGAGAATAACCTACCAAAGGAATAGTAATAGAAATAATTCCGGTTAGTAATAATAGTTTTTTCATCTTAGTAAAAGTTTAGTGTTAAGGTTACCTAGATTTACTTTTTACTTGTGCTTTCACTTAAAGTTTTAGCCACTCTTGTAACTGGCTTCATCCAAGCTCATTCAATGACTTATTTATTTAGTCCGAACTGCATATTATATTTATTCCTGATTCCCAAAGAACTTGAGACAAGTCCTAAAATCAAATTCTTTCCCTTGTCTTTAGTTTTTTGTTGCCGTCAGTACCGCTTGTACAATCTCCATTTTTGACAATTCTAATTTCAGTTTCCCTTAACCCCAAAACTTTTCTCATCGGTGGATTCTCCTTTGCCGCTATAAATTGTCACCTTGGGATATGGGTAGACAGGCCGGGTCATTACTGTCTTTCCTTTTTCCATTTTCGAAAGAACCACGCGTTCAGGTGCTTTATCGTTTTCCGCCCAGTCCCGTATTAGCTTAACCCAATCAACATTGTCAGGCCCGGTTCCTCCGCCACAATGCAGTACGCCGGGTAATATGAATAGCCGAATGTAGGACTGTAAATCCTTGTCCTTTTTCATGGCCTCCTCATAATGTTGAATAGTTGCAAATGCCGAAAGTGCAGGGTCATTCCAGCCATGATACATGATCATCCTTCCATTTCGCTTTCTAAAATCGCCATAGTCGGTTTGCGTGGCATCCAGATATGAAGACGCATAAAGGGTTTCTTTAAAAAAATTCTTAAAATCGTATTTGCTATAATCCCATGAGGGGTTATTGTAAACTAAAAATTTAAACATATTGGTCCCAAACATATAATGCAGGCTTGGGAATTGTTTTGATCCCGTAATCCAGTCGTTCCAGGATCCGATTTCCGCTTCAAGACCGACGGGAAATCCGGGATAGACAATTTGATTATCAATCACCGTCGGACCATAAATAGATTTAATGGCTGATAGTTGCTGGTTTGTAAAGCAATCGGGTCCTTCTTTGTCATTTGGGCAAAGGGGTAATTTTGAAAAATCAAATTTGCAGTCCCTGGGATCGTTAATTATCTTATCGCTAAGTCCATCTAACTTGTCACATTGACGCAAAACATGCTCCTGCAACAACTTTAAATTGTCACTAGTAATTACGGGTTTGGTCAGGTCTTTTGGATTGGGATAAATATATTGGCAGCCCTGGATAAATTTGGCACCAATTGCCGGCCAGTTAAAAGCCGGTGCGCCGGCGACTATTCCATTAAAATCATCCGGATACAGCTGCGCTTCAACCATTGCCTGGCCTCCACCCCGCGAACAACCTAAAAAATAAGAGTATTTAGCGTCGGCACAATAGAAGGAATTGATTATAGATTTGGATACAACGGCTGTCCGGTGGACGGCCAACCGGCCGAAGTTAATCTGACGCTCCATATTATTTAAGGCCCATTCCGCAGTAACCGGACTACCTACATGCCCGGTGTTTGTTCCAACCGTTGCATACCCGCTGTTTACATAAGTAATCAAATCATTCTGGATTGCGCCCACAAATCCTCCGCCGCCGGACATCAGCAACCTTTCATTCCAGCTTTGAGGCAGCAGTAATTCAAAACCAATTTCTTTACTTATCGTTCCCGAAACTTTGCAAAACGGTGTGTTGACGACATAGGGAGGTATCCAGGGCGCGGGGCTTTTGATGGTATCCTTTGTAATCGATTCAGCCTTCTGAATGGTTACGTCGGGTAACCGAAGTTTCTTCAGTTGTTCGCAGGGCACACAGGGTTTTGAATTCGCATCTGTTTGTCCAAAAAATAGCAAAGGATAGAAGCCGAGAAATAAAATGAAAATAGCAGCGATGTTTTTCATGTTAAATGTTTTTGTGGGTGGCCCTATTGAAATCGCAAAGATTCCTGAGATACTTATTTAGGGCAGGGAAGTTGAAGTTATATTCTTTTGCTGAGATTTACCGGTTCCGGGCCGCGACTTAGCAGGATAATAGCAATGGCGACTAATGGACATGGTCAGCGAGCCTAGATGTCCCGGAATACTTTATCCAAAGAAATCAGTGCCATTTCGATGTATCTCATTCATTACGCAGAATTAATCACCTGTTGGTTGAATGCTGCTAGTTTCCATCATCAGCATCACGGTCTTTTTAGGAGCTCTCGGTCGATGCATCACTCCTTTGGATATCGTCACCCCCTGGCCCGGATTCAATTCCACGGTTTTACTTTCAAGATCAATTAATAACTGACCTTCCAATACAAAGAAAAATTCGTCGTCGTTGTCGTGTTTGTGCCAATGAAATTCTCCCTCCACAATCCCAAGTCTTACCACGCTTTCGTTCACTTGTGTCAGCGTTTGGTTAGACCATTTTTCTTTGCTTTGCTTTACCAACTCAGGTACATCAATCCTTTCAAGGTGAGGATATTTTACTTCGAGGTTAATGTTATAATTGCGTTCTTTGCTCATACATCGAAAATTTTATTGTTAAATAGTTATCACCATCATGGTGAATAACGCCAAACCACAGCGCAAAATATTCATAAATCGAGAAAAGAAAATGTATCAGATTGACGAATGCCAGGGGTATCACATGACCACCCGAAGGTCTTGATCAACTAATTTGACTGACATCCAAGGGGCAGATTTTTTTTCAGAAAAATGTTTACCATATCAATTCTTTTTTCGTAAAATAAAATACCCGACCCTATGCCGTAAAGTCATAAACATTTCGCTAAACAGGCGAACAAATCCGTTCTTTCCAGGCTATATTTATTTTAATATTCGCCATAAATGACTAAAAGACTACGGAAATGGCAGCTAAATGCGGGCCGTTACCCTTGTATTCTGATCTGCAAAATAAGAATGTAACTTTGACCTGTCGTATCCACGCTTCGATTACGTATCAAGCTTCAATTGCTCTTGTTGACTTCTGCGATTGGCAACCATTAAACGCAACAAAAATGAAACGAAAAATCCAACTTGCCGTTTTGCTGCTGGTGATTACCGGCGCTGTCGTTTCTCTTTCCTGTAACAAGGACGACAATTACAATGACCAAACTCCACCAACCAAAACGGAACTCCTGACTGCCGGTCCCTGGAAGCGTACTGCTCTTATTAGCAACCCTGCTTATGACTGGAACGCGAATGGAGTCTCCGCTACGGATGTATTAAGTATAATGTTTCCCTGTGAAAAAGATAATTTCGACACTTTTAAGACAAACGGAACCGTAGAAACAGATGAAGGTCCCACCAAATGTAATGCATCAGACCCACAGACATGGACAGCGACCTGGGTATTTGCGGACAATGAAACCAAGCTAATTTTTGACGGCTTTGATGAATATACATTAATTGAATTAACGGCCACTACTTTAAAATACGAGTCAACTTTCGAGGAAACCGGCGTTACCTACACGCATGTGGAAAGTTATGGTCATTAACCTTTAGCATTGACGAAAACTGTAATACGCAGCCAACAATACTATTCCTCCACTATTTAAGCGCCGGGTTTATTAAATGGGAACCGGTCCTCAGTTTACCAATCACCTGGCGCAATGAAAAGACATGCAGAAAGACCGCTGCCGGCAATAATACAGCTGCAAGAAATAGATAAGGAAAATCTACGAATGATCTGCCACCTTTATTAGTTGCCGAAAAATCAGTGAAGTAATAAGTCGAGATAAAAGAGTAAGCTGTCACTGACAAAATCACAAGTGAGACCGCATTCCATATCAGCAACCCTATTGCCCCCACTTTGCCCCGCTGTACCAATGTTCCCATAATGAGCGACGAGATGCCCACGAATATGTCATAATTCAGCCCTTTGAAGGTTGCTTTTTCCGGAAAGACGCCCTGAAGGAATGCCCCGTAAATAAGCAATTCCATTATAATTCTGAAGGACTGCAGGTAAACAGGAAGATGTAGCGAGGTCTGTTGCAATATAACCCGGAATGATTTTCTTCCCGACAAAAATATGATTCCTGCAACAGCAGGCATTACTATTAAAAGGACAACCCTTGGGGGCAATCCGAAATTGTTTAAACCACCGGTTGCCGAAAGAATGAACAAATACGCTATCCAAATTGCGCAGATTGCCAAATATCCACCAATCGCTTTTCTTGGAGCAATATGATTTTTGATTACAAAAATCAGCGCAAGGAGCACAGCCCCTGCCAATGTGTAAAATCCTGCTTGTATCATATTAACAATGTTTAAGTGAATTTTTATTTATTCTCCTGAAATCATTTTATTATCGTTTGCTGTTTTAATTAAATCTCCATTTTAAAAACCATACAGGACTTTTCCGGATATCATGAGATATGAGTCCGCCAGGTATTTGTTATTTGACTCGGATAAAATTTTCGGGTGTGGGACTATTTACGCTGTAAAAATAGGATGGGAAATTTCAGAAGCACTTGCCATTTGGCAAGAAATCATTTTTGAGCAAATGATTTTCTGATGCGGCTTAACGATGTGTCGGTAATTCCAAGATATGACGCAATATGTTTTAGTTGTGCATGATGGAAAATTTCAGGTTTTGATTCCATAAGAAGTCTATATCTTTCTTCAGCGGTTTTGTTTATCAGGGAAAGTGTTCTGAGTTTGAAAGCTATAAAACCTTTCACCAATATCGCCCTCCCAAATTCCCTGAACTCGGGCAAAGCATGAAAGAGTTTATTTAATTTTTCATAGGTCAACACCTGCCCCGTACAATCTGACATAGCTTCAAAGTTTTCCTGGCTGGGAACCCTTTGAAAGAAAGAGGCGACTTCAAATACAAGCTGATGCGAGGAATAAAAATCAATAGTTATTTCGTTTCCTTCTGTGTCAAATAGGTATGACCTGATAAAACCACTCTCCAGGAACATATATTCATCAGCTACCTTGCCGATCTTTATTAGCAATTTTCCTTTTTGAAGTTCCCGGTTTTCAAACTGCTCTGCAAGCAAAGAAGCACTCTCATTAGTTAGCGCTGCAGCATTCTTAATGAATGTTACCAATGAAAAGTTGTTCATGACAATTATTAAATGCGTTAACTAAATTTACAAAAGCCCGTTGTTACAACAAATATACACCGGCGAATTAGGATTCATTCCAATTAAACTTTCGGAACGGCCACTCCTATTCTTTATATTTATAGACTAATTCGTAAACAATGGTTCGGTCTGCTTTGCTCAAATTGGTTCACATCCTTTATCTCACTTTCACCTTTATCCTTCATGCCTCTGGCCAGGTAAAAGAAGCTCGGGCTTGTATTGAGGAAATAATGCAGCAACACAAAGTGATGGGATTATCCGTTGCCGTTGTCAAAAAGGATAAAATCATCTACAATCAGTCATTTGGGCTGAAAGATGCAGCTACGAATACTCCCTTGTCAAATGATTGCGTGTTCAGGATTGCTTCGATCTCGAAATCCTTTTCGGCGACTTCCATCATGCAACTGGTCGAAACAAAGAAACTATCACTCGACGATGATATCAGTGATCGGATCGGTTTTAAAGTAAGAAATCCAAAATATCCTGATGCTGTGATCACAATTCGATTGGTATTGTCTCATCAGTCGTCTGTCAACGACAGCCAGGGTTATTTTACGCTGGACGCCATCAATCCTTCAAAGAACCCGGACTGGGCAAAATGCTACAATGACTACCAACCGGGTTCGGGGTATATGTATTGCAACCTTAACTACAATATGATCGGCGCCATCATTGAAAGAGTATCAGGTGAAAGGTTTGATCAGTATGTCCGGCATCATATTCTCGATCCGTTAAAATTATACGGTGGCTATTGCGTGGATTCACTGGATGCATCACGGTTTGCTACCTTATACGAGTACAACGCTGATTCCGGTGTCTTCATTCCTTCAACCGCAGCCTATGCACCCCGACGCGAAGAAATAGCTAATTATGTAATGGGCTATAGCACACCCATCTTTTCTCCAACCGGCGGTATGAAGACCACGACTCCAGACCTTTCCCGTTATATGATCATGCATATGAAGGAGGGACGCTATAAAGGAAAAAAGATCATATCCAAGAAAAGTTCGCGGCTGATGCAGTCTAAAATTGCAAAACAGGAGGGATACGGTTTTGCTATTCACACTACTGATAAACTCATTGAGGGCAAAACAATGAAGGGCCACACAGGTTCAGCTTATGGATTATGCAGCGCCATGTATTTTCAACCGAAGGAAAAATTTGGTATCGTGGTTATTTCCAATGGCTGCGATCCCGCCTATTCTGATGGAATTAATATTGTGATCCGAAAAACAGGTAATTGTTTGTACGATCATCTTATCAGGAAACGTTGATCTAAAAATTATCACCAACGATCTTCTCCTTTTATTTTTTACGGGGAGGCGGGCAAGGTTAGTCTCATTCATGCACGTTCAACGCTTCCAATTCATTTAGGTATTGTATTGCTTCACGCACATTCCTGCCCGTGGTCTTAATAATTAAATTTCTAACCCAATTCTTATGAATGTTTTCAGGCTTTACCTGCGTATCAAACCAAACCCCAAGCGGGATCAGTACCAGGCTCCATGATTAAAAAAAAATTTCTGCTCCAAGTTTCTATACGCCGGAGCTGTCTAGCCAAACGCCGGCGAAACCCTTGCTGCCGTCAGGAAACAGATGCCTGTACGATCTGTTCAATATTCAATTTTCGCATTGCCAAAAAAGCCTGTGCTGCCTTACCTGCTTTTGCGGGATCACTCATGATCTTGCTTAATATGATGGGGACGATCTGCCAGGATACCCCAAATCTATCTTTCAGCCAGCCACACATGCTTTCTGCTCCGTTTTCGGTAAGTCTTTCCCAGTAATAATCGATTTCTTCCTGTTTCGCAATGTATGGTAAGGGATACACCTTCAGTAAAAGTGAAATTGTGCGCCGCAGCGCTTTCCATCAGCATCAATTTGTTACCGTTTAATGCCATCTGTGCATGTTTTACTTTGCCTTCCTGGTCGGGCTTTTCATTTGGGCCATATCGGAGAATGCCATCAACTTTGGTATCCTTAAAAACGGAAGAATAAAAATTGATTGCTTCTTCAGCCCGTCCATACTGTTTCCCGGTAAATAGCATGCACGGTGTTATTTTCTGACCGACATCTTCTATTTTTCCTAATGCCAGTTGCCACGGGATGCCAAACTTATCATTAATCCATCCATACTTTTCACCCCAGGGATATTTATCCAAAGGCATCAAAACATTTCCATCTTTACTGAATGCATTCCAGGCGCGATCCAATTCCTCTGCCGTCTCGCAGATATAATAAAATGAAATCGAAGCATTGGGTTTGTATTTGGGTCCTCCATCTAAAAGGGTGATGTTTTGACCTGAAATATTGATTTCAACTACAAAAGGCGACTGGGCTGCAATTTTTGCATTTGAAAAAACGGAGCAGTACAATGTTGCTGCTTCGTTTGCCTGGTTGTTGAACCAGAGACAGGGAGTTATTTTCTTTTTCATTTTTTATTATTTATCAGCAAACCTATGAACGAATGTCGCCGGGGAATAGAATAAAACCGACACTATTCATTTTTTATCTTTCAATCCAGATTTGAGATAGTCGTTGGGAGTGGTTTGCGTAAACTCCCTGAATGAACGGATAAAATGACTTTGATCTGCAAAACCATTATCATAAGCCACATCCGTCAGCTTATTGAATTCATTACTTCTTAACTGTGAAAATGAAACCTGGAACTGGCAGATCCGCCTGTATTGGCTGGCGGTAACGCCCACGTATTTCTTAAAGAGCCGCTGGAAAGTTCTTTCATTGAGATTTAATTTGCTCAAAATCTCAGAAAGAATTTCCGTACCCGGATTATACATTACCTGGTCGGTAGCATATCTAATGATCTCGCATTCTCTTTGATGCTGCTGCAACTGGTGAATTAATAAGTTATCAAGTACTTCAATTTTCCGGGTGGTTGATCCTGCATAGATCAATTGCGTTTGTAGTGCATTTGCATTATGAGGGCTCCAATTGATCAGCTCAACGGGAGATTCAAGTACTTTAGCCGCAGTTACATTGAATATGCTTGCCAGAGCAAAGGGCTTAAAGAAGTAAGCGATAATCGTCGTATTTATGCCGGCCTCACAATGCTCTTCGGGCACTGACTTACCAAACAGAGCAAGTTGGATAATTTTTTCATTCCCGAAATCATCCTTTTCGGTTTTACAAAACAGGGCGGACATTCCAATGGTCACCAAGGGAAGATCTCCGGAACCGGATTCAGTAAATCCTTCCAGTATCAAAACTGTTTTCACATACTCTGATAGTAATTGATGTGGTTGTTGATACCAGTGTTTCATGCTGATTTATTGTTTCTCATACCAGTCCAGGATATAATCTGCCACCTTTTCCCATCCCGGTTCACCACAAATAAAGTGGCTTTTCTCTTCAAATATCTTTACATCTGCACGACTATTCTTGTCCTTATACCTTCCTGCAATCGTTTGGGTAAGCGTATGGGGGAATATATTATCCTTTCCACCACCAATGAACAACAGGGGGACATGCGGTTTTTTGAAATCTATATTAGCAAATGAATTTAAGACCAACTGCCTGCTCACTTTATAACTTTCCGGTACGGCGATAGCCTCAAAAGCTTTGGATCTTTCGGCTTCAGGCAAAGTGTTGAAGAAGGCCTTGTTGTACCAATCATGAGAACCCATAAAATAGTCTTTTCCCGAAAAAAAGCCGAAAGCAGGCAACACTGTTTTAATGGTTTGAAAAGGAGGAAACACATTTTTTGGGGGCGCACCGTCGATACTTACTGCTGCTACTGCTTTGCCCATCTCCACCAGTTTCAGCGTTGCCATCCCTGCCATTGAGTGCCCGATTACCAATGGTTTTTCCGGCAAACCATCGATAAGTCTTGCAATGTTCATTACCACATCTATAAACCCGGTTTTTACTAAGTCCGGGTGAACATTGGCTCGAAGCGCTGCCGGATTGCCGTCGTGCCCTAAATTCGCCGGGGTATGAACGGTATAGCCTTTTTGTTCGTAATAAGATTTCCAGTCAGTCCAGGTAAGGTTGTTAACGAAATTGCCGTGGACTAATACGATTGTTTTAGATTTTGCCATAGTATTTATGTTTGATGTCGGTTTAGTAGCATCGTGTTAAAAAAATATGGCAATCATCGCTGAATGTCTTCTGTCGGTAACCCTAAAATTAAACTACTCGGCCCCTTTCGTGGCCGCAGAATTCGTTCCTCTGCCAAAATACGACAGTTGAGTAGAATTTCAAGAGATAAAGCCAAAGAATAAATCGGGCTCTTGTCGGGTAACCCGTAGGATGCCGTTAAAAATGCGATTGATTAAGTTTATAAGGAAGCAATTTGTCCAACAACAAACAGTAAAGCTAGTCTTGCGGCAGGTGTCTATTGTATCTTGCTCATCCGCAGAACCGCTATTTCAGATCCTTCGGCTAACATGATCGAATCTGGTTTTTGATCTTTCAAGAAACCAAATTCATCTCCGTAAATCCCACCATAGTTAACATTAATTGCACTATCCTTAACAGAATATTTTTGCCAGCGAGGATGCTCAACACCATATTCCGAAGTGAGTTTAACAATTGATTTGTCTTTAGCCAAATTATTGTGTGTCTGTCGTTTTCTTTGCGTTAAAGAAAGAAAACCCGATTCCTACGCCGAGCCAGGGCTTATCTTTATAAATCCATTCCTTGTTGACTTTTCCTGATAGATAATCAATACCAGTAAAGACCCCAATTTGAAAATTATTGATTTCAGCCAAAATTCCCAGGTGCCAGGTCACCGCTGACTGATTGGTTTCATCTTCAACATAGTTAT
>Ga0137431_1000129_pt1 | contig 36699 bp, 33 predicted proteins | sample EasRivERMZT800_2_FD_104646 | JGI IMG/M metagenome (GOLD analysis project Ga0137431, IMG submission 104646) | Soil microbial communities from meander-bound floodplain in the East River, Colorado, USA - East River MetaG ERMZT800_2 | ecosystem: Environmental > Terrestrial > Soil > Floodplain ... | reverse complement strand
GGCTGGGTCATAGAGACTTCTGCGCCGTTATTTAGCGACGGTGAAGCCACGATAATGGACTTCCGTGTTCGTCAAAACTACGGGGCGAGCTTTGCTTATGTGCTACCGCTCAGCAAAACAATTGCTTTAGTCGAATATACCTTACTTACAAAAGAGCTTCTGCGGTCCGAACAGTATGATAAAGAACTGTCTGATTATATTCGTAATTTTCTTGGCATTGATAATTATACAATAAAAGACGAGGAATTTGGTGTTATACCCATGACAAACGAAAAACTCAGGTTTTCCGGCCGCGGTTGGCAAATAGGAACCGCTGGTGGTCAAACAAAAGCTTCGAGTGGGTATACGTTTCAGTTTATCCAAAAGCAGTCCCGGCAAATAACCGATTACCTCGTTGCAGGTAAATCATTGAATGATCTTCCGGTTACACCCGGCAGGTTCAGGTTTTACGACAATACCCTGCTACATATCCTTTACCACAATAAACTTAAAAGCAACAAAATCTTTTCAGACTTATTCCGGAAAAACAAACCTCAGCGGGTGCTGAGGTTCCTGGATAATGAAAGTTCTTTAAAGGATGAATTAAAAATTATTTCGTCGCTTCCCACCTGGCCTTTTTTGAAGGCTGCATGGCATCAGTTTTGATTTTATTGATCGGGATCCATCTGCATAAATTCTCTTTTCACCGCCTTTAGCATACTGAAGAGCTGTGCCACCTGAATCAGCAACATGACCGTTAACGCAAGCAATACATACCATGGGAGCCTGACTTTTTCTACATTACTGATGTTTTGAAATTTCTCAAGTTGCCATCCGGCTAGTGCGGCGCCAAATGCCATCCCAACCAGTAAAAAGGAAATAAGCGAATACACTACTTTCATAAACATGATTCGCATGGTTGAATAACCCACCTTAAAATTCTCAAAAATTGCGGCAGGAATGATGAGCACAAGGGTGATCCAGCTCCAGTTGCTGCCAAACCAACTGTCGCTCAGGGACAGGTTGAGCACGAGAATTAATACGATGGAAAGAAGTCCCCATGGAAATAAAAGGAAAGTGGAAGTGCTTTTTGACGATTGCTGTGCCATGATGACGTTTTTTTATCGAAGAGTAAGATAGAGAATAATTTTTGGATAAAAATAATCACCATCTTTAAGGCTGGATGCCCGCTGGAATTTTTCTGAATTAGAAATCTTATATTTAATAAAGTATTACAATATGACTGACTCAGGTTTTCTGAGGTTGAAATCAGGAATGCTGAAGCTTTTGCGGACCGATCTTGATCCACGGTTGACTTACCATAGCCCGGCGCATACCGAAGATGTGCTGCAACAGGTAGAACGTATTGCAGCGGCAGAAAATATTACCGACAAAAGGTTACTGCATCTCATGCGTATCGCTGCCCTTTTCCATGACACGGGATTTCTTCGCGCCTACGAAGGACATGAAGAAATCTCCTGTACCATTATGCGCGAAAGATTGGGCAATGGAAAGTTGGATGAGTCGGAACTAAAAATGATTGACCGGATGATCATGGCAACCAGGCTCCCCCAGTCACCTGCTACATTGCCTGAAATGATTATCTGTGACGCAGACCTCGATTACCTGGGCAGGGATGATTTTGAATCCATTAGTAATGCTCTTAAAACAGAATTTTTGTTTTACGGTGTTATCAAAGACGAAGAGGAATGGGATCGTTTACAGATTAGTTTTTTTAATAGTCACCAATACTTTACCAAAACATCGATCCGCGATCGTTGCCCGGTAAAATTGCAACACCTGGAGTTGTTAAACCAAAAACTAATAAGACAATAACCTAATATAATTTGTGATCATGATTTCCCGAAATTTTTTGCTCCGGGTGCTGAATGTTTATCCCAACGAAGGAAAGGTAGTAAAACAGCTTTACCTGTTTCAGTTTTTCCAGGGAGCAGGTATTGCTTTCTTTTTTACTTCTTCATTTGCCCAGTTTCTGGAAAAATTTCCCATTACTGAATTGCCATGGGTCATGATCTTGTCAGCGTTCTTACTTTGGCTGGCCGGGTGGCTATATGCTACTCTTGAACATAAGTTTGGCTTAAAGAAATTCAATTTTATGGTCATCGTCCTGATGACAGTAAGCATCCTGCTGCTTTGGATTGCTAATTCTCAAATAGAACAGGACTGGTTATTATACCTGATGCTTGCGTGGTTCAATGTGTTGTATCTTATAAATAACATGCAGTTTTGGGGTATCGCTGCCTTGCTTTTTGATCTTAGGCAAAGTAAAAGACTATTTGCAGTTATCAGTTCAGGGGATATACCCGCTAAATTTATTGGATATTCGCTGGCCCTTGTTTTTGTTCCATATACCGGCACACAAAATCTTTTATTGCTTGGGGCCGGCTGTATGTTGGCTTCTATTCCTTTTTTTAAACGTGTTATTACCTCCGGACAACTTGAAACAAATGTACATGCTGACGGAAAACATGCAACCAAGCACCCACAACAATTCAAAACGCTGATCAGGAACCTGGCAGACAATATTTATATCAGGCGAATTGCATTTATTTCATTGCTCATTTCTACCTGCGTTATCCTGATTAATTATGGATTTTACGGAGAAGTTAAAAAAGCTCACAGCGATGATATAGCCCTGGCAAGCTTTATTGCCTTTTTTTATGGCAGTTTGCGCATCATTGCCTTTGTTACCAAAATGGTGTTTTCCAGCCGACTTACAGCTACAGCTGGGGTTAAACATGCTTTATTTATTACCCCGCTTGGAATGGTATTGTTATTGGGTATTATGGTCGCCGTGAACTGGATCAGTTCTGACCAAAAAGCTATCTTCTATCTTTTTGGGGTTGCTTTTATGCTGGTTGACGTTTTGCGAACTTCGATCAATTCCCCGGTATTGCTCACACTCATGCAGCCGCTACCTACACATGAAAGACTGAGGGCTCATAATATTGTAAAAGGCATCATGGATCCTTTTGCCTCACTGCTCTCGGGCATTTTTTTGCTTTCACTTTTTTATATGCACAGCCACGTTGATCTTATGTTCCTGTCGTATGTCTTGCTGGTTTTAGGAGGGCTTTGGATAATGGGAGTAATACTTGTCAACCGTCAATATCTAAAAATCCTTATCAGAACTATCGGTAACCGCTATTTCAGCCGGGAGGAATTTGATTTGAATGATGGAGCAATCATACAGAAACTTTCCGATAAAATGATGACAGGCACAGACGCAGAAGTAATCAGTATTTTACGGATGTTGAGCAGTAAAATTGATGCTATAGCTGAACACCTTATCGCCCGGCTGCTGCAACATAATTCAGATCAGATAAAACTGGAGACATTACGCCTCATTGGTGCGCGGAACATCACAAAAACAAAAGACAAGATCGCAGCCATGCTGCAGGGCGAGTTGAGGGATGAAGTAAGAGATCAGGCAATAATGACGTTTTGTAAGATTGCGGAAAATGACCGGGAGTTTATTCCATGGCTTGATCATTCACAAATGCGAATTCGTAAGGCAGCTATCACAGGAATGTTGGCCAATTCCGATCCAATAATCAAAAAAAGAGGGGAAGATAAGCTTAGCCTGTTGATTTCAAGTAGTGGCGACGATAAGCTGGCGGCTGTTTCGATCTTAACCGAATTAAAGGATGAGTATGATCATTATGCTCATGCTCAGCTCATCGACGATGAGGATCTCCATATACGAACGCTTGCCATGCAGGCAGTCGGAAAAGGATGTCTGCCTGAAACAGTGACGTCCCTAACGAAACATATATTAAGCCAGGAAAAACAGGTTATTAGGTCACTGTACGAAGCCGGACCCATTGCTGTGCCGAAAATAAGGGAACAAATTATTGAACGTCACGCTCCTGAATCTTTGCGGCGCAAGTTAATTGCGGTCTGCGGTAAAATAGGCGGCGAAAATTCCCAAAACTTATTATTAGAACTGTTAAGAAAACATGACCGCGATTTGACATTTATCATTAAAGCGTTATACCGTTGCCGGTATACAGCGGATGAATATACCATGAAGCTGTTTGAAAAAATTGCACGTAAGTATATAATTTATGGAGTTGAACTGTTGCACATGCAGCAGGTATTATCAAAAAAGGCAACTTATTATGACATACTCAACAACTCGTTGCAACTCGAACTACAGGAGATCCGTGAAGTGCTGCTTTGCGTTTTTGGGTGCATGTATGACAGGGAAAAAATTAACCGGGCAAAATACGGGCTCAATGCCAGTCATAAAGAAAGTATTGCCAATGCAATGGAAATTGTCGAGTTATTGGTAAAAAAAGATATTGGGCGGCAATTTAATACCATGTTTGAAAAGACTACTATTGAACAGCGATGTGCTGCACTGAGATCGCTTTTCACGCAAAGGCAATTTGCCGAGATAGAACACATTCTTGGAAGAATTCTATCAGAAAAACCGATTCAATATTACAACTGGACAAAAGCTTATTCTCTCTATATATCTAAAAAATATGTACATTATTTGGACAATGATCTTTTCAAAAAATACATTCATTCCGATAATAAACTTTTGAAAGAAACCGCACTATTTGCATCCGCAACTTCGTAATTTTAAGACATGCCGCACTCAAATACCGACGGGTTACTACTGGTTGAAAAAGTTCTTATTCTGAAGTCTGTGAGCATTTTCAAAGATACCCCCGATCATATTTTAGCAGACCTGGCGCCCTTAATGGAGGAAGAGGAATTCGAGCAAAACTCAATCATTTTCAAGGAAGGCGACATTGGGGACAGTATGTTTATTATTCATGAAGGGGAAGTAAAGATCCACAAGGGAGGCACTGACCTGGCCATCCTAAAGGATAAAGAGGTGTTTGGTGAACTGGCATTGTTTGATGCGGAAGTGCGGTCGGCAACGGTCACGGCCAACACCGATTGCATCCTTTTCAGAATTGACCAGGAACCTTTTTATGAGCTGATAGAAAATCGTCCTGAAGTGGCCAAAGGGTTCATCAAAATTCTATGTGGGCGGCTCAGGGCTCAGAATGAAAAATCAGTAAATACACAACGATCTTAAATTCATTTTTACACATCACTCCCGGCAGCATAGTTTTCAAAAAATATTTCATGTTTGTCTATTAATTCGGTAACTTAAAGCGTCATTTTCCCGTCCCTTTGTTTCTTTTCCGGATATCCAGATACAATCCGGTCCCTTTAAAATTAATTATTTATAAACTTTTGCTTAGTCATTAGCATCCAATGGTTGTGATTCCTATTTGGAATTTGTTATGGAATATTCCTGTAACATATTGAAAAAGCTTTTGAAATTTGAAACTCAAATCTTCAGTTAAAAATCATTATTGTGAGAAAATTTTACGACGCTACCCGCTCTTATTTATCGATTTTGACTTTAGTTCTTGTATGTGGCCTGTTTCCAACCATTTTAAAAGCCCAACAATTAAAAATAACTGACTTTGTATTATTTGGAGGCACCGGTACTGTTTTACCCGGGCAAAGGGCACCATTAGCTCCTGGCTATGGAGTTCAGTTTGGGTCATCATCCAGTATCCAGGGGGGCTCAATAGGAAGTTTTAAGCTGGTTAAATCAACCGGTAATGCAATTATTAATGGAAATATTTATAGCGGAAGTACTATACAGCTTGCCAATAGTAATGTGGTAAAGGGAAAGTTGGCTGCCGGAAGTTCTCCATTGGCGGTTCCCGGAACGGTTATCTCCGTAGGTTCAAACGCTAATCTTGCTGGCAGAATTGATGCAAATGGTAACATAGTTGTTGGTAGCGGAACTGTATCAGATTCTGTAATACATTCTGCAAGCACAACTTATTCGGGCCCTAATATAGGTCTAAGAAACAGAACCGGCACACCCACACTTCCAACCCTTCCAGTAATGCCGGAAATAACTGGTTTTACTGCTGCCGGATCAATGCATATCACATCCACTATACCGGGTGGAATTGGTCCGGGTTCCTACGGTAATGTAACACTTGGTGGAAACAAAACCCTGACTTTTAACGGTCCGGGTGATTATGTTTTTAACTCAATTACTAACTCCGGTACCTCTAATGATTTTGTTTTTGATTTTCAGAATTTACCCGGCACTATAAAGATTTATGTCTGGGGCAATGTGGATCTGAGTAAAGTTAAAGCCAGTATAAAAGGAGGAGGAGATGAATCAAGGGTTTATCTTGAAACACACGGAGACGGCACGCCAACTAACCCGGTAGCTTTTAATATAGCCAATGGATCGTCAGGAAGCGCATCAAAATGGGTAGGTACGGTTTGGGCGCCTTTTGCAGCTATCAATATTGGTTCAGGTACAGGTTCAACTAGTATTACAGGTGCACTGTGGAGCGGTACGCAGGTTAATATTCAATCTGGCGTAACCGTTAATGGTATAAACAGGGGAAAAGTTTCAACTATAATTGGTGCAGAATTGACCTCTATAATAGAAACCGTTACTGATGAAGCCAAAAAAGTATTTGTGATATTGGACGATAATGTTTTAATTGAAGTAATTGCAAAAGTTGGCCATGAATCAGAAGTGGTTGCTTATCTTATAAGCGAAGGAATGACAGGTATCGTCAGCAACGGTTCCAATACACTTATTACTACGGGAAAATTTCCCAGGGCCAATCTTCTTCATTTGAATACAAGGGGTGATATTATCAATTTTTGCCGGCCGGTTTTTGCGCCTTTAGGAAACAGCGGCCTCATTAAAAATGCAGGTGATACTGCCATAGGCTCGCATTTAGTGAGGAACGGCTACGACCTGCAGGGGCAAGGCATTAAAATAGGCGTCATCTCAGATAGCTATAACACACTGGCTACACCTGAAAATAACCCTGCTTCAGATGATATTTCATCTGGGGACCTGCCCGGTGTTGATGAACATGGTGTTCCAAACCCAATTAATTCAACCCCCGTGCAAGTGTTACTGGATTATCCCTATGGTTCACGGTCTGATGAAGGAAGAGCTATGCTCCAGATCGTTCATGATATTGCCCCAAAGGCAGAGCTTGCTTTTCGAACTGGTTTTATAAGCCCCGGAGATTTTGCAGTAGGCATCCAACAACTGCAGGAGGCAGGTTGTAAAGTCATTGTTGATGATATTACATACATAAACGAACCCTTTCTTCGTGATGGTACCGTTGCCAATATGGTTGATCTTGTTAAAAGTCTTGGCGTAACTTATGTTACATCCGCTGGTAATTTCAGTGATGTATCCCAGGAACAAGGCTATCGCCCTGTTGCAGCTCCCGCAGGATTTGCGGCCGGGACAACTGCTCATGATTTTAGCGGCACAGGAGATATTTATCAACGCATAAAATTAAAAACGGGATTAAACACTATTGCATTGCAATGGGACGATGATATATATTCCATAGGTCAAACACAAGCAGGCGGAACAATAAACGATTTTGATTTTTTTCTAACGGATTTAGGCGGCAATATTATCAGCGCTTATAACCGAAACAATACATTTGGGGATCCATTTGAATTTTTGGCTTATACTGTGCCCGGTACAGTTACCGAATTCGAATGCAATATTTTAATTACCCGTGCTAACACCGGCACAATTACTCCACGTTTCAAATACATTATTTTCCGGGCTGATGCGGAAATTATGGAACACCAGGTCGGGGCCTCCACGATAATTGGACATGCAAATGCCGCGGGGGCCATAGCGGTTGGTGCTATTAATTATTTCAATACCCCTGCTTTTACTTCGGCTACACCGGCGGTAGCTTTCTATTCTTCTATTGGGGGAACATCAATTGGCGGCGCGGATAGACATAAGCCGGAAATAACAGCTCCTGACAATGTAAACACAAGCGTAAACATGGGCGCTGATATTTCTCAGGATGCGGATCCTTTCTCTAATTTTCGAGGGACTTCCGCTGCTGCGCCGCATGCTGCTGCAGTGGCTGCTCTGTTAATTGAAGGAAGTGAAAGATTTCTTGATGAAGCTTTTACACCCGATGGAGTTAAAAATTTATTACAAAGCACTGCATTAAATATTGGCGCCGCTAATGCTGCAGGCGCAGGTTTGATTCAGGCAGATCTTGCTATGCGTTCGTTTGCTTCTCCGAAACCTGCTCTTATTTCGCTTGAGTATCCTTCCACCATTACACCAACCAGTCCTCCAACAGGCTCTTTTGAGTTAACGGTCCATGGTGATTATTTCACTGCGGGCACTACCGGATCGGAGGTACAATTGAGGGGAGTTGCTGTTCCTACAACCTTTGTTAGCACTACAGAGTTAACGGCAATTATACCAGCTTTCACCGATAATCCATCTATCCGGGTATATACGCCTCCAATAGCAAACGGAGATGGAGGCCATTCAAATTCCGTCCTGTTTTTCTCAAATCTCAAAACAAAAATAACGGTTACCGCAGATCACAAAACAAAAAAATATGGCGAGCAATTGCCAGTATTCACTTCGACTATCATGGTGGGAACTGTTCCTCTTAGCCAAAGTGGGTTGACCTTGCAGGATATTGGCCTGGAAAATCTGACCTACTCAACCAATGCCACATTAATGTCGAATGTCAGTACTCAACTTAATCAATACTTAATAAAACCTGTTCGTACATTTAATCCCACTAATCCTGCAGATGCCGCGCTGCTGGAACTTTATACATACGATACGGTACCCGGTACTCTGACAATTGAACAACTGCCCGTTCAGGTTATTGCCAATGATCTAGAGATAACTTACGGGCAGGATATTCCCCCTATTACCTTTACCTATATAATTGATACGGCCATTGCAGCTGCCAATCCGGCGGTGGTAAACAATATCAGGTTATCGCATGAAGAATTCCTGGCTACTGATGTGGTGGGGCTTGTGAACCGGTTGCCGGTAGCTATTTCAAATGCAGGACTTCGGATTGCTATCTCTAATGGTTTGCGCATCGCCATTTCAAATGGAGGTCTGCGGGTGGCTATTTCTAATAGCGGAGATTCAATCCCGATTTACAATGCACAGTCGGTTACAGGGTTCGATGTTGGGACGGCAACGGTTGTGCCCTATACATTAACACCGCAGGAATTGGCCAACCTTAGTTTTTATGCAACGGAAAAATCATTGGCAAGTACCCGGCAGCTTACAACAAATACCAGGGTGGTTGATATAGCACAAGAGTCTATTTTGAACTACAATACTGATCCGGCATTAACGACGATGGTTAATACTGTTGATCCGTCAAAACCTAAAGGTATCCTGGGCGCAGAACCAATATATAATAACAGGTTGCCCGTCGCTATTTCCAATGGTGGTTTAAGGGTGGCCATCTCCAATACTTTGCCGGTTGCCATTTCCAATGGTGGACTCCGCATTGCTATCTCGAATGACCTCTCCAATGACCCGGAGTTTCCTATTTCAAATGGAGGTCTCCGGATTGCAATTTCTAATAGTTTGGCTCAACAGGCAGACCGGATAGCCGTCATTATTGATCAGACCGATGTAGACGACCAAACAGGGATCGTACTGAGGTCATTAAATGCGGTAACCGGGCTTTCGCCAGGAACACCACAGTTTATCATCCCCGGCAGCGTATTGAATAATAATTATCTTATAACATATGGCTTAGGTGATTTAATTATCTACCCGGCTGCAGTTACTGTGAAAGCAAACGATACTTCAAGGCTTTATGGAGATCCCAATCCGGTATTTAACGCTGCCTATTCAGGTTTGCAATATGGAGAGACCTTACAAACTAGTGATATCACAGGCGCTCCTTCCCTCACTACCCCGGCTGTACAGGGAAGTCCGGTAGGCATATATGATATTAATGCATCTGCAGGCACCCTTTCCTCGGCCAACTATACTTTTAATAGTTTTCAGAGGGGCAGATTGACAATTGGAAGTAATCCATGTTTAATAACACGTAGCCCCTTTACTAATTTTGGCAGCACGGCCAACCCCGGTACTGCAACCAGTTTATGGTTGAATATTGAAACTAAGGTTAGCGGCCAGCTAACTAAGCATGGGGATTATCTTTTATTTGGTTTTGGAACTGTTACTTTCAATAATATTACTTCCTCACCTACAGTAACAAATACGCCAATACCTGCTGGTAAAATCGAAGCCGATAGTGCTATTAAAATTTCTGATTCCATCAGGACAAGGTATTATGCAGACATTAATACATGGATAACTAAAGTGCCTGTGGGCTTTAGCAGTACTTCTGATATATTTATAACAGGGGTCATCATCAATGCTTCTGGTGGGTTTGTTAAAAAGAACCAGGCAAATTCAGTAGTTAAGGGAATTTTTTACAGTAACAGATCTTACTCTGATCAATGGACATACGCGATTGCCGCCTATCAGCCGCAGTTTACTTATAGTTCTATTGATGGGCTTGAGCCTGGGCTTCGCCGGGTACAGTCCATAAACGGAAATTACAGGGCCGGAACACCCATTCCTTTTGTCAACGTCACAAACCCACAATTAACACATCTTGTGAATGGAGGAAGTGGCGGTGGGGGGAATAATTATACCGGAAGCACCAGCTCATTTGAAAATTATACAGCCTGTCTGGTCTCACCTACCAATGCGGTTACATCAAGCCGGGGCATCAATAAAAACACCTCGGAAGTGAAGACGAAAGAGAGTAGCATCGGGGAGCAAGGTCATTTAGCAATTACCCCCAATCCTGCTGATAATTATGCTGATATCTCGTTTGTGCCTTTCGTATCAGGTAATCTTCGGCTTACTTTATTTGCGATCAACGGAGTTGCGGTAAAGGATATTTATAATGGGCTGAGTGAAGCGACTAAAACGTACCGAAAGAGATTGGATATTAATTCACTTCCTTCGGGTATTTACTTAATACAATTGCAAAATGGTGAAAAAAGAGAAATCAGAAAATTGATTATTGCGAGGTAACTTTAAACATTGCAAACTTTTTCCTGACTGGGCTGGTATTGCACCCAGAGGTCTGATGTTAACCTATTGAAGAAGCCGTTTGGATATGAAGTGTAATAAACTTTTTTTATGGTTGATATTTATTGCTCTTTCCATTAAGAGCATATCACAGTCGGATATTCAGGCCGGTGGTAACCTGGCGGCTGATACGACCTTGGTAAATAGTTTATTGCAACAAAGTACCGACGTACGAAATAATGACCCTGAAAAATCTTTAAAATTGGCTTTGCAGGCCAGAATGCTTGCGGAAAAGGCCGACTTTAAAAAAGGCCTGGCTTATGCTTATAAAAATATAGGGTTAGCTTATCTCATTTTGGCAAAGTACATCGAAGCACTGCAAAATTATGAGCAGTCTTTAAAAATTTTTGAGGAAATAAAATATGATGAAGGCATAGCTAATTTACTTGGGAATATTGGTGTGATCTATTACTACCAGGGAGATATGATTAAATCCCTGGACTATTATTTAGAATCTTTGAAAATCGCAGAACGAACCGGAAATAAGTTGCGGATAATGACCATGCTGAATAATGTGGGGGCTATTTATGGTCTTAAACCGGTCACTTACGATAAAGCACTGCAGTTTTATCTGCAAGCCCTTCCTTTGTGTGAAGAGCTGGGTGACAAGGACGCTTTGGGCGGTATATCAGTAAATGTTGGAGACATATATGCAGATTCTACGTATCATCAACATGACGATGAAAAAGCTTTGACCTATTTCAACAGGGCTTTAAGAGCTTATGGTTTGAATTCTGAAGGAAGCCCTAATGCTTATAATGCAATCGGTAAATTGTATTTATCACAAGGAAAATACAAGGAAGCATTACAAAATTACTCTCAGGCGCTAAGTATTTCTGAAAAATTGAGCGATAGGCTTAAGATGGTCCAGTCTCTTATAGGTATATCGACAGTCTATATCAGGCAGAATGATTATAAAACGGCGCTCAGCTATTTCAAAACGGCAGAACCATTCGCGTTAGAAATCAATTCTGCTCAGATACTTCTGGATTTATATAAATATATGTCTGAAGCTTATGCTAAGGCCAGGGACTTTAAGCAGGCGTTCAGATATCAATCACTATTTAGCAGCGCCAAGGATACCGTTTATAACATTGAATCTGATAAGAAACTGGTTTCGAGGCAATTTGATTTTGATCTTGAAAAGAAACAGGGCGAAATTAATCTTCTTACAAAAGACAAGGCATTAAGTGAACTGCAGCTTAAACGCCAGAAGCTCGTAAGAACCGGTTTGCTTGCAGGTTTGGTGCTCATATTTTTGATTGCCGGATTGCTTTATAGAGACTATCGCAATAAAGTCAGGGTCAACAAAATATTAGACAGCCAGAAGGTACAGATCGAAAACCTGCTTTTGAACATTCTGCCCGCAGAGGTTGCGGCAGAACTCCAGAGCAAAGGCCAGGCTACGCCTCAGTTTTACGAAAGTGCTTCAGTGTTGTTTACCGATTTTGTTGGGTTCACAAGAATTGCCGATAAACTTTCACCCCAGGAAGTTGTTGCCGAATTAGGCGAATGCTTTATGGCCTTTGATGAGATAATCGAGAAATATAACCTGGAGAAGATTAAAACAATTGGAGATGCTTATATGTGTGCCGGGGGAATACCTGTAAAAAATAATGACCATCCCTTCAATATCGCTAAGGCCAGTCTGGAGATACATCAGTTTATGCGTGCAAAAAATGAAAAACGAAGAATGCTGGGCCTGCAGCCCTGGGAATTAAGAATTGGTATACACACAGGACCCATAGTAGCCGGTGTGGTTGGGAAAAACAAATATGCCTACGACATATGGGGAACCACCGTTAATATTGCCAGCCGGATGGAAACCAATGGAGAACCGGGTAAAATAAATATTTCATCGGCCACTTATGAGCTTATAAAAGAAAAATACAATTGTATTTACAGGGGAAAAATATTTGCAAAGAATGTTGGTGAAATTGATATGTATTTCATCGAGCATGAAAAATACAATACAGTCACGGACTACGAAAGCCAGTTAAGGATCGTTCAAAAGAAATGATAGCCGTATTCGATCCATCATACCTGAAAATGAACGGCAAACATTCCTGTGGTGTGGGCATGTTTTGGAGCAGAATAAGACAAAAAGCTTTACGGTGATTGGAAATAGGCTGCCTTGATGTAGCCAATACCCCTATGCATGGCATAGCCGAGCAATCTCCGTCGCCCAAAGACCTGAAGCTATCAGGCAGAACGTTAGTAACTCATTATGCCGGTATCATTGAAAAATATGTGCAAGATATTAAAGCGCTTACCTGCTATTTGCCTGTGGATGGCTATTTTATGAAGAAGGATTTTATAAAGCCGTTATTAAAGCAAGGGCTGCTGGTGATAACCAAAACCCGACAGAATGCCAATCTGATGCGTCTGTATAATGGGAAGGAGGATCATTAAAATAACTAAAAATCAGAGTGAACGGGTATTTCTTAAAAGGTTGCTTCTTAATCATGCCGGTTTGGTTAGAGGTTATAATTGTTTGACAAAAAATATGAATCTATTTAAATGAGATCACGACAAATTATTGAAACAGAAGCAGGAAATTGATTATTTGAATGTTGTTAACTCCAAAACAATTTTAGAGTTTAAGAACTATCTATACTTTTTTGTATAGATACCTCCGTATCTTTGTGCTTTCTTATAAAAAGGAAATCTACCTGTAAAAATAGCATATGAACGAAGAGTTGAATACGATTGAAAAAACGGTGCTAAGTGACTATAAATATGGGTTTTATACCGATATAGAAGCCGATGAAGCGCCTAAGGGATTAAGCGAGGACATTGTCCGATTTATTTCTGCTAAGAAAAATGAACCGGAATGGATGTTAGAATGGCGGCTCAGGGCATTCCACCACTGGCTTAAAATGGAAGAACCCAAATGGGCCAACATCAAATATCCTCCAATAAACTACCAGGACATTATATTTTATTCGGCTCCCAAACAAAAAGTGAAACCCGGAAGCCTTGATGAAATTGATCCTGAACTGAGAAGGACTTTTGAAAAACTCGGGATCTCGCTTGATGAGCAGAAACGATTAAGTGGAGTGGCCGTGGATGCAGTCATTGACAGCGTGTCCATTGGCACAACCTTTAAAGTACAGTTGGCAGAATTGGGTATCATTTTCTGTTCAATAAGTGAAGCTATCCAGGAACATCCCGATTTGGTTAAAAAACATTTGGGGTCCATTGTACCACATACCGATAATTATTTTGCGGCGCTTAATGCCGCTGTTTTTAGCGACGGTTCATTCTGTTACATTCCGAATGGAGTTCGATGTCCCATGGAACTTTCGACCTACTTCCGCATCAATGCCGAAAATACAGGTCAGTTTGAACGAACATTAATAGTGGCCGAAGAAGGCAGTTATGTCAGTTATCTTGAAGGTTGTACTGCTCCTATGCGTGACGAGAATCAATTGCATGCGGCTGTGGTGGAGTTGATTGCGTTTGATCATGCCGAAATTAAATATTCAACCGTACAAAACTGGTATCCCGGCGATAAAGAAGGGGTGGGTGGTATATACAATTTTGTAACAAAACGTGGCATTTGCCAGGGCAATCATTCGAAAATTTCGTGGACACAGGTAGAAACAGGTTCAGCCATAACATGGAAATATCCCAGTGTTATCTTAAAAGGAGATAATTCAGTGGGGGAATTTTATTCTGTTGCCGTTACGAATAATCATCAGCAGGCAGACACCGGAACCAAGATGCATCATCTTGGGAAAAATACAAAAAGCAGAATCGTATCTAAAGGTATATCGGCGGGTGTCAGCAACAATAGCTATCGGGGATTGGTACATGTTGGAAAAAAGGCGGCCAACGCCCGCAACTTTTCGCAATGCGATTCATTACTGCTGGGAGACAAATGCGGCGCTCATACATTCCCCTATATAGAAGTAAAAAATAATTCCTCAATTGTGGAGCATGAGGCCACTACATCTAAAATAGGTGAGGACCAAATATTTTATTGCAACCAAAGAGGCATAAATACCGAAACCGCCGTGGCGTTGATCGTGAATGGTTTTGCCAAGGAAGTCATGAATCAATTACCCATGGAGTTTGCCGTAGAAGCACAAAAATTATTAGCTATTAGCCTGGAAGGAAGCGTTGGGTAATGTGTAAAGATGCTAATGTGCAAATGACTAATTGCTAACTGAGATCTGTGACTTTTTCGATAAACAGACGACTTAAATAAATAACAAATATGCTTTCGATCAAAAATTTACATGCTGGCATTGACGAGATGAAAATACTGAAAGGAATCAACCTCGCAATAAACCCGGGCGAAGTTCATGCTATCATGGGACCGAATGGTTCTGGCAAAAGTACGCTGGCATCGGTGTTGGCAGGAAGAGAACAGTATGAAGTAACGGAAGGAACTGTTGAATTCTTAGGCAAGAACCTGTTAGACCTTTCACGTGAAGAAAGGGCGGGTGAAGGATTATTCATGGCGTTTCAATACCCGGTTGAGATTCCCGGATTGTCCACAACCAATTTTGTTAAAACTGCAATAAACGAAGTACGCAAATACCGGGGTGAAGAACCATTGGATGCTGTGTCCTTTCTTAAATTAATGAAAGAAAAAATGGCACTGATGAATATAGATCAATCATTGCTGAGCCGATCACTGAATGAAGGTTTTTCGGGTGGTGAGAAAAAGAGAAATGAGATCTTCCAGATGGCAATGTTGCAACCCAAGCTGGCCATACTTGACGAAACAGATTCAGGCCTAGATATTGATGCCATACGCATTGTTGCCAATGGTGTCAACAAATTGCGTAGCAAAGACAAGGCAGTTCTGGTAGTGACGCATTACCAGCGACTACTCGATTACGTCATACCTGATTTTGTTCATGTATTGTATAATGGTCGTATCGTAAAATCAGGTAATAAGGAATTAGCGCTTGAGCTGGAAGAGAAGGGCTATGATTTTATTAAAAATGAAGTTATGGCTAAGCAGGAAGCATAATAAAGCAGGAGTCTATTGAATGAGCGAGTAAACGAATAGAAAAGAATGAATTATTTGGAACAGTTTAAGCAACAGTTTGACCGGATTCAGGCCGGTAGCAATGACAACGGCCTGGGAACTATCCGGCAGAATGCATTTAATGCCTTTTCAAAGATGGGTATTCCGACGGTAAAGCATGAAGAATGGAAATATACCCGCATCAGCAGTGTGTTTAATACCCAATATGAGCTTTCACCTGAACAAACGGGAGACTTGCTTTCATCTGAAGATTTGGCGCAGGTTCGCTTGCCGGGACATGAACAGGCAATTGAATTAGTATTCGTGAACGGCGTATTTTCTTTTTCGCTTTCCAATACGCGTTCATCCGGGCAATTGGAAATTATGCCGCTTGAAACCGCCGCGGCAAATGAATACAAAGATATAGTCCACAAACATTTTGGACATAGTGGCAGTTATCTGAAAGACGGGATCAATGCACTAAATACTGCTTTTGTACGGGGAGCGTTGTTTATTCATATTAACGAAAGGCAAATAGTACAGCATCCGGTATATGTTTACAACATTACGGATACCCGAAAAGAAAACGTCCTCGCTCAACCGCGCAGTCTTGTGCATCTTGCAGAAAAGGCCCAGGTTACCATAGTAGAAACATTCACCACAATCGGACAAGGTGAAGGATTCACTAACCAGGTAATGGAGATAGTGGTGGAAAAAGATGCAAGGCTGGAATATTATAAAATCCAGCAGGACGCAGGCAGCCAGGTTAGCACCACACATATCAGGCATATCGGGAAGAGTTATTCAAATACTGTCACCATATCATTGGACGGCGGTATCGTAAGGAACAACCTGAACATTGTATTAGATGCAGACTATTGTGAATCCCATTTATATGGATTGTATTTTCAAAAAGGACAAAATCATGTTGACAATCATACGGTGGTTGACAATGTAAAACCCAATTGCTTCAGCAATCAGTTTTATAAAGGGATTATAGATGATAATGCTACGGGAGTCTTTAATGGAAAAATATTTGTAAGACCGCAGGCGCAAAAGACAAATGCTTACCAGTCAAATAAAAATATTCTGTTGTCTGGTTCTGCGACTGTGAACACCAAACCACAGCTTGAGATATTTGCCGATGACGTGAAATGTTCTCATGGCTGTACTGTTGGCCGCCTGGATGAGGAGGGTTTGTTTTACCTGAGATCAAGAGGTATCACGGAAAAAAATGCAAAGTCATTGTTGCTGCACGCATTTGCCGGTGATATACTGGAAAACATACAGCTGAAAATCATTCGTGACTATGTTGATCAACAAATTACACAACGTCTAGATTTTTAATGCGGAATGACAGAAACGACTACCATACAAAAAGGAATTGACGTTTACACTATTCGTCGCCAATTTCCTGCACTGGATCGTGAGGTGAAAGGAAAGCCGCTGGTGTATTTTGATAATGCGGCCACTTCGCAAAAACCACAAATGGTTATTGATGCGATGACGAAATATTATACCGGTTTCAACGCTAATATTCACCGCGGCATTCATACGCTGGCCGAAGAAGCCACAGCAGCTTTTGAATCTACACGTGACGATGTCCGGGAATTTATTGGGGCAGGATCAAGGGAAGAAATCATCTTTACAAGCGGAACGACCGAGGGCATAAATCTGGTGGCTTATACATGGGGACGGCAGAACTTAAAAGCAGGGGATGAAGTGATCATTTCTACAATGGAACATCATTCGAACATTGTTCCGTGGCAGATCATATGTGAGGAAAAAAGTGCCATATTAAAAGTAATTCCCGTCAATGAAGACGGTGAATTGTTGATGGAAGAATATGAGAAACTCTTAAGTGCTAAAACCAAACTTGTTTCCGTAGTACACGCATCTAATTCCCTGGGAACTATCAATCCTGTAAAAAGAATTATTGATTTGGCCCATAAGGCCGGCGCTGTTGTGTTGATCGACGGAGCACAATCCACCGTGCACCTCGACATTAACGTACAGGAAATGGATTGCGACTTCTTCGCTTTTTCATCGCATAAATTATACGGCCCGACAGGAACAGGAATATTGTATGGGAAAAAGCAGCTCCTGGAAGCAATGCCGGTTTTCCAGGGTGGGGGCGAAATGATTAAAGAAGTGACGTTTACTAAAACTACTTACAACGATCTTCCCTACAAGTTTGAAGCGGGCACGCCAAATATTGCTGATGTAGTCGCTTTTAAAGCCGCTTTGGATTTTGTAAAACAGACCGGCAAAGAAAATATCCGTCAGCATGAAGACGAGTTGTTGCGCTTTGCAACCGAAAAATTGGAGCAGATACCCGGATTAAAAATCATTGGAAGAGCTAAAAGAAAAGTAAGCGTTGTTTCCTTTGTCATAGATAAAATTCATCCCCAGGATATAGGAATATTATTGGACAACCAGGGCATTGCGGTCAGAACAGGACATCATTGCACACAACCATTGATGGATAGGCTTGGTATACCGGGCACAGCAAGGGCCTCTTTTGCAGTTTACAATACAAAAGAGGAAATCGATAAATTGGTTACAGGCATAAACAAAGTGAAAAAAATGTTATCCTGAAGGAATGAACGAACGTAAATCGATACAAGAAATTGAAAACGAAATAGTGGAAGAATTTGCACTTTTTGATTCATGGGATGATAAGTATGAATATATCATTGACCTCGGGAAAAAATTGCCGCCGCTTGAAGACCAATATAAGATCGATATCAATAAAGTGAAGGGTTGTCAGTCAACAGTATGGCTGGTTTCTGAATTAAGGAATGGAAAAGTTTTCTACAAGGCTGAAAGCGATGCCATTATTGTAAAGGGGTTGATCAGTATGTTAATAAGAGTTTTATCGGGACATAGTCCTGACGAGATTATTGATGCTAAACTGGATTTTATAAGACAAATAGGAATGACTACGCACCTGGCACAAACAAGATCAAACGGATTGCTGGCAATGGTGCGACAAATGAAAAATTTTGCATTGGCCTATAAACTAAAGAACGCAGCAAATGCATGATCTAATGGATACTGAAGTTCTGAAACAAAAGGCAATTGAAACATTGCATACGATCTACGATCCGGAAATACCGGTAAATATTTATGAGCTTGGGTTGGTTTATGAAGTAAATGTGCTGCCGATAAATAATTTGCAGGTTGTAATGACATTGACTTCGCCTTCTTGCCCGGCTGCTCAGACGATACCTGTTGAAGTGGATCAGAAGCTGCGTGAGATTGAAGGTGTGAATGATGTGCATGTGGCTTTGACCTGGACACCGCCATGGAATAAAAGCATGATGTCGGAAGCGGCACAGCTCGAATTGGGAATGTTATAATAAAGATTTTAGAAGTATGAAAATAACTGCACAGGAAGAAATTGGCTTACGCATTTTAATTCGCATTGCCGGCTGCAAAGATGCGGATGGGATGAGCATTCCGCAGTTGAGTGAAGCTGAAGGCATAAGTGATCATTATGTGGCTAAAATTACCCGTATTCTCCGTATGGAAGGATTCATTAACAGCAGACCGGGTAACAAAGGCGGTTATGTATTGGCCAGGCCGGCTCATGAAATTAATATCAACCAGGCATTGAAAGCATTGGGTGGAGCATTATTCGACAGTGAATTTTGTGGTGTTCATGCCGGAAGTCTGAACCTGTGCACCAATTCAGTAGATTGTTCTGCCCGTTCCCTCTGGAAAATGATACAATTCAGGGTTGACCAGTTATTGGATAAAGTTTATCTTTCTGACCTGGTAAGTGCAGAAAAACACACCGGTTCTACTTTAGCCAAATTGCTTGAATAATTTTCAATTTGTCAATCTCACCTTTTCACTGTATTAGCTTACTCATTCGGTAGCTTTCTTGCCCGCGTATCGGCGGCCTATTGCCGTTACTGCCATCGCTTTTGAAATCAGGAACAAAATGTTATCTTTAAATAACGATGAAAGCAGGGACTTGCATATTAATGATCATCTTGGGCATATTGATGATCCAACCTATGTTTAGCAATGCCGTTGTCGAACCTGCTGAATCATGCTGCTCAGAAACCCGATGCGATAAACCAGAACGGTCCGATAGTCGGAATGACTGCGAAAACAACCGCTGTAATCCTTTAATGTCTTGTCCCACCGGAAATTTTTACTTAATAGGCAATTCTCATATTTCATTGACCTCATTCATACAACCAAAACAGAAGATAATTTTAGTCAATGATAATCGCGTATTAACTCAGTTGACTGAGTGTTGGCACCCTCCTGAAATAGTTTAATTCCATACAATTAAATTATTTAATCAATAAACATCAAAAAATGAAAAAAGTACTGGTAGTAATACTGGCCGCTACTTTATTGGCCTCACCTGCCCTGGCTGCAAATGGCGGTAAAAAGAAAGCCAAAAAAAAAGCTAAAATAGAATGTACAAAAAAGTGTTCCGAAGCTAAGGTTTGCCCTAATGACGCAAATTGTTGTCCTCCCTGCGCTCCTTGCCCTCCGGAATCATGTTTGTATATTAAAAAAGTAATATAAACAGCAAATGCCGCCCCGAATGCCGGGGCGGTTTTTTCTGGAGGGTTGTCCGGGCTAAAGTATTTAATATCCTTTTCTCAGCATTTCTGCATATTCATTAGGCAACGGACTATTCTCAACAGCTTTAGCAGCTTTTTCTACATCATAACTGAACCGTACAAATTCAACATCGATAGTTTCAGCAGCTTCCGTGTTGCTATTGTCATTGATTGTAAGCGATACATAGCATCCCCTGCTATCATTGTCTTTCGGTTTGCCAACAGACCCGATATTAATGGCATGGCGGAAGTGATTTTCATTTTCCTCTCCTGAATTTAGCGTTCTTTGAAAGGGTTTGTGGGTATGACCAAAGCACATTATGTCTGTGTCTGCCTGTTCCATTATTCGCAATAAACTTTTTTCCTCCCTGTCTTCGAAAAGATACTCATTGATCTTGCGTGGACTGCCATGTACTAAAAGAAGGTTTATTCTGTCCCCGTTTAAATTAAACTCTAACCTGATGTGGGCAGGAAGTGTTCTCAGGTATTTTCTTTCGTCGGGCTTTACAACAGAATTTGTGTAGGAAATGGATATTTTGCCCATTTCTTTCTCGGTATCGGTTTTGTAAGCACAGCCACAGTCATCGCTCGCTCTGCCAATGCCAAAGTCATAATTGCCGGCAATAGTGGGAATATTTCTTTTCCTTATCTCATTAATTACTTCGTTTGGCCATACATTATAACCGACAAGATCGCCGAGGCAATACATCGCATCTGGTTTGTGGCTGTCAACATCTCTAAAAAAAGCCTCCAGCGCAGGAAGATTCGCATGGATATCGCTGAATAGTGCAATTTTCATTTTAATGAAAAATTTGAATTAAGCTTTTATTTTGATCGCTAATATCCAATTATTGCAGTAAACGGAATCGCAAAGGACTGTTTTTTCCGTATAAGCAGAAACGCTCCAGGTACCTGTGAATTCAAAGTTTAAGATACCCGGAGATTTCAGACCGCTCCAGGTAACTTCCTATTGACCGGTTACGACGATATTTGCATTGATTGCAAGTTGTCTCTTTTGTTTTTGAATGTTCCAGATATCAGAAGTAGAGAATTGCTTTTGATTGCATTTGTAGGTATTTACGATTTCCTCACCTGAAGTACTGAAAGTTGTGGTGCAAAAGTCGACTAAATCTTGATTCCCCTCGTTTTGCGTGTTGGCGTTGTCGATGTTCATTGGTTATTATTTTAAATGTGCTCAAATCTGTTTGATTGAATAATTAATTGCAGCATTCCGGACCGCAGCAAGTTTTTTGGTTTTCCGCGGGTTTTTCTGCGTACACGGTAATGCTTCGGATGCCGGTGCCCGATTGCTTAAATGATGCAAGTTGTTGTGGAGTTAAATATTGACTTAATATATCATCAGGAACAATGATGGGTTTGTTTTTTTGAATCACTATATTTATAAACCCGTTTGTTTCCATCAACTCCATGTATTTTCTTTTTTGAATGGCACCTGATACACAACCGGCATACATCTCAGCGGCTTCTTTGATTTGTTCCGGCAATTCGCCTTCCAGCACTATATCGGAAATTGAAAAATGCCCGCCCGGTTTTAACACCCTGTAGATCTCCTTAAATACTCCATCCTTATTTGGCACTAAATTGAGTACACAATTGCTGACGATCACATCTGCTACATTTGCCGATACAGGCATTTTTTCAATATCACCATGCCTGAACTCTACATTGTTAAACCCTCTTGTTTCGGCATTCTGTCTTGCTCTTTCTATCATAGCAAGAGTAAAGTCAATGCCAATTACTTTCCCGGCTTCCCCTGCTTCATGCCTTGCGATGAATGCGTCATTTCCCGCCCCGCTTCCCAGGTCAATAACAGTATCGCCTTTTTTGATCCGGGCAAATTGGGTGGGCAAGCCGCATCCCAGCCCGAGATCAGCATCAGGATTATAACCTTCTAAATTGGAATAGTCATCCGTCATAATGTTGTACACATCAGTGCTGCAACAACCGGACCCGCAGCAGGATGATTGATTGCTGTCTTTATCCTGTAAAGCAATTTCGCTGTATTTCTGTCTTACTATTTCTTTAAGCTGGGTATCTGTTTGCATAAAATTGAGTTTATCTGTTTATTGTAATATTACGATGAATACGGGCATAAAAAAAGTTAACAGCACTCGTCTTTGTTTACATAGGTCACAAAGAACGCTTCGAAGATTGATTTATACTGATTCCAAACCTTGCCGTCAATACAATAGCATACACTGGTGCCGTCGATAGTTCCGTTTATCAATCCCACGTTTTTTAATTCTTTCAAATGCTGGCTGATGGTTGCCTGTGCCAGACCCAATTCTTCCACCAAATCGCCACAGATACAGGCTTGTGATTTCACCAGGTGTTGAATAATAGCAATGCGTGCAGGATGACCCAACGCTTTCATCATGCCCGCCAGTCTATTCTGCTTTTCGGTAAATATTTCTGATTTTGTTAATCCCATATCAATCGCAATATTACGATAATAACTGGATCTGCCAAAAAAAATTTTTTTATTACGGTCGGGAAAATGACATTAGGGGGAAATCAGGCGTGAACTATTTCTCTTTTACACTTTGATCCACAATCCTTTTCCATTCAGGATGCCGTTTGATATAGGCCATTACCATCGGGCATAGCGGAATTAGTTTGTAATTGTTTTGTTCCATGTAATTCAGTGACTTTTCGATAATAGCTGTTGCCACTCCTTTACCTTCCAGTATTGGCGGCACCTCGGTGTGGATCAGGGCAATATTGCCCGGATATTCTTTGTATTCTATAATAGCTCTATTTCCATCCACATTCATTTCAAAGCGGTGAGCCATTTCATTTTTTACCAGTTCAAGATTTTTATATTCGTCTTTCATTTTCGATGATTTAAGCTTTTGACCTGGCTGTCCCACTAGCCACTCACCATTCACCACTCGCTAATAACTCAGCGTTCCAAACACGCCATTTTTATAATCCGTAATAGCCTGTTCTGTTTCTTCCTGGGTATTCATTACAAAATTGTCTTTTGCTGCAACCGGTTCATCAATCGGTTCGGCAGAAAGAAACAACACCTGCGCATCTTCCTCAGCAATGACGATAATCTCGTCGTTTTCTTTTTCAAACACGATGAGATGTTGGGGCTGAACGGATTCCTGGTTTACACAGATCCTTCCTTTTATAACATATAGCAATGTCCAATAACCGGGAGTGGCCGTCAGCTGCACACGTTTGCCCTGGTTGATATCACCTACAACCGAAATAACCGGGGTATAGGTTTTTATAGGACCAGTCAATCCATCATATTCGCCGCTCGCCAGCCGAAGATTCACTCCTTCCTGCTGTAATATTTTCGGTAATTGATCTTTCGCTGCGGATTGGTAAGTGGGCTCATCCCATTTATTGGCTTTGGGAACGTTTATCCATAGCTGTACAAACTCCTGTGTGCCGCCGTTATTTAAAATATCCTGGCTGGGACCCTCGCTGTGCAGCACTCCCTTGCCGGCAAACATCCACTGTACATCACCTGCCTTTATTGTCTCATCATGTCCGGCATTGTCCTTATGATAGCCTTCACCCTGCAGCAAGAATGTAACCGGGGCAAAACCACGATGCGGGTGCGGGTGGATCCGGTGCGCGGAACCAGGTTGAATGGTTTTTGGCAACTGGTGATGTAGTACAATAAAAGGATTGGCAAACCGGAAATCTTTGTGTGGCAGTGGCTGCAACACGGTTTCTTCCTTTGTAATAAACTTTTCCCTGCCTTTCAAAATATGTGCTATTGATTTTTTCATTGAAGTTTATTTATAAGCGTAAAAGAAAGATTTTCAATAAAAAAGCCCCGGAGTGTACAATACCGACGGGACTTTTTATTTTATGGCAGCACGCCAAACTTGCCTGCCTGGAAATCTTCAATTGCTTCATATATTTCCTGCTGTGTGTTCATCACGAAAGGACCGTAGCTGGCAATGGGTTCATTGATGGGCTCACCGCTTAATAAGAGTACTACGGCATTTTCAGCAGCGTTGATTTGAATAGCTTCTCCATTATTGCCAAATAGAACAAAACTGTGTTCAGCGACCTGTTCATCGTTTACTTCCACGTTACCTTTTATCACCAGTAAAGCTGTGTTATGTTCTGCAGGGATAGCTGCATTAAACTCGCCGCCACTATTTAATTTAATATCAAACAAATTAACCGGTGAATACGTAGAAGCCGGGCCTGTCACTCCATTTAGTTTGCCTGCAATTATATTTACTAAACCGCCATTGTTTGGCAATTGCAATTTGCCCATCTTATCAGGCGTAATGGCCTGGTAATGGGCGGGCGTTGATTTATCTTTTTTTGGAAGATTTACCCAAAGCTGTATCATTTCAAAAGGCCCGCCTTTTTTGGAGAATTCCTTTTCATGATACTCTTTGTGCAAAATACCGGCACCGGCGGTCATCCATTGAACATCGCCGGGGTTGATGATGCCGCTGTTGCCGGTGCTATCATGGTGAGCCACACTGCCTTTGTAGGCGATGGTTACCGTTTCAAAACCTTTATGCGGATGCACATCCACGCCTCTTTGTTTTTCTGAAGGAGGGAAGTTATACTCAGCATTAAAATCCAGCATCAGGAAAGGGCTGACACGCCGCTGCGAAATATTTGCTCCGGGAATAAAGTTATACACTCTGAATCCGTCTCCTACCATGCCCGGATTTGCCGGGCGGGGAATTATTCGTTCAATTGTTTTTTTCATATTAGTATTCCTATTGTTTTTAATGTTAGCGATATTAAAATGCCAGCCGGCTGGCATGCCCCAGTTATCGTTCTGCCCTTTTACTGAACAATAATATTCAACCCCGCATTTTTCAGTGCATCGTCCACTAAAGAAAAAGAAGGTCTTCTTGCTTTGTGGAATTTTTCCAATGCTGCTGTTATTTCAGCAACCAATAAGTTTTCATCAGCATAATTATGGCTCATTATAATAATATCAGGATTCTGAACCGTAAATATCTTGCGAAGCTTTTTTTCTTCTTCCGTGCTTATGCCATCCGTAAGTATTACAACATCAAAGTTCTGCTGGTGAAATTTTTCGATGGCTTCTTCATCAGTATAAGCCACAGTTATAATCCATTCAATATGATTATTGATAAGCTTTGCAATTGCCTCAGAGTTTTTATCATCACTTCCCGTTATCAGTATTTCTTTTTTAGTCATAATCACTCCTAATAATGAACAGCAAAAATACTATGCTGCCTTACCTATAAACAATAAGATAGATTAAGCCGGTGGCTTAATGCAGGTTAAGAATTATTTCTGTCCATGGCTTGCCGGAGCATTTTGCTCAGGAATTCAGGGGTGACGCCAATGTACGAGGCGACTTGTTTCTGCGGCAGGTGTTCAATAAGGGAAGGATAAGTTTGGCAAAAATTATTATACCGTTCCATAGCGGAGAGGCTCAGGTTATCGATCAGGCGGTGCTGGTAAGTAGCCAGTGAATTTTCGGCCAATTTGCGGAAGGATCGCTCCAGTTTAGGGATCGTCGTATAGAGTTTATCAAGATCAGTTTTTAATAATAAGAGTATTTCACTATCATCAATGGCGTCTATTGATAAAATACCCGGTTGCTGCGTGATAAAGCTGCGCATATCGCCGATCCACCATCCTGGCGGGGCAAATTGAAGTACATGTTCAAACCCATTTTTGTCAATAGAATAGCTGCGTAGACACCCTTCTGTAACGAATGCCGCCTGTTTTTGTACGTCACCCTCCTGGAGCAGGAATTTTTTTTTCTTGAGTTTTTTGTGTTTTAATAAGAAGACAATCTGTTCTTCTTCTTCCTTCGTGAGGCTTATATGTTTACTGATATTTTGCAGTAGGAGTTCGTGATGCATTTTTGCAGTGTAACTGCAAAAATAGAATGATGCGATGGATAAACTTCACATTTTTTAACCCGGCAACAATATTACATCCGGTTAAGTTATTATGGTAAATTTGAAAGTAAAACCATTAGCTAACCTGGTCAATATTCAATAGTATGGAAGAACATGTTGTCAAAATATTGTCCGTCAAAAATGTCACGCATAATGTACGGTCTTTCCAAATTGATAAACCTGTCGGGTATAAATTTGAACCCGGGCAAGCTACTGAAGTATCTATCAATAAAGAAGGATGGAATGACGAAAAGCGACCTTTTACATTTACAAGTTTGAATGAATGGCCTCATCTGGAGTTTACTATAAAAATGTATAGGGATCACGAAGGTGTCACCAACGAACTGGGTACATTAAAGCCGGGAGATGAACTTATCATCAGGGATGTTTGGGGGGCTATTTCTTATAAAGGAGAGGGATATTTTATTGCCGGGGGCGCGGGCATCACTCCGTTTATTGCGATCCTGCGGCAGTTAAAAAAAGATAATAAAGTCAACACCAATCAACTTTATTTCAGTAATAAAACTTCAGCCGATATTATTCTTCACGAAGAACTGGATGAGATATTAGGTAAAAATGCTCACTATATTATTACGGATGAGAATGATCATCAATTTGAAAAAAAATATATTGATAAGAATTTTCTGCTTTCTGAAATTAAGAACTTAAAAAAACCATTTTATGTATGCGGGCCTGACAAAATGGTTAGCGATATAAATAAGACATTGACAGAATTAGGCGCTGATCCGGAATCTGTCGTTTTTGAAAAATAAGTTACTGCCTGGTAATAATTTCACGCCGTGTTGGTATGCCCCGTTTTTTTCCATCGAAAGAACTTTTTTGTTTGGGGGGACGTTTTACGCAAGAAAGTAATTGGGAAAGTTGCGTTTAAGATTGTGACATGATTTTGTATTCGTGGCCTATGCTTTGCGGAAAGCACCATAACAATTGGTCCGTAAGAGATCAATGCAAAAGTGGGCAGCATGAATAAGTTTCAAATAATTAGCTCATCATTAAGTTTTTAGCTTAATTTATATTTGCAAAGCTTAAAACTATTTGGTTTCAAGAGTGCTATTATATGAATGCAACCAAATTATTTTCCTTGCAGGCAGGGAAAAATGAGAAGATACATCGTGCATTTATGGCCAGGTTCCTCCTGGTTTTTTGTATGGGTTTAATCAGCCTGTATGGTGTTGCGCAGGAAAAAGACTCTTTATTGGGGATTCAACTGAACGACACCACCCAACCGGACCTGATCTCCAGGCTAAGAAAAATAGGAGAGCAAGCGGCTCAGAAAAATCAGACCAAATTCAAAGAGGAACAGGTTGCCGCCAGGCAGGATAATCTGTTCGAAAACATAAAAAAGATTACTGGAGAAGCGGAATCTTATGTAGAAACAGGTATTGATAGTACAGGGATAAAGGAAGAGCTGGAAGAAATCGAAATATGGTACACAATAGTCAGCGATGGCATTTTTACCAATGCTGGTACTTCGCAAACACATCGGAATCTTTCCACTTCAACGAGTATTGTACTTGAACTATTAAACAGGGCAACCATCCGGAAAAACCAGGTGGACGGGTATCGACGGGACCTGATTGGCTTCAGAAATGTTATTGATTCGCTGGCCAGCGACAGCTCGTTGTACAACTTTTCTTTGGATTCGGCGGTATTGGTTAGCTATATTGACAGGCTGTTGACTTTAGCATCGGATGTTAAACCAACGGATAGCATTCTCAAGCGGGCTATCGTCAATATCGAGAGCTTACAAAAACATGTTAACCAGCTTGAAAATAAGCTGCATTCCGGGCTTAACGAAATTGAACACTATCGCCAGCAAGTCTCAGAGAAAACGTTTTACAGGGAATTTGCCAATATATGGGCACCGAGAAGCTTTTTCCGGCCCATTGGTGTAATTCTCAACTATTCAGTTGCAAAAGCCAAACTGGTTCTCTCATTTTATTCAAAAAATCACAGGGGAAAGATTTTTTTTGTGATTCTGCTTATCATTGCGTTTTTCCTTTTCCTGAAATCGTTAAAAGAAAAAGTCAAAAAGGAAAGTTTATCCCGTCAGGGCTTTGACGGCCAGGTAATACTTCGTTACCCCCTGCTGTCATCCATTATGATCATGTTGAATCTTTTCCAGTTTATCTTTCCTGCCCCTCCTTTTATTTTTAGCTGCCTGATATGGGTCATCGTTTCTATTTGCTTTACCGTCATAGGCTGGAATTATATAGCCAAATATTGGATGAAATCCTGGCTTATTTTGTCCTTACTGTTTTTGATGGCTTGTGCCGACAACCTGATCCTGCAAGCGTCAAGAACGGAGAGATGGATAATGCTGATACTGTCGCTTGCCGGGATCGTGTATGGTACTATGGCGCTCGTAAAGGGAAAGAAAACGGAGTTAAGGGAAAAAAATGTAGTTTACTTTATCGGTTTTGTGATTTTACTGGAATTGATTTCATTCTTTGCCAACATGTTTGGGAGGTACAATCTTTCAAAAACGCTATTAACAAGTGGATTCTTTAGTGTAGTCATTGCTGTCTTATTTCTCTGGACAGTCCGGCTTATCAATGAGGGTCTCGCCATCGCGAAAGCGGTATATCAAAGGAAAGAGGGAAAAACCCTGTATATCGATTTTGATCGCGTGGGTGAAAAAGCGCATCCGCTCTTCTATGCGTTACTCGTAATAGGGTGGTTTATCTTAGTTGGACGCAATTTTTATCTTTTCAGGTTTATAACTGAGCCATTTAAGAGTTTTTTATTTGAAGACAGATCTATAGGCAGATACGCGTTCAATATCAGTAGCGTACTGATTTTTTTTCTTATCATGGGTCTCTCTGTACTCATTTCGAAAGTAGTTTCATTTTTTGCTTCTGATACACATCAGGCAGCTGGAGTAAAGGAAAAACGTGCGGGTTTGGGCAGCTGGCTTTTGCTGATACGTATTACTATTATAAGTATGGGTCTGTTTCTTGCCATCGCAGCCACCGGTGTTCCATTGGATAGAATCACAATTATCCTGGGTGCATTGAGTGTGGGAGTTGGGCTAGGGTTACAGGCATTGGTAAACAACCTGGTAAGCGGTTTAATCATTGCTTTTGAAAAACCGGTCAATGTCGGTGATTCAGTTGACGTAGAGGGCCAATCGGGAATAATAAAGTCCATTGGATTTAGAAGCAGTATTCTGTCTACTCCCGATGGTGCCGACGTGATCATTCCCAATGGTGACCTGTTAAAGGCCCACCTGGTAAACTGGACAATGGGAAAAAGCAGGAGAAGACGTGCCGAACTGCTTATCGGCGTCGCATACGGAACCGATTTGCAAAAAGCCAAAAAAATATTAGAAGAACTGACTGCTGATGATAAACGTATTTTACCATATCCGCCTCCAATTGTATTATTTCAGCAGTTCGGCAGCAGCAGCATTGATATCAGGTTATTTTTCTGGGCCAGCCTGTTTAATGAAGCCGCGAACATCAAAAGTGATTTGATCACGGCAATTGACCGGGCGTTTAAGGAAAATGGCATTGAAATACCATTTCCGCAGCAGGATTTGCATATACGAACGGTTAGCGAAAAAAACGACTCAATTTCCGGAACCCCGGATCTTAAAAAATAAGTGTTTTACAGACAAGCAGCAATATTACGGGAGAATGGTTAATTGATGGTAGCCTCGACAGGAATCGAACCTGTATCTGGAGCTTCGGAAACTTTTAAATTATACATTTCACAGCGAGGACAAGAAAAAGAAATTCCAAATGTCAAATCACAAATGCCAGGTTGAAGATTCTGTAATGGACTTGGAATTTGTTATTTGTTTTGTTCATTCATGCTATATTGGCTGAATCAGCGAGGGTATAAGCAAACCGGAGTAGCGCTGCTTATTAAACGGCAATTGCCTTTTTAAACTTTTTCTGAAGATACATGTTAGGATTATGCTCGATTGCTCCTTGCGGAAGCCATTGCCACCATATACCCAAATCTTTTTCTATTATGTTCTTATAAAAAACAGGCAGCCGCCTTGTTTCTCCTTCAAAATATTGCCTGAATTCACGGTCATGAATAAGTTTCTCACGTACCTGTCTAAAAAAACGGATCCGGCCATATCCTTCCGAAGAAATGGCTCGCATAAAATTCATCCACTTTGGGGTAAGACCAGGAGTAGCCATGAAACGGCGGTAAATAGCCTTTTTTGAGAAAGTATATCGGGTCAGATCAATGATTTTATCATAGAAGTCAATCCATTCATAGTTCTTTGGTTTGAGATTCATCGCAAGGTGGTTATTCAGAAAATGAAACGGGAAGGGCAGGACGCGGTCAGCTTTCTGGTATTCCAGGTTAAGAGGTGCTGCTTCTCCAAAAGCAGTCAGCAATGAATAGCCGGGGAAAGCCGCTGGCGATTTATCTATAAAACGTTTGGTGAGTTCGAAAGGTTCTTCGCCGGCATCGCTGTCCAAACCCAGAACAAAGTTGGTTTGCGCATAAGGAATATACCGGAACATCATATTGACATGTTCGGAGATCTGGTTTACTTTTTTTTCACCTTCCATGTGGGAGGTTCGGGATTTATTGCCTAACTCATACCAGGATTCTATGCCGGGCAACATCGCGGCAAATCCATTTTTTTGCATCACCTTCAAATGCTCCTCTGTAAGAATGGACAGACTGCTTTCGGCGATAAATCGAAAGCTTTTTGGCGGAGCTGCTGAAGCGATTGCTTCCATATTGTCATCAAATTTTATCCCGAAATTCGGATCATGCCATCCCACCATCGGTCTTTTAAATTTGGTAAGCAGGAAGCGAAGGTCTTCTTTGATTACCCGGAAATCCAGGGGTTGATAGGGAACTACTGAGTCAATACAAAAAGAACAGGTATAAGGGCAACCCATGCTTGCAACCATCGGCACAATCTTGATAAAAGGAGCTTTGGCCAGTGTTGGCTCAATAAATTTCCACCGCTCTCTTACTCCGGGCAGGCTAATAGGTTGTTTACCCGCTGAAAGTTGTTTGCCTTCGGGTCGGTGGGGAAAGCAATTATTTAATACTTCGGCAATAGTTGCCTTGTTGGTAAAACCCAATACATAATCAAAGTATTTAATGGCATCATCAGGATAACAACGGGCATGGGGTCCACCCAAGACGGTTACTGCACCTCTGCTGCGGATATAATTGCTGAGCGAATAAGCCAGCAGCGCAGCATGCGTAAAGGAACTGATAAATACAAGGTCAACTTGCTGCGGAAGTTCTTTGCTGAGATCCTCCCGCCCGGTATAACAAATCATTTTCACTTCATGGCCTTCTTCCGCGCACCAGGTAGCCACCACCTGCGGCATGATACTCGCCAGGTTGGCATGCATGATCTTAGCCCATAAAGTATTAGTAGGCCCTTTGGCAACAAGATCAATAACTCCGATTTTTAATTTTTTCATATAAAAGATTCGAATGATTCAGCTCCCCCGGAAACTATTCCCCGTATCGGTTATCTGAGCCGTTTGAAGGAAGCAGGAACGATGCTTGTGAAATATTTTCTCACTAAATACCAGACAAAACTTCTTATTTCCATGAGAGTCCGGGCCGGCCCATGGGATGATCACAGATAAAAAAGCAATGCTGATTTTCAGTAAGCGGTTAATGATTTCTGATTTTTCCAGTAATGAACAGCGATTATCACAGCGACTCTCCTCCGCTTGTTTTTGCTGGTATTTCTTCCGTTTACTGGCGCTGAGCAGTTTCTGAAAAAATTCTCAGGCAATTACAATCGTATAAATAAAGTTTGTACAATCTGTGAAGATAAATGTTACAAAATTATAAGGTAACCTTACATAATTCACACATTGAACCGTCTTGTAGCAGTATCTTTACACACCGGTTACGGGTAGAGTGGCTGTTCACTTTTACAGCTCTTTCATGCTTAATCCAAGTTTTTTTCTAAAAGACAATACGTGAAGCTATTTATAAAATATATGGTTAGTATCCGCTGTAAAATGCTGGTAAAGGCAAAACTGGAAAGACTGGGCTTGCATTATACCACCGTTGAGCTGGGTGAGGTGGACATTTTGGAGGACATCACACCCGGACAAAGGGATCAATTGAACAGGTCATTAAAAAAGGCGGGACTGGAGCTGATGGATGATAAAAAAGCAATGCTGGTGGAAAAGATCAAAAATGTGATCATTGAAATGATTCACTATTCTGACGAGCTCCCCCTGACCAAATACTCTGTTTTCCTTAGCGAAAAACTGAATTACGACTATACTTATCTTGCCAATCTCTTTTCAGAGGTAAGGGGTATTACTATTGAGCAGTTTATCATTATACATAGAATTGAGCGGGTAAAAGAATTGCTGGTATATGATGACCTGAATCTTACTGAGATCGCCGATAAATTGCATTATAGCAGCGTGGGTCATTTGTCGAATCAATTCAAAAAAACCACCGGCTTAACCCCGTCACACTTCAAACAGATGAAAGAGAAAAGGCGTAACAATCTTGACAATTTGTGAATGAGCCTGCCTGTGTGAATTATGTAAACTTTATCCGGAATGATATAATGGTGGTTTGGCAATAAACAGTCATCTTCACTATTTGCTGGGAAAAATGCGGAGCCTTGGTCAGCATGGTAAGACGCATATAAATAAACACATGGGGGATGGACAATAAAGAAATAGAAAAATCAAAAGCTCACATTATCATTGAGATCATCGAATATGTTCCCAATTCAGTTGTTATTAAAACAATCCTGAAAAAGTCAACAGGGAATGTCAGTGTCATGTCATTTGACAGCGGCGAAGGAATAACAGAAAAAACTTCACCGTTTGACACCTTTGTACAGATCATTGAGGGGAGGGCAGAGCTCACTATTGACGGCGAATCGAAAATATTGGAATCCGGGCAGGGTATCATTATACCGGCTCATTGCTCCAACCTGATAAAACCCAATGGCCGGTTTAAAATGATTTCAACTATCATCAAGAGCGGGTATGAATAAATACCGGGTATCACGAGCTTTGTCATACCCTTTGCTGCCATACATTATCTTAACGGATATTAATATTTTTCCTCAATAAACCCCTTGTTAGCTAATGTGTGAATTATGAAACTTATTCTTATAACCGCGTAACACTTATTAGCAGCAAGACAGGGAACTTTGCAGGCAATACATCGAATATACCAGGTCAAACACTATGTTAAGGGTAAAGCCTCCTCATCCCTGGGTGACGTTTGGAAATGAGACTAGAAAAAAACAAAATAACTTTTCTGTTAGCGATTTTGTTCCATTAAAATTAAAAAAAATGACCAGATTATATGTAATGATAGCATTCCTGTTTACAGGAATAATGACAGGTTCTTCTCAAGCCACTTTTACAACTATTACAATCGACAAAAAAATACAACCAGGCCTGGTACTAGAGCTACCAAACAATACAGATGTTGCTGAAAGCACCATACTTCAAAAGCTGAAAGAAACAGGGTATAATCCTGAAACAAAGGGCGAGCTGTTCTGGAAAAAAAATAAACTGGATGGATTCTATGCTTTTAACGGCATTGTGTTAGCTGCTCTTAATAACCAAAAATTGGATATGTATTTTAAAGTAGAACCCAAAAGCAAAACACAAAAAGATAAATCAACCATTTACCTGCTGGTGAGCAAGGGATATGATAACTTTATTTCACCGGAAGTTGATACAGCCACTTTTGCTGCGGCTACAGCATTCCTGAATGGTTTTGTTGCCGGGACAGCCGGCTATCGGTTAAACCTTGACATTGAAGAGCAGGGAAAAGTTGTGAAAAATGCGGAAAAAAATTTGGCCAGTTTGCAGGATGATGATAAAGATCTTGTAAGGGAAGATAGATGAATTGCAGGCTAACTTACGCAACAATAAAAATGACCAGGCCATGCAGGAAAAGGAAATTGCCAACCAGAAGATAAAACTGGAGGAATTGAAGACAAAAGTGGTTAAACTGTGAATTTAAATTAAGCAAAGATTCTGGCAGGAAATTTTTACTCTATGTCTCATATTATACATGATATTTTACAATTGGAGACTGAAATAAATCAAGAAAAGCTAAAGGTTAAGGAGGCTATTAAGAATGGGGCAATTTTTGAAGAAGTTAAAAAAATCATCGTGGGGATAAGAGAGCTTCAGAAGAATCTTGAATCCTGTTTAGCTAAGCAGTAAGACACCTCTATCTCAATTAAAAAATTAGCGTGGTTTTAATTATGGTATATGTTCAAAAAGTGCAGGACGGGATAGCGAAGCCTCCAAAGAAGTGGTTCGCTTCCCGGATACAATAATCTTAGCCAACTAAGGACCGGACAGATCTCATTTACCATTAGTCATTCTACCTTTTGCCACTCCGATAGTATAGGAGTGGTTTTTTTTTTTGCGAAATACGAGCCTGCAAGAGGTTTGTGTGGTAGTTAAACAGAATTTTTCGCCTTGTATTGTAAGCCGGGACACTGGGTGTCATTACGGATAATTATTTCCTAAAAAATGGATGGAAAACTTAACGCTTTCTAAGAACTCCCCATAAGAAATATTTACTTAAATTTAGGCTGGTTTTGCCTTCCAATTTTCCAGCTCTACCACTCTCATAGGTGTAAATATTTATTAAAGTACAGACCTCTTGAAATTATACATTAAAAATATGGTTTGCATTCGTTGCAAAATGGTCGTGCAGGATGAACTAACAAAGTTGGGATTGCATTATATGATCGTGGAATTAGGTGAGGTGGAAATTCGGGAAAATATTTCGGCCAGTCAGCATGACCAGTTCAAGACAGCATTGTTGAAATCAGGCCTTGAATTAATGGATGATAAAAAAAGTGTGCTGATTCAACAGATAAAAAATGTTATTGTTGAACTGGTCCATTATTCGGAGGAACCATTGGCTATCAATTTTTCTGAATTTTTGAGCCAGAGGTTAAACCACGATTATACCTACCTAGCCAATCTCTTTTCAGAAGTTCAGGGTACTACGATTGAGAAATTTATCATTGCCCACAAAATCGAACGGGTTAAGGAATTACTTGTCTATAATGAACTCAATCTTACGGAAATTGCTTACCTGATGCATTACAGCAGCGTGGCGCATCTTTCTACCCAGTTTAAAAAGGTGACTGGGTTGACACCTTCCCATTTCAAGCAACTTAAAGAGAAAAGACGCTCCATGCTGGAAGATATGTGAAGGATTTAAGTCATCAAATCTTATTTTTCCTTTTTTTGTTCACCATATAATCAGCAATGGGAACGATTTGTTTTAAAAAAATTATTCATTAGTTAAAATAACTTTTAAAGTTTTTTCCCTTGTAGCGTTCTGGAATGTATCGTAAGCGTTCACTATGTCATTCAATATGAAATCAAGTGCCCGAGGATGTGTGAATTATGTAACATACTTATATAATTGTATAACACTAATGGTATACCGGACAACATCTTTGATTTTAGTTTTTCATAGGATATTGGATTATACAAGGGGCTGGATCTTTATCCAGCCTCTTTATGTATGTGAATTATGTTAGTATTTTCCCATTTGTATAACAAATGCAAGGCAGAAGAAACCCGCCTTTGTAAAGCCTCTTTTACAAAAGACAACCTGTTTCCACACATTTAGTTTTGATTAGCACCCTATCTTTTATAGGGGTTTCATTAATGTGTGAATAATATAACTTTTTTGCAGAGTTATGTAACGATTATCGGCAAAGGGAATTGCATCTTTGTGCCAACGAATGAACTGGTTAAAGCTATTCATAAAAACAGCAGAGAAATACTTATGGAAAGTAAATAATAATAATGATAAAAATAAAAGTTCAACATTATGAAACTCGTCGATAATAAGCCAGGAAAAATCGATAAAACCAAAAGCAAAGCAAAACAGGCAAACGCTGATCTGGAAAAATCAACGGCACATATCATAGTTGAAATTATTGAGTATATGGCTAACTCCGTAGTGAGCAAAACGATTATAAAAAAATCGACAGGAAATATAAGTGTTATGTCCTTTGACAGCGGGGAAGGTTTAACGGAGAAGACATCTCCCTTTGACACATTTGCCCAAATCATTGAGGGCAAGGCGGAAATCGTTATTGACAAAATATCCAATATGCTGGGATCGGGGCAGGGAATTATAATACCTGCACATTCGCCAAATTTTATAAGGCCAAACGGGCGATTCAAAATGATTTTGACTATTATTAAAAGCGGGTATGAGTAAATTCTGTTATCAAAGAAAAAATATTCTGTACCTGGAACAAATTAATCATGCAATGCC